>Ga0137401_10000071_pt1 | contig 30961 bp, 22 predicted proteins | sample CZOMad1_1_16fung_FD_108286 | JGI IMG/M metagenome (GOLD analysis project Ga0137401, IMG submission 108286) | Vadose zone soil fungal communities from Angelo Coast Range Reserve, California, USA - CZOMad1_1_16fungal (Illumina Assembly) | ecosystem: Environmental > Terrestrial > Soil > Vadose...
CGCAGTTGTTCGTCGTCCACCATGACCATCACCTTGTCAAAAAACGTGTCGATGTGAGGACGCAGTTTCGAAATCTCCTGCAGCGCCTCAGCATATTGTTTCTGCGCGCGGAGAGTTTTCACCGTAGTTGCAGCCGCCGGAATCTGGCTCGCCAAATCCTTCTCCTCAAGCTCCTGCAACGTCAACACATTCAGCAAGGCCGCCGGCTGATTCCCTGCTTCGCTAGCTTGCCGCAGAATATTCTTCATACGTTTGAAAGCACTGGAAATGGATTCGAAATCCGACGACGGCCGAACCTTGGCAACGGCCTCAGCGCGTGCCAGCACATCGACCACATCGCTAGAGCCCGCAGCCAGCGTCGCCTTCACCACGTCGTAAGCCAGCCCGTGAGCTTCCTTCAGATAGAACTCCAGACGCTCTCGGAAGAATTCGTTCATGCTGGTCTGCACGGCACGAGGTTCGGCGCCATTCTGCTTGCCGACCGGGGCAAATTTCCTTTCCGCTTCTGTGCCGCAATAGGCCTCTAACGACAGCTTGGTTACCAACTCCAAAGGAAGATTGAGCTTATGGGTGGCGATGATCCGCACAATCCCATTGGCCTGACGCCGCAGCGCAAAAGGATCTTTCGAGCCCGTAGGCTGTAGACCCAAGGCAAACATGCCCGCAATACTGTCGGCCTTATCGGCTAACGAAAGCACCGCGCCTTCCACCGTCCGCGGCACTTCATCCTCCATGGATTCAGGCTTGTACTGGTCGTAGATTGCGTCGGCGATTGCAAATCGTGTGTTCTCAGGCAAATCCTCGTCAAGCGGCTGGGCCCGCAGATAGAGTCCGCCGACAATACCCTGCAGTTCAGTAAATTCCTTCACCAGTTCCGTAGTCAGATCCGCCTTGGCAAGCAGCACCGCTTTATGGACAACACCTGGGCGAATCTCTTGCCCGCTCTGCTTGATCGTCTCGGATATCCAACTCGCAAGGCGCTGCACCCGCATCGTCTTTTCGTAGTAACTTCCCAGATCTTTTTGGAAAGTAACGCTCTTTAGCATCTCCACACGATCGAGGAGCGAGTGTTTCTGGTCGGTCTGCCAGAAAAAGCGGGCATCATTGAAACGCGCACGCAGCACGCGTTCATTGCCGTGCCGAATCAAGCCGTCGGGATCCCCATCGGTGTTGAGCACGGCAAGGAAGTGCGGCAGCAGTTTCCCGTTGACATCTTCAATCGCAAAATACTTTTGGTGATCGCGCATGACCGTGACCAGAACTTCGCTGGGAAGCGCCAGAAATGCCGGATCGAAGCTGCCCAAAATTGCCGAAGGAAATTCGGCGAGGTTCACCACGGTCTTCAGCAACTCGGTATCTTCACGCCAGCGCGCGCCGGGGACCGTTCGCGTAACGGCGTCCAAGGCCTTGCGGATCTTGTGTTCGCGTTCGGGGCTGGTGAGCACCTTGGCATTACGTAACGCTTCCACATAAGCAGCAGGTTTCTCGATCCGGAATGTATCTCCATCCCCCGAAGCGCCGAGCATCCGATGGCCGCGTGAGGTGTTCCCAGCATGGATTCCCGCAACTTCCAGCGGTACCACCTGCCCGTCAAGCATCGCCACCAGCCAGCGCAAAGGACGGACGAAGCGTTCACCCGGCTTGCGCCAATACATACTCTTGGCCCAGTAAATCCCCGCGATCTCCTTGGGCAACAATTCTCCCAAAACATCTGCCGCGTCGCGCCCCTTCTTGGTCACGGTCGCCGCCAGATACTCGCCCTTCGGAGTCGTCACTTTGCCGAGCTGACTCGCATCCAGCCCATGCTTCTTGGCAAATTGCAGCGCAGCTTGCGTGGGCTGGCCTTCCTTATATGCCCCGCTGAGAGGAGGTCCCGTAACTTGTTCGGTCACATCGGCTTGTGACGCGGGAATTCCGGGCGCAATCACCGCAAGGCGCCGCGGGCTGTCCACGGAAATCAACGCACTCGCGGCGTGAAGACGTTGGCGCTCGAGCAATTTGCCCACCCGCTCGCGCAATTCCACCGATGCACCATCAATCATGCGAGCCGGAATCTCTTCCGTGCCAAGCTCCAGCAGAAAATCAGGCATGGACAACCTCAAGCGGCGTTTCCGGCGGCAACTGCTCTTCCTTCTGCTGATCCACGCAAGCCTTTGCCACGGCCACAGCCAAAGCTCTTACGCGAGCAATCACACCCACGCGTTCAGTCACGGAAATTGCCCCGCGCGCATCCAGAATGTTAAATAGGTGAGAACACTTCAAGCACAGGTCGTACGCCCCGAGAACCGGAAAGCGTTCCTTGTCGAATTTCGGCGCATCCTTCTTTGGCTTTTCCTTCTGCGCCGCCGAGTACCGGTCCATCAGCGCCTTGCACTCTGCCTCATAAAGGTCAAAGTGCTTCCACGCCTTTTCCACATCGGCCGCTTCAAAGTTGTAAACCGAGAACTGCACTTCATCCGCCAGCCGCACTTCCCCATACTTCACTTCCCTGCCCGTATCGGGATCGCGCGCCCAAACAATGTCGTAAATGCTGTCGACATCCTGCAGGAACGCGCCAATCCTCTCCAACCCATACGTCAGCTCGGCCGAAATCGGATCCAGATCCACGCCGCCGCACTGCTGGAAATAGGTGAACTGAGTGATCTCCAACCCATCCAGCATCACCTGCCACCCAATGCCCCAAGCCCCCAGCGTAGGCGATTCCCAGTTGTCTTCCTCAAACTTCAAATCATGCTTCCGCAGATCAATGCCAAGCACGGCCAACGATTCCAGATAAAGCTCCTGCACCCGCTCCGGCGGCGGCTTCAAAATCACCTGCAACTGCATGTGCTTGAACAACCGGTTCGGATTCTCGCCATAACGCCCATCCGCGGGCCGCCGCGACGGCTGCACATACGCCACCTTGTATGGTTTCGGACCGAGAACCCGCAGAAACGTCTCCGGAGCCATCGTCCCCGCACCCACTTCCACATCATAAGGTTGCTGCAACACGCACCCGCGCGCCGCCCAAAAGGATTGCAGGCGAAGAATAATTTCCTGGAACGTCGGTGGCTTGTTGTTCGTCATCATTACTTAAGCCAATTTCCCCAGCATCGGCAGCGTCACCAGCTTCTTATCCAAATGCCGCTGCACTATTTGCATCAAAAACTTCCGCAAATCCTGCCCTACGCTCTTCGGCCACGCCGGCCCAACTAGCGCTGCTACCGGCGTGCGAAACATCTTCGCTGCCCAGCGCCGGGATTCCGCGGAGAGCTCCGAGGATGCCAACCGCTTATGCTCGGCGCACGTCAACCCATCCGCCAAAGCGTGATAGAAGGCGCGTTCCCCTTCCAAATCCAGACCACACTCACTACATGCCGAAAGCTCCGGCAAAAATCCCGTCAACCGTGTCAACCACAGCTCAAAATAAGTCAGCGGCATCCAAATGTCATTCCCGCGCATAACCTCTAGCACCGAGATCGTAAGCCGGAACAGCGCGTCGTTCGCCTCCCGGTCCGGCAACAACTCATCCAGCAACTCGGCCACATGCCCCAGCCCAACCAGCCGCGGGTAGCTCACGTCATTCGTCAGCGGCGAATCAATCACCTCGCACGAATCCAGCCGCGTCAGTTCCTGCCGCTCCCGGTCTTCATAGACCGCCCGCACAAACGTCAACGGCTCCAGCGCCCCGCCAAATCTCCGCCGCGACTTCTTCGCCGACCGCGCTACCCCGCGAACTTTGCCTTCCACCCGTGTGAACAAAGTAACCAGAAGATCGGCCTCGCGCATCGGATATGTGCGCAACACAATCGCTTCCGACTCTTTGAGCGCCATGTTTCACAATGATGATTCGCAGTAATGATTCGCAGCAGGTTAACGAAACACCGAAGCTATAAACACAAAGAGCGCACGCCCGCGGAAACAATGAAGGACATGCGCTCCCAAGTCAGGCGGCCGCGTTACCGGCCAAAATATTTTGCGTTCGTTTCAGCGTATTCCTTCCACTTCTCCGGCAGATCATCGAGCGCAAAAATCGCCGAGACCGGGCAAACCGGTACGCACGCCCCACAGTCAATGCACTCGACCGGGTCGATATATAGCATGTCTTTTTCTGCGTGCTGGGCCTCGTCCTTCTTGGGGTGAATGCAATCGACAGGGCACGCATCGACGCAAGCCGCGTCCTTCGTGCCAATGCAGGGTTCCGCTATCACGTACGCCATCAGTCTCTCCGTAGGCAGGGCTCTGAACCAATCATTCTAGCAAGAAGTCGGAGAGCGGTACAGGTGCGATGCCGTGCGGGCACGTAAAACCCCGTTTTCAAGCCCCGGCTTGTCAACCCAAGGCCTCGCGGACCAAGACACCTCGCGATGGGCCGGGGACCTTCAAATCCCGGCGTACCAGGCATACCCACCCTCAGGAGACGCCGACCCCAGCCCCTTACCGAACTTCTTCAGATCGTCCGTCACCGTCAGGTGAGTAACAAACTTCACGCTCTTGTAACCAAGCTGCCGCGGCACCCGCATCCGCAACGGACCTCCGTTGCCCACCGACAACTCCCCGCCATTCATCCCATAGGCAAGATAAGTTTGCGGATGCAACGCATCGCCCATATCGATGCTGTCCCACCAGTAAGGATCAATCGAGAAGTACACAACATATTTCGCTTCCGGTTGGACGCCGACGACTTCGAGAACGTGCGACAGAGGCACCCCAGTCCACTCAGCCACATACGACCAACCTTCTTCGCACGCGAGCTGCGTGATCTGGCTGCGCGATGGATAGCCTTTCAATTGATCCAGAGAAAATGCACCCGGCCGGGCCACCATGCCGTCGATGGTAAGCCGCCAATCCGCGAATCCGCCAGCCTGCAGCTTCTGGAAGGCATCGTTCGGCGGCGCCATTTCGTTCTCCAGCGGCCGCTTCGAAATCTCACGCCGGGCAAACTCTCGGGCCATCGAGTGCCGGGTTAGCAGCTTGTAGGAAGCATAATTCAGCGTCTCACCCGCACCCCAAAGCCCACCGTGATCCGGCGGAATCAATCCATAGCTTTTTGCAATGGTTGCGGCCACACCGACACCCGCAACCCCAGCTGCCGCGGCCAGCCCGCCCTTGATTAGTTTTCGGCGTGAAAGATCGCTCATGCGCCCTCCATATCCGTAACCGTCGGCGGATCCGCTCGGCCCGTAATCATCGCCCGCATACGGCACCTGAACCCCGCAAACCAAACCATTCCCACGTGAACCACCAGAAACAGCACCAGGGCCACAGAAACAAAGAAGTGAATTGTCCGCGCCGATTGCCGTCCACCAAGCAAAGTCACGGACGCAGGAACCGCCGCAGTAAACGCCGGAGACATTGCCAACCCCGTCCAGATCACCAACGGAAATAGAACAAAGATGACGAACAGGTAGCTAAGCCGCTGGAGCAAGTTGTACGACCAGGCTTCTTCCTCCCCAGGCCGCTCGAACCGCAAATGGCTGCCGCATGCCTTCCAAAGCGCTCGCCCGGAACGATCTGCTCTCCCTGGGATCAAGTTCTTCACGAAATGTCCCGACAGCAATCCAACGATCACATAAAGCAAACCGGTAAACACCGCAATCCAGGCGGACTGAAAATGCAAATACCGGCTCCACCCGTTCTGATCCGGCAACACATACCCATACCCGGTCGGCACCAAGGATCTCGAAGAAGGAATCGGCAGCTTGAACAGCACCGGCGTCAACACACTCCCATTCTCGCCCCAATAAAAACGCGGATGCGAAATCACAATCTCACTTCCGCTAATGAGCAAGGCAACAAAGCAGACGGCCGTTACCCAGTGAGTAACGCGGACAAGGAGAGAATGTCGTGAAGGAACCGAAGCAGCCGGAACATCCGCCGTGGCACTCAGGACGAAAGCTTCCGGCGGCGCAGGTACCGATGCCGAATTCCCCATTCCCCGCCTCCGGTTGGGAAGCAAACCGCTGCCCAATGATAGCCGTCATGCTACCACGCAAATCGGCCCATCGATAACCAACGGATAACCATAGGAGGGTACCCCATTTAAGCCCTCCTTTGGCTTGAGTGGGGGCTTTGCTCGCTGGAAATCTACGGCGCCACCAAATCCCGAGGCTTCAACTGCGGAGCCTGATACCCACCCACCCGAGCCTCAATCGCCGCCGCCACTTGCAGCACGAGATCCTCTTCCCAGGGCCGCCCCACGATCTGCACTCCAATCGGCAACCCCTCCGCCGACCGGGTCACCGGAACCACGCACGCCGGAAATCCCAGCAGATTGAACCACTCTGTGTACGACCAGGCGTCCAGATACTTCACTTCCTGCCCCTCAACCTGCCAGGAGCGCTCCCCATGCCGGAACGCCGGAATCGCCGCCACCGGACAAACTAAGACCGAAAACACCCGCATCTGCGCCAGAAATTGCGTCCGCAACTCATCGCGCTGCAACCACGTATAGAGAAGAGTATGTCCGGTATGCGTTGGCTCCTTGGCCACCCACCCCAAAAACTGCCTCAACAACGGGCTCAGGTCCTGCCCCCGCCCTTTCGTCATGGGACTCAGTAACATCCCGCCCGCAATTCCGAAAAACTTCCACCACAAATCCCGCGCCTGCTCTAGATTTTCCGGCCGAAACGGCGCTGTCTGAAAGCCAGCCTCAGCCAGTGCACCTACCGCGTCCCGAACTGCCGCCCGCGTCTCCGCCGTGACGGAGGTCCGGCCATCCTGCTCGAAATAGCCAATCGAACGGTCCTGAGCGCGTCCACCCGCAGGCAGCCGCAAAGCTACCGGAGCCGCTGAAACATCGGCGTCGTCATATCCCGCCATCACTTCAAACATCAGCCGTAAATCGTCGACCGTCCGGGCCATCGGCCCCACCACCCCTAGCTGCGCGAACGGCCCCACCGAGGCCGGGAAATGCCCGAGCGCTGGTATCCGCCCCGGCGTAGGCTTCAACCCGCAAATTCCGCAAAAATGCGCAGGCTCCCGAATCGACCCTCCGCCGTCACTTCCAACGCCCCCAGCCGACATCCCCGCCGCGATCGCTGCTGATTCCCCGCCACTCGATCCACCAGACGTCCGAGCCACGTCCCAGGGATTATTCGTCCGCCCATAAAGAAGATTGTCGGTCTCCCAAGCCATCAGCAGCTCCGGGCAATTCGTAACCCCCAGAATCACCGCACCCGCCGCCCGCAACCGGTCCACCAACACAGCGTCCCGCGCCGCAATATAACCCGCCCGCAACTTCGTCCCTGCCTCGCAACGGTATCCGGCAACATCGATCGAACTCTTAATCGAAACCGGCACGCCATGCAGAGGCCCGAGCGTCTCCCCTCGATGCACAGCATCTTCCGCGCGATGCGCCTCGCGCAGCACCCGCTCCGGCTCGACATGCACAAACGCATTCAGCCGCGGATTTTGCTCCTCAATGCGCTGCAAATACGCCTCAGCCACCTCGACAGGCGAGACCTTCTTCCCGCGAATCATGGAGGCCAGATCGCTTGCTGAAGTAAAAGTAAGTTCGGACATTAGCGGCGCGCCCAAGGGCAGAAAGTGAGTCTAGCACGCGCCCGCCGAAGGGCTCGGAGTCAGAACAATTGTCCTAAATAAATTGTCATCCCGAGCAAAGCAGTCGCTTCGCAAAGCGAAATGACTGCGAAGTGGGAGGGACCTGCTTTGCCCTTGGCCACCAGCTACGAGCCAATCGTACTCGACCGAGCCGACTTCTAGCAGGGCTGCGGAAAAACGACTGCGCGACCTTGAAACCTATCTCTTCGACAGCTACGCCTTGTTTTCAAAGGGGACCGTCCAGCACAATGACGCTTGCAGCGAGGAACACTATGCTCAACGCGCTACCCGCACCCATTCTGTTGGACATCGCGATAATCTTCACCGCACTGTCGTGGGGAATCGGGCTTTATCTGGTCGACAAACAAGCATACATTTTTGCTTCGCTCGCAGTTGGTTGTTTTGTGTGCTTGTTCGGATACAGTGTCGCGAGCCTGGGTGCGCCCCCCTGGGCAGTGGTCGCCGCCCCGGTTCCGTTGGATCTGCTGCTACTCTGGTATGTCTTAAGGAAGCCGCGAAAAATGGCGGTGGCTTACGTGTCGATCTGGGCAATCTACATCGTCATCCACATACTTCTCAGTGGGTTGCTTCGTTACGACTCCCTGATTCCCGCTTGGAGACTGCATTCATGAGCTCATGAACCTGACTTCGATTGTTGGCGAGACTTCCTTTGATCATTTCGAATCGTGCTCTTCCGCAACCTGTTAGAGCGACCCAGCCGCCAACGCAAGATGCCGCTTCCCTCGCACCCGGCCCGTCTTCTGCGGGCCTTGCTGCGACGACAACCACGACACAATGTTCTGCCGCGCCTGCCCCGCCAGCCTGGAGAAAATCAACCCAGCCTGCCCCGAAGAATCGGTCCACAACACCTCAGCCGCACCCCTCACAATCGCCCCCTGTGGAAGCTGCAACCGGAACGGAACCGTATCACGCAGCGGAATCGCCCCCGTCGTCTGCACCGACATCCCGGTCGCATTCACATCCAGCAACATCGCCGGATACCCGACCGACCCCGGCAAGTCAAAATGCACCAGACTCTTCACAACCCTGCGCGCCGACCGCCGCCGTTCCATCGGCATAAATCCCCGCGCCGCCCGCAAAGTCCTCAACACCTGCTCCGCCTGCAAGGGCTTATAGAGAACGAAATTCGCGCGGAATTCATACGCCGTCGCCACCGGAGTCCGGTCACTGACCATCGCGAATACGACAGGCCGCTCCGACGCAGGCAGCAAGTGCGCCATGCGCAAGACATTCTCCGCCCCAAACGCCTCGAGGTCGACGACCAAAGCCGAATAGCTCTGGCTCACCAGCCGGTCCACAGCATGTGCCGCCGTGTCACAAACATCCGGCAATAGGATGGCTTGCTGCGCGGCGCTCTCTAACACCTGCACGCAGGAAGAACGCCCGGCGACGAACAAAATATTGGGTTTCACAAGGCCGAGATTACTGGCATTTGTTCCACCCGTAAAATCACGCCTGTAATCGGCCGCTTGGGTACTGACAGGCCCACCCGCTCCGCAACTCATTGCGCAGCCGCAATTTACCCGGTTACTTGCGTTACTTGCCGCTGGATACCATCGACGGTAGGATCACTTACGAAACAGCTTGACACCGCAACAACGCGGGATCAAAAAGTTTGGCGAAGTACCGTCGGGGGAGGGTATTAGCCATTGGGGAAGCCATCGATAAACGTCGATGGCTTCCTTTAACTTTTGGGGAAACTCGTGCGCTGCTCGCGCCACACTCATCTAGGGACAGGCGCCCCGCCTGTCCAGCGGAGCGCAAGCTCCGCTCAAGCCACCGGGGCTCTACCCCCGCCCGCGCACCGTCCCCTTCGTAGCAATCGTCGTAGCCAGCAACTCTGCCGCAAGCCCCTCAGCCTTCAAAAACGCATCCACGCCAGCACGCGTCCGCGCCACCGGAACCCGCGGATCCAAAAAGATCAACACAGAAGGCCCAGCCCCACTCAACGCCACCCCCAAAATTCCCACCTGCCCAGTAAGACTCCGCAAGGCCGGCAGCAGCGGGCAAAGTTTCGCCCGATACGGCTGGTGCAGCCTGTCCTCCAGCGCTCCCGCCAGCAATCCCGGATACCCCCCGGTCAACACCGTCAGCAGCAGCATGGAACTCTGAATATTCGCCACTGCGTCCGCTCGCGAATACATCTCCGGCAAAACGCTTCGCGCTTCCTCCGTAGATAACTTCTCTTCCGGCACCGCCAGCAGCAGCGGCCACTTCCCTTTCGGTGTAATCTTCACCGCCTGCACCTGATTCCCCATCATCCGCGCCACAGCCACGCCGCCAACCCAACATGCCGCCGCGTTATCGGGATGGTGCTCAAGCCGCGAAGCCTCCGCAATAATCTCGGCATCTCCCCACGGGAGCCCTCCAAAATGAACCGCGAACGCAATTCCCGCCAGCCGAGCTGCAGCAGACGACCCGCAACCCCTCCCAATGGGAATTTCGTTCTTGATTGAGAATGCCAGCGGCGTCACATCCCGCCCATTCGCGCGCAGGACATTCTCATAAGTCTGCACAATCAAATTATCTTTAAGCGCGCTACAGATAGCCGTGTCGCGCCCGCGCGCCTCAATGGAATATTCCTTTGCTGCCTTCGCCGCGATCTCGAAGTTAATATCAACCGCCAAGGCCGCAGCATCAAACGCAGGCCCAAGATTCGCAGACGTCGCAGGCAACGTTAGCTTAAGTGCGCCAGGCTGCTTAGTGGGTTTAGCTGAGGGTTTGACGACTGGTTTGGTCGTGCTTTTGGCAGGGCGTTTGGTCGGGCGCTTCGCTGCCGATTTGGCCTTCGTCTTGGTTGCTTTCATCGCAGCCACCACATCGTTTCGTACATTTCCCTAAACCCTGTCATTCTGAGCGAAGTTTGTTGCGCGCATAGCGCGCGGCAAACGCAGTCGAAGCCCCCCTGCCCCAGGGACGCCCAACCCCTGGCCAGTTTCTTTAATGAGCCCTACGAACGGATGTCCGCTCTCTCCGCCGCCTCCAGCGCCCTCACCACAGCATCCGCATCAGCGTCCAAAATCAAGGGCTCCCGCCGATGCCCCTCGAACATCCCGGCATCACCTTCATACGAGGTCCCCGCAAACAAATCCCCACGATGAAACTTCAATGTATACTCCGGATCCTTCAGCACATGCCCAGTCAAAATCAGCACCACACTCTCATCCGGCGCAACAAACCCACTCTTCACCAATTTCTTCAACCCCGCCAGTGTCACCGCCGACGCTGGCTCGCACCCTACACCATCCGACCCGATCTCCGCCTTCGCCAGTGCAATCTCCGTCTCACTCACTTCCTCGACTGCACCGCCCGTAGCCTCCAAAACCCGCAAAGCCTTCCGCCAAGACGCCGGATTCCCAATCTGGATCGCCGTCGCCATCGTATCCGGCCGCACCGTTACCAGGGACTTCCCGCGATTCTCGCGAACGGTCCGCACCAGCGGATTCGCCCCCGCAGCCTGAATCACAGAAACCTTTGGTAGCCGTGAGATTAACCCCATATCCCGCATCTCCAGCAGCGCTTTCCCAATCGCGGAACTATTCCCCAGGTTCCCGCCGGGCGCCACAATGTGATCCGGAACCGACCACTCGAGCTGCTCCAAAAGCTCAACCGCCACCGTCTTCTGCCCCTCCAACCGATAAGGATTCACCGAGTTCAACAGATACACCGGCAGCCGCCGAATCACTTCCCGCAGCAACCCCAGGCAGCCATCAAAATCCGTCCGCAACTGGCAGGTCAACGCACCATAATCCAACGCCTGCGAAAGCTTCCCCCAGGAGATCTTTCCCTCAGGAATCAGCACCAGGCTCCGCAACCCAGCCTGCGCCGCATAGGCCGCCATAGACGCTGAAGTGTTTCCGGTAGAAGCGCAAGCCACCCAGCGAAATTTTTCTTCCACCGCCACCGAAATCGCCGCTGTCATCCCCGTATCCTTGAATGACCCCGTCGGATTCATCCCCTGATGCTTCCCCACAAGCCGCTTCACGCCAGCACTCTTCGCGCACCGTGGCAGCTCAAAGATGGGCGTATTCCCCTCGCGCAGAGTGACAACCTTGTTCCAATCCAGCATCCCCGGAAGCAGCTCACGAAACCGCCACACTCCACTCTGGTCCAACGCGTCCAACGACTTCCGCCGCTCCAGCCAAATCGTCCGCAACTCTTCCGCGCGGGACGGATCGCCCGTCTTCCACGAGGGATAAAACACTTCCAGCAGTTCACCGCAGTCGACGCAACGAAAATCCTGCGCCGCCCGCTCAAACTCCGTGCCGCAAGCCACGCACCGTAACCTGCATCCGCGCGCGCTTGCGGGTATCGACACTTCGGCATTCTCAACCATCGTGAGTCCTAGCTACATTTTCCGGAAAGGGATCGCGTGGGGAACGGCCGCCTTCGGCCGTCCGGTTAAGCTTTTCGCCCTACAGCCCCTTATAAATCCCGCCATCCACCAAAATCGTCTGCCCCGTAATATACGAAGCCCGCTCCGAAGCCAGCCAAACGATCGCGTCCGCCACTTCCCGCGGCTCACCCAATCTCTTCAGCGGCGCGTCAGCAGCCCATCCCTCAAAAATCTCCTCCTGCGTTTTCCCCGACGCCTTCGATCGGCTCGCGGCCAAATCCTTCAGTCGTTCCGTAGCCGTATACCCCGGAGCCACGTTGTTCACTAGAATTCCGTCCTTCCCAAACTCATTGGCCAGACTCTTCACTAACCCCACTACCGCAGCACGCACGGCATTCGAAAGCACAAGATCCGCCACCGGCTGTTTCGTCGTGATCGAGGTAATGGTCACAATCCGCCCCCACTTTTTCTTCTGCATATGTGGAATGACTTCCTTGGCGAAGTACACCGCGCTCAGAAGGTTCAGCTCCACTGCCTTCTGCCACTCTTCATTACTCGCAGCCAGAAACCCCTTCGCCGGAGGCCCGCCAGCGTTGGTTACACAAATGTCCACGCCGCCAAACTTTGCCACTATCTTCTCCACAAAATCATGCACGGCAGTCGCTTGCGTCACATCAAAAGCCTCGGCCAGCACCTCAACGCCATATCGCTTCCGAATCGCGTCTCCCGCCTGCGTCAAGGCCGCCTCGTTGCGTGCGCACATCGCGACCTTGCAGCCCTCCGCGGCAAACGCCTCCGCCGTAGCCCGGCCAATGCCCTGGCTCGATGCCGCCACTATGGCCACGCGATTCTTAAGTCCAGAATCCATAAGCTGGAATTATATCTTCTTGATCTGGAGGCATCGGCTCGCGTGGGAACTGCCGCCCCCGGCCGTCCGCCTCAAACCTCTACGGCGTCGCCTACTCTTGAGGAAGAAAAGGGCTGGGCAGCGGATTCTTCCCGCTCATCGCTGCCTGAATGTGCCGCCGCTGCTCGAGGCTGAGCGCAGTAAACATCAAGCCGTATTGCGTGCCCAGATTGCGGCTTACGCACGCCCGTATGCTGAGCGTCAGGTCTCCGGGAAACGGTACTTCCAGATCCACTTCCTCGCCTGGCGTGAGTTCCTCGGCGACGAAGGCCCCGATGCCGCTCTCGCTAATGTCGCGCGCCCATCCGCCCACGGTCAGCTCTTCCCCCTTGCGCTGAATTCGAAGACGGAACCGTGTCTCGAATTTGAAACGCGGAGAGATGCGACTGGGGTCTCCAGCGGACTTATCAACCATTGAGAACACTGGCCTTGCTGAATTCAGATTAACCTGCGCAAACCCTATCGTATCCGAATTTCACAGTCCGGGGCTGGAGCGGGTACCAGCAACGAAACATGTACCTTCCTCGGCACCTAGGACGCGTGCTTTGAGACTTAGCGTTGTGGCCGGCTCTTTGAAATCGCTTCATCCAATGCAAGTTTCTCCCGGACAGCAAGCTCACGCACCTTCCCTTTTGCCAGAGTTCCTAATGGCAGAGGGCCAACGGAAACCCGCAGCAGTCTCAGAACCTCTACACCGCAAGCATCCATCATTCTGCGAATGTGCCGGTTCTTCCCCTCGCTCAAAGCAATTTCCAGCCACGCATTACTGCGACTCCGCCTCAACACCGCCACCCGGCCGGCTCGAAGAAACTCTCCCTGCGACGGAATCCCAGGCGTCAATGCGCCTACAACCGCCTCCGGATCCGTGGACCGAATCTGCACGTGGTAGACCTTCTCCAAATGCGAATCGGGCGCCAAGATTCTCGCCGCCCACTCGCCGTCGTTCGTCAACAGCAGCAGTCCTTCGCTCGCTTTGTCCAGTCGTCCTACGGGCGCCACCCAAGGCAAACTCTTGTCGAGACAGCTATAAACCGTCTCGCGCCCTCGTTCATCGGAGGCCGTTGTTACAACGCCGCGCGGCTTGTTGAGAACAAGATAAACGAACTTACGTGCAGCCACCGGGCGTTCGTTTACCGAAATCTTGTCGCAACCAAGCTCAACAGGAGTTTCAGGATCGCGCCGCACGCGCCCGTTCAATCGCACCGACCCGGCGCGAATAAGCCCCGCCGCCTGCGATCGCGAACAATACCCCAGCTTAGACAGCGCCCTAGCTAAGCCAACCGCTCGTGTGACGCGGTCAGCTCGTGTGGCGCGGGCACTCTTGCTCGCGTGGTCTAAGGGTTTCATTTCTCAGCTGACACTCTTTGACCTAAACCGCCTCCAAAGCGTGCTCAAAGTCCGCCAGCAAATCCCGCCAATCCTCAATGCCCACCGAAACCCTCACCAACCCGTCCACCACCCCAGCCTGCCGGAATTCTTCCTCCGTAAACCCAGAGTGCGTCGTCGTCTTAGGATGGCAAACTAAAGTCTCCACGCCACCCAGCGAAACCGCATTCCTGGCTATGCGAATCGTCCGCAGAAAATCGAATGCCCCTTTCTTGCCGCCCTTGATCACCAGCGACAACATCGCCCCCGGCTGGTCGCACTGCTTCTCGACAATGCGCTTCTGTTCTACGTCTTCAAACAACGTCGGAAAAACTACGCATTCAAGTTTTCTGTGCCCCGCCAACGCCGCCGCAATGTGCTGCGCATTCTCGGTGGCTCGACCCATGCGCAGGCCGACGGTAGAAAGCCGGCCATCCAGCATCCAGCATTCGTCGGGCTGCAAAATTGTGCCGAACAAACTGCGCTTCGGACGTATCTGCCGAATCAAATCCGGATCCTTCGCCAGCAGCACCCCGCCGATCATGTCGCTAAAGCCCGAAAGATACTTCGTCGCCGAATACATCACCAGATCCGCCCCGTGCTGCAAAGGATGCTGGAACGCAGGCCCAAGCAAAGTGTTATCCACCATCACAATGGGCTTCGGCGACCCAGGTTTCGCAGCCGCAGCCGCGCTCTCGCAGGCCCGCTGAATATCGGTCATGATCAACGTCGGATTCGCCGGAGTCTCCACCAGAACCATCCGCAGATTCTTCGCGCCGCAGATCGCCGCATCCAGCTTCGCGCTGTCCCCCGCCACCACGCCAACGCCAATAATCCCGTACAACGTCAGCAGATCTTCCACTAGGTGCTGCGTGCCCCCATAAATCGGCACCGTATAGACAATCGTGTCGCCCGGACGCACGAACGTCATCATCGCCGTCATGATGGCCGACATTCCGGAATTGAAAATCAGCGCCGACGTGGCTCCGGCCTCAATCGGCACCAGATGATCTTCCAGGATCTCGGCATTAGGATGGTTGAAGCGCGAGTACACCAGATCCACCTGCTCGCCCTCCGTCGCCTTCCCGCGCCCAGCCATCAGGTCAAACGCCCGCTCCGCCGCCTCCGGGCTCGAAAACACATAGGTCGAACTCCGAAACACCGCCGGCCGCGCCGACCCCACCGAAAGGCTCGGATCAAACCCGCGAGTCAGCACCTGCGTATGCGGCCGCAAAGACTTATCGTCAGACATAGAGAGAACTCCTGAAATCGAATCTACACTGCCGGAGCCAGAGCCGAAAGAGGCAACACAAGTGGAGGCCACAGAGGGAATCGAATCCGATAGGCATCACGACGACCACCGAACGCAGGAACATTCACTTAAGTTTCACGAGCCTGCATCGCGCCGCCAACATTGGCAGGGCACACCCCCTTTCGCAGCTTGTTCGAGGCCGAGTCGCGTGCAGGTGTGTCTGCCAAGAGTTCCCCGCCTGGGATCGCTCTACAAGGGGAGCTATGTTCAGTCACTCTCGTTGGTCCTGGGTTTCTCTAGTTATTCACTGGCCTACTGGCAGCGAGCACGGTCGTTGCTAGCGATGCAGAGAACTTGCGCAAGCCCCTTGCTTTTCGAGTATCCACTGGCCAGCGCGTAACTCCTCCGCGGCCCCCGGAACCTGGGCCGCCTGGTAAACCGGATTCTGTGGCAGGGGACGATGGGAAACAAGCCTTACCCGTCGCGTCACACCCGAGAAGGCGACGACGAATAACGGTCTCGTTCGCGGCTGAATCAAGCCTTCCCTTTCGTCGAAAAGCCGCCCGGGCGGCCCTTTTCGCGGGAAAGCTTGTCTTTTGTGATACCCGGTTCCCGCCGAATCGCGGTTTTCTAAATCTGGTGCCGAGCTGAGTTAGAAGAACAGCTGCCCAAATCTCCGTGACAGATGTCGTACGCCATTTAAATCCCTGAGGTCTGTGGAAGTCCCGGATGTGAATTGATTTTCACCCTATTTTCACCTTCCATTCACAGAAAACACACCGGAAGAACTCCCTAAGCAGAGTCCTGCTGCTTTCAACTGCAAATTTTGCTGAGCGAGGTGAGGTGTTCCGTGGCTAAACGGCTTTTCTCCGTGCTGGATACGGGAACAGGCGCTACAATACTTGCGTCCTGCGCTGAGGCCCTATGAAATTGTCACGGGTGCGGTCCGCGAGTGTCCCCGCACGCAATCGCCTGTCTGGCATCGTTTCGGTATTGCTCCTTCTCTCTCTCACCGTTCTTCTGCCATCCTGCAAGTCGAAAACGCCTGCGGCGGATGACACCAGCACTCCCTCCGCCGACCGCCTCGACCTCACCTTTACCTACGGTTCAGAAAAAGAGAAGTGGATCACCGAAGTTACCGACGCCTTCAACCGCGCTGGCAATAAAACCAGCACCGGCAAGCGTATCTACGTGCGCGCCTTCCCCATGGGTTCCGGCGAAGCCATCGACGAAGTCATGGAAGGCCGGCGCCAGCCCGACATCATCAGCCCCGCCTCCTCGGCCTTCATCAAGTTAGGTAATGCCCAATCCCAAAGTAAAACCGGCAAGGATCTCATTGCTAGCACCGACAATCTAGTCCTCTCGCCCGTGGTCATCGCCATGTGGAAGCCCATGGCCGAGGCTCTCGGCTGGGGCAAGAAGCCCATCGGCTGGTCCGACATCCTGGCTCTCTCCCGCAGTCAGAAGGGCTGGGACGCCTACGGCTATCCGCAATGGGGCCGTTTCAAATTCGGACACACCCACCCGCAATTCAGCAACAGCGGCCTCATTTCGCTCTTCGCCGAAGTCTATGCCGGGTCAGGCAAGACAGCAGGTCTAACGGTCGCTGACGTAGCCAAGCCCCACACCGCGGATTTCCTCTCCGGAATCGAAAAGTCTGTCGTCCACTACGGCAGCTCCACTGGATTCTTCGGCCGCCAAATGTTTTCGACCGGCCCGCAATTCCTCTCCGCGGCAGTCCTCTACGAAAACATGGTCATCGAGTCCTACTCGCAAGCCAACATGCCATTCCCGGTCGTAGCCGTATACCCCAAAGAAGGCACATTCTGGAGCGATCACCCCATCGGCATCGTGGAACGCGAATGGGTCACGCCCGAGCATCGTAAAGCCGCCAAGGCCTACATCCAATATCTCTTGCAGCGCCCGCAGCAGGAAAAGGCCATCGCCTACGGCTTCCGCCCCGGCGCGGTAGACGTCCCACTCGCCACTCCAATCGACGAAGCCCACGGCGTCGACCCCAGAGAACCCAAAACCACACTGGAAGTCCCATCGGTCCCAGTAATCGACGCCATCCTGAATCTCTGGCAAGCGAAAAAAAAGGCCGCCAACGTTGTTCTGGTAATGGATACCTCCGGCAGCATGAACGACGACGGCAAGATCCAAAGCGCCCGCGAAGGCGCCAAACAGCTAGTAAGTCTCCTCTCCGACGGAGACCACCTCTCTCTGCTGCCTTTCAACCACACTGTGACATGGGCGAAGCAGGACGTTTCAATCAAAACCGGCAAGGATGAACTCCTGCAAACCGTCGATTCGCTCTTCGCCCAAGGCGGTACCGCGCTCTACGACTCCATCGACACCGCCAACCAGTACCTGTCGTCGCAACCACACGAAGGCGACAGCATCCTCTCTATCGTCGTACTAACCGACGGGGAAGACACCGAAAGCAAACTTCACCTCAACGAACTCATGGACCACATCCGTTTCGACGGTGAAACTCACAAGATTCATATCTTCACCATCGCCTACGGCAAAGACGCCAGAAAAGACATCCTCGCCCAAATCGCCACAGCCACGCAGGCCAAGAGCTACGAAGGCACGCCGCAGAATATCGTCGGCGTATTCAAAGACATCTCAACATTCTTTTGATCCCTTAATGACTAAGCGCCCAAACCCATGGCAGACATGACCAGCACAACCGACGGCCCCAAGCTCACCGGCTTAGGCAAAGCCTTCATCTTCCTTTTTATAGTGGCCTGCATCGGTGGCGCCTACTTCCTCTTCGCCGGCAAAAAGGCCCAGGAAGCCACCACCAGCCGAATGACCTCGCTCCTGGGTGGAGGCCCGCCTGTCGAAATCGGCATCGCCTACGGCACCGAAAAACAGCGCTGGCTGGAATGGGCAGTGACAAAATTCGCCGACACTTCCGAGGGCAAACGCATCAAGGTCAACCTCATCCCCATGGGCTCCCTCGAAGGCGCGCACGCCCTCCTCAGCGGTGACCAGCGCATCAACGTCTGGTCCCCCGCCAGCGCCGCCTACAAAGACATCTTCGTACAAGAGTGGCAAGTCAAATACAACGACAACCCCATCATCCGCGAAGAACCCATCGCCCTCACCCCCATGGTCTTCGTAGTTTGGGACGAGCGTTACCAGGCCTTCATCCAAAAGTACAAGACGATGTCCCTCCAGACGGTGGACCAGGCCTTGCAGGCGAAGGGCGGATGGGACGAGATCGCGCACCACCCCGATTGGGGACTCTTCAAGTTCGGCCACACCCACCCCAACCAATCTAACTCCGGCCTGATGACCATCATCCTCGCCGCTTACAGCTACCACCACAAAACCAAAGACCTCGCCCTCAAAGACGTCCTCGACGTAGGTTTCCAAAAGTGGCTCGAAGAACTCGAACGCGGCGCCAGCGGCATGTCCAACAGCACCGGCAACATGATGCGCGAAATGGTCCTCAAAGGCCCTTCCTCCTATGACGCTCTGTTCGTCTACGAGAGCGTCGCCATCGACTACCTGAAAAACGCCGAAGGCCGCTGGGGCGCCCTGCGCGTCGTCTACCCCGAATACAACGCCTGGAACGAGAACCCGTATTACATCGTGAATGCCACCTGGAGCACCCCAGACCAGCGCAAAGCAGCCGACACGTTCCTGAACTTTCTGCTGACCGAACCCATCCAGAAAGAATCCCTGAACCACGGCTTCCGCCCCGCCAACCCCAGCGTCCCAGTAAAATTCGCCGACAGTCCCTTCGTCCTCTACGCCGGAAACGGCGTCCAAGTCGATCTACAAAGAATCTGCGAACCACCCAAAGCCGAAGTAGTCAACAACCTCTTAGCCAGCTGGCAACGCACCCAAGGCAACCGATAGGAGAAATATGATTGCCTACGCGATTACCAGGTTGTCATCTCCAACACAATCCCACGTGACTGCCATCTCAAAAAACCATCTCCAAGAACTGTTGCTTCGCGAAGCGAAGCAACTGCGGAGTGGAGGGACCTGCTGTTGCCTTTGCCAATGCGAATGGCTTTGGGCGGCTCAGGGCTTCAGCACTGCGATAAAGGTGCCGCATAGGAGTGGCTTTAGGCGCTGCGGTAAGGGGTAAGCTTCGTATCAGGGCACGGCTTCAGCCGTGCCGCACCAGCCGCGATATATACTAGCGCCTTTAGGCGCTGACAAAACGCCCAGGGAGCCACTAATGTTCCAACGCTTCTCCAACCTGATCCGCGGCTTCTTCAGCCTCTTCATCTCTGGCCTAGAGCGCCAAAACCCGGAAGCCCTGCTCGAAGTCGAGCAGGAAAACCTCCGCAAGCAAATCGGCCAGTACAACACAGGCCTGGCCACGCACGCGGGCCTCTGCGAGCGCCTCATCTCGCAAGTCAGGCAACTGGAAAACGAACAACGCGATCTGCGCGCCAAAGCCACAGCCAACCTGCGCGCAGGCAACCGCGACGCCGCCGCACAGTATGCCCTGCGCCTGCAAACCGTAGACCGCGAACTCGACGAAAACCGCGGTCAGCTGGAACAAGCCGAAAAGACCTACAAAGACCTCGTGAAAGCCCGCGACCTGGCTATTTCCACCGCCCGCACCAAGATCGAGTCTCTGAAATCCGGCATCAACGATCTAAAAATGAAACGCGCCATGGCCGAACTCACCGAGATGGCCTCCGGCATGATCACCAGCATCGGCAGCTCCGGTGAGACATTAGACCGCCTCTCCACCATCGTCGAAGAGGAACGCTCCAAAGCCGCCGGCCGCGCCCGCGTAGCCCGCGACAGCATGGACACGTCGGGCATCCAGATCAAGGAATCCGAGCAGAAAGCCCTGGCCGACCAAGCCCTGGCTGACTTCGCCGCCAAAGAAGGCATCGCCCTTGATCCCGCTCCCTCCACCGCGACACCCGAAGCGGCCGGAACCAAATCCATGGGCCCCGCCAGCCCAGGGATGGAAAAAGCCTGAGTCGGCGCCGACCGTTTGGCCGACATCGGATGGTCATTGGCAGAATAAATTACACTGTCATTCCGAGCAGAGGTTCGTCATCCGCATTGCGGATAACGAACTGCAGCCGAGGAACCTGCTTTCCCGCAAAGCTGGCAGTCTCATCACCCGGATTTCTATAACAGCGTGTGGCGCTATCTCAAGTCCGCGTTCTTAGTCAGCATCGATGTCCCAGGCCTCGGCCGCATCCCGGTCAACGCGCTGGGCGCAGCTGCCTTTGGCATCCTGGGTTTCGCCCAACCAGCCTTCTGGCTCGTCGGCTTGGCAATCGAAGCCACAGTCTTGCCATCTCTAGCCTTCAACCCCCGCTTCCAAAAGGTCGTCGAAGCGCAATCCATGCAACTCACCCAGGGCGACGCCGCCCAGAAGCGCCTAGCCTTAATCAAGGTCCTCGAACCGTCCGCCCGCCAAAAACTCTCCGCCTTGATCGACAAGTGCAACCAGGTCCTGGAGGTCTACCGCAGCCAGCAAGCCGAAGAGTACGTCCTCGAGAGTAACAATCAAGCCCTGCAAAGCCTGCAATGGGTCTATCTCAAGCTGCTAGTAGCGCGCCATCACCTGCAGAATCCCGTCAACAGCGATACCGAACAAAGCCTGAACAGGAAGATTACAGAGATTAACGCCGACCTCCGCGACGGCGAAGAAACCGAAACTCTCCGCCAATCCAAGACCGCCACCCTCGCCATCCTGAAAAAACGCCTCGCTAACATCATCCGCAAAGGCCAAACCCTGGCCGAGATCGAAAGCGACCTCACTCGCATTGATAACCAAATCGATCTAATCCTGGAAAACGCCACCATGCAAGGCAAGCCCCAAACCATCTCCGCCGACATCGAACTGGCCAGCGACCTGCTAGGCGGCTCCGTCTTCGGAGAAGACGAATCCGCGATCACCGATCTGGAACAAACCTACGGAGGCGTCAAGCCGAAGCCCTCGCAAAAGGAAACCGCGTGACGACTTCCGGAACCCCGGCCACGACACTCCCGCCGCCAACAAAACTCCCGCAGTGGGCCCTAGATGCCATCCAACTCTACGAAGCCAGCGCCGCCAACCAGTTCGTAATCTTCGGCAACGTTAACGATCCACTCCTCATCCCCTCGCCTACACCGCATCTCGGCGGCCTCACAGATTTTCTCCTGCAAGTCATGCTCCCCCGCTTCGACGTGGTCCTCAGCTACGACATCGGCAACGGCATCCGCGTAGAAAAAGGCGGCGAAATCTTCTCGCGCTGGCCGCGTCTCCAGCAAGATCCGAACCTCCCGAAGGCCCCCCGCGCCTCGGTTGAAACGCTAACCCAATATTTCCGCTACACGGCCAACCTCGCCCGCCTCAACCGCGAGCGCGTCCAAGTAGGCTGCATCATCAAAAGTGCGGACTTGCTAGCCCCAGCTGTACAGGGAGGATTCGACTACGATCTCAACGCCCTTGCCAGTCTGATCCGCGACTGGTCGAGCGAAAGCCTCCTCGCCGGCCACTCTCTCGCTACGTTTCTAATTACAGAAAACCTAAACGACCTCCACCCGCTCATCGTCAACAACCCGCTAGCCGCTCGCATCAAAATCGCCCTTCCTTCCCCCAACGACCTAGCCCAAGCGTTCCAATTCCTGGCTCCAAGCTACCCCTGCGCCCTAAAAGAATATTCCAGCCAACTCCCCAACGTAGCCCAGCAACTAGCTGGCTCCACACTAGGCGCGATCGAAACGCTGCTCAAAACCCGCGAGCACTCCCGCGAATGCCTGGCCCCAGACGACCTTGTAAAGCTAAAGAAGCAGCTGGTAGAAAAAGACTGCAACGGCCTTATCGAATTCCTCGAATCCACCCGTACATTAGACGACATCTCCGGCCAGGAAAAAGTCAAAGCCTGGCTCCGTCAAGACATCGCCCTCTGGCAAAAGAACGACATTGCCGCGCTCCCAAAGGGCTATCTTCTCTGCGGCCCCGTCGGCACCGGCAAAACCTTCATGGTCGAGTGCCTCGCCGGAGAAGCCCGCGTTCCGGTGGTAAAACTTAAGAACTTTCGCGACAAGTGGGTCGGCAGCACGGAAGGCAATCTGGAACGCATCTTCCGCCTGCTCCAGGCCCTGGGCCGCTGCTACGTCTTCGTCGACGAAGCGGACCAGGCAATCGGCCGCCGCGATTCCAGCAGCGGCGATTCCGGCATTTCCGGCCGCATCTACTCCATGCTCGCCGAAGAAATGGGCAGCAGCACCAGCCGCGGCAAACTCATCTGGATCTTAGCCTCCAGTCGCCCAGACTTAATCGAAGTCGACCTTAAACGCCCAGGCCGCGTCGACGTAAAAATCCCCCTCTTCCCCACCACCACCGCCCAGGAGAGCTTCAACCTGATCCGCATGCTCTGCCAAAAGCGTGCAGTCCTCCTCCAAGACACAGACTTCGCCGCTATCCAACCCCAAATCCCGCTCCTCCTCACACCCGGCGCCGCCGAAACCCTAGCCGTAAAGATTTATCGCCAAGTCCGCACGGAACAAACCACCCCCCTCGACGCCGTCCGCGCGTGCCTCACCGACTACCAAAACCCGGTTCCCCTCGAGACCCTCGAGTTCCAAATCCGCCTTGCCGTAACGGAAGCCAGCGATCTGGAGTTCGTTCCCCAATCTTTCCGGACACGCGTCGCCTCCATCATCAAGTAGCTAGTCGCAAAAATGGTTAGGGACCGGCAAGCCGAGTCGGCCGAGCGTAAGACTTAGGAGGTGAAGGGTTGTGACCACGAAGAAAGGAAAGGCAGAAGGGAAAAATGGTGGGCGCGGAAGGAATCGAACCTTCAACCTGTCGGTTAAGAGCCGAATGCTCTGCCAGTTGAGCTACGCGCCCCTGAGTGAAGGGCTGAACTACACCAGGCAACTTACTGCGCTGGCATTACGCATGGCGTAACCTCATGAGTGTAGCAAAGATCACATTCGGGCAGCAATGCTCAGCGCTCGGCACGGCCGCACACTCCCCGACCCGAAACTCTGACCCGAAAATCTCAGTTGGCTGGGTTTCTCGCGACTGCCAATCATATGCAGACGAAAATAGCCACGCGCCGCAAAAAAGGTTTGCAGCACACTCTCGAACATTTCACGATTTGAATCAGGAACGCTGGCGGATTCTACACAGGTCCCGCAGGCAGGAAAAGTTACTGAACTCTTTGAGAAGAGCTACGATTTCCGTGGAGCGTCGGCAGCGAAGGGCGGAATCGCCGGATCTTCCGTAATCCGAACCGACGGCCGCCGCGGCGGCAGCGCTTCCTCCCCGACCAATTTCACCTGATACCGTTCGACGGTGCCAATTACGGGAGCCTCGTCCGGACCATGGCCAAAGCGAACAAACGCCTGCCGGGCACACAAACCTTCGATCAAATTAACGCCAACACGGCTAAGCACTTGCTGCGGCAGGGTCGAAAAATTGCGGAACATCCACACAAAATAGAGCCGTTGCCAGAAGGTGAGCCGCAGATACCGGGGCCCAATTGGGGTAAGGATTTCCACAACACCACGGTTCAGCTTGTCGGTCATGCCTAGCCTGCTAGCACGCGGGGGGTCTGCCAGATGACTGGCAGTTCGGCCAAGAACGGATGCCATTATGGCACTAGCACTTACGCAATTGCAAATGCCAAAAGGGCATGGCTAAGAAGTAAGCGCCCAACCCCTCCACAGGAAGGCGCTGGTGCCCCGCTGCATCAAAACTGAGGCGCCTCTGGATTGGCGAAGACCATCAATTTTGCGGCGCCAGATTCGCGTAAGACGATTTGCTGACCGAACAAGAGGCTCCCAGCCTCAGCTAAGTCAGAACGTAATCCTTGCTGCAAACTGCACGCCGCGAGGACCGCCGCTCCCCAAAAATGGGTTGCCGATGCCAACATCGCCCGTCGCCGCAAGAGAGTAGGAACCCGTGTGCCGGCCGGTTGCGCCATCGGGGCTGCCCACGTCAGCGATGAAATTGGGCAACGTCGGGTTGGAGAAATTGGGATGGTTCAATAGGTTGAAAAAGTCTGCTTCCACCACAAACTTGGCGCGCTCCCCGATGGAAGTGCTCTTCATTAGACTGAAGTTGAATTCCTTGAAAGCAGGCCCACGGAGAGAATTCCGGCCAAGGTTTCCGAAGTGTCGCGACCCCGGAACACAATTTTGATCGCTCGAATCCGGAAGCGCCGGGGGCGGTGGTGGTGGAAGAAATCCAAATGTGCATGGCACCGCAAACGAACTCAGATCCAGGAACTTTGTGGGGTCGTTGCTGTAGTGGATCGGGCCGACTAAGTCTGGACGGTCGAAACCTTCGCCGGCTCCGGAATAGTCGCTCTCAAAGTTGTAGTTGAGCTGGAAGGGCTGACCATCCTGAAGACTCACCACACCGTTGACGCTCCAGCCATTCTTCAGTTTGCCTAGAGCACCCCCCATGTGAGGAAATTCGTAGGCAAAGTTCCAAGTGAAACGCCGACGGATGTCGAAGCTGGAATTGCCGCGGTTCAAATGGGGATTGTTGCTGTCCTGCGGCTGCGCCTGGTTGGGAATGAAGTCTTCACTATCGCTGGCGTCGTCGATCGCGTGCGACCACACAAAGTTAGCCTGCGTCGTCAAGCCGCGCCAGGCATTGGTATGGAAGCTGGTCTGGAGAGCGTGGTAGGTCGAACTCGCCTTCGACTCCTCCATGTTCAAGTAGAAGAAGTTGCCGTATTGCCGAGGCACTCCGTAGTCGTTGATGCAATTGCAACCCACATCCGCAGCCGTGATCTGCGCTTGGCTGGGCTGGTTGATGTCGCGAAAACGGAACAGCTTCGTCCCGCGGGTTCCGACATACCCAACCTGCAGGGAGGCCTTCTTCCCGATTTGCTGCTGTAGGTTGAGATTGAAGTTTTGCGTATATGGAGTACGCAGGTTCGGGTCTGTCGCGAAGAAGTCTCCGTATGGGGCGAATCCGCTGTATACGGCCGTGTTCGGATCCAAAGCCACTCCGGCGGTCACGCTTCCTTTCTGAACCGCGTTGGCGCCTATTCCCGGATAGGCCGGGCCCGGACAAAACGAACAGTTCCACGGCACATGTCCCAGGAAGATGTCCTGCGCGAAGGCGTCGTAGAAGACACCCCACCCGGCCCGAACGACAGTCTGGCCCTTTCCGGTTAGGTCGTAAGCGAACGCAATGCGGGGGGCGAAGTTGTTGTAGTCCTTGCCATACAACTGCTTGGTCTGGATGTTGTCGCCCGCCCCACCCTGCGCGGACGGATCGAAACGATAGAACTGGTCGTTCTTTTCCCCAACGACGCCGAAATAGTCCCAACGCACGCCGTAGTTGATCGTGAGTCTGGATGTTGCCCGGAAGGCATCCTGGATAAAAAAACCGTGGCTATTCTGGAAAGTGTGACGAACCGTATTGCCGCTCGCCTGCACTCCGCCCGAGGGTATACCGTTCAGGAATGAGCTGAGATCGTCGAAGCTCAAAGAACCCCGAAACCGCGGTTCAAACTTCTGGGTAATCGTCGTTCTCCGAAATTCGTAGCCAAATTTAAGATCGTGTTTACCCGTCTTCCAAGAGTAATCGTCTACAAAATGCCAGTTGCTGTCGATGCGGTTGCGGGGCACGCTGTTGGTCGCGCCGATCTGAGAAAACCCCCCTACCCCAGTAGCTGGCAATCCGCCCTCGTACGGACCGGTTCCGGTCAGGAGTCCAATCGAGGTAGGACTGAACGACTGATCTTCGGGAAAGAATCCTTCAACAAACCGGTTCCACCCGACGCGCGCTTCATTAACCTGCGATGCGTTGACTGCCTTCACATAGGAAACGGCCACCAATTGAACGCGGGTTGGCGTAACGGTGTTGAATCCCGGCAGCAATCCGCCCGCGAGTTGGGCAAACGGAAAGCTCTGGTCGCTATCGCCAAAGAAGTACCGGCCAGTCAGCGTGTCCGAGTGGATGTTCTGATCCAGCTTGGCAATCATGCTGTCGACGCGGTTTCGGAAATTAGTCGCGATCGCAAGGTTGGGTCCATTCGGGCAGCCAGTCTCGAGTTGCGGATCACCCGGTGTGACACCCGTTGAAATATTCGGGGTGGGCCATCCATGCTGCGCTATGAGAGCGGTTGTAATCGGGTTCGGGGTCCCCCCGCCAGTGGTGATCTGCGTTTCGTCGAAAGCGATTTGACCCGGATCGGGCACACACGTTGTACCCGACTGCTGCCCGGTTTCCCTCTGCCCCTCGTAGTTTCCATAAAAGAAGGTCTTGTCCTTGATGACCGGCCCGCCGAGCGACCCGCCAAACTGGTTGTTGTGAAACCCGTTCTTTGTCGTGGTCGAGGGGTGATTAAAATAGTTCCGCGCGCCGAGCTTCGCGGTACGGAGATATTCAAACGCCGAGCCGTGCAGGGCGTTCGTCCCGCTCTTGGTCACAGTGTTGATCACCGCCCCGCTATTACGACCAAACTCCGCTTCGTAGTTGGAATGGACGCTCAACTCCGCCACCGCGTCGAGCGGAAGAATCGTTGCCGGATCCCCGAACACCCCCGCCTCATTGATCGCCGGATCATTGCGGTAGCCGTCATTCATGTCGGTACCATCGAGCAGGAAGTTGTTGGCACGGCCACGCGACCCATTCATGGAGAAAGTGCCGTACGATCCCGGCGAATCCGAGATCTGATCGGGCGACCCGGCGACTCCAGGATTCAGGTAGATCAGCTTGGTGTAGTCGCGTCCGTTGACTGGTAGGCTCTGGATGGTTTGCGCGGTAACCACTCCGCCGATCTCCGAAGAAGTCGTTTCAATCAGTGGAAGTGAATCGCCAGATACTTCCACCTGCTGGCTAACCTCGCCCGGCTTCAAGACAGCGTCCACGCGCCGGTCCGACGCTACATCCACCTGCACGCCCTTCGTCACCGCCGTCTGAAACGCTTTTTGCTTCACCGTCACGTCATAGCTCCCAATAGGCAGCTCCGGCACCGAATAGCTCCCATCGGCGCTGGTTAGCGTAATGCGCTCAAGTCCGGTATTCGCGTTGCGGACGGTGACCTGTGCACCCGACACAACTGCGCCACTGGCATCGGTGACTGTGCCGAGAATCGTTCCGCGAAAGGTCTGTGCAGATACGGCGGCCGTCAGCAGCAACACACACGTCAACAGTCGTGCTTTCATTCGATCGTCTCCTGGGATTTTCGGCGTTAGGGTGGGCTGATTCAAGGGTTGAAGGCTCGAAGCTGCACGAAGCTTGCCACGGCATCGCTCGCTGACAATACACCTAACCTGCCTGTTTTCAGCGGCCAGCTGTATCTCACTGTGAGATACTCCGCAAAAACATAGGCCGATCCCAGAAAGTGGATGACCCCGCGCCGCGATCGTCTGACGATTTCGAAATTCAGCCTGCCAAAGTCAGAAGGTGATGGCTACGCCACCGCGAACCGAGCGGGCTGATTGCACCAGGTAAACAGTCCGATGGTCCTGTCCCATGACCGGTATGTAGCCCTCAGCCAGCAAGTTGTGCAAATCGAGCAGAGCTTCCATATGCGCCGGTAGCAAACCCATCCGCGGAATCGGCTGCCGCAGCACAACGTTGAGGAAAGGATCGATCTGTCCCGGAGAGGCATTGAAAGAATCGACCGGTGTGAGCGCGTGACCGCTGGTCCACTTGTAGGAGGCCGCCCACTTGGTATGGCAAGCGGGAAGCACACCACTGAAGCCGCCTGCGATCGCGTGGCGCATCGTGGTGTGCATGGAGTCGCGCGAGGACTCGAGATTCGCGGGCAACTGGTTGAATTCCAAAGCACCGCCGTAGGCATAGTCGAGCGTGGCTTCGTAACCATTGGAAAAATTGCGTTCGTAAACGGCGCGCACACCGTTCGCGCGATAGTCCGCCCCTTGATAGGTAAAGGTTCCGGAATAGGGGTCAGCCAGCACTTCGCCGCTGTTGCCCGCCGTCGAGCCGACGCCAGTCAGCGCGGGGTCGCGGAGGCGATCGCGGTAGACCGCCAGCATCATGTTGTTCTTACCCGACCGGTGGGCCAGGGAAAGTTCGTGATGTGCTCCGCGCTGCAACTCGGCGGAGAAGCCGTTCACGGAAATCCGAGGGCCAACCTGCATCGGCTCGATGGGTAAAGCTTCGCGCTCGCTTGCCAGGCGGCTCACTGGCGACGAAGACGCGTACTGATAAGCCACCACAGTGTTGGGACTGAGGTGTACTTCGGCGGACCCAAACGGCAGCAGAGCACTCGTGCGTTTGATGAACTGCAGGGTCTGGAGTTCACTGCCAAACTTAAGCTCGATCACGTCGGCCAGATTCATTGAATCAGCAACGCGGAGACTAAAGGTGTTGAGACCGGTGCCACGCAGCGCTGGATCGGGGGGCGCCAGACGTCGAGCAGTGAAGGAAACTTCCGGCGTGGAACCGTCGGCCAATTCCTGAGAATAGCGCGCGCGCAGCACCGCCGCCGGTGACGTTTCGCCGTAACCGACATTCCCGTCGAAGGCAAACATGCCTGACGAAAACACGCTGTGCTCGAACGAAAATTGTGTTGTCGCGTCGGCATCGCCGCCATAGCCCTGCCCGTCGGAACCGGCGACAAAAGAGACACCCGCCTTCATTACGGGATCGCGGCGGTCAGCCGTCAGGTTTGGATTGCTCGGATCTACGGCACGAAGGATGGGACGACGCGCCACGGAACGCAACGTCCATTGCCAGTCATCGCTTTGCGTAGAATCGGTTCGCGGGACGACATCGAATGTGGCGAAAATCGTGGTCAAAGTGAGATTCACGACGGATGCCATTCCCGACCGCAAATCCACGTGCTCTCGAAACGCAGGCAAAAACGACGGGGCAGAAACGCGGAGGTTATAGACACCGGGCCGCAACCCTAAAACGTTGTAGTAGCCGTTGCCGTCCGTGAATGTCGTGAGCGTACGGGAGGCGGATGCAAAAACTTCAACCACCGCGCCCATCTGCGGCGTGCCGTCAGGCGCGCGGACGATGCCGGAAAGCGAACTGGTGCGAGTGGCTGCCATACCCGGCAAAGCCAACATCAGCACGGCCGCAAAGCAGCTCAGCTTCCGCAACATACCACCGACCTCCGGAGGGGACCAAGCCGACGCTTTACTCGATGGAAAACGTCACCGAGGGATCGAGCGCCTGCTTGGAGAGGTTGTCGTTCACCTTAATGTTCATGCGATAGACGCCGGGCTGGAGACTGCTGGCCGAAAGCGTCTTCTGTAAGGTTACTTGCTCGCCCACATTGCCCATCTGTTCCGTTTTCTCAATGGAATGGATGACTGGCTTGTTTGTCGCCGCCTCGACCACATTGTATTCGACAGTGGCCGAGGGTTTGTGAGTCTTGTCGTCAACCGACAGATTGTACACCTGCATCCAGAAATTCAAGCGCTGACTGCGCTTAAAAATCACCGGCTTGCCGTCGGCGCTGGCAACGCGCGGGCGGACCTTGGTCATGCCAATCACGAAGTTTCCCGTGCCCGCGGTCTTCGCCGGGACGGGCTCCATTTGATCGGCCAAAATAAGGGAGGAGGTTGCCAGCTTCTCTTCGTTGTACTCCGGCACATCCAGACCGTGATTCCAAGTGCCCGTGCGGTCCCCGTTTACATCCTTGATCACCACATCCAAGCGATACTTGCCAGGGCGCAGCGGAAGAGCCTTCCAGTAGACGGAGGCGTTCTCTATGGTCTTGGGAAGGAGTTCCTCAGGGACATCCACCTGGACTGTATCTTCAAAAGTTTGCACTATGCGTCCACCAATCGTGGTTGCGCGCCCAAGAATATTGACGGTGCCGCGCTGCACTCCATCTTTATTGACGAAGGTGATGTCCTTGTTCTTCATTTGGATCGTCACAGGAACGAGGATGGTGTCCGCCGTTATCCGAACAAAATCCGCCCGAACATCAAACGGCATCACGTTGTAGTGGAATTTGTGCTTGACTAGTTCGGATTCCAGATCCTTAAACTTTACCGCCGGAGGCTTCTGCAGCTTGGCAAACTGTTCCAGGCGATCAAACTGCTTCGTCTGGTTGTCCTGCATGAAAGGCCCTTTTCCCAGGCGCTCGAGGCCGCCACCGCTGAAACGGTCCGCTTTGCTGGACATCCCCATTTGTTCCGATTGCGTAAGCCCGGCATTGGGCGTGTAGAGCAGAGCGTCTTTCTCGGAGCGGTCGAGAGTCATGTGGTACTCGCCGCACATACAGGTGTCGACGAACTCGATGATGACTTCCTGGCCGATGTCTTCAAGGTAGCGGTAACGCCAGGTCTCGAAGGGGAATGTCGAGGTCTGCCCCCCGCCCTCATCCTGGGGCCGATCGTAGGAGCCACCGGAGGGGTGAGCTTCAATTTCGTCGGGCTTGCCGTACATGATGTACATCTTGCCGCGGTCAGTTTTCCAGCCCGGAACGCCCGCCGGAAAGTGTTCGTTGGCGTAGGCAATGCGCTCGTAATGCTCTTCCTTGAATTCGTTCTCGACGGTATCGGGCGTGGGATCGCGGCGTAGCCAAAATTGCTCGATGAAGTTGTCGCGCTCCTCGTCGTTGCTCAGGCGCTTGAAAGCATCGCGTTCTTCGTC
>Ga0137401_10000072_pt1 | contig 30904 bp, 53 predicted proteins | sample CZOMad1_1_16fung_FD_108286 | JGI IMG/M metagenome (GOLD analysis project Ga0137401, IMG submission 108286) | Vadose zone soil fungal communities from Angelo Coast Range Reserve, California, USA - CZOMad1_1_16fungal (Illumina Assembly) | ecosystem: Environmental > Terrestrial > Soil > Vadose...
ATGGGATTGCCATCAAGATCCTGACCGCTCTGGGCCATCTTCGTGGCAGCCTGCCGTGTCTGCATCGCCGCCTGTTGCCGCTGCGCCTCGGCCTGCTGCTGCTGCTGGATGAACGTTCCGGTCTGTAGATTTTGCTGCTGCTGCTGGATGCCGATCTGCTTCTGCTGCAGGCCCATGAGCTCGCCGAGCGTCTGTATGCCCTTGTTCGGGCTTACATCGACGTTCTGAGCTATGGGCGGTCCGCCAAAATCCGGCATCAGAATGGCACCGCTGGATTGGGAGTTCCGGGCGTCCAATTGCCTATCGAGCTGCTTGTACCGCCGCCTCCTTGCCCGGCCATCAGATATGCGAGCGGCACGGCAGATCCACCGAGCGCATTGGTCGCACCCACGATTCCGCCCGCCTGCGACGCGGCCGCCCCGGCCTGCGCTCCGGCGATGCCAGTACCGAGCACGGTGCCCTGCGTCCCGACATTGGCTGCGGCATTCTGGCCGAGGCCGGCGATACCGGAGAGGCGGGAGAAGATGTTTTGATTCGTGGTCTGGAAGCGGTTGTACGCGTTCTGATATCCGGTGGCCGCCATGCTCTGATTGAAGGACATCAGATCCTTCAGCGCCGGCCCGGAGAGCGCCCCGACGCCCGGAGTGTCCTGATTGCGGATCGCCTGGCCGCCTGTCTGAAGCTGGAACTGGTAGCCCGGATCCAGGTTATTCAGGAAGTCTTGGGGCGTAAAATTGCTCGTGAGCTGGCCGAAGCTCAGATCGCCGCCGCCCGTGGCGCTCCCCGGCACGCCAGCGGCAGTGCGGCCTGGCGCCTGGGTTGGCATCCCGCTTGTCGGCCGAATCGCCTGACTTGAAATTGGATCGATCCTGCCTTGAAGAGAATCGATGATCGGATTGCCGGTAGGATTGACTGCGGTCCCTGTGCCAGAGGTGGCAGTGCCCACTCCAACCGACGGCTGACTACCGCCGCCTCCAGCCGCAGTGCCGCCCATGCTCACCGGATTGATGCCCAGCCCATAGAGCAGTTTGTTCAGCGCGCCATAGCCGCCCTGAATGAACGGCTGCTGCTGCTGGTTGATCGTGTTGAACATGTTCCACTGGGTCTGCGCAGCCTGTTGCTGCCCGCTGGCCTGTGTACCTGCTGCAGCACTGGAACCAATGGCGCCAATGGCTGCGGAACCGAGGACAGCGCCCGCGACCCAGAAACTCACGTCAGCAACTCCTGCTTCAGCTTGTTGCCTGGAAGAAATGGAGAGCTTTCGTCCTCCTCGACCAGTTCCGCCTCCAGCGCCTCGATATCCGTGATGTTGTCCGGATTGCGGTGCACATTCATGCGCCACGCGTCCTCGATCACGTAGACCGCGCGCTGAGTACCGACCGGACAGGTCATTATCTTCGGTCCGTCCGCCGCGTCGAGTTCGACCGAGGCATGCTCCGTCGTCACCCGCACGCGCCCACTGAGCACAAGATAGAAATGCTCCGTCTTGTGGACCTTGCCGACGATCACGCTGCCGGCCGGCGACCAGACGGTACGCACGTACATGCCATCGGCGAAGTAGTGCTGCGTCTTCGGCTCATATTGCGGTAGCTTGATTATCTCGGACTGCAGCCGCTTCAATGCCGCGCGCATTTCCATGCGGACGCTGATCTTGCTCACTGGATTAGCAGCCCGGAAACCATCAGCGTGATCGAGGCCACCGCATTGGCGTAGGCATGCAAGGCGGAGCCGGCCGGGATGACGGCGCCGGAAAGCTCAGGCGAGACATAGGATTCGCCTGCTGCGACGCTTCGAGCTGAAATCACGGTCGTTGCCGCTGTGAGCGCTCCACCGGTAGTGATTCCGGCAGTGATGGTGACTGCGCTCGCCGTGGTGTTGGTGAACACCGCGCGGCCGACCTTGGCCGTTGAAGACGTGGGCGCAGTGTAAACCGAGGCGTCCGCATTGCCAAGCTGGGCCGGCGCAACCAGCTGGATCTGGGTGATGGTGGTCATCAGACTGCACGAATCAGAGATTCTTCACGAACACGGCAGTTATGCTGTACCGCCCTGCGTTCACAGAACAAGTCGCCGTCCAGTTGTTGGCCGCTACGGCTTGCGGAATCGGCGGATCGAAGTTGATCATGAAAGCATCCGATGGAGCTAAAGCTGCATTTGGATAATCAAGAGTTATCCTCGTGGTACCAGCAGTAGCATCCTTTATGGTAATAATGCTGGCAGCCGCGTTCGTGGTAGTGATAATGAGCGCAGACAGATCATTGAACACTCCAGCCGCGCCCGCTGTGATGATGGTGGTCTCGGCCGTGCTGGCAACGATCGCTGTCGTTTGTGGTGCAACGAGCTCGCGCACATTGGCGGATGTGACAACGACTCGTCCGGCCTTATCCCCCATGATTGCAACCGCATTGCCGGCTGTCGCATTGGCCGGATTCGCGGTCGCCGCTTTGATTCCGATTTGTAAAGCATTCGCCGGAGGTACCGCAGCGATCGCGCCATCGATAGCAGCGCCCGCCACGCCGCCGGCTATCCCGACCTTTAATACGCCGGCCGAAGAAGCTACTGCTGTCGTGCCGATGACCGAATTGATATCGGAGCGCAGCGCGCCGGCCGTCGTGAGCGATAAGGGATCCGTCTGAGCGGTGACGTAGGCAGGTGCGGCCGTGGTAACGGCGCCTTGCACAAGCGTTCCAAGCTGCCCGGCAGTAACTGCGGCCTGCGCTATGCCTGTCGTTACCTGCTGCTCATTGGTGCCCTGCGAGGCCACCATGGACACGGTGGCCGATCCTGAGGTATAGGCAGAGCAGCGGGTGCGGACCTGATACATGCCGGCACACACGAAGATCCATTGCCCGGTGGTCGTAGTCGAAGCGATTGGTGCGCCGCTGAAACCACCGATCGGAAATACCGTCAGACCGTAGAAGTTAACCCCGTCCGTCGTCCCCTCGAATACCAGCGTCTGGGTGCCAATGGCGGTGACTTGTACGGTGCAACTCGATTGTCCGCGAAGCTGCAGCAGAACTTGCGCATTGAGTGCAGCAACCGTCTGCGCCTGACTGACAACATCGGTGAAGACCGGGTTGGCAGAGGCGTCGCCGACCTGGATCGTCATGCCCAGCTCCAGTTGACGACGTACTGGCCGAATGCGCGCCCGCTGCGGCAGAACGCGTAGACGGTGAACCCGGTCCCGGCGATGATGTCGCCCGCGAAGATGGCGATGTCCTCGGCAAATCCTGCATCCGTCAGATTGTTGGCCGTCGCCAGCCCGGACAGCCATGCCTGCACCCGGCTGCCGGAAGCAATTGTTCCCTGACCGGTCACGGCAATTTTCGCGTCCAGCGCACCAGTGCCGAAATCGATCGTCGCGGAACCTTGGTTGACGCTGCTGCTCGATTTCGGATTCGGCGGCACGCTGTCATCGAGCAGCGCCAGCAAATCGGCCGCACTCAATGAGATGGGCGCTTGTGGAGCACTCAGGGTCTGTCTGGACAGGTTGTAAAGAAACAGGTACCAGTTGACATCGATGGTGACGATGCCAACCGTAGCGCCAGTGGCATCCCTGGCCTCGCCAAGGGGAACACCCTGCGGCGGGATCTGTTGCAGCAATCCGCCGGCCGTGGGCGGAACCGCAGCGCCGGGCCTGCCGACCGGATGGATATTGATCGGGATCGGCATGGGCTATGCGGAAAACGCCCTCAAGGTCACGCCGACCACATCGCGCGGCACCGGATCGATCACCTGCAGCTCGATCACGTTGTCACGCCCGAAACCGAGCCTGCGCCAGATGGTCCGATTCTTGTACTGCCCGGTTTGCCAGATTGGTCGCTTCCAGCACTGTCCGAACGTTGCGGCGCCGTCGCGCGCAATCCTGATGCCAGCCTGCGGATTCGACCCCAAGCCGCTCGGATTGCCCACGCCCGGCCTGAAATCGACCTGCAGGCTCGCCATGAACACGCGCCCGCGCTGCCCCTTGTCCCAGATGTGCGCAGAGCGCCTGACCGCGAACAGGGGCCAACCGGCATCATTTTGCACATTGCGCGTGAGCTGATAGAGCGCGCCGTTCTGATAATCGCCCACGATCCGCATGCCCTGGAAATTCATGAATGAGTTGGAACGATGCCGATGCCATGCCTGCGCATATGGGTCGTAGGACATCCGCTTGTGCAACAGCTCCGTCTGCGAGTCGTAGCACCACGTCACGTCGGCGGTCGGGAAGGTGAGCACGTAGAACTCATGCGTATCCTCCTGATAGACGTAGCCGACAGCATCCGCGGTGATCGGATAGGTTGCCACTTCCTTCGAAAAGGCCGCGCTCGATACCACTTCCGCATTGAATCCGTGTGTCTTGATGATGGCGTTTTCGCCGCGCTCGGAACGACCGAACCAGATCAGGCCCTCGGTGTTGAAACGCTGCACCGAGTGCTTGGCCTTGCAGCCGGCCTGTATGAGCGTTCCGACCAGACGCTGGAACGGAAAATACTGTCCGCCCGCGTCGTACCAGATTTCGGTCGTCTTGTCGCCGACCAGCCAGAGCTCCTCCTTGTTCTCGATCACGGCGACCAAGTTGTCTGGTGCGCCATCCTTCAGCGCGAAATACGAACCGTTGAATCCGGTGCCGTACTGCGGAAAGTTCGTGTAGAAGTTCTGCGTGCCTGGCTGGTTGAACACCCACCAGCCGTCGATGAATGCAACACGGTCAGCACCGAGAAAAGCCGGATCGGTTATCTGAGCGAAGGCGCGCGTGGCGATGTTGTACAGGTACCCATACAGGCCGTCCACGATCACCGCATAGCCGCCCACGTTGTTGTCGCGGATGCTGACCGGGCCGGCGCTGGTGAGAAGCGTGCCGACGCTCGTCAATGCCAGCGTGGCAAACGATGTGGCAGACGCGGCGGATGCCAGCGTTACGAGGTAGCAGGTATTACCGATCACTGCCAAGGCCGTAGTAAGTCCCGGCAATTCCCACTGACCGCGCACCGGCAGATTCGTGACGGTCGATGGCAGAGGCCACGTCGTCATCATGTTGGTGAAGCCGGGAGCGCCGCCGCCAGGAGCCGCGACGAGCTGCACGAGGCCAGGGCATGCATTCATGCCTAGGATTTCCTTCGCGTTCTGCTTGTTGACCTCGGCATACCAGTTCACGCAGGTTTGCGCATCCTGCAGAGGATTCGGGGCTAGATCTTCGCCGCCCGACCATCCAAAGTCGCCGAAGAGTTGCAGAGGTTCGGAGATGCCGGCCATCTATCGATAGCCTCCATGGAGAATCCAGCCCGCATCATACCGATTGCCCCGCACCAGCTCCCGATCATATCTCGACACCGCCGCCGGCCGCGCATTGAGCGCCTTGATGAAGCTGAGCGATTCCTGCGCGTTGACCTTGATTGCCTCCGACAGCGGAAATCCGTACTCCGCGCACAACTCCTTCGCCAAGAGCCACTTGAGCATCCTTGAGTAGCCTTGCGGCATGATGAGCACCTGATTGAGCGTGAGATTACTCAACAGCGTGTCGGTGAAGAGGTGCAGCTCCGCATTGTTGCCAGGGGTCTGGTAGGCATTGAGCTGCCCGTACGGAAACTGGTTGTTCCACCAGGCCACGGTAGGCCATGGCCCCGGCTGCGCCTTGTACAGCAGCTCGGTGTATTCCGATTGCGTCTGCGCGACGTACAGCGTGAAGTCGAGCGCGTTGAAACGCGTGAAACCGTGCGTGATGCGCAACGGGCGCGGAATCGGCAGATCGCCCGGCACCGTATAGGTGATCGTGTCGAGCGAGGCCGTGAAGGACGTCGCAACGGCCGACATCGTGACGGTCGAAGCGCCGATCGCGGTCACGGTGGTATTTAGTGGGATGATCGCCTGCAAGTCGGTCAGAATCGAGCCGGAGCCGACTGCATAGGCAGCGGTTGCGCCCGCGACGAGATTCGCCGGCACGTTCGTTACCTGCGCGATCACCGATGACAGAGAAGTCATCGCCTCGGCCGCGATCGTGCCGGGAACCGTCGATAAGTTGTAGGTGCCGGTGCCGCCGGTGCCGGTGCCGAACGTCGTGATCTTCGTGTTGGCGGGCAGGCCGGCGCCCAGGATCTGATCGCCGACAGAGAAGACGCCACTCGTGATGCTGTTGACGGTCAGCACCGAGGTCGCGGTCTGCCCATTGAAGGAGGCGCCGATCGTGCCGGTGAAAGGCTGCGAACCCAGCAGCGTGCAAACAGGGTTGCCGACTGTATACAGACGCTTCTGCGCGGTCCAGTTGAGGATGCTCTCGTTGGAGCCGAACACGTACTGCTTGTCGGTCGAGAGCGAGTCCAGCAGATCGTTCAGCGTGTCCAGGCAGTCGGTCGCATCCGGACTGTCGATCGGCTCGCCCGACTGGTAGGAGTTGATCCGGCGCAGCGCTCCTTGGATCAGGTTCAGCGCGGTCGTGATGCCAAGGCTCATACCTGTGTCCCTCCGGCTGGATAGGCAATGCTGACCGCATAGTTCGACACGGTGAGCGTCACAGCGGAGTTTGCAACGACGCCGGTGGTCCCGGACGCCGGAGACTGCACGATCACGAAGCCGGGCTTAGCGGCAGTCGTCTTCATCCATTTCAATACGACCGGGTCAGTCTGGAAGTAGCCGAGCGGCAGCACGCGCACGCCGGCTACGACCATCGCCCTCAACGCGTCCGGATACTCCAGCCCGATGAGGTTCGGCATGGTCGGCATCGATTGTCATACGATGACGCACGCGCCGATCGTATAAGTAGCCGGATTCGCGTTGTTTGCGACAACCGAGACGCGCCAGGTCCGCGGCACCACATCGTTCGCGCTCACGTTGGCAGTGGCCGGCAGGCCTGGATAGACCGACAGCACGGTGAGCAAGTTCGTCACGATCGCGGCCGAGGCCAGCAGCGTGAAGTAGGCCCCGGATGCCGGATCCTTGCCCTGGATCGTCACCGTGATCGATCCGGTTCCGATCGCCGTGGTGTTGACGAAGACCTTGACGCCGCGCCCGTAAGGATTCGGAAGGTCCGGACTCGTCTGCGATGCGGTAGCCCCGACTCCGATGACTACCTGACTTGCAATCAGGTCATTGTTGCTCGCAGTGGACACGTCAGCTCAGCGAGGTCGGAAAGCCAGCGGTGCCCAGGCTCTGATTCTCGCAGCGCAGGATCTCGAAGAGCACCTGGACAGTGCCGGTGGAAATGCCGGTCCCATCCGAGCTCCACAGGATCGTGACGACCCCGGCTGCCGATACAAAGGCGTTGTCCAGCACCAGGTGCGCGGGCGGGGACTGCATGTTCCACGACACCATGTCTCCTGGCAGAACGCCCGGGATGGCTAGCGTGTTGCTGCCAGAGGCGTTGACTCCGAGCGTTGGGAACGTGACCGCCTGCACGTTGATCATCTGCCCGAAAAGCTCGTTTCCGAGCTGCGGTCGAGTTGCCCCTGGCATGATCGCCCCTTACCAATCGATTTGGCTGCCGGAGGCCGGCGCGGCCCAGTTCGGCTGCACCCGGAATACCGTCACGAAATAAGTGCCGGCGGGCGGCGTGAGCGATCCAGCCGTGGGGTTTACGAACTGGATCGTGAGCTGATCGGCAGCGCTCACCCAGGCCGAGGTCAGCGCCACCCCGGCCGTGGCGGACGGCGGCGTCACGATCACGGTATCGGTGGTCAGGAGCCCGATGCCGGTGGCGGCGAAGTTCTGCGCCGGCGCGGTGACGGTCAGCACGGCCGCCGGCGTGAGTGATAGGGCAAAGCGCCCCATTTTCCAGACATTGCCGACCGGCGATTGGACGGTATCTGGCAGGACGCTGGAGTTCGGGCCCGGGTTGGAGCCGTCGACGTTGGTAACTGCTGGGAAGACCATGTGTGCTCCTTAGCCGGAAACTCGGACGGCGAGCGGTCGGTACAGACTCGCAAACCCGTAGGCAATGTCCATCCGCGTGGGCTCGGCATCGTTCTGCACGGTGTACTGCGTCACGATCCGGATCGAGATGCCCAGATCCTCATCGTAGGCGCGGGCAGCCTCCACCGCAGTGCGTGGCAATGGCAAGTCGACGAAGGCCAGCGCGAAGGCGTCGCGGTGAAAGTACAGGTTCTCTGTGGAGGCCGTACCGCTGGCCGCTCCGCCGTTGATCGTCACCGTAAAGGGCGACACCGGGGCGGCCGAGACATTCTGGAACTGGCCGCCGGAGATCAGGCACTCGCCCACCGTCACCGTAAGCAGTCCGGTGCCGCCAGCCGTGCTGTAGGCTCCGGTGGCCGCGTTGAAGGTACCGTGCAGCAGGGTGGCTGCGTTGAACTGCGGCCCGCCCGGGGCTGCCGTACCAGTCATCTGGGCATAGCCGGCCGGCGGCAGCACCACGAACTGCTTCAGGGCCGTACCATACCGGCCGCGGCTCTGCGGATTGACCGGGAAGACGCCCGATACCTGCAGCGTGTCGCCCACCACGCACTGGGTCGTGTTCCCTGCTCCCAGGCCGGATATTTCGAAGGTGCCGGACTGCGCCCAGCCGGAAGTGAGCAGCGCGGTGCCACCTGAGGGCGCGGTAGCCCCCGCCAGCACCGGAGTGCCGGCCAGTGTGCCGGTCGTGTAATTGGCGATGTTCGGATCCTCGAACCAGTCCGCCCCGGCCGTCTTGGCCGCGACCATGCCGGTTTCGTACAGCTCCGAGATGCGCGCCTGCGGGTTGAACAGGCCCTTCAGGGAATCGGTCATGCTTGAGTTCGCCAGCGGGTGAATCACCGCGGTCGGGATAACGCCCTTCGGCATGCCCTCGGACACCAGGATCGCGCGCGAGTCGGAGAACGACTTGAAAGCGGTCGGGACCGTGCCAGGAGTGCCGACCCGGTTGGCCGTGTTCTGGTAGGCGAAAAAGGCGCCGTCGTTGTCCACCCGGTTGGCCGCCGCCATGCAGGCCGGTTCGATGAACCGATCCTCGAAGTCATCGATGTCCAGCAGCATGTTGATGGTGTTGAACTGGATGTCGATGTGGAACTGGTACAGGATGTTCACCGGCACGTAGTTCTCGGTCGAAGGCTCCACATTCAGCGCCGGACCGAAGGTGCCAAGGTAGCGGGGTGGCAGGCGCACGTTGCAGGTGGCCCCGATCTTGCGGCCCTTTTGGCCGAATTCCTTGTCCCACTGCCGGTTGAACTTGTCGGTGAGCACGCACATATTTGCGAGCACCGGCAGCGCCCGGTTCGTGATCATGCTGATCGTTAGGAGTTGATTTGCCACTGGCTATGCACCTCGCGCCCGCAAAGAGGGCGCAAACGCAACGAAAATCCGCTAGCTACGGATTCCGGGGCGACTCAGTGCCGCTTGCGCAAGCCGAGATTGACCTGGCGCTTCTTGCTCCAGTCGTTGATCGTCTCGCGGATGTTCATGTCGCGCGGGTCGACCTCGACTGCCGCACCACTGCCATTCAGAGGCTTGATCACCGGGGCCGCAGCGCGGGCCCTGCTCTGGGCTATGCCCGTTTCGTCGTCGCTCGGCGCAGCGCTTTTCTGCTGCCCGTTGGTGCTTGCTGATGTACTCGGCTTTGCGCCGTCATTCGCCTTCGAATCATCGTCTGTCTTGGACGATCCGAATGGTTTAAGCGTACTCTCGATTTTTCCGATTGTCACCAGTTGCTCGTCGGGCGGCAACTTGGCGAGCTTTGCCAGAAGATCCGGGTTTTTAGCCAGATGGTAGCCCAGCTCGGCGAACATCTCGGATTTCTGCATGTAGCCGGCCACCACAGGCGGCACTTCGGCGTCTACCGCCTCGGTCACATCACGAAAATCCGGAACCAGTTCCAGGGCTTTCAAAATGCGACCTTTGGCGGTCTCAAGGATCTCAGCAGTGCGGCGCTCGGCCGCCAGTCGGGCGTTTTCCTCGGCCTGCTTGGCTAGCTTCTGATCAACGCGCCAGTCAGTCATCGCCTCCCAGAACGCCTCGTCCGAAGCAAACTTGTCTCGCTGCGGCTTGCCGGTATCCGGCGCCGCTTCGGGCGGAATCTTGGCCTTCGCCGCCTGCAGCTCCTGCTCGAGCAGCTGCGCACGCTGCTCGGTTGCCCGTTTTTCCCTGTACTGCTCCGCTGCGAATTCTTCCGCATCCCGCATCCGGGCGACGCGCCGGCCGATGGCCTTTTGCATCTTGAAGCTCAGTTCGCGCTTTTCGCGCGGCGTCAGACCGTCCTCGCCCTCATCATCATCCGGGTCATGGTCCGGATCCGGCTCGCCCGCTTTCGGTGCCGGCTTCTCGGGCGGCTTATCCGTTCTGGAGGGAGCAGGCTTTTCCGGTTCTACCGGAACGCCAGGAATCGGCTCCTGATCATCGGCTTGTGTCTGCAGTGCCGTAATTTCCGCCTTGCTGTCGATCGTCACTACGGCCATTTCATTCTCCCGAATGTTTCACGCGGAACATGTCCCCGATATCTCACTGCTTCGCCTCTGCATTGAGCCCGGCCGACACCATTCGATCGGCGTCGGCCGCCTTGCCAGCCTGATCGATCCGCGAGTCGATGATCTTGCCGGCGGCTCGGATTTCCTCCACCGCGATGGCCGTGCCGGAGCGCGTCTCGGTGTCGTGGATTTTGGTCTGTGACGACAGTTCGGTGTCGTGTGCTTTGACGACTGCGGCCATGTGGGCTTTTGTGATCCCATGCTTCAGATCGTCCTGCACCTGCTGCAGCTGCTGCTTCAGCGCCGCGTTCTCGTTTGCCAGCGACTGCACGATTGATCGAGCGCGGCTCGAAAGCCCTTCCATGATCTTCTGCAAGCCTTCCGGGTTGGACGCCATCAGCCGGTCGGCCAGCTCCTGCATGTACGGGTGGTCGATCGAGCGGAACACGAGATCCGGTCCCTGCTTAGCGATGATCTCGGCCAGCGGCCCCACACGCAGCAGGTCGATCAGGTTCTCGGCGCCTTCTTCGCGCTTCGTTTCGTAGCCAGGTCCAGTATCCATTACGATGTCATAGCGGCCCACCGAAAGATCGTTTTTGACCTTGTGGATCGGCGAGCCGTCCGGATTGCTGCCGACCTGCTCGCTCTGGTTGATCTGCACCATTTCCGGAGTCGAATCCTCGCCGATGATGCGCTGCATGCGCTGTTCGGAGAAGTAGAACGGGATCCACTCGACCATCACGCGCCAGCACTGGGCGATGGCCAGGGTCAGGTTGTCGTAGTACTGGAAATGCGATTGATCCGACAACCACTGCCGGCGCTTGATCGCCCGACCTGATACCACCACGCCCTGCTGGTCCTGGCCTGGTTCGTTCGGCATGCCGGCCACCGCGTTCAGGTTCGAGCGCATGCCCTGAACGAACTCGGAAAAGCCTTGCTCGATCTGCGCTGGCGGCTGGCGTGTCGGTGGCGGCAGCAGGATGTCGCCCTGCGCGGTCGAGATCGTGACCGGCTTGTAGACGAGCTTCGAATGGGCCCGGCGATTGGCCTCGTCCCATTCCTCGTGCCCGTCGAACTGGCCCTCCGCGCCGACCCACGGCGCCTTCGGGGCGAGTCCGAGCCGCTTGATCTTTGCGACCTCCCCATAATTGACCATCCGGGCCGGATCCATCATGGCCTCGACCATGCCGCGGCGGATGATGCGACCGTCGATGTCGGTAATGTTGCCCTCGACGCGGAAAATCGGAATCCAGCTGCCTGGAATCTGCTGTCGCTCGACCACTACCAGGCCGTTGAGCCGGAACCACTCCACTTGGCGCTTGACCGAATCGCGCTCTCCTTCGATCGTGGCGCCGCGCTCCTTGAATTTGCGCTCGACATCCTGCATGACGACCTTGCCATCCCCGTTGCGAGGCAGTTCGGAGCGGTAACGCGTCAACTCGGAGCCGTTGGCGCCACGAATGAGATACAGCTTTTCCTCCTTCTCGCGAATGCGGAAGTACTCGGCCAGGCGCACCTCTTCCTTGTCCTCCCAGTTCAGGCGCATCTCGTCGCGGCCGACGTCGTTCCAGGCGACGTTGCGCGCGTTCGGATAGCGGCGCTTGTACTCCGGCCGCTTCATTTTGATCGAGATCAGGCACCAGTTCTGATCCGCCCCGCTCGGCATGATCGCGCCGGGATCCATCGAAACGGTGAATAGGTTCCGGATCGGCAGAATACGCAGATCCTTGTAAAAGGATTTCGGATCGAGCCATTCGGCGATCAAGCGAAAGTAGCCCCAACCGGCGGTTAGTGCAGACGTTGCGGCCGTGTCGTAGGCAACGGATGCTTCCGAGCGCGTCTCGACGTGCCGGCCGATGCCGTTGATGATCTCGGCGATCTCCACGTCAGCGCCTTCGCCAACCGGATGGCACTTGCCGCGTGGACGCTGCTGCTTGATGTTGTTCTCGACGCGCTTGACGAACGCATCGGTCAGGTTGATGGTGAGCTCCGGCTCATTTTGGGAGACGCTCGAAGTGACGTTCGTGTCCCACTGCTGGCCCTCGCGGAACAGCAACGCCTCCTTGGCCCGCTTGCGGTTGTCGGCTTCGGCGTCGGCGCAGATCTGGAGACGGTCGCGCGCTTCGGACCAAATTTCCTCGTCGGTGAGCGCGGCGAACTCGCGGTCTTCCTCGGTGCGGGCGGGGGCGCGGTTGGGTTCGTCAGCCATCAACGTTCATGACTACATGGATTGGCAACAACGCATAGCCTGCCTTCTCGATCGCTTCAATCGCGCGCAGACCCAGCGTTCGCGCGTCCCAGTCAATATTTCCCTGGACAACGGCTTCGCCGATGATTTCTGCGAGCTTCTCGTGCTCCGACCAGTTCATAGAGTCCTCATCCAACTGTTCGGACCGCCGCGGCGTATCGGCGCATGCCCATTGCTCGGCGGGGCCGGCAGCTTCGGACTGTTGGCGAACTCAAGTCCGCGGCCGATCAAGCTCAGCACGTCTACTCCATCGTCATACTTGCCGGCCGGGAAGCGCATGAGTTGCGACATGAGATCCGCCTTCCATGGCGCCGCCTTCGGCAGATGCACCTTGCCCATCGCACAGCGCGCCTGAATCGCGCGCGCCCGCACGACCTTATCGGCGATGCTCGGCAGCCACTCAAGTCGGCACGGCGTCTCGCGCTCCTGCATCCGTTTGCGCAAAAAAGGCTCGATCGCGCGCCGGATCGGCCCGGATTCGCCGAACCAGATGAGCGGCTTGTAGCGTGCAATGAAGTCGCATTGCCGCTCGATCCACACATCGCTCTTGGCCTGCTCGCGCCACCAGTCGATCGCGTACAGGTCCCCGTTGTAGTCCAGGGCGAAGACGCCGTGCTCCGTATAGTCGCCGTCGCCTTCGCTCACCGCATAGTCGGATGCGCCGTAGTAGTGCAGCTGTTGGGGCAGCTCGAGCCAATCATTGAAGTCGTCGCGCTGGAAAAAGTCGCCCTGCTCCGGAGCCGGATCCTGCTGATACAGGGCGTTCCAGGCACGATGATCAAGCTTCGCCTGATCGATCATTTCCTGCGTGAACCACTCAGGCCACAGGCGCTCGCCCGGTTTGCGGTCCAAGGGGTCTGAGGCTTGCGCGACCATCGGGAGTTTCACGACCGTCCAGCGGTTCGTCTCGCGCTCGAGGATGCGACCGCCGAGGTCGTCCTCATGCCATCGAGTCTGGATAAGGATTTGCCTCGCTCCGGGCTTGAGACGCGGCGTAAAGTCGTTGACGTACCAGTCCCACTGCTTCTGCCGCAGCCGATCGGAATCGGCCTCCTCGCGCGACTTGATCGGATCATCGATGAGGCCCAGGTCCGCGCGCCGGCCCGCGATCGTGGTGCCGATGCCGGCCGCGAAGAACTCGCCTCCGGCATCGGTTTCCCAGTTGCCGGCTGCCTGCGAGTCCTCGGCGACGCCACAGGCGAACACGTTGCGATAACGCTTGGAGTCCACCGTATTGCGTGCGCGCCGGCTGAACCGCTCGGCCAGGTCCGTGGTATTGGACACTCCGAGCACCGCGGCGCCGAGGTTGCGGCCCATGAACCAGGGGGGAAACAGAACGCTCGCATAGGTGCTCTTGGCGCTGCCCGGTGGCATCAGGACCATCAGCCGTTCGATATCGCCTCGCTCAACAGCCTCCAGGTGCCCGATCAGCAGCAGATGATGGCGGGCCGGGACGAACCCGAGGTCCAGGTATTCAATGAACGCCGCCAGCGACGCTCTCGCCTTCCTGCGGGCCAGCAATTCGGCTGCTGCTTGGGCTGGCGATAATTTCGACGAGCTCGGCGTCGCTAAACTCGGTTGCATCGCGCAAATCCACCGTCGCAATCACTTGAGTCGGAATCAGCCGCGAGTACATCCGGTAGAACTCGGTCTTGTTGCGGCGCGCCCAGGCCACCATGGTCTTGATGCCGCCGATCTGGGAGAACACCGTCACGACGTTCTCTTTCACTTGTGCGCCGATCTTGTTCGGCGTGCCGACCGGACGGCCACGACCGCGCGGCAACGGCCCACCGACCGGATACGGATTGCCTATCGGATTTCGATTGCCGGAGTTTGCATTGCCCATGATTCAACGTGCCCTCGGATCGCAGTACTCGCGCGCGTACCAAGCTGAAACAAAGTTCTGGCACAGCGCCGGATTGGTGAACTTGAGCGCGCGCTCCGGATGGCGCGGATCGAACTCCTCGCCCAGCAGCGTGACGACGTAGCACTCGCCAGCGTTGCGCACAGTGAGCAGCTGGCCCTTGATCCAGTCGGCCGGGACGCGAAGCGGCTGCTCTGCTTCGTCATCGATCGGAACAGCGGGCGAGAATACCTCGGATGCTTGCTCAAGAATCGGAGTAGCGATTTCCATCATTTTATTGATGACAGCGGTGTGCTCGGCGCGCTTGCTGCGCAGGCCGAGGGTGTGCTCAGCCATGGGCAGCCGTCCGGTAAAAATCGATCCTGGGGTCGGTTTGGTCCATTTCCGAGCGTTCTGACAGTCCATTGACCACCACGCCCGACACATCGCCCTCGCGGCAAATCAGGTGCACCTTGTCGCCCCAGAGAAACGTCTGGAACGCATAGCCGCCGAAGTCATAGCCGCCCAGCTCGATCACATCGCCCGGCTTCACTTCGGTCGGCTGGAACGTGCGGCTGTCCCAGACCTTGGTGCGCCGGTGCTTGTCCGGGTGGTCGTAACGCTTCGGATAGCACCCGGGACCGACCGCCTTGACGATGCCGCGCAGCGGCTTGGTCTGCCGTATCACGGCAAGGAGCGTGCCATGGTCCACATCAAGCGGCTCGACCACCATGTAATCGCGCCGGCAGCGGATCGTTTCGTGCGCTGCAACGTAGGACAGCGAGGCCCAGGAGAGCTCGGCGGAGCGAGAGGAGGTTGGGCGGATGGGCATTGGATTCCAGACGCCGATGGGTGTGATTCCGATGGAAAAATCAGCCGGGTGGTACGCGGATAAGGACCCCTGCCACATCTCCATCTGTGCTCATTCTGTCCCCGATGTAGATTGGCTCTGGGCGTGGACAAGTAAAAGCTTAGGATCGTATTTGTGCTCGACCTCCGACAGCATAAAGCCGTGCTGATTCGCCCTGAACCCGGCTTCATGCATTTCAGCAGCCGTTAGGCAGCGGCGGGTTGATGGTTTGGAGGCAGTTGCAAACTTGCCAAGACGATGAGCGTCGAAGGCATCCGACGTTTCGAACATGACGCCGCAGCTCGGACATTCATTCCGATCCTTGATGAGTTCGATTTCCGGATGGATTCTCGGCATGTCAATGCCTCTTGCGCCCGTAACTTGCGCCAGCCTTCTCCGGCAGCTTGCCAGCGGTAGCCTTGCCAGCTGCTGGGTCATCGGGCTTCGGAGCCGGCTTCGCGGCCGCTGCCGCCCTGACCGCCTCGGTCGCCTGCGACTTCACCGGCCGGCCGCGGATGTCCCGGGGCATGGTCAGTACTCCCGCTTGGCTGGCGTGGACTCGCCGCGTTCGCGCGGGCCCTGGTAGGCGTCAGGTGTCGGCCGGACCGCGCCTGCGGGCTTGCCTTGGCTCACGCCATCGGAGTCGAAGTGGCCCTTGGGCACGCGCTGATTCGGCTGTGGCTCGGATCGATGCTCATCGCGTTTTGGCATGGGATTCCTTTCTCGATCGTTCGCGTGCTTCGGCATATCCAATCGCGAGTCGTTGCTTGAGCTCCGGAAATTTCTTGCGCTCCCGCTTGTTGCTCACAAAACGGCCGATAAAGCTCGAAAGTGGCTCACCTTTCTCGCGCTGCGGCATTTTTTTTGCTCAGAAAAAATCCTCGCGGGTGATGGCGCAGACCAGCGTATGGCAGGCTGTCTTCAGCATGAAGCGTGCCCAGATGAGCCCTTGCCGCTCAACGTTGCGATTTGCCTCGAGCTCCTTGACCAAGGCGCGGGCCTGGCGTTCGAGCGCGCGCACGTGCATCACGAGGGCTTCCTGCTCGACGGTGCGCTGGGCTTGCATGGCGAGTGAGGCTGGCGCACCGTGATCTTTCACGTTGTGGGTCTGGCAAGTGGCAGCCGGACGCTCATGCGGCGGCAGTGTATGCCCGCTCTCGCGTCCAGGTCAACGGGTGGTCAGATCCCGATCTTCTTCGACGCGGCGGCGATGTCCTCGGCCACCTTTGCCGCGATCGTCGGATGAGCCTTGCCGTACATCATGCCGAGGACGCCGACTGCACCGTGCGAGACGATCAAAGCGATGATCCAGAGCCAGGTCGTCATGTCGCTCACCTCCGAAAAAAGCCGGCCCCGGAAGCCCGCCGCAATGCGATTGGGAGGGGAACGTCGGCTGGCTTGCGGATCCGGGGTCGGCGCGCGAAGCGTACACCGCAGTGCTAGCCGTTGGAATACTTCGCCACCCAGGCGCCGCCGGATGTCTGCCGCATGCCCATGGCCCTCATTTCGGCCTGATCGCGACATCGGCGCCGTGAACCGGGAGACGGCTCGAGCGTTCCGGCGGCGTGCTTTGTGAACGCGTCCAGGTCCAGGAACTTTTCTCCACAGCCGGCGCATCGGCCATTTCCGCGCCAGCGCGGGCGCGATTTGTTCATCGCCCATGCGCGAATGCGACCACGAGCGCCGCCACGATAACGACGATGCAAACGCCGAGAATCCAAAGCAACATTCGCGTACCGCGTTCGAATCGCTCGCGTTCCGTGAGATCGCGCGAATTCTCGGCACGCGTGCTGCGGTGATGGCCGTCAGTCATCATCCGGATCGGGATCGTCGTCTGGATCGGGGATCGTCATTCGCCGATTTCTTCAAAAAGGAGCGACAACTGCATCGCGTCGCGCTTCTTGTCCGGGAGGTTTTCGCCGGCGCGGGCCGCGATGAACTTGCGCAGCACGGACGACTGAAGTCCGGCCTTCTCTGCCCATGCCTTGATCGATCCGCCTAGCACCGCTGCAGCATCCTGCGCGTGTTTGAAGTCAGCAATCATCGTCTCGATCGCGAGCGGATGCAGCTCATCGAGCTTGATGATCGCCTCTTGGTGATCGCTCGTTTTCGCCTTGCGACCGCGCACCTTGCGAGCGGCTTTCTCGACTGCTTCATCGGCGGCGAGGGCAGCGGAAATCTCGGCGGATTTACTCGGAGATTGACGATCGGCTTGCATTGCGAGCTCCTTTGCGGTTAGCCGAAGATTTCGGCGGCCAGGTCCTCTGGGTCCGGCAGCGGCAGGCCGGACTGCTGCGGAGTCAAAGCGACGACGGTGATTTCGGCGCGCGGATTGCGGTAGTCAATCGCATGGAAGATATGTTTTTCTCTCACCTGACGATCATTGCGTATCACACCGGCCTGCAGCAGCACACGCGGGCCCTTGGCGCTGAGCCGATGGAAGCGATCCTGCAGGCAGTCGAGGATGATCGATTCGTCCAGATCCGGCAGCTCGCTCGCGTACCAGATCCGGATCGTCACGGCGACCGGTCCTTCGAGGCGTTGGCGTGCGGCAGCCGGAATCTGATGCAGGGCGTCGCGTTCGTAGGCGAGTGCTTCCTTCGATTTTACGACGGCCACGCGCTGATCCTCGTCGCCGCGATTCAGCGTAACAATGCGCCGGCGGTTCGCCTTGCTGCACGGCTGGCCGCGGATGGTGAAGGAAATCACCATGATCCTTCGGCCTGGATCGCCTCGCGCTCGAGCTGGGCCTCGGCGTCTGGGGGTGTCCATTCAGACGGCTTGCCCGCCCGCTCCCACGCCAGTTTCGCATTCACGATCTGCGCATATTCAAGCGATTCGCCGAGGCGCCAGCGGCCGATGATCCTGTGCCACCAATCGTCCGGATCTTCCGGGCCTGCGCCATGCAGAATGCGCGCGATCTTGTCGAGGTTGGCGCGGGCAATGCGGCTGCTGGCATCGGACATGATGCGCTTAACGCCGGCGCTGTAGGCGTCGCGTTCGGCTGCGGCGTGATGCTCGATACGATCCGACAGGCGCCCAGCAAGAATGCCGCGAATCTCGGCGGGTGCCGGCATTTTCGGTTTCGTGCGCAGCCAAATATCGAGCGCATCGACGACGTATGGCATTGCGAAATCGCTGAGCGCTGCCAGCCAAGCCTTCAGGCCGGCCTCGCCAGGGGCTTTGGAACCGACGGCATCGGCGAGTTCGGATAAGCGCGCGCGCAGTGTCGGCAAGTCGGAAGGATTCACGATTTTCCTTTGAAACGTGGATCATTTTCCATCGAAGCGATCAGCGCCGCATCGGCGTCCATGCCGCGGTTCGGATTGTCGCGCCGGATCCAGTTGCGCCAAGTGGCGAACCAATCGAGCTTAGTTCCTTTCGCGCCAGGGATCGCGATCCAGTAGTCGCGGAATCGCTGGAATGCCTGCGAAGCCGAAACGCCCGGGAAGTCCTCGGCGGCCCAAGCCGCCCAGCTCGCCGGTAGGGATTTCAACGTCATGCGGGAGGCCTTTGCGTACCGACTCCCTTGACCTTTCTCTTGAATTTCTGGTGGTGAGTGTGGGGGTGGGGGTAGAGGCTCTTGCTCAGCATTTGCCTGAAACATGTCTCGCGTCAATAACTTAGCCTTCGCGTCATACCCTTTTCGACCTGCGCTGGACCGTTTCGAGCTGAGCGCGTCCGCACGCTCAATTTCCAATTGAATCCGACGGTTATAGTGCCCGTCGTCCATTCTTGTGAAAAACTCGGCGAGGATGTGCCGCACCGCGCCCATTTCCTCGTTCGACCGGGCGTTACAAATACCAAAAACGCGGCGTTCGTCCAGCGGCAGCGGTCCGCGCAAATCCCAGCAATGCGCCAGCATCAGCATGTAGGCGCCGTGCTCCATCATCGACAAATGTTGCGTGTCGCGGCGATAGTCGCCGGTGTAGAACGGCATGAACGCGAAGCTCACGATGCCGACCGCTCGAGCGCTTCTTCTAACCAATGAGCCAAAACTGACGCTCCAACGGATTGCGGATCGTTCATGCGCGGGCGTCCTTTGCCGGCAGTGAATCCGCAGATGAACCAGGAGCTGTCTTCCGCATATTCCGATATGCGGCGGGCCAAATCAACGCACCTGTCCTCTGAGCTTGGCGAGCTTGACGCGCAGTAGCCCAGCACTAGCAGCGCCAGATGAACGCGCGTCACGTCGTTGAGGTCGGCGTGCCCGATGACCTCGCGGATAATTTGGTCAATTTCATGCCGGTCAGCGTGACAGCCTTCACACAGCGCGATCAGTTCATTGTCCTCATATTCCCACGGCTCGGCAGCGCGTCGATAGCATTTATGGTGAACGTGAAGAATCACATCCTCTATATCGCATTCTTCGCAACGAGAGTTGGCGCGAGCAAGGATTTCCCGCCGCCGCCGCTGCCAGCGAGGATCGCGCAGCTTCTCGGCGTAGGTCATGAGATGCCCGGCCGACGGGCTATTTCGACGCTGGCGAGGTCCCGCTCGGCCGGCGTTGCTTCCGGATGGTGCGCGTCCCAATTGCGCTTGGCGAGCTCGTACACCTGCCAGCGCCTCTGCCGCTGAGCGACGCGGGAGCGGAAAGTGAAAGTGCGCAGGCTTGGCAGCGAGATATACGACGGCATTCGACGACTCCTACAAGTCGAATCGAGAAGCGGGCTGCGTGATGGTGTAGGCCACCACGCCGCGGCAGCGGCCGAAGTCGCATCCGCACCCGCGCGCGAATTGTCCGGTTTTTATACGCCGGCCGGAAGAAGGCGCCAACGAAGACTTACGCGGCCCTCATTTTTTAGGGGATAGCGGGGGCTTACTGTTTCCTGACGGCGCGGATCTTGACGGCCCTCAGCTCATAGCCGAAGTATTCGAGCAGTGTGGCCGCAGTCTCGACCGATAGGCGCGGCGTACCGTGCCGCTGAAGCCTGGACAGCGTAGCGATGTCCACTCCGGTCGCGTTCCGGATCGCGGAAAGCGTCGTATCTTTGCGATCTGCCAAATTGGCCCGGACTTGTTCTATAATCGGATGGTTCATGTTTGTTGACATCTGCCAAAACAAGCGTATTGTCCGCTCTATCGAATCTAAACGCAAGCAGGAGTCCCGCCCATGAAACCGATCGAACGCCTCTGGAACCTCCCCGGCCTCGCCGCCTGGTCCGATGTCGCCTATCTCGCGATGATGCTGATGACGACCGGATCGGTTCTCGAAGCGGCGACGTATCTGCGCAGCCTCGGGGCGCCGCTGAGCATCGCGCGAGCGATTTTGCTGGGAGTGTGAGTGATGCATACGCCCGGACCGTGGGAAGCAAAGCGTCTTGACTCGCATCATTCCCATATTCAATCTGAGAATGGTCTGATTGCCAGAACGGCGTTAGGAATCGATCAACCTCCGGAAGCGCTCCACGCCAATGCCCGCCTGATCGCCGCCGCGCCGGATATGCTGGAGGCGCTCGAAGAAGCGCGGATCGCACTGAAACATTGCGTCGAGTGCATGGAGCTTAATAGTCTTCCGGAAAGCGCGTTTCGCACAGTCCGCGCCGCAATCGCCAAAGCCACGGGAGCAGTCGCATGACAGACGCCGAAAACGACCGCCCCGCGTGGGGCAAACGCGATCCGCTGGAGGTGGAAGCCAAGATGGACTCTTTCGATTCCGAGCGCTTGATCCTGGATGGTTCCACGCATATATGGGACGGCGAGCGATATCGCGCGAATGTTCGCGCAGTCGGCGACGATCAAGTCCTCGTTACGGTCACCATGCTCGCCGACGATGGCACCGATCTTGACGCATCCTCTCATCTTGAGAGCCGCACGGACGATCGGCAGTCAGCCATCCATGACACCGTCTGGCATCTGATCTGCGAGCTCGGCGCGATCTGGCGCGGCCACAAGGAGCATGAAGCGCGGCGCGAGTACATGGGCGGCAAGTGCATCGATCTGGAGACGGGGCGGCGGTTCAGCGATTTGGATTACGACACTGACTTCGACTGCCGTCGATAAAGAGCAGCGGTGCATACACGATCGCACCATCGCGGAAGGCCACTCGGCGTCCTGTACCTGCAGTCGCGACTGAAAGCAGCTCAGGAGAGATTCGTGACAGCGAAGAAAATGGTTCGTGTGACAGCCGGAGAGACGGCATGACTCCCTCCATGCTCGACCTCCAGGAATCCGCCCATCGCTGGGACTACTGGATCGCTGCGGCGATGATTGCGGCTCTGGCGTGTCTTGCGGTCGACGCAGCGGTCAACTTTGCGGGGTGGTGATGACCTATTCAATCTGTCGCACCTATCGCTTCGAGGCATCGCATCAGTTGCCGCTGCTTCCGGCCGATCACAAGTGCTTCAGATTGCACGGGCATAACTATCGCGTCGAAGTGGAAATCGACGGACAGTTGACCGCTGGCATGATCCTTGAATTTAGCTTGCTTGACGCATACATGGCAATGGCGGTGCTTGATCGACTTGATCACCATCATTTGAACGACATTGTGCCAAACCCGACCGCCGAGAATTTGTCTTTTCATATTTACGAACGCCTCGCGCTATCGGCTTTCGGAGAAAGGATCAGACGCGTCCGCGTGTACGAAAACGATGATTCATGGGCGGAATTTAAATGCTAGTACTGCTCGATACAAGCGAGGATCTTGCCGTTTGCGCTAGCGAGCTCGGGTGCGACGTCGGGCAATTATTGACGCCGCTTACACGCTTCACCCTTCAGTACCCGGCGATGCCGTGGGCGATTGACAATGGCGCCTTCGCTGGCTTCGAAGAAAAGTCTTTCCTCTCGCTGCTTCAGCGCGAAGAACATCACAAGGTTCGTTGCCTATTCGTCGCAGCTCCAGATGTAGTCGGTTCTGCTAGGCGGACCCTCGAATGTTTCGAGGGTTGGCGCGGAAGGCTTGCGACGTGGCCGACTGCGCTCGTTATCCAAGACGGGCAGCAAGATTTGCCTATCCCTTGGAACGATATCGCTGCGGTCTTCATAGGCGGTACGACGCAATTCAAGATTTCCGATCACGCGAGCCACTGCATCAAGGCTGCAAAGATTCTCGGCAAATGGGCGCATGTCGGACGCGTGAATGATCCGGCCCGCTTCGAACATTTCGAGGAACTAGGCGCCGACAGCATCGACGGGACGGGCCTCTCGCGCTACAGCCACATGCGAGAAGCGATCAGCAAACGGGACGCGCAACAAAGGATCTTCGAGTGAATATCGATCAAGCCAAAGCCTACCTCGCCCATAGCTGGGTGCTGCATCCGGACTATCGGCCGGAGTCCAATCCACAGCATTCGTGTTATGAGCCAGTCAATGTGAGGTTAACCTTTGCACACGTTAAACATGAGGGAGCCAAGCGTGAAAATAACTCTTGAGAGCACAACGAAAATCGTTGACCTTTTCATCGACGGTGCGAAAGTGCCAGCGCGCATTTGGGAGGGCGTCACTGAAACCGGAACGCCGGTCCACGCTTTCATCACGCGCATTGCTCCGACGATTCCGTTGCCTCTGTCGGATCAAGTCGAAAAAGAGTTCGGACTCCAGTTGCAGGAATGCCGACCGCCGAGCGCTGTTATCGAAGCGATCCCGTTGAGGCTGATTCTGTGAAGCACGAGCAGGCGAAGGGGCGGGCGTGAGCGCGACTGGATTATTTAAAGTGACGTTCTTCGATCCAGAAGAGAGCGGCATCGGCACCGAAACGCACAATGTTCTCGCCGAGGACGGCGAAAGAGCAATCGCCAAGGCAAGGGCGATGCTGTTTCAGTCGCCGGATAAAGGTGCCGACCAAATCCCTTGGAAATTGTGCGGATTGAGCGTGATCGGCTGGGAAGACTGATCGATATGTGGTCCCACCTCCCCATTGACGAGATGACCTATCGCTGGCACTGGATCGGCGCCGGCCCGATTAGTACGGCCGTGATCCGTGCCATCAATGAGGACGCAGGGCAATACTGGTACGTCGGCGTCCGCAAGGGATGCGCTCACGGCACACACGTCGATTTCGCGCAGTGCATCGACAAATTCGACGCTCTGATCTTCCGCCGTCTCGCCCGAGGCCTACCCTCGATCCTGGCCGGCATGACGATGGTCGAGCGGGAGGATGGAACGCTGAAGCCGATGCTGATCAGCGATCCGGCTTGGTACGAGGATCGGCGAAAGGGAGTGCGGAGGGGCGCAGAGTTTCGCAGAGATGTGAGGATGCCAGCGTGAAGCCACGTGAGAAGAAGCCCGAGATTGTCTTTCGGATCATCGATCGTGAAACTGGACACGCAATCGGCTCGTACAGCAGAGCTTATTGCGATGAGTTCGATTTTTACAGTGTGGAAGAAGCCAGATCAGCCAATGTGCACGACATGTTTCAGGACACGGAGAAATATGCGATCGCAAAATACCGGGTCAACTACGAACTGCTCGATCCGGATTGTTCGCCCCCGAGTTCGTCGAAGCCGTGAGGGAGTGCGAATGACCGTCGCTGACCTGATCCGAGAATTGCAGTCCATGCCGCCGAATGCGGAAATTCGCATCTCGACGCTTCGTATCGTTCACTATGAAGAAGCACCGCCGCTCGCCTACGAAGTAAAGTACGAAGGCCAGTTCGTCGGGATTTACGCATGATCCCCCTCCCGCTCTCCGACCATCGCAAGGAAATCCACCGCGTCACGGTCAACGGCCGCGCGTGCGAGCGGATCAGCTTCGCGAATGGCGACGTCTTGTATTTCGCCCAGTCCGCCGACGTGCGCTTTCCGACGTTCCGGCTGGTGCCAAAAGCGCAGCATAAATTTCGCGCGGCGATAGATAAAGCTATCGGTGTACCGATAGAGAAGTTCAAGCATTGCTCGGTATGCGGTTTGGGAGAAGGTGAATGGCGTGCATGCGAGGAACCTGATTGCGGAGAGCTCAAGTGACAGAAATAGAAATCACTTCGCATGCACTGGCGGAATACATCGAATGGGTATACGCCAAGGAGCGCGTTCGCTTTCGCAATCGCGGACTGCGTGGAGGCTACGGCACAAACATCTATCTTGAATTCGATCCGCTGGCAGCGACGTGCCTCGGCATGTTGATCCATAGCGTAGTAACTGGCCGCGTGCCGGTGCCACAGATCAAACTGAAGAAGATCGATGAGGCGATCAAGGGGATGACGTGAGTGATTCGATATTGGCTCAATTGGCGCATGCTTTTGAGCCTATCAAGGCGCTTCCGATCAATGATCGTATCGATGTACTAAACGCGATTCGCTTGGCTTTGCATCAGTTGAGTCCATTCGCCAATGAGCCGGTTGATTGCGTGCAGTGGGTGCGAGCCGAGCTCGTTCACGCGAATGATTACAACCCGAATAGCGTCGCTCCGCCCGAAATGGAATTATTGAGGCTTTCCATTCTAGCGGATGGCTACACGCAACCGATCGTGACGAACCCGGAAGGACCGCGCTTCGAAGTAATCGATGGATTCCACCGCAACCGCGTCGGCAAGGAATGCCTCGATATCCAAGCCCGCACGCTCGGTTATCTGCCGGTCGTCTTTATCAAGCAATCACAGACGGACCGCGGTGATCGTATCGCTTCGACCATTCGCCACAATCGCGCGCGCGGCAAGCATCGCGTCGATGCTATGTCTGAGATTGTGGTGGAACTCAAGCGCCGCAATTGGTCCGATGAAAAGATCGGCTCTCAGCTCGGCATGGATCCGGACGAAGTGCTGCGACTAACACAAATCAGCGGGCTCGCGGAGATGTTCGCGGATCGAGATTTCAGCGAAGCGTGGTTGCCTGGCGTGATCACTGAAGAAGAACTACAAGCGCTCGAGCTGGAGGAACCGAATGACTGAGCGGCTGTACTTCCCATATCAGCAACTCGAGGAATATCAGCGCGGCATGTGGCGCATTGTGCGCGGAGAAGCGCGGCAGCGTTTCGCGGTTGCTGCGGCTGAGTTGATGCGCGACGCGGCGGCGTTCAAGGCGGCAATGTGCGAAGCGATCGATACGTGGCCGATTTCCTGTTCGCACAACCTGACCGCCGAGAATACGAATCGGATCGCTTGGCTCGGGCATGCCGGCTGCTGCATCCGCGTCGGCTCGTGCGAAGAGAACACGCGCATCGGCTGGCACATGCTATCGCCCGAGCATCAGGCCATAGCAAATCGCGTTGCGGCCGAAGTGCTCGAGGAATGGTCGGGGCGGCAGCGGCCCGATGCGGCGCAGCCGGATTTCTTTAATGCTTAAAGAGCCGGCCGGTATCGATGTGCTGACCGCCGCGCGCGAACGCATTACGCGCGTCTTCGATGATTTCGATCGCATTTATCTATCCTTCAGCGCCGGCAAGGATTCGACCGTGATGCTGCATCTGGTCGCCGACGAGGCGCGCAAACGCGGCCGCAAGTTCGGCGTCCTCCTCGTGGACCTCGAGGCGCAGTACCGCCTGACGATGGAACACGCTTACCGGTGCGTCGAGATGTACCAAGACTGCATCGAACTTCACTGGGTATGTCTGCCGATCCATCTGCGCAATTCGGTCAGCGTTTATGAGCCGTTCTGGATGTGCTGGGATCCGGACTCTCGAGGCGCCTGGGTGCGCGAGCTGCCGCACTGGGCAATCAGCAGCGAGACGTTCTTTCCGTTCTTTCATCGCGGCATGGAATTCGAAGAGTTCGTGCCAGAGTTCGGGCACTGGTATTCGCGCGGCGAGCCGACCGCCTGCTTTGTCGGCATTCGCTGCGATGAAAGCCTGAATCGCTTTCGCACCATCGTACAGAGCAAGAAGGCGACGCACGCTGGCCTGCGCTGGACCTCGTACGTTATCGGCTCAGTCTTCAATGCCTATCCGATTTACGACTGGAAATCGGCGGACCTCTGGACCTATCACGCGCGCTTCAAGGACAAGCCGTACAACGAGCTGTACAACCTGATGTATCGCGCTGGCGTGCCGATGGGGCACATGCGGATCTGCCAGCCCTATGGCGACGATCAGCGCCGTGGTCTATGGCTCTTCCATCTGATCGAGCCGGAAACGTGGAGCCGCGTGGTCGCACGCGTGAACGGTGCGAATGGCGGCGCGCTCTATATGCAGGAGTGGGGCAACATCAACGGCTATCGCAACATCACGAAGCCGAAAGGGCACACGTGGTTGAGCTTTGCCAAGCTTCTGATTGGCTCAATGCCACCGAAGACGCGCACGCACTATATCAACAAGATCACGCTGTTCGAGCGGTGGTGGAAAGAGCGCGGCTACGCGGACGGCATTCCGGACGAGGCCGCTTACGAAATGGAAGCCGCACGCCGAGCGCCGAGCTGGCGTCGTGTCTGCAAGTCCATCCTGCGCAATGACTACTGGTGCAAGGGACTCGGCTTCAGTCAACACAATTCGGAAGCGTACAAGAAGTACCTAGCGCTGATGGAAAAACGCAAGACGGCGTGGAGTGGTCAATATGAACTACTTTCATAGGTTGATTCAATGAGCATCATTGCGGTCTGCCACCAGGGCGTGAACGTCTACGACGATATGCCGATGAGCGATTACGTCGCTGACCCGGCGCCAGAGCCGAGCCTGAATTCATCCGCTGCGAAGGCTCTCGTGACGCAAAGCCCGCTGCATGCCTGGACCGCTCACCCGCGCCTGAACGAGAACTACCGCCCAAAGGAGAGCGAGACATTCGACATCGGCTCGGCCGCTCATGCGCTGTTTCTTCAGGGCGAGGATTTGATGGTCGAGTGCGCGTTCAACGACTGGCGCACGAACGCCGCGAAGGATGCGCGCGATGAGGCCCGCGTGGCCGGCAAGCTTCCGCTGTTATCGAAGCACGTCGAGTCGATTCGCAAGATGGCCTGGATTGCAAGGAAGGCGCTAGCTGATTCAGAACTCGGCGTCTCGATCGATGATTTCTACGTTGAGCGGACCGTGATCTGGCAAGACGACGGCACGTGGAAACGCGCGCGCTTCGACATGCAGCACCGCACGCGCGCGGTAATTCTCGACTACAAGACCTCGGAATCGGCGGACCCGTTTTCGTTCCCGAGCCTGATCGTGAGCTATGGCTACGACATCCAAGCCGCCCACTATTCGGACGCCTACCATGCCATGCATCCGGATGTGCTCGCCGTCGATTTCATCTTCCTCGTGCAGGAGCACACGCCACCTTATGCGTGCAGCCTTGTGGGCGTGGACCCGATGCTGTTCGACCTGGGCGCGCAGAAGGTCGAGCTCGCTACGTCAATTTGGCGCGAATGTATGAAGTCGAATCGCTGGCCCGGCTATTCCAAGAATATCGCCTGGGCGAGTGCGCCAGCCTGGGCGCTGAGTCAATTCGAGCAGAGGAAGCAATCATGAGCATTTCATTCGGCCGAGCGGTCCGCAGCAACGTTAACCTGCTGATCGGTGTGGCGGGCGCAAGCGGATCTGGCAAAACCTTCTCCGCGCTGCGCATGGCATCCGGCATTTGCGAGGGCGAGCCGTTCGCGGTAATCGATACCGAACGCGGCCGGTCGAAGCACTACGCGGATCAATTCGCATTCGACGTGTACGACCTGGAAGCGCCGTTCAGTCCGGCCCGCTACCTCGAAGCGATCGAGGCCGCAGACAAGGCTGGCTACGGTTGCATCGTGGTGGATTCGATGTCGCACTCGTGGGCGGGCGAAGGCGGATGCATGGACATGCAGGAAGCCGAGCTGGACAAGCTGGCGGGCAACGACTACGCCAAGCGCGATCGGGTGAAGCTGCTCTCATGGTCGAGGCCGAAACAGGAGCATAAGCGCATGGTCTACAGCCTTCTGCAAGTCAAGGCACACGTGATCCTGGCCTTCCGCGCGGAACCGAAGGTCGAGATTGCGAAGGAAGGCGACAAGACGGTGATCGTTCCGAAGAAGACTCTCACGTCAGTAGACGGATGGGTGCCGATCTGCGAGAAGTCGCTGCCGTTCGAATTGACGGCCTCGGCTCTGCTCATGCCGGATCATCCGGGCGTGCCGAAGTGGATCAAGCTGCAGGAGCAGCACCGCGTGATGTTCCCGCCCGGCGAAGTCCTCGACGAGTCCTCTGGCCGATCGATCGCGCAGTGGGCCAAAGGCGGAAAGGAAAAACCGGCCGAGCCGAAGTCCAACGGTCACATCGTCGTGTCCGAGTGGGAGAAACTCTTGAAAGAAGCTCCCGACGCCAAGCAACTCGCCGCACTCTGGACCGACTGCCAGGCCGCTTGCCGAAAAGCGAACGATCCGAAGGCCCGCGCGCATCTGCTCGGGGTGAAGGATGCGAGGAAGCACGCGCTCGGACTATGACAATCGCACGTTCACGTACTCCGATGCCTAAAGGTCGCCATGATCGCCCATATCGGCCTTCGGTAGCGGCAGGCATAACGACGGCGACCGCCTACGTGCTTCCGTTTCCGATGCGAGCCGACTTCTTAGCGCAGATCATCATCCCGCGCGACATGACCAATGAGGAAGCCGACCGGCTATGCACGTTCATCAAGGTCTACGCGCGATGATCGCCCACCGGCTGCGCTGCCTTCACTGCGGGAGGAGACTGTGACGACGGATCTGCGAGAGTTGCTAAAGGAGGTGCGCGACGAATTAGACGCAACGCTGAATGTTCAAGCCAGCCCGGACTTGAAGCGGTTCATTGATCGCATCGACGCCGCGCTGTCCGAGCCCGCGCCGGAGCCGACGATCTATTTATGCCCAGCCGGATGCGGTTGCACTTGGCGACCGGCCGTCTACATGGAGGCCGTCAAGCAGGAAATGTTCGGCTTATTCGGTCCGAACAGTAAATCGTGCGAGGTGTGCGAGAGCTTGCCACTTGACAAGCTGATTCCGCTCTACGCCGCCCCACCCCCGGCCAGTCCGTTGGATGCGAGGGATGCGGCGAGGTTGGACTGGGCTGAGCATCACCCAGAAGCGTTTCACACCGTGATGAACAGTTGGTGGGCAAACGCAGGGCGTGGTCACCGGGAGATTCAATTCAATTGGCGCGGCGCTATCGATGACGCCATCGAGCGGGAAGGAGGAGCCAATGGATAAGACTCTAACCGCTGACCCGTCGAAACCTGATTCGATCATCCTGTCGGTACGTCTGCGCTCCGGCAAGTTCGAGTCTTCAATCGAAGTGCCGATGTACTCCACGCCAGCGGAGATGCGCGAATTCGCGATGACTTGGCTACAGTTGATGGATCAGGGAATCAAACTGGGGCAGAAACCATGACCTCACCGCCGGATGTGCAGAACGTGCCGGATGTTTGGGCCTTGCTTGAACGAGCGCGCAGTGCTGCTGTTGAGTTATGCGTAGCGGCCATGCCAACGTCACCTGACTGGCACAAGTGGTTCGAAGTCCGACAGGAGATTGACGTTGCCATCGCCCAGCGCGACCGATTCGTGCTGGTGCCGCTGGAGCCGACGCCAGAAATTGAACACGCTTGGTACAACGGGCCGACAAGCACGCACAACAGATTCCGGGAGCATTGGAGAAATGCACTCGCCGCGTCGCCGAAGCCGGAGGGGAAGCCATGACCCCTGCCGACGATCTGCCGCCGCTGCCAAAATCTAGTCGCGGAAGTTCTGGATACTGGGGCTGGAGCTGGGATGACATGCGCGTCTACGCCCTTGCCGCCCGCGCCCAGCGGGACGCCGAAATCGAGCGTCTTCGAGCCGCCCTATCGGCAGCTCAGCGCTTGCAAGAAGCCTACAAAGTCGCGGCCGACGTCGGAGATTATCCGGAGCAGATTGCGCGGAGGGACGCGGAGATTGAGAGGCTTCAACATAATCTCGAAGTATCTGAGCATCATTACAACGAACAGATCACGAGGACGCTGGAGTTTGAACGGCGCGCCGAAGCGGCCGAGGCGCTGGTGCGGGAGCTAGAAGTTAAAAGAGATGTACATAACTATTCAGCCCTAAAAATAGCTGATCTCACAGATGAACGCGACATCCTCCGCACGCGCGTCGCCGAACTGGAAGAACGGCTGATGGTGATGTGTGTGGCACAGTTGAAGCAAGAGGCGGTGACGTTTCATATGACCGCCGACAAGACGACCTTTACGAAGGCCGATGTCGAAGCAATCACGGCGCTTGCTGTAGCGGCTGCACTCAAATTTAAACCGTCGCCGGACCCGCCCGCCCCGGCGCCATCGGAAGAAAGATCATGAAACTATCCGAATTGAAGCCAACGCTATCCCCTTCAGGCGGTGAGTATCAAACGCTGAATTTCCTATGCCCACTTTGTCGTTTGGGAACAGTCACAGTCGAAATCTGGTCGGGTAAGTCAGGCGATACACAACTAAGCGATGGAAAAATTCATCGCCTCTGGCACGCCGAACAACACCCATACAGAGAATTAAACTGTCTGACCATAACACCGAGCATCAACTGCGACAATCAGCCACATCGAGGCTGTAAAGGTTGGCACGGAACTATCACGAATGGAGAAGTGGTATGAATTTGTACCGGCACCGGTCCGCCCGATCCCGTGCCGAGGCAGTCGCAGCATAGGGCGTCGAAGGAGAACCACATCATGAGCGATGAAACCGAAGTCGTTGAAGTGGTGGAAATGGTGGAACTGACACCCGATGAGCTTCTCGAAGTTTCGGGTGGCATGCATCCCGACCCTTTCATTC
>Ga0137401_10000076_pt1 | contig 30438 bp, 26 predicted proteins | sample CZOMad1_1_16fung_FD_108286 | JGI IMG/M metagenome (GOLD analysis project Ga0137401, IMG submission 108286) | Vadose zone soil fungal communities from Angelo Coast Range Reserve, California, USA - CZOMad1_1_16fungal (Illumina Assembly) | ecosystem: Environmental > Terrestrial > Soil > Vadose...
GAAATGATCAGCGGGCTCGATCTTGTTTTCCTTGAGGTCAACAACCTGGAAGAGTCAGTCGAATTCTACCGCGACGTTCTGGGGTTCAGCCTGGAATCAGACAATATGGATTCGCAGCCTCCGATCGCATCAGTACGATCGGGCTCTTTGCGGATTACTCTGGTTCAGCAGATAGAAACGATGCTGAAGCGTGGGCGAGGGGTTCATTTTGTGTTGGGAGTCAGCGACATTGATGCATTTCACGAAACGTTGAAGGCGCGTGATGTTCAAGTTACCGATCCGCGCGACGAGGGATGGGGTGGCAGATTTGTTAGTTTGCAGGATCCGGATGGTTATCGTTTGTTTTTCGTTACCTGGAAATTGGACGCTGATCCAACAGTCCGGACAGCGTGACGCGAAAGTGAGGAGTAGCCGAGATGAATTATCAACACATCGAGAATCTTTTGATTAGGTATAGAGGCGGCGCAGTAAATATTAAGACTATTTCTGGCGGCATTTACGAAGGCGTGATCACCGATGTAACGAACGACTATGTCGCACTCAAAACTATGGATGCACTCGCGGAAAGTGATGTCGTGATTGTGCTTCTACATGCGATCGAATCTGTCTTGCCACAACGAACTTGATGGTGGCTATTACTAAAACTAATTGTGCTTTTGCGAACACAGAATTGATGAAAAAAAGATCATACTTTCAGTTGCATAAAAACCGTGACTTGTGCATAATCACCCTGCGTCCGCCTCCCCGGTGGACGAAGTGGTCGCGTGGGGTGAGGACACGTGGCCTTAGGGTGGGGCTTGTGGGAGGGCCCCGCCCGCTTTTATTTTTAGAGGACGTTTTTCACGCCCGCATCCATCCCCCATTCACCCGACGATGATCCATTTCACGCTGCAGCCAGATTGACTTTCAAGGGAAGTGGAATAAGATACGGCAAGCACGATCCTGTACGAATTTTTTCGGAACGAGAAATAGCGAGCGCGCGCGTCGAGTGGCGTTGCCACAGTTGGCATTTTTGAAAAGCCAGGCTGTGGCATTTTTAGCGCTGCGATCAGAAACGCGCGTCGCTATTGTGCGTAAATAATGGCCTCTCTAAAGCGCTTACTGCTTGGCAGCCCAATCAGGACAGCACGCTTAGCACACGAACGGCTAACCAAGAAAACTGCCCTGGCGATCTTCGCGTCAGACGCGCTGTCTTCCACGGCGTACGCAACTGAACAGATACTTCTCGTGCTCGCGGCGGCGTACTTCGTCGGCCAGGGCGATCCATTTGGCAAGGTTGTTCCGATTTCAATCGCGATCTGCCTGCTACTCGTGATCGTAACCATCAGTTACCGTCAAACTATCTATGCGTATCCTTCCGGCGGCGGCGCCTTCATCGTGGCGAAGGAGAATCTGGGCACCATACCGGGATTGGTCGCGGGCGCGTCGCTGCTCGTCGATTACATTCTTACGGTGTCAGTTTCAGTAGCTGCCGGCGTCGAAGCAATCACCTCGGCGACTGAGGGAACCAGCTTTGCCGGACTGCACAATTATCGAGTCTTGTTGTGTCTTTTTTTTATCGCTTTCATTACTGTCGCGAATCTACGTGGCGTACGCGAGGCGGGTGCGCTATTCGCGGCCCCGAGCTATGCCTTCATCGTGAGTTTCTTGTTTCTGATTGTTTATGGTCTGGTCCGCTTTTATATGCATCCGACGTTGACTGTGGTGGCCAACGACGCCGACCTGAAAATCGCTGAGGGCTATCACCCTCAACCTTTGCATCTGTTCTTATTGCTGGGAGCGTTTGCCAACGGCTGCGCTGCCCTGACCGGCATCGAGGCAATCTCAAATGGGGTTCAGGCTTTTAAGCAGCCCGAATCCAAAAATGCGGCGACCACCCTGTCGTGGATGGCGGCGTTGTTGATTGGGATGTTTCTCGGTGCGAGTGTCCTCAGTTATTTCTTTCATGTTCATCCGCGCGAACATGAGACGGTCATATCTCAAATTGCCAGAGTGGTTTTCACCGGCCGGTTCGGATGGTTTTATTATGTGGTGCAGGCAACCACTGCGGCGATCTTAATCCTCGCAGCCAACACTTCGTTCGCCGGTTTTCCCCGTTTGTCTTCCTTACTTGCTCGAGACCGCTATCTGCCGCGTCAACTTGCGAATCTTGGCGACCGTCTGGTTTTTTCGAATGGCATTATCTTGCTGGCAGCCTTCTCGGGATTGTTGGTGTGGGCGTTTCGAGGTGACACCAGTCGCCTGATTCCTCTGTATGCAGTAGGCGTGTTTCTGTCCTTTACGCTGTCGCAGGCAGGAATGGTCGTGCATTGGTGGCGCGAAGGTAAGTCAATTCAAGCTGCTCGCGACGCGGCGAAAGGGCCTTCGACCAGTCGGTCTGCTTCAGTTGCCGGGTCTGCCCTGAGTTTGGCTGCGATCGAACGGAAGTCGCATTGGCGAAAGTCTCTCGTCGTCAATGGTCTGGGCGCTATTGCCACCTGCGTCGTGCTGATCATTTTCATCGCCACAAAGTTTGTCCACGGTGCGTGGGTGGTGGTGGCCTTGATACCGTTGTTAGTACTGATGTTCCTCAAAATTCACCGGCATTACCTCGATGTCGCGCGCCAACTATCAACCGAAGGTCTTGCTCCTTTGCGCCCATTCGATCATGAAGTAGTGGTGCCGATTTCCGGAATCCATCGCGGCGTAATAGCGGCCTTGCAATATGCAAAGTCGATTGCTCCGCATCACGTGACCGCGGTGTATGTGAATCTTGACGATGAACAAACGCGAAGGTTGCGAGAGAAATGGGACCAGTGGGGTTCCGGCGTCAATCTGGTAGTCGTCGCTTCGCCCTATCGTTCGCTGGCCCGTCCAATCTTCAACTATGTGGATCGGGTGCGACGAGGATCTCCCAACGTATTAATTACAGTGGTGTTGCCGGAGTTCGTTCCCGCGAAGTGGTGGCAGAACCTTTTGCACAATCAGAATACGCTGTTCTTGAAGGGGGCGTTGCTTTTTAAGAAGGGTGTAGTGGTGACCAATGTCCCTTACCATTTGGAGCAATAGAGCGTCAGGCGCTGGCGGTCATCGCGCGCGCAGCGATGAAGCAGGCGCGGCAATAAACCGGTCGTCCCTGTGAAGGATAAAAAGGCACCGTCGTTTCTTCGTGGCATTGGGCGCACATGACCGTGACTTCAATTCGCTGTTTGACGCCCGCCGAGTGCGCCAGTGAGATTGCTGCCAATCGATCGTTCTTCGCTTGTTTACACGGCTTGCACCGCTTCGGCTCGTTCTGCAAACCCTTATCGTGAAAGAAGACCTGCTCCCCGACTGTCCAGATGAAGGCTCCTCCGCAATCGACGCAATTGATCGATCGATCTTGATATTCAGACGCCTGTTCAATACCAACTTGATCGGCTTGATCATCTGACATTGGTTCTCCTCCAGACGCTCTGACGATGTTGGGGGCAAGGAAGCCCCGATTGCAGGTGCTGTTCTCGAAGCTGTACGAGGAGGCCGCGAAAAATTTAAACTAGCGCCGCCCGAGTGAACCTGACGGCGGCCACAGCGGGTGCACTTATATGACTATGATCCCGCGCTGTCAAGCATTTTGCCGGAAAGATTTGAGTTGTGACTCGGCGTCGAGTGTGTGATCGCAACCGCTCACAGCCGTTCTCGCTTCTAAGAAAAACATGAAGATTCTAGTGATTGGATCAGGTGGCAGAGAACACGCGATTTGTTGGGCGTTGCAGCACACGTCGAGCGAGCGGTTGCAACTGTTTTGCGCGCCGGGTAACGCAGGCATCGCGCAGATCGCAGAATGCGCACCCATCAATGTTAACGACGGCGCCGCGCTGGCATCATTTGCTGAGGCGTCGAAAATTGATTTGACCATGGTTGGACCAGAGGCGCCTCTGGCTGCCGGACTGGTAGACACATTCGAAGGCCGCGGACTGAAAGTCGTCGGTCCACGAAGTGAAGCGGCGCGTTTGGAATCAAGCAAAGCTTTCGCCAAAGACTTCATGGCTCGTCATTCAATTCCAACTGCGCGCTATCGCGTGGCGACATCCATCGACGAAGCAGCAGCTATTCTGAACTCCGGTGAGTTTGGCGATCGAAGCTCGAGCGTAGTGATAAAGGCTGACGGGCTCGCAGCCGGAAAAGGAGTTTTCGTCCCATCGGATCGGGAAGAAGCTTTCGCTGCCCTGGATGATCTGAGGAGCGGCGTCGTTGGCGTTGAGGCCGCTCGTAAAATCTTAATCGAGGAACGACTCACGGGACCCGAGGTGTCGGTTCTCTTATTCTCGGACGGTAAAGACTATCGTCTGATGCCGGCGGCGCGAGATCATAAGCGGATCGGTGAAGGCGATACGGGTCCGAACACTGGCGGCATGGGTTCGATTACCGACGCCGGCATCATCGACTCTGCAACGCTTGGTCAGGTGGCAAGCCAAGTAGTCGAACTAACCTTGCAAGGGTGCCGCGATGAAGGCTTTCCGTTTCGCGGCATACTTTTTATAGGGTTGATGCTGACCCCGGATGGACCACACGTGCTTGAATATAACGTGCGCTTCGGCGATCCGGAGACACAGGCAATCCTCGTTCGATTGAAAACAGACCTCGCGAAAATCTTTGAAGCAATAAGCGAAGAGGAGCTGGGCCAACTGAACATAGAGTGGTCGCCTGATTCATCCGCTTGCGTGGTGCTGGCGGCGCGCGGATATCCGGCGAAAGCTGAAACCGGAGCGACGATCCACGGTCTTGAAGGGATCGAGCACCGGCAGGACGTTCACGTTTTTCATGCGGCCACTTCGCGCGCCAACGGCGAATGGCTAACCGCCGGCGGACGCGTGTTGGGCGTGACCGCAACGGGTGCGGACCTGGATGTGGCGTTGTCACGGTGTTACAGAGCCGTTGGTGAAATTCAATGGGACGGCATGCAGTATCGGCGCGACATCGGCCGCGGCTGACGGCGCGCGATCCGGCGCATTGAATCACTGAGGTTTTCATTGCTGCTTACTGCTCACTGCTTACTGCCAGCTTTTCTCTGCTATACTCGCCATCAAAAGTGGTTGAAAATGCAACCATGCGCCTTGCTCTTTCGTACAACTCGACGGCCCTCCGAGCGTTTTCGACGGCCGTACGAAATCATCTTTTCGAATCTGATTTAGCCGGAGGACGAAATGGGACTTTGGACTAGGGTAAAACGTTCGATGCGTGCGCTGTTCGGCGGAATTGTGGAAGCCACGGAGGATCCGGAGCTGATCCTGCAACAAACCATCCGCGACATGCGCGATCGGATCCCCGACCTGAACAATTCTGTGGCCCAGGTCATGGCTACGGAAAAGCTGCTCGGCAAGAATAAGGAACGGCTGGAGTCCCAGGTTGTCGATCTGGATTCCAAGATCAAAGCATCGGTGAAGATGGGCCGCGACGACATCGCGACTGCTTACATTGGCCAGCTATCGCAGGCCCAGCTCGATTTGCAGCGGACTATCCACCAATACGAACATTCACAGCTGGCATCGAAGCAGGCGCTCAAAGCGCGCGACAATTACATGCTCCAGATGCAGCGCCGCACGGCTGAAGCGATGCAGCTAATCAATCAGTCGAAGCAGGCGAAGCTGCAAGAGCAACTTGCGCAAACCATGGCCTCGTTCCAGATTGGCGACGATGCCGGGACCTTCGACGAGATGCGCGACAAGATCGATCGCCGCGCCGCTGCCGCCGAAGCCAGAATGCAACTGGGCACGACGTCCGTCGATAATCAAATGCAGGAAATTGAGAAAGAAGCGATGGACATGCAGTTGCAGGACAAGCTGCTGCAGTACAAGAAAGACATGGGTTTACTGCCAGCCGACACAAGTGGCGCGCCTCAGGCATTGCCGGCGCAGGGAGAGACAACGCGGCAACCTTAATGAATGTATCTGGCTGCCTCGATTGTTAAGGACTTCTTCGTTATTCGAATATCTTAAGTACGACCGTATCTCATGGACTGGCCCAAGATCGATTCTCGCTATTTAAAAGAGGCCTTCAAAGAGCCGATTAATTTTTGGGGTATGGCCGGCTTTCTTGTGGGCGCGGTCTTCTTCCAGGATGTAACGCCGCTGTTGTTGGGGCTCGGATCTGAAGCGCTCTATCTTACTATCGTGCCTGCCGCGCCTTTCTATCGCCGCCTGGTCGAACGCCGAACCAAGGAACGTTCACGCAAACTTCGTGAGGCGCAACGCGAAGCGGTAATCAAAGGGTTCGACCCGCGCGAGCGCGAAGCCGTCGAATATCTCCGTTGGATGAAGAACCAAATTTATTCCAACTACAAGAAGTTCACCACCAGCAAGGAAATTCCGGCGAACCTGCAAACCCTCGATCAGCGTTGGGAAGATTTTGTAGATCTGTTGGATGTTTACCGCAGGCGAAAGCATCACCTGAGATCGACCAATCGCCAAGCCGTTCAAAATCAGCTCAAGCAGGCAGAGCACTCCGTTCAATCTTCGACCGACGATCGACAAAAGCGAATTCAGCAAGCAAACGCCGAAATCCTCAGGCGGCGCGTCGCCGCTTTTAATGATCTCGAAAGATCGGTTCGCATGGTTGAAGGCCAGCTGCAATCAATCGAAAATTTCTTTGGCCTGGTAAACGATCAGGTCGTCACCCTGCCAACTCCGGAACGCGTCTCCTCGTTGCACTTCGAACAGCTCAGCGACTCGATCGCGATGACCCGACAAATGCTCGAAGAGACCGCCGACACCTTCGGGATGCTCGACAATCAGAACCGCGAATTGGACCTGCTGCTTTCACACGGCTCATCTGGTAAGTAGACGACAGCGTCAGTTGCGCTCGATCTTAGCTCGGTAGGTCTAAAGCGCCGTTAGGTGCGCAATATTTACAGAAGCCCGTGGAAATAGTCTTTTCCAAGCTCCTTTAGGAGCGAGATAAGCTGTCGCTCGTAAAGGAGCTATTAAAAAAAGAGAATGAACGCTTCCACTATAAATATTTGGCTCCTAACGGAGCCGACGGTTTCCGCCACATTTCCCTCGACCGCAACGCAGCCGCCGCTGACAATTCCGGTCTTTGGGCCATCCTAATGGCCTGATTTCCGGCCACTTAGCGGTTAACGTATTCCCTCAGAAAACACACTCTATCGTGTTGAAAAAAAAGATAGCCACAAGATATTGACATCCGCTAAAACTCGGCGTATAGTCCGTTCTGCTTTGGTTGAGACGGCTGGCGGCGGCGGCAGATGGGTTCCAAACCCAGCTCCGCAATGGTAGTAGTGACTTCGCAAAACCGACCGTAGTACCTGCAAAAAAACTCAGTTTTTATTCAAGGCGATCATGTGTCGTCTGGGCATTCTATTCCCCAAATTGGCCTCGCGTGCGGTCTCCGCGCGGGAAAGGTAAACTAAATGAAATCCGCGAGTGGTGCGAAGATGACAAAGGTGTCTCAAAACGAAATAGCCGAATCGATTGTCTCGTTTAAGCGCCAGCCGCTGCCGCAGGGATTGAATGCGCGGAAGGTAGTCGCCAAGCGCTACTCGCTGAAAGACGCCAAAGGCAACTCGCTGGAAGAATGGTCGGACATCGTCGCGCGGGTCGTCGCGCACGTGTCCGTGGCGGAAACTGATCCGGCCCAGCGCGACATCTTCTATAACGCCATGAGCGACATCATGACTGCGCGCGAGTTCGTTCCCAATACGCCGTGCCTCGTCAACGCCGGCAAGCCAAACGGCCAGCTCGCCGCATGCTTTGTGCTCGACGTGCCGGATTCGATCGCGGGCATCATGAAAACCGCGACGGATGCGGCCATCATTCATCAGACCGGCGGCGGCACAGGCTTCACTTTTGAAAAGTTGAGACCAAGCGGTTCGATGGTCAGCTCGACACATGGTGTTGCCAGCGGCCCTGTCTCGTTCATGAACATCTTCAATACGACCACCGATACCGTGAAGCAGGGCGGCGTGCGTCGCGGCGCGAACATGGGCATGATGCGCGTGACGCATCCCGACATTCTGCGTTTCATTCATGCGAAGAACGATCAGCACTCACTTACGAATTTCAATATCTCAGTAAATGTTACGGACAAGTTTCTGGATGCCGTCGATCACAACGAATGGTATCAGCTCGACTTCAAAGGCGAGCTTTGGAACGAGCCGGTTTTCGATCCGGTCACCGGCCGGAACTACGTCGTCTACCGCCGTCCGGACGGATCGACTGTCACCTTCCGCGACAAAGAATCATTCGACATCGCTGATCTTTCCGACGCCTTGATTGAAGAGCCGCCCGCTCCTGGAATGGTCTACGCGCGTGACATCTGGAACCGGATCATCTCCAGTGCTCACAAATACGCTGAGCCCGGTATCGCGTTTATCGACGAAGTCAATCGCCACAATCACATGATGAACTCGATGGGGCCGATCATGGCGAGCAATCCCTGCGGCGAGCAGTTTCTGCACTTCGCGAACTCGTGCAATCTCGGCTCGATCGATGTGAACAAGTTTTATGATCGCGAAAATCGTCTGGATTGGGATCGGCTGGCTGAAGTCACGCATTGGACCACGCGTTTTCTCGACAACGTAATAGACACCTGCGCCTGGCCGCTGCAAGAGATTAACGACGTCGTCAAGCGCACACGTCCCCTGGGTTTGGGGATCATGGGCTTTGCCGATCTCTGTTTGAATTTGAAGATTTCTTACGGCTCAGCTTCATCCATCGATCTGATGGATGAAGTGATGGGCTTTATTCGTCGCGAGGCGTGGACTGAAAGCCTGCGTCTCGGCGCCGAACGCGGTGTCTTTCCCGAACTCGAAGCGAATCGCGAATCCTACGCCGATTTTCTCTACAACGAAATCGGCATCTCACGTGAAGTTCCGCTCACCCCGCGTAACTATGAAGTAACGACGATAGCCCCTACGGGCACGATTTCCCTGGTTGCAGAAACGTCGTCGGGAGTAGAACCCAACTTCTCGTGGGCATACGTGCGAAAAGACACTCTCGGCACGCGCACGTACGTTCACACCCTCGCCGCCCAGGCTTTGGGTCTGGATGTAGATCAGACGGATGCCGATTCGATCGATGCCGCCGCAAGCTATGTAGTCGAGCACGAACACGAGCTACCCGGTTATTTCATTTCGGCGATGTCCATCAGCGCAGAGCAGCACGTGCACGTGCTCGCCGCCGCGCAACGCAACGTCGATAACAGTGTGTCGAAGACTTGCAACGGCGCAGTCAACGACAGCCTCGAGTCAGTCGATCATCTTTATCGCTTAGCCCGTCAGCTGGGTTGCAAAGCCGTCAGTTATTACCGGGACGGCTCGCGCGAAAACCAGGTGCTGACTTCGATGAAACAGGAAACCAAAGCTGATACGCCGACGGTTGTTACGACTACAACGATTATCGAGCCTCTGGATGAAGGCGCGCCGATTGGCACTGAATCAGAGAACGAAGCCGCTGCCAGAAGACTAGCCGAAGCAGAAGCCGCCGCACGCAAGCAGGGAGCAATTCGTCTCGAACGGCCGCGCGAACTGCGCGGCGCGACCTGGCGCATTCCGTTCGACGGACAGAACCTCTACGTCACGGTCAATCACGATGACGAGATGATTCAGGAAGTCTTTGCCACGGGTCCCATCAGTGGCGGAGTCGGCATGCTCGCTTCCAAAATGCTGCGCGGCGGATTCGATGCGGCGGAAGTTTCTTACAGCTTGAACAAAGTGACGGGCACCCACGCCGTCTGGTTCAACGAGCGTCTGCTGACATCACCCGAACAAGCCGTCGCCGAATGCCTGATGATCACCAACCGGCGCTTGAAGGGCCATCCCGATTCCGCGCGTGCCCTCGGCAAACAAACGCAAACCGCTTCTACGGTTGGCACTCAACCGGTCGTCAGCGCGATCATGTCCACAATGATCAGCACCTGCCCCGAATGCCACGGTCAATTAGAGCATGCGAGTGGCTGTGATTTTTGTCGCGATTGTGGGTATAGCAAATGTCGTTAGGTGTTTTTTCATCATGTATACCCTGATCGCGTAAGACCGCTCTTCACAGAGGTTAACGGTGGTCAGGGTATACGAAAAATCTCCCCCATTTCTTTTTTCGCAATATTCTCATTTTTGCCTTGATCTTGGGCCGCTCTCGCGTCAAACCACACCCTTTTCCCCTGATATTGTGCTGAGAAACTTATTAGTTTCTGAGCTGCGAAGCAGCTCATAACTACCCGTGAGCCGTAGCGAGGAAGGCAGTCAAGGGCGGAGCGAACTGTTTTTTAGTTCGCGGAGTTCATCGGAGCGAAGCGGAGACCCTTTACTGCCTCCGCAGCGGAGGCTATTCCGGCTTGGTGAGTGGTCAGATTGTTCGATATCCGGAAATCTCCTTAATGTCTATTCTGCTAGGTCTGCTCAGAATCAGATTGGGAATTGCGTGGTATCGAAACTATGCTGCAATTGAACGCGACGGTTTCTTTGCGATTTTAGATGTTAAGAGAGAATTACCCATGGCAAAGGCTTTGGTGCCCGCCCGACGGCAAGATTCGTCGGACTGACGAGGGTTACCTTTGGGAACCCGGCGAATTCAACAAGGAAGTAGTGACGCTGGACTCACTAGTTGTTGTTCCTTGCCTGATCCTACTGGGCGAACCGGGAATGGGTAAGTCCCGGACGATGGACGCCTGGCGGACGTCGATCGAGGCCCAAATAAGAGAAAAGGGCGTTCAATCGGACTTCTCGAGAGTTAGGGATATTCGGTCGGCAGGGCGTTGCAACAGTAGTCCGCGCGTTCAATCTCGCAGCTGCCCTTTGCGAAGAGATCGACAACATTGTCATTCCGGTGCGGCTTAGAAAGCCGAAGATTTCCTCGCCTTCAGATTCGGAACAAGGAACTGGCTCAGCGGATCCAAATAAGGTTTTAAGTTCTATCCAATGGCGGATCTTGAGCGGGCGCTCTGCAAGGACTATCGCTGTTATAAGAAAGCCTGCGCCTTGATCAAACGGGAGCTCGGCGATCCACGTCTGAGGAAGTCCTACTCGCAGAGTGAGCCGATCAGTCGTGATATTCAGAGATACTTTGGCTTAGGGGGCTTTAGAGAGCATACAGCGAAGGAAATCGCCGTCCTGCGGGGTCTCTCGCCTAAGACACGATCTGAAATTCCCAGACGTATCAAGCGGTTCTTATCAAAGAGAATAGGCCCAGATAACGCTACCGAATTAATCGTCATTCGTAGCCGATTTGGCAGGCTGAGAGCTCGAAAGGAGTTCTCTGAGGTAAAGAAGTTTAAGACGTACATAAACGGTGTTCTATCGGTTGTGGACTTCACCAATGATTTCAGAAGGTCCTGTATCGGAAAACATTTTGGGTTGAGTGGTACGCGCATGCTAACGCGATTGGAGATCGCACGAGAAGCGGACTGCGAGGTGCACCTGGTAGATAGCGCTGTTAATAACGGACTGGCGTCGTTGATTGGGCCACGGAAGGCTCACCATATCTTGAAAATCCGAAATAAACTTAACCGTTACTTGTCCCGGGCTATCAAGGCACAAGCCGTGAGATTGCAACTCGCAGCTGGGAGACGAGTAAGCGCCATCTTAGAGACTCCTATCGAACCGAAAGTACGAGTTCGTTTGACCGAAGGTCGTAGGATTGTAGAGATTCAATTTCGCGCAAGAAAAACTTGGGGCGATGAAGGGATACTCGAGTGGGTACCTTGCGTTGATAGATTTGGAGAGATCGCCCAGGATGCGATCCGCAATGCACAGGAACTCACAAACGAGCTTAGAGAATTTACGAGCGACGGTATTAAGAACTTTCTCTTTATTGTTCCTTCGGGTAAGTCCACGAAGTCGCCCGCCTTGGTGTCTACGGCTGTACTTGAAAAATATCTCTATTCGACTATGAGACTGGATGACAGCCTACTCCGGCGATACCGTCTTAAGGATTTGTCGAACTTTTCACTTCACCATATTCGCTGCACGCATTCGACTCATATGATAGAAGCAGGCGGCACAATTCACGACGTAGCACACTATCTAGGGCATACGAGGTTCCACGGTTCAACGACAATGGCGGGTTGTTTTTATTTGGCCGGTGGAACTGAACCAATGCGGCAGCGAACCGTTGATGCGTTGCGAACGGGAGCGGCAACTGGATTTATGTTTGACGGTTTAGCAAGAATAAAAATCGAAGCCATAGGGTCGAGTGCTAATGCAGCAGGTGTTCCGCCAAATGAGCTTTCCTTTGAGGAAGCCCGACAACGAATTCAGTCAGCAGACATTCTAGAAGACGTGCCCGCATCACCGGCTGAAGCTGCGAGTCTTCTTAAGAATCAAAAGACCATTATTAATATTACACGCTACGGTGGTTGTCTTCTCCAGGCAACATCTGGTCCATGTCCGACAGCAAATCCGTGCGCAATTGGAATTCTTCCGCGCGGTGTTGAACCGACGCCCGGCTGCGGTTGTAAGTATCTGGTATTGTTACCGGATTCAGTTGAACAGCTGAGTCGAGATATCGCCGCAATGGAAGCTCAAGTGGCCGAAATGAAGGGCGACCAATGGGAGGGCTGGAGATCCCATACCGAAGCTAAGCTCTCCCATTACCGGTCGCTTCTTGAAACTGCTAAAGTTTTGAATGCCTCGAACTAAGAAACCGACCAACGTTGAGCCGATCGTTAGTAGACGAGAGCGTGAACTTTTGGATAATCTCGCGCTCCTGAAGAGTCAGGGCAAAAAAACCACGATCGTTGGGTTCGCTAAAGATAATGGTTATGCCAACAAGTCGGGGCTGCGCCACTTTCCGGTGCTGCGACGTGAACTAAGTGATTATGTCGCCCAGTGTTCGATGCTTCCTAATAAGCGGCAGAACTCATTAACAGTCAAATACCTAGAGTCTCAGATCCAGCGTCAGGCTCGAGAAATTGATCGTCTAAAAATCCGCACCAAAAACATCTCACAACTTAAAGCAAAGATTGCAAAGCTGGAAACCGAGAAGAAAGAAGGCGCCCACCAAAAGAAACTGCTACGTGGCATGCTCAGCACTGTAATCTCGTTTCTGAGCAGTAGTGACTTTGCCAAAGCTCGTGACCTCAGTGCCCGGATAGAGGAACAGGCGAAGCAATTCCTGGAAGAAGATGATCAGGTCCCGTTCCTAAAGAAAGTATAGTCATAAGTGCTGCTCGCATCGTCTCAAGCGTCTAATGATTCCGTCTTGCGGCGGCGTTTCCAGTCTGGCATGGCAGCGAAGGCTAACATCCCAGGCCGCGATATCCCTGTAAATTCCGATTCAATTGAGAGAGTCCGGTAAACCGGAGTCGCAGTCCGATAAATCGCTTATTTCTACCGTGTCGAGTGACGGCGAACTGTCGAAACATCAGCAAAATGGCGGCCTCTAAAGCAGTCCCGGGTTTGGCACGCAGCATGCTAACTGTGAGGTGCGAAGAGGGCTAACAAGACTCTCCGTAGTAGGGAACCAAGCAGTAGACTCAACATGAAAGTGAGGAACGAGGTAATGCACAAACAGATATGGCTCGGCATGACGCGAAAGTTCCTTTGGTCTTATGTGGGACTACCACGTAGAGGAATTAGCAAACGATCCGCACACCACGTGTTCGACGCTCAGAGCGAGAGCGAGATTGACGAGATCGTCGACGGAGTGTCGGGGGCGCCGTACAGCAGTTGCCTCCCAACTGCTGGACGGCGTCAAAGCAAAAGAGCAAGGAGGGAATTATGTTGTCACCCCAACACGTCATAATAATAAGCGATCTACACTTAGCTACAGAACGAGATAAAGGGTTATTTCAAGCAGACTTAGAACTGGCCGCTTTTCTGCATTGGGTTCGCAAAAGTTTCAACCGTTGTTACGTAGTTTTGAATGGAGACTCTTTCGATTTTCTGGCTGGCACGTCAGAAGAGGCGATCAACTTAGACGGACTTGCGGGACAGGCCGCCACAATAGCCGAGAATCACAAAGAGGTCTTTGAGGTTCTCGGCGACATCGCTAAATCCAAAGAACATCAATTAATCATATTAGGTGGCAATCATGATCCAGAGCTAGCTCTTTCATCCGTACAGCGAGAGATAGAAAATCAGTTAATGACTTCCTCTCCTCAGTCATCGATCCGCTGGTTAACCAATGGTGAAGCAGCATTACTACGGGTTGGGGATGCGCGAGTCCTCATAGAGCACGGAGATCAATACGACTCGTGGAACTGGATTGACCACGAAGCCTTACGTCGAGTTGTGTGCCTCGCCAGTCGCAACGTTTCCTATGAAGGTGTTTATTCAGCTCCTCCAGGGAGTCGGTTAGTAATAAACCGTTTCAATTCCATCCGTGATAGATTCCGCTGGCTTGAGACATTGCAGCCATTTAGCCCTTCGATACTTCCACTCGCATTGGAGGTGATACTTCCCAGCTTAGCCGACAATGAACGCGACCAGCTTCTCGGATCCATCAAAGAGTTTAGGTCGTTTAGTAGGAGATCTGTGTCTGATGTCGTGCTATCAGGACTAGGCTCAAAGTCAACATACTGGGCTGGTGACGACGTCGAACGGCAACTGCTCAGCGAATGGCTGGCTCAGTATGAACGTGAAGAGCATGTTTGGAGTGGCGTGGACGACATTAAGGCTGCGTTTGCCAGAATGGTGGCGCGTCTTCGAGGGCTGAGTGCCAGAGCGCTACTCAAACGAGCGTCTAAGAGAGATTCTTTCTTTAAAATTGAAGAACCCGATGGTCAATACGGACGGGTTGCGAAATTGATCGAAAAGGGAGTTGACCTAGTGTTACACGGACACACGCATGCAGCGAAGGCCTATGGCGTAACGAAGGGTCTGTATCTAAATACAGGAACATGGGCACAACTGACGAAGTTACCGGACGGTGAATCAACTGCGGAAGACTGGATTACTTTTGTAGAAACTCTGCGAGCGAATAGCGCTGCGAGTTTTCCACGAGCAACCTTCGCCCAAGTCAGTGCAGAAGAATCAACCAAAGCGACTCTGTCTGGATGGAACAACAACCTTCCAGAACCACAATCTTCGTGGTGTTTTGAAAACGGAGGATGGCGAAAGGAGTAATCATCTTGTTTCACATATTGTCGCTTGGCTATTTCACGTCCTTGAATTTGGAAAGGTTGGCTAAAGGAGTCGAGATCCATAAGGCTTCGGTCTTTACTCTCTCCTTTGGAATCGCCGCGTTCTCTTCATTTCTGATGTGGATCGCATATCGGCGCATACGATCCGAGAAATGGATGTTCTACTTTGCGTGCTCGTTCGGTCTTTTGGGGCTCCAATACCTTTGGCTCTTACTAGTGTGGTTCTTCAGCGCTCATCCCAATAACGCTCCGCCCGCCCAATCATCTCTTAGCGAAAGTTTTCTAGTGCTCCTTGTTTTGATCGTGCTTTCAACAGCAAACAATCTCTTTGCCGTTTCAGCCGCGCGCGACATTGAAAACAAGAGGCCATTGATGCCTCGCGTCTGCTGGGTTTTGTTGGTGGGATCGCTGATAACAATCCTCTTTGGATATGCTTCACACGTCAGCTACATCAACAAGCTCTTACCTTACCATTATGACGAACACCCTCTACTTTATGAGATTGTAACTCGCAGCTTTCCTTCCTACTTTTCTGCGTACTGTCTTTTCTTGGTTGGATACGCGATATTCGCTAACCTCAGTAAACGGCGCCATTTCTGGATAGCCTCAGCCGCGGTAGTGATCGCCTCGACTTACGCTGGGGTGCAACTTGCGTACGGACTAAGCCCGCTGCTGTCTGGGTATTTCATCACGGTCGGGAACTTCTCAGAAAAGCTTGCTTTACTTGATGCCCTCTTAATTGGAACCGCATTGCCCTTGAAAATATGTCTTTGTGCTTTTGCTTACCTATTGGTGACCCGATTCTTTGAAACCCTGAACGAGGTTAGAAAACTACAAGACACCGGAGTCGATGGTCGACAGGACTACTTGTCGTCAGATGGAGTCGTAAAGCTAATCGGACTGAAACTGAGCGATCGGGTGAGCTCGAAGAGCAAAGGTTACGTAAATCTTGTGGTACGGCTTCCGGGGGAAAATAACAAACGAGTCGCGTGCATTTTGTGGCCCAACCCTGATAAAGATCGTCGGGTAAAGATTTTTGATTGGATAGGCCCGACGAAGTTCTCACGTCTACTTCTCGACAATCACCCGGAAGCGAAGGACGATTCACCTTGGGCCCACAACCTTGAGCATATCGGTACCGTATTGACCCAGTGCCAACAGAAAGAGATTAATTCGTCAAGATCGGAGGCCGAAATCGCTGGAGGAGCTAAAAGCGGCATCAAAGCCGTCGTCACTGTCGCGATTGAGGCCCATGGGGCCGCCATTGGTTGTCTGCAGATTGCGCGTGAAACTTATGATTTCAGTCAAATGGCGCTTCGTCAGATTCGAGAGATTGCGAATCTTGTCTCTCCTGGCGTTCAAGCGTACAGAGAATTAGCGGCATTGGATCAAATGAGCATTCGCTTTGCGGAGAGACAGGCGGAAGAAACTACTTATAGACCGGAAGAAGCGACTAACATCATCGCGCGCATCCTACATGACGTCTTCTCGCCGACCGTAACTCGCTTTCATATGAATTTCGGCTTTTGTAGTGAGGACCCTGTGTATTTACAGGCCAAAGGTAAAGAGCGCGTAGTCGAAAAAATGAAAGAAGAATTTGCTGGTAAAAGATGGGAAGACTTTCGAGCGACTATTGTTGATCGGTCCATAGCGAGCTACGCGCTCTTGAAGAAGCGGCTTACGGCCAGACTTACCGAGACGTTGAGCACCGAACCCCTTAGCTCAAATCCGGATCGTTTTATCACGGGCAATTTGTTGCTTGCCGTAAACGAGGTTGAGGACGAATACGACGAACCAGCGCTTGGAGTAACCTACCTTCATCGTAAGGCAGCGTCCACTTTGGCGGCTGATGCTTATCTCGATTTCGCACGAGATCATTACAACGATCTCTTGAAAAATCTCGGAAAAGAGATGAGTCTCAAACGTGTTAACGTCGAAGATTGGTTCCAGCCAATAAAATCGATCGTGGACCAATCAGGCCTCTCCTGGGTGCTGGCAGAACAGAGACGAGGAGGAGGTCGATTGGGCGACAGCATCGGCTCGGATATTGTCGATAATCTTGATGAGTTAGCAATTAATGATAAAGCGATCAATATCGGAGAAGTTGAAATAGGTTCTTATTACCAACTTAAGGGAACGCACTCAGAATCGAACCATGTGCTTAGAATCGACCTCCAAAACTCCGAGTGGTGTCTATGGTTAGGCGTAGAACGTCTAGATTTTGGCCCCGAACTAGATTTCTCATCACCTTGGCGCACCTTTCTAGCTAACTTTGCCCAGATTGCAGACGCCGCATTGTCGCGAATCACCATTCCTCAAAAATTCCAAGTTCAAATCGAAACAGCACAGCTGCAAGGCATTATCTCTGCTCTGGTAACCACAGGAACGATCATTCACCAGTTAAGCAATATGATCCAGGGGCAGGAAAGCTCTGCCTCGACATTAATTGAGAGTCTGAAACTAGGAAAATTGTCAACCGACGATGATGATGTTGAGCGAATCATATATGCGATGAAGAGCTCGGCTGAACGAATGCAGGAAATGTTTCGGTCATTTAACCGCCTAAACAAGATGGACGAACACTCACCTTGCCAACTTAAAGAAGCCGCGCGACACGCATTTAAGCTATTCCAACTCTCATTGATTCAACGACAAATCGATTTCGACATGGATATAGAAAGCGGGCTTTATATCGATGTGCCATTTAATGTCGCGGCACTCGCGCTCGCTAATCTGGTTGGAAACGCGAAAGATGCCGTGAGCAAGGACGGTAAGATTTTCATTGATGCCAGTACCAACGGAAATTCGGTTCTTTGTCGCGTTATTGATAACGGAAGAGGAATACCGGATGAGATACGCCACAGGCTTTTCGAGCCAAGGATAACTACGAAAGCCACAGGCACCGGCTTAGGGCTATATCTAACGCACCATTCTCTGAATGAGAATAGGTCCTCAATTGAGTTAACAAAGTCTGATGAAACTGGGAGCGTATTCACGATACGTTTCCCTTTAGCCAAGAAGGAGGCGACGAATGAACGCAGCAACAGCAGCGGCAAAGACCGTCCTGGTAGTTGAAGACGAGGAGACAGTCAGAAGGCCGCTAGTAGATGCTTTGAAAAACCGCGGTTTTAATGCGGAGGGGGCAGCGGACGTCCCTGAGACCCGAAGATTAATTGATAAACTGGGAGAAACGATCGATGTTGCCGTTCTCGACATGAGCTTGGAGGACCGTCGTCATCCGGATCTAACGGGTGCCCATCTTGGACGCGAAGTCAGACTAGCGCATCCGGACTTTCCACCAGAGTTCTTGGTAGTTTCCGGCCATCAACAAGCCAACTTTTATGACGCGGCACTCCAGTTGGGTGTTGCGTCCTATCTCATTAAGGGGACGCTCTCGCAGGACGATATTGTCCGGCATATTCGTTCGCTGGCGCTACGCCATGCGCTGAACGCAGAGCGCAATGCAATAGGGGACAAGATCGAGGCGATTGCCGAGAGGTATAAGTCCAGCGCAGGAGCAGTTGTGAATCTATGTCGCCAGGTTCTCGAGCCGGAGATGAGAGCATGTCTGGGCGTTTTGCCGATGTTTCTCTTGAGTGACGACAAAGGTACGCAAAACTGCACGAAAGACGTCGGGCTTCCAATTGGATATAGCCCAGCGTACGAAAAAATTCAAGCGCTAACGTTTGGAGCTGTTAATAATGACGGTCCGTTCATGTTCAGAAATGAGAATTCTGGTGCGTCATTAGACTCCTCAGATGCGGAAGTCTACCGCAAACTAGATGGTAGTGGCTTTTTGCCTTTGCATTCAGCGGGCGACTTCCGTTTATCAGTAGGAATACTTCCTGCCGAGATCCGGCCTAATGCCATACCCGAAGAGCCAGATAAGCTGGCAACAATTCTCTGGACTTACGTCCGTCAACCTATTGGGGAGCTCCTGAATCTCTTGTCTCGGATGGAAGCTGCGATTGAGAAAGCGAAGAGAGAAACACTTTTGAAGCATACTTCGAGGTTTTGTCTGTACGTTGGCCAAACACAGCTCGATGTGCTCAATGAAGCAGTTGAGAAAAAGGAGATAGAGCCTTCCAACAATTACTTTCAGAAACTAAAAAAGCTGGCTCAAGATCTACAAGCAACCGGTAGCGAGTTCTCACGGTTAAGTTCAAACAACCAAATGGCGGCCTCAGCAGAAAAAGGAAGCCCAGTGTCGGTCTCCTCGGTAATTCAGCGCGCTTGGGGGGAGATTGAGGACCAATTTTTTGTGGAGAATTTGACGCTGCGCGAGAAGGGCGAGGACTTTACTCTGGAAATTGAAGAGAACGATCTATTTATCGCCGCGTTGCGCGTGCTACAATGGATGGCACAACGAGAGGATAAGATTCCAACGGAGGTTGCGACACCGGCCGTGATTGACATCGAGTACTCCAAAGGGGATCGGTTAGAGATTCGTTTCACGGACCAGAGTCGGCGGTTAGGCGATCAACTTCGAAAGAGACTCTTCGAACCGTTTACTCAAGTAGCCCCCACCAAGATTTTAACGACCGAGAGTGAAGGAGAACAACCAGGGTTATATCTTCCCCTCTACTTAGCAAAGGTGATTGTAGAAGTGAAGAACGACGGATCGCTTGAAGACATTACTGATGAAATGGACGGTGCCTACGGACATCGCTTCCTGATGAGCTTTTCCATGGAGGATTAACGTTTGGTGAAGGCATTGCACCCAACACTCTCAGGCCTCGGTTTCTTGTCACTCCTCTCAACTTCGACAAGGAGCAACAATGCATGGCCGCAATCCGAGTCCTCATCTGTCAGCAAGGCAGACGTAAGATCTTGCGACACTGGGATGAAAACACTGACTCTTTATTGCAGGTAGAAGACTGGAAAGAAAGCTCTATCCTTTGGCCCGAAGGTTGGCTAAATGACCAACCTGAGTCGATGGAAGTCTTTTTGTGTCTGGATGGAGAGTCGTTGGCAGAAGGCTATGACGACGTTTTTGTCAAAGCCGTTATCAAGCATGCTCAAGAATCAATGTGGGGGGCGAGGATTTATGCGGTCTTAGACAACGAAGCTTCGCTAATGGATCTGTTAGCTAACGTGCCAACAGGATCAGAAGAAAAATCTTCCCGACTATTCGAATTACTGTTGGAGAATTCTGTTAGCGACATCCTGCAGTTGCCCATAACACCTACATCGAATTTTGGTGAGGCCGCTGTTCGCTCTCGGAAACGCATGGAGAAACTCACAGTTCCAGACCCAGGCCCAGAATGGAAGTGTTTGATTCGAAGACCGCCCGATCTGCGTCCGGACCAAGAAACTTTGCTCAGTCCTTACCTGGTTCGTTCGCTCGCCCAATTGAAGGATGAAAACTGCCTGATCGTTCTTCAGGAAAAGCGAGAGAACTACATGGGATACCTCAAGAGGATTCTGGGACATACACCTGGTCATACGGTAATGGTAGGAATTATTGATCAAATCGAGAATCCGCCTCGAGATTTGATCGATTTCTGTCGAGAGAGAGACTGTGAACTAATCCGATTTCATGGCGTGGTTGAGTTATATTACTTCCTGCGTAGGCTGGACCGCGAAAGCATACATCACGCTAAGAACACGCAAATAGCCACTAGCGTTCGGGTGGGTAGAAATCCGACATTCACATCACACGCTCCTCAGCTGCTAATTACGTACTCATACTTGCGGGGGAAAACCGCTGATACTGTAGCTGCTGCGAACGATGTGTGGGAACTGGTCCGGGAACTCGATGACACAAGTAAAGTTAAGGTTTACCCGGCGGTCAAGTGTGTCAAGCTGGCCGATATGATGGAAGAGTTGCATCATATTCTGGCTTGGATTCACATTGGACATGGAGACGATAACGAGGGATTGCAACAAGCGGATGACGAGCTCTTTAAGTCAGCAGAGCACTGGCTTAATAGTTTTGCGAGTTATAGGTCGAGTTTGGCGCTGGCTCTGTTTTCCTCGTGCCGCTCAGCTTCGGTTGCTAAGCTTTTCGCCGCATCAGGCGCCGGGGTGAGTATCGGCTTTGAAAACGAGGTCCATCAAAACGTCTGCGCACATCTGACTAAAAGAGTTGTCCGGAAGGCATTGCATACGAATGGTTCAAGGGATGCAATACTTGAGGCGTTTGAAGCGGGCCGAAAAATTCTAGAGATCGAAGATCGCAACGCACTCCCGATAGCTTTCTGGGCGAGGCATTGAATGAAATGTCCATAGCCTTTTTCGCTTCAAATGATCTGCCTTTACCTGCAATCGTGACAGCTCTTCGTCATGAAGGGGTTGATGTGTTGCTTTTCGTGTTGGATTCCAGCCTGCGCCGCGCGGATATCCAGGGCCCATTGACGCAAGCGGTCTTAATTACCAATGAGAGCGGTCTCGTCAACATTGGCGAGCAAGTTGAGCGTGTTCGCGAACTGATCGAAAACGAAGTGCCCTTAATTGTCTGCGCACCTCAGACCGCTTTTGACGATCGCGAGGTGATAAGGGCTTGTGGGGCCTCAGAGATAGTTGCTCCTGAATCATGGAGCCCTCGCCATGTTTCTGAACGCATATTGAGTCAGATCTTCCTCGATGGCGAAGTCAGATCGAGTCGGAAGGATACAATTACTGGCCGCTCAATTAAGGTGCGCGAGCTTTACTCTCACCTCGAAAGATTAGCTCCATTATCGGAACCAATTCTTGTTTTGGGTGAGACAGGTACCGGTAAGGAGCTTGTAGCCAGGGAGCTGCACAGACTCAGCGGAAGGCCAGATAAATACGTACCGGTTAACTGTCCCGAATTGCACCCAGATCTGATAAGCAGTGAATTATTCGGCCACGAAAGAGGAGCGTTCACCGGTGCCGATAAGGCTCGCATAGGATTGATTGCCTCAGCCGACAAAGGGACGGTCTTTTTAGATGAGATTGGCGACCTCGATCTTCCGTCACAGGCGAAGCTCTTACGCGTTTTGGAAGATCGCAAGGTGCGTAAGGTCGGAGCGAATCATTTTGAAGACGTTAGAGCTCGCGTTATTTTTGCAACCAACCGAGATTTGCAAGTAGCTTGCTCCGAAGGCCGATTTCGCCAAGATCTCTTTGAACGTATACGTAGCTTCACCGTGGAACTGCCTCCCTTGAGGGAAAGAAAGAGCGATATTCCACTACTCGTGAACCGTTTCGTGGTCGAGTACAATGAGGAGTACGGCACTAATTGGAAAATACCGCCTGGCGGAATCGATTTTCTCTTCCAATATGATTGGCCAGGAAACATCAGAGAGTTGCGCGGTGTTATAAAAAGAGCGGCTGCATACTCTGACGCGTCTGGTTATATCAGTTCTTTAGTCCTTCAAGAATGCGTTAGAAGACCACAAACACATCTTAGGGAAAAAGTCGTGCCTTTCGAGCCCACTGTAGATACCTGGCGTGAGGTAATTGCTCGAGCCCACAGAATATACTTTCGTGCGCTCTTGATTCATACGGACGGAAACCGAGATGCGGCAATTAAGCTCTCAGGACTCAGTAAATCACAGTTCTTTGAGAAGATTAAAGAGATTAAGAATAATAAATAGCTACTTGATCTAATACTAGGTTTCTCTCTCCCAAAGTCGCGTCACGTTTGGTGCAATGCCAGAGACCGTCATCGTTCAATCGGTATCATGTCGGCAGGTTCATCTTGTCATCGATTATTGCTTCCAGAAACTCACCACTGCCGGTCGTTGAGATTACTCGTGCGTAAGCTAACAAGACATCCAATGTTGGTTCCAGGATGCCGCGCTCATACTTTGAAATGTAATCGCGTTCAATCTTGTCATCTAGTCCAAGGCGCCTGATTAATCCACCCTGAGACAATCCAAGCTGGGTGCGAATCCGTAGTAGTTTTTCAGCTAGTCTAGCCGGTTTTCGTCGCTTAGATTTGGATCGCTGACCGCTTTTTCTTTTCCCTGCCATCTCAGGATTCCCTCCTGAGAAAGCAGTCTCGGTTTATCGAGCCTAAATCCTTGCCTTTAGGGATGCACGTCCCTAGAATACGCCCAAACGAACGTTCTGCCGCGTTTTCGAGCCTCTGGCTCTTAGCGACAGCCTCCATTGGTAGAGGTGCCGAAGAACGTCATTTTGGTTCAAACGATCAGTTTTCAAAGAAGACAGGCGCTAAAGATATCAAAAGTTCAGTTTTGTCGATAGCGTCGCCTACGCCGAGCCGATGTCTACAAAGGACCATAACGAAACGTTAGTTGGGATCCACTCACTGATCGGTAGTGTCTTTGTTCTTGGCTTGATTGGGTCACCGTGGATCATCGCTCGAAATTTTAGACACGTGGAGCAGATTCCGCTCGTCATAATCATCTTCGGAACAGTTTTCCTAGTTGCGGCTCTAATGTTTTCGACCGCCATCGCAATGCGAGGACAAAAACCAGTTGGTCGAAAGCTTGGTCTACTGGCAGCAGTTGTTCTGATAGTCATCTTCTGGCCGGCCGGGGTCTACAGCTGGTGGTTTCTACATAGTGATGGGGCGAAGAAAATGTACGGCGTCGCACCCAAGTAAATTGATTGTTACCGACTAGCAAAGAGCAAACGAAGCACTCTTCGCCCACAGACGCAAATCTGACAATTGATCGCGTCGCGGAGCTTATGAGTGTACATCGTTCAACAATTGAACGACTCCTGGAAAGTCGGAAACTAGGCTTATTACCAGGTCGGCCGCCGAAGATTAGTAGGCCAAAAACATCTGCAGGAATACTTGGCGCTGGTGGAGAGGAAAGCAGATTCGTATTCGGAATAGCTTCAACACTAATCGTGCCCATGACACTAGCCAGACACAAAACGCGAATCACTGCTCGACGTGTCGCAGAGATCATCGGTTGTTTAGAGAAGACCGTTTACAACGGTGGCGCCGGCACTCACGAACTCACTCGGGTGCGCAATGGGCGACGCCAAGTGCGATTTATTTTGGAAGAAGTGATGGCGCTCGTGGAGCGCCAAGAACGACAGGCTCAGAAAGCACGTCAACGCCACTCAAATTTACAGGTTCAATGAGGTCTCCATCGTTCGGCAGAACACAAGAATCACGCGCATTCGAACGACGATACGTGTCTGTTGCCGAACTTGCTGTTCGCTGGGCGTTTCCCGGAGCAGCATCTATAACGGAAAGTGCGGATCTGACGCATTGACGCCGATTCGATTCGGAAAGGCGGTTCGAGCCTCCGTAGCGAAGTCGAATCGTTCGAAAAGGCAGCTCTGAATAAGAGGAGGAGCCGATGACTGATTGAAGCAGCCATCGTTAGTTTCTTCTAACCGATGGCCAACTTGCCGAACCAACTGCAGATTAGCCCGAATCTTGAGCGCAAGTGAGCGAAATACACCGTTGAAGATGTACGGCAGCTTTGTGGCGGCATCTCTCGCTCCACAGTTATGCGTGAGATCCGACGTAAACGATTGGCCTGTTACCGCGCACGTCGAACGTTGCGCTTCTCTGAAGAGCACATCACGAAATACTTAGAGAGAGTTGAGCAAGGGATGAGATAAAGATGCGCGCTCCTTTCATCTTGTTTGACCTTCCATTCTCCTATCTATGCTCTCCTATACAGGTGTCAGAGTTGGTTGTGCGGGGTCGGGCTGGAGGCGAGGCCGGAGGCAGAGCCGCAAGCCTGCAGAATAAAACATTCTGAGATTCGATCTTGATGAGATTATTACTTGGACTCCGCGGAGAAAATGACGGAACAACACTATGTCCTTGAATCGACGTCAATCTCATTTGTGAAGTAGTAATGCCAAACAAAATTACCGAAAGAAATTTAGAATCAAAGAGGCACCAGCGGTCATAGGTATAAGTCCGTCTGGGGTAAGGCTGTTACTCGAAAATAAGCAACTCGGTTACTACCAATCAGGAAAGAGACCAAGATCGAGCGGAACAAAACCAAAGCGCAAATCATTTAATTTAGATCAAGAAAAAGTCCGCAAATCAACCACGAGAGAGGAAGTCGAAGTTCGCGGATTGTTGAATACGAAACTTGTTGATCGTTAGGCTTGGGATGCTTTCTCGTCGACGATTGCATGGCGGGATATTGCCGAACCTTTCCTCAAAAAGATGTAACAGACACGCCTCCACATTTCGTGGCCAATTCTCCACTTCGGAATCGACGATGCGGTCGAACCGATAAGCCAATCGATTGAGAATCATTACGCCAAAGCTGTGGAATGTAAGCGTGTGAATTCGCGACGCGGTGTCGTCCCCCAGGATCTTTTCTATTCTTTCAACTAATTCACCCGCGGCCTCATTGCTGAACGTAGGGACGAGGATATCTTCTGGCGGGACTTGCTTCTCGCAAATTAGGTAAACAATGCGACGAACGAGAGTCTTTGTCTTTCCAGTACCAGGGCCGGCGTCTACAAGAGCCGGGGCACCGGGCGGCAGTTGCCGAAACGCCCGTGCTAGCACTTCAGGCGGAAGCTCTCGTGTTTTTGCGCTGGAAATATGGGCGACATAATCGTCTGAACCAAGCGGCGGAAGCGCCTGAAATATTTCGTCAATACGGCGTTTGTCATTGCCACTCGCCATGTTGTTGTTCTCGCTACTATTTTTAGACATTCATAATTTTCCTCGCGACCCTTATCCCTTCTAGTAAGTATAACGGCCAAACCGCGAATTTTGGGCGGCGTACCCAAAAGCCATTTATTAGCTCCTATTTAGAACTACGGCCACTTTGTCGATTTTGGGCGTAGATTAGGTCTCTGGAACGCTTTTTCCGGGACAGAAACTCATACGCAGTTCCGTTGGACGCGCTGGGTTGCGGAGTGGATCACATCCGATCAGGCGTCGTCGCCCGTGCCCCCGAAGGTGGTGGAAATAGGAGCGGAGAGTATTTGTCGACCAGTGAAATCGCTAAGTCCGTAGCGTTCAACGGTTTGCCGCCAATGTATCCGGTCTACGTAGATTGCATAACCCCACTGTCTGATTGTAAGTGAGGGAGCAGTAGCCCGATCGTGAGGGAGGGCGTGGTCAGTACCATCTGTGTAAGCGGATGGACCATAGAAGCAAGTTGATATTTAGGAGAGGATTACCAGACAAGACTTAACTGCGCAGTTTAGTTCCCCATGTTCAGTTAGTTTTTAGAACAAGGCGAGAACTCACCTCGCGATTCAATTGACCAGCTAGTTTTCCCGACTTCCGCCCAACAAGCTCAAGCCGCTAAAACAACTCGGGCGTCGCGAGGCATCGCGGCAATGACATCCGATGAAACACGGCGGCGACATTCCAGAACCGACAGAAAGTGGCTCAACAGGAGCGCAGCGAGAAGGATCTGTCGAAATTGTTCCGTCTGCTAGCGAGAGCCCGCTGGTTGGGCTTCCAATTACCCAAGCTCTTGAAGGGCTAGCGGCCAGCAAATCACGGAGTCTGGGCGGTGAACTCCCATCCGCTCTCATCGTTGCATCATTTAGAGAGCGCACGAATGATCTTCAAATAGCACGACAAGATCTGACTCGCTCGCGGGAAGAAGTCCGCACGACCCGCGAGCAACTCTTCGAAGCCAGAACACGGATTGCAGTACTGGAGGAACGTGTTACCGCCTACACTAGGGAAAGACACCTAAAGATCGTAAGCGTTGCAATTGGGACGTTCTTACTGACTAGCGGTTTCGAAGCCTTCAAGCAGAACATACCGTTCTTAATAGTCTTCGGCATTTTAGGATTGGTCTTGATTCTGCTCGGCTGGTTCTATAAGCAAGGACGAACTGACGGATGATAGTCGATCTGATCACCGAACTGGTCGTGGTTGATGTTCTTGATCGCGGTGTGCCGAACCAAGAGCGGGTATTGTTGCGAGTCAATGAACAGGTGAATCTAGGACTATATGGATTGCTCATTGGGCTACCGGTTGGCGGAGGATTCGCTTTTCCTATTCGCGATAACTTTTTTTGGTTTGGCGACGGACTTGTAAACGCTGGCGACTTCATTTTTGTTTATACTGGTCCCGGCGAAGCAAGGGCCAACAAACTGCCAAATACTGAAGAGAACGTCTACTCGATACATTGGGGTAGAAAAGAAACAGTATTCGCCAACGAAACATTGATACCAATACTGTTTCGGTTTGACGGCGTCAACATGCCGGGGGTGCCGCTTTTCCTTCCCGATGCCGATATTGCGGCGTCTCCCTAATTTATGGACTCGACACTTCTGTGATCTTGCCAACACCGACGAACAGTTCACTGATGGGATTGAGGTGACAAGTGAAGAAGCAGTCGTGAATCGGATCGGTGACTCTGTCTCTCGCTAAAGTTGGCTCTAATTGTTTTGGAACTTTTTACCCAGGCTTAGAAGCCTGGGCTACTCCCAATCGTTCGCTAACGCGGACGGCTGGTACAGAACCGCTTGTGATAGCAAGCGGGTGGTTATGTTGAGGTTACCCGCTCGCTATTGCGAGCGGTTCTGTAACGCCCTCCCTAACGGTCGGGCTACTGCACCTTACGCGCCTGCGCGCTCAATGCGGACGAGGGCGTCCGCGCTCCCAGCACGTCAATTTCTTTATCAATCCGAAGCCGTTCTGCTATCCTTCCATCATCACGAGTTCCACCTGGATCAACTCACGGCTGATGCGATGAAACCCCCGCTGAGGGACCGCGTGCAGCTTGCTCAGCGTCTCGTGTCGACTCTCGATGACGGAGTTGAAAGTGATGCCGAAGAATTGTGGTTTGCGGAAGCTGAGCGACGGCTTGAAGAACTTCGAAGCGGGAAGGTTGAAGGCATCGATTCCGACGAAGCCTTTCGCACCGCTCACGAAGCTCTCAAGCGATGAGAGTCATCTTCCATCTCGCGTCCGCGCCAGCGGACGATTGAGAATGGCCCACCGATTCATCGGTGGGATCAAGAGCGTAATCTAAATGCAGTCCGTGAAACGGACGATTGAAGTTTTGGAGTGCGGTGACTTGTCACCGCTTTCCACGTTCGCAAACTCAAAGTCAAAGCGGTGACAAGTCACCGCACTCCAAAACTTTCGCCCGCTCAAGCGGGCTCTCGTTCTTATCATTAATCGTGAGCCCAGGCTTGAAAGCCTGGGCTACATTCAATCGTCCGCTGGCGCGGACGAAAATCTCCTCCAAGCCTATCGAACGTGAATCAGAATTCGCATCCGAATGATTTCATATTCTCGCGGGCCATATCGCTATGCCGCTTGCAAACTGCGGCCACAGTGCTCTTGTCCGAAGTAGCCATGAGTTGCTTCCAGGTTCTGGCAAAGGCGTCGATGTTTTCTTTGTACTCGGCTTTCTTCGCTGCGGGCACATGGTCGGAAATACAAACGTTGTATTTGGCTATGAAGTCGTCGCATTCCGGAATGCCAATCTTCTCACTGCTGCCGGCCGTCGCGCCGGCAGAGTTGCCCGAGCCTTTGGCGGGTTTGGAATTGCTGTTGCTCCTGGTCACTAATCCGGCACATCCATTCAAGAAGGACACGGACATGATCAGGACAATAAAAATGGTTTTCGCTGACATCTGTTACTCCGGATTTCGAGGTGGTTAGTTTGAAAGCGGGAAGAGTATACAGGATGTAACCCGCGCGGGTCCGTAGCGCCCGATCAGATCACCCACCCGCTACCGCAGGGGGCAATGCGGCAGGGATGCCCGCGCTCCCAGCATCGCGTGCTCAATGCGGGCAAGGATGCCCCGCTCCAACTACATCCGATTTGCCAGCGGCGTACGTAATTTGGTTGAGGGAACAAGACTCGATATCATGGAGACCTTATGAACAGACGTTTCTTTATTACATCTTCGATTGCGGCGGGTGGATTTGCGGTTTTGTCGCGGCTGCCTTTGTTTTCGCAGGTAGCGCAAGGCCACAAGTTCAATAATCCAGATTCAAGTATTCAAGAGAAATCAAAATCCAAAGGAATCAAAAAAGTGATTAAGACTGATGCAGAGTGGAAGAGCCAACTTACGCCCGAGCAGTACGACGTTCTGCGGCACGAGGGAACTGAATATGCCTTCACGAGCCCGTTGAATGACATTCACGACAAAGGAACGTTTGAATGCGCCGCGTGCGAGCTGCCGGTGTTCAGCTCGGCGCAGAAGTTTGATTCTGGGACCGGCTGGCCCAGTTTCTGGGCGCCGATCAAGAAAGAGAACGTCATCGAAGAAACAGATAAGAGCGCAGGCATGACGCGCACCAAAGTCGCGTGCGCGCAATGCGAAGGCCATCTGGGTCACGTCTTCGATGATGGGCCAAAGCCTACGGGATTGCGCTACTGCATGAATGGCGTGGCGATGAAGTTTGTGAAGGGGTAAATTTGGAGTGCGCCGGCAGAGCGGAGCGTCGACGGCGCTTTGGTTTGGAGTTCCGCGTTTACGCGGCTGCCTGAAAGCGGAACTCCAAACGCGATCCAAAGCGGTGACAGGTCACCGCACTCCAAAATCTGTCTGCGGATGCGATGTTCGCGCTGCATATTGCTCACTTAAAATATATCCTGCCGTTGACATATAGCTGCAATTAGCATAGTGTCCTTACGAACCGAGTCCGGCTCACTCTGCTTCTCAGCTCCTCTGGAATTTCCCAGATTATCTGACCCACATAGCTCATAACCAAAGGTGCAAGGGTATGTTTACACGGTATGTAGTAGTGAAACTGAAAGCGAAGGCCGCTCCGGAATTTACCCGCCTGATTGAGAGGGAAGTTATTCCCATGCTGCGCAAGCAGAAGGGATTCCTGGATGAGATCACCTTTATCTCGCCCGATCTTACGGAAGCCGTGGGTAACAGTTTCTGGGAGACGAAGGCGGATGCGGAGGCTTATAACCGCACCGCTTATGCGGAGGTTATGAAATGTCTGGCGACCGTCGTAGTAGGAACGCCTACAGTCGGTACCGCCAATGTTTCCAATTCGACATTCCACAAGATCGCGGCTGCTCAGACAGCGTAAACGCTTTCGGATGACGAGACGGCGAACTGGTCCTCTCATGCCAATTCAGTAACCCGATTGATTCATCAAAAGCGATCGCTTTTCTCTCGAATGAAACCAAACATGATGCAGAACCTAAGAGAGCGCGGGATCTATTCTCTGTCTGACGGCAGAGAATTCGTCGTGCATGCGGTTTTCCGAGGGGGGTATGTTTTCTACACCCCGGAGGACTGGGATTTCTTTGGACCTCATGCATTCGAATCCGATGCGGAAGGGCATCTGCGCTGGAGCGGCCAATCCAATCTCTGGCGGACAGAAGATCTGATCGATACGACCCGCACAGCTCGATCCCGTTCACGGAGTCATGCCTGATCGCAAGTTTCGCGCGCGGCGCTCCCAATGCATATTGCCCCCGCAACATATATTCTGCTTTTGACATATAGCCCACATTAGCGTAGGGTCATAGTGCACGAGTCGAGCTTACTCTGCTCTCAGCTTTTCTGGTC
>Ga0137401_10000079_pt1 | contig 30205 bp, 25 predicted proteins | sample CZOMad1_1_16fung_FD_108286 | JGI IMG/M metagenome (GOLD analysis project Ga0137401, IMG submission 108286) | Vadose zone soil fungal communities from Angelo Coast Range Reserve, California, USA - CZOMad1_1_16fungal (Illumina Assembly) | ecosystem: Environmental > Terrestrial > Soil > Vadose...
GACGTTTGGCATTCCTCAGCTGTGACGAATACCTAGCCCAAGCTAAAATCTCGCTTCGCGCTGGTATCGCTCATGCCCTCGCCACATCACGAAATCACGGTTTTTAGCGTTCCCGGCGTTCCCTTACCCTCCCTTGGCAAACTGCTCAGCGATTTCTTTGCTGATGGGTAATTCCATCTCTCCGTTGATTCGCACATCTACCACAACGGGGCCGTCGGTCACGGCAAATGCTTTATCGATCTCACCGAGGTCTTCGGGCCGTCGGACGCGAAATCCCTTGGCTCCGAACCCGATCGCTAGTCGATCAAGTTCGGGCTGAGGCGTATCGGCCAGCCTGGGATCAATATGTTTGCGGATGAGATCGTGCTTTTCTTGACCCACTGCGTGATCGTTCAAAACAATAACGGTGAGCGGCAGGTTGAAAGCGACTGCGGTGTAGAAGTCCGCGACGTTCATCATGAAGGCGGCGTCGGCGGTCACGTGGGTCACCCGCTTGCCCGGGCGAGCAAAGCTTGCTCCGATTGCGATCGATAATCCTTGGCCAATTGAACCGAAGTCCCATCCGTTACCCCAACTATCGGCGTTTGGTGAGGTGAGGATCTGTTGCGCTACCAGACCAGCATGCCCCCCGTCGATTACGATGATACGATCTTTCTTCGGCAGTTTATCTTCCAGGTACCACACGGCTCGGCGTGGATCGATGAAGGCGCCGTCTTCAAACTTCGGACGTATTGCATCGAATTTTTTGATCCGCTCAGCGATGGCAGCGTTTGGTTGGCGCGGCTTTTTGCCGATGGAGTGGAGTCTTGCTAAGAGGGCTGCGACGGTCACTCGCGCGTCACCTTCAAGACCGACATCGACGGAGGTGTAGAAACCAAATGCGGTATGTCTGCGGTCGATCTGGACTAATTTCTTATTGCGAAGAACGGTGCGGTTCTGGGTGGTCCATGGGTTTAGACTGGCGCCAACCGCGATGATAAGGTCGGCGTTTTCCAGCACCTCAGCGGACAGCCCGGTTCCCAGCTTGCCACTGACCCCAACACCGAGAGCATACTCCGAACACATTCCTTTGGCGGGCAATGTTACCGCCAGTGGAGCGCCTAGATATTCAGCCAATGCTTGTACTTCGGTTTCAGCATGAGCGGATCGAGCGCCTAACCCGCAAATCAGGGCAGGCGCTTTGGCCGACTCGATCAGCCGTATTGCGGCTTCTAAATCGTCAGCTCCAGGTGGCTGAAACTCGGCCGACTTATAGGACGGCCGATAGACCCAGTTTGATTCGAGCATTTCCAGACCTTGCACATCCTGAGGTAGATTGAGAACGAACGGACCGTCTCTGCCTTTAAGGTGCCGGAATGCTTCACCCAGGGCGTAATCGACACTTTTGGGGTGATTCAACACGGCGCCGGCCTGGGTTGCCTGAAGTGCCATCGCATGTTGGTCTACCAATCCTTGCATATTGTAGGGGTCGCTGAGCGGAGCATGGCCGGCCAACATGAGGAGCGGTGTGCGGTGAGCCCGAGCCGCAACCAGCGAGGTGATCGCGTTAGTAAATCCAGGGCCTTGGGTGACCGTGGCGACGCCGATCTTTCCACTGGCGCGGGCAAAACCGTCTGCCATCGAGGTGGCACTCTGTTCATGTTTCGCTTGAACGAACTTGAATCCGTGCTTGCCGCAGAGCTCTGCCACCAGGTACATATTGGCGTTGCCTAAAACACCAAACAAAATGTCGGGGCATTCCTGTTTTACCCCTTCGGCGATAGCCTCATACACTTTCATAAAATTGGTCTGGACTTCGATGGCAAACCTGCCGCCTCCAGTTTCGGGCGTTTATCGATTACCCGTTTTGCTTTTCCGACGACAACTCGCTCAATACTGCCCGGAGGGAGTACGGTTGCAGAGCAAGAGACTCCGACCCAGGCCTTGATTTGCAACTGCAATTCACGAGCCAGCCGTCCCTGATCTCCCCTGTCTCTGTTCTCGCGCATTTCTACGCGCACTTCCAGATCATCCAAGTGGCTTTCGCGTGTGACTATCAATTGATATTGCGGCGCAAAAAGCGGCTCCTTTAAAAGCAACTCTTCGATCTGAGATGGAAAGACATTGACTCCCCGAATGATCAACATGTCGTCAACTCGACCGAGAATGCGTCCAATTCGCCGCATTGATCGCGCGGTGGGGGGAAGGAGCTGTGCGAGATCTCTGGTCCGGTAGCGGATGACTGGCGTGGCTTCTCTGGTGAGAGAGGTGATCACCAGCTCGCCCAAGGTGCCGTCGGGCAAAACCTGTCCGCTGTTTGGATCGATAATTTCCGGATAGAAATGGTCTTCCCAGATAACCAGGCCATCCTTGGTCTCCACACATTCACAGGCGACTCCCGGACCCATCACTTCCGATAATCCGTAGATATCGATGGCGTCGATCGCGCATCGGCTTTCGATCTCATAGCGTAGCGCTTCGGTCCACGGCTCGGCTCCGAAGATCCCCACTTTCAAAGAGCTTTTGGCTGGATCCAAGCCCTGCCGTTCAAATTCGTCAGCGATCGTGAGCATGTATGAAGGGGTCACTAAGATAATTTCCGGGCGCAAATCGTTAATCATTTGAACCTGTTTTTCCGTTTGGCCGCCGGACATTGGAATCACCGCGCATCCGAGGTACTCAGCGCCGTAATGCGCTCCGAGTCCGCCCGTGAACAATCCATAGCCGTACGACACCAAAGCAGTTTGTCCGGGCCGCCCGCCCGCCGCCCGAATTGAGCGTGCCATCAATTGAGCCCAGACGTCGATGTCGTTTCGGGTGTAACCAACCACGGTCGGCTTCCCGGTTGTCCCGCTCGACGCGTGTAGCCGGACAATCTCATTGCGGGATACGGCGAACATCCCACATGGATAATTTTCGCGGAAGTCATCTTTCGTTGTAAATGGGAATTGCTGGAGATCAGTGAGCTGCCGTAGATCGTCTGGTTGAATACCGGCGGCATGAAACTTCTTTTGGTAGTGCGGCACTTGGTTGCAGGCATGCCGTAGTGACCAGTGCAGTCTTTGAGTCTGAAGCGTTTGCAGCGCTTCCCGATCGGCTTTTTCAATCGGCTCGATTGGTTGTCCTGGGTGGAGGGGGAACATATTGAATCAACCGGTCAGGATGAAGGGATCACTTCGCCGGCAACGCGTTCAGCGATCTGCTGTTTGTCGCGCTCAATTGGTTGCCTCATCCAGCCTCCTTCCGCTCCAGAAGCTGCGCTCGATCAGTGGCGAAGTCCGATAACGGTCTTCGCCGTAGTGGGTCGCGAGATTATGCAGTACTTCGTAGACTGGTGTCGTTCCCAGCCTGGTCGCCCAAGCAAATGGCCCTGCTGGATAGTTCACTCCTTTGCGCATCGCGAGGTCAACATCGCATTGGTTGCTCAACCCATGATGTACGGTATCGGCAGCTTCATTGATGATCATCGTTACGATCCGCATCACCACTAGAGCTGGCAGATCCTTCAAACGCACGACATTGAATCCGGCCGCCTGTAGCAGGCCCACTATCGAACGGTAAGCGCGATCGCCGCACTGGTCAGAGCGGGAGATCGCCAGAGTTCGCGCTTGGCTGTAATCGTGGGCAAGATCGATCAACACAACGTTCGGTATTCCCAGCTCGTGAGCGACTCGTGAAGCTGTCCTTCCGTCAGTTAGGCGCAGTACTGCGTCGTCCACTTGGGACAGTTTATTCGGATCAGTTGTCCGGGAAAAGCGCGAAGCATGAGGGAAAGCGCTCTGCAGTCGCTCCAGCAGTGCTTCGGTAACCGGTCGCGGTTCCGAAAAAAGTATTCTTTCCGGGCTCGCCGTTAGCGGCTCAAAGGCCGGAAGAGGTCGATCCGTCTGCGGAGCATAACAATAAAAGCCGCGGCCCGACTTTCGGCCAAGAAAACCGGCTTGAACCATCTCTTGCTGAATCAATGAGGGAGTAAACCGAGAATCAAAAAAGCTGGCGCGGAAAACCGATTGAGTGACGGCAAAATTGATGTCGTTGCCGACGAGGTCCATTAGTTCAAAAGGGCCCATGCGGAATCCGCCAGATTCTCGGACCAACTCGTCAATCGTTGCCGGATCGGCGGCTTGTTCGGAAAGAAGTCTCAGCGCCTCCGCATAAAATGGCCGGGCGACGCGATTCACAATAAAGCCTGGCGTCGATTTTGCATGTACTGGTGTTTTGTTCCAGGTCTTGGCCGTCGCTCCTACGATGGCGACAATTTTTGGATCGGTCCGCAGGCCGCTGACAATTTCGATTAATTCCATCAGCGGAGCCGGATTAAAGAAATGCATGCCGACAAATCGTTCCGGCTGGTCCAAAGCAGTACCCAACTCGGTAATCGAGAGAGAAGAAGTGTTGGTGGCGAGGACGCAGTCTCGGGCGACGATTCTCTCCAAGGCCTGCAAGACTGCTTGCTTCAGGGCGAGATTTTCGGCAATCGCTTCAATGACCAGACCAGTGTCTGCGAGTTCCTCCAGTTTCGTCACTGGTACTATTCTGTTCACTGTTGCCAACGCATCTTCCTCCGAGACGTTTCCGCGTGCGACCGCTCTTCGTAAGCTCGCCTTTACGCTCTCGATCGCCCGAGCCACGGCGCTGGTCTTAGTGTCGAAGATCTTGACGAGGTGTCCGGCTACCGCTGCGACCTGGGCAATGCCAGATCCCATGGTGCCAGCTCCGATCACGCCGATTGGCGTGTGGCTAGGAACCGGGAAATCTTCTGGTCGAGAACTCGGTTTGAATGTCTGATCAGTCATCGACAACCGCTTGATTTATTCGCCGGTGAATCGCGGCGTTCGTTTCTCGAGGAATGCGGCGACACCTTCTTGATAGTCGCGGCTCCTTCCCAATTCCCGGATGAGATCGCGCTCTAAATCGAGTTGGGTGTCCAAACTATTGGTTTGCGACGCGTAGATGGCCTGCTTGGTTGACGCCAACCCTTTAGTGGGCGCCAAAGCCAACTGCGTCATCATCTGGTTGATGGCCGCAGGAAAATCGGCATCTTCCACGCTGCGCCAGATCAGACCCCATGCTGCCGCTTGTTCTGCTGAAACTTTGTCTCCCAGCATTGCCAATCCGAGTGCACGCGCGGTGCCGACCAACCGTGGCAGGAAATAGGTCCCGCCAGTATCGGGAACAAGGCCAAGTTTGGCAAAAGACTCGATGAAACTGGCCGATTTTGCCGCAATCACGAGATCACAGGCAAACGCCAAGTTTGCGCCAGCTCCAGCCGCAACGCCATTGACTCCGGCAACGACCGGGATAGGCAGAGCCCGCAACCCACGCACCAGCGGCGCATAGTATTTTTCAATGGTTGCACCGAGGTCGATGCTCGAGTTGCCCGGGGCGATTCGACGGTCTCCGAGGTCTTGCCCGGCGCAAAACCCGCGGCCGGCTCCAGTAATTAGCAATGCCCGAACCGATTCGGTTTTTATCTTGCTTAGAACCTCGCGCACTTCTTCGTGCATCTGTTCGTTAAAGCTATTGAGCTTCTCCGGACGATTCAGCGTAAGGCGACCGGCACCATCTTTTATTTCATACAAAATCGTTTGGTAGCTCATATCTGTAGGGGTGGCAGCTGTTCATTGGCGGGAACCGACCCTTGGGTCGGAGGGGCGTTGCTTGCGACGCCCGGGAACAATCCACCGCGCATCGAGGAATCGAGCCCGGTAGCCTGCGAGCGTGGTTACGCGAGGAGCCGTTTCCGGGAGCTGCAAGCAGCTCCCCTCCGCGCCCAGGGATTGCTCATGGCAATAAAGATTCCCGACGTTCATTTATTACGAAATATTGGTTTTCGTTTTTCCACGAAGGCCGCCATCCCTTCTTTGCGGTCCTCCAAAGCAAACGTTGATTGAAAAGCGTGGCGCTCCCGACGTAACCCTTCGGCCAGCGTTGTTTCATAAGCCGCGTTCACTGCTTCTTTCACCATCATCACGGCTGGGAGCGAAAGTGCGGCGATCTTGGCCGCGGTCTTGATCGCTTCTTGTTTTAACTCGGCCGGGGGCACAATTCGGCTAATGAGCCCAATGCGTTCCGCCTCTTCCGCCCCAATCAATCTTCCCGTCAGACACATCTCCATTGCCTTCGATTTTCCGACGAGACGAGTCAGCCGTTGGGTGCCTCCGGCACCTGGCATTGTTCCAATGTTTATCTCCGGTTGCCCGAACTTTGCGGTATCGGCAGCAAGAATAAAATCACAAGCCATTGCTAGTTCACAGCCGCCGCCCAGGGCATAGCCGGCTACTGCCGCGATGACCGGTTTTCGAATTCTAGAAATGTGGTCCCAAGCGCCCCCACGACCGAATGGAAAATTCGCTAAGAACATGTCAACGAAGCTTTGATCCTGCATTTCCTTAATATCAGCGCCGGCCGCGAACGCCTTTTCGTTTCCGGTCAGCACGATCGCAGCGATGGCCTCATCGTTTTCAAAGGAATCGAGGGCAGAGACCAAATCTCGCAGGAGACCGTTGGAAAGCGCATTCAATGCATCCGGGCGGTTGAGAGTAATGATTCCAACCGGGCCTTGGGTTTCGACCAGAACGTGCTGATAGCTCATACAATTCTCAAATCATCCTTCTTTAGCGGGGAGTTCTTCTTTGATTTTAGTAGCGGCTCAAATTGAGGCACGCGCATCCGTTGACGGCCCGGCTCGATTTCGCTAAGCGGTTCAGTTTCCCGCAAGCTTGCCTTGCAACGCAGCGATAACGCCTGATAAATCGCGGTCCCTTCATTTTTCCATTCGATCTCTTCGTCGCTTAACTGGCGAATGACTCTGCCGGGAGTACCGGCGATCAGGCTGCGGGCCGGCACCAGCATGCCGGCCTTTACGAAAGTGAGCGCCGCTACGACGGCGGATTCACCGATTTCAGCGTCATCCATGATGACCGCCGCCATGCCAACCATTGCATCTTGTTTAATTCGACAGCCGTGAAGGATCGCTCCGTGCCCGATATGACCGCCGCGCTCGACGATCGTCTCCGCGTTCGGGAAAGTATGAACCACGCAGTTATCCTGCAGGTTGCTACCTTCTTCGAAAACGATGCGGCCGAAATCACCGCGCAAAGATGCTCCCGGGCCGATGAAACAGTTCGGACCGATGATAACGTCGCCAATCAGAACGGCAGTAGGATGTACAAATGCAGATGAGTCCACGACTGGTGTAATCCCATCCAACGAGTAGACGTGAGGCATAGAACCGATATTTGGGGTTAGGTTAGGGTCGCCGTGCGGCCCAGGGATTGGTGCTCGCTCATACGTGAACCCGGCTTTGCACGACGCGAAAACGGTTTGCCACAAAAGCGCTATCGGTTAATGCCGAATTCGTTGCGGGATTCGCTCCGGTTCCGTGGAAATCACTGAAAGCGGCCGATTGATTTACGTAAACATTACCGGTTAAATTGCAGGAAAGAGCGACTCCCGCTGCGGCCGCAACTTCATTCGCGTTATTCAATACCGAATCATTGGTGGAATAGACGGATAACGTCAGCGCGCCATGCTCGAGCGCGCCATTTCGGGCGAGAGCGATGCTGTGGGTAGTGTCCTCGGTCGGAATGACGAAGGCGATTGGTCCAAACAGCTCCTGCATGAACTTGCTTTCGTCCGACGCTTCGACTTGCAGTAGAAGCGGTGATCGAATTTTTGCCTCGGGAAATTGAGGATGGCTAATTGATTGACTATCGAGAATAATCTTCCCAAATTCACGAGCTCGCTCCAGCCGACTAAGCACGGAAGCATTCTGAATGGCGCCAAGCACTTCGACCGCGCGTACCGGATCGCCTAGTAACTTACTGACTCCTTCGCTCAGCGCGACGGCGACTTGATCGAACGATATTCGTCCTTCCGCCGTATCGATCCCGTCCTTCGGGATATAAATGTTCTGAGGCGCAGTACACATCTGCCCCGAATACAAGGAGATCGAAAGTGCGATGTTCCTAATCATCCCTTTGAAATCTGCGGTAGAGTCGATGATGAGGGGATTAACACCCGCTTTCTCGGTGTAAACCAAAGCCGGTCGCGCCTCTCGCTCCAGCCATTCGCCGTTCTCGGAGCTCCCAGTAAAGTCGATCAGATTCACCTCTGGACGCTTGGCCAAGGCCTGAGCAACGCCGTCATGGGCTTCATGTGCTACCAAGGTGACCACATTGGGATCGAACCCAGCCTCCTTTACCACCTGGCGAGCAATTTCCACCGTGATGGCGAGCGGAAGAATGGCGCCCGGATGTGGCTTCACCACGACGCAGTTACCGGTCGCTAAGCTGGCAAAAAATCCGGGATACGAATTCCAAGTAGGAAAGGTACAACAACCGATTACCAGGCCGACGCCGCGCGGCACGATTCGGTACCGTTTTTCCATTTTGAGCGGCTCGTTTTTGCCTTGTGGTTTTTCCCAGTACGCAGTTTTCGGAATGCGTTTCATTTCCGTCCAGGCGTATGCGACCGCCTCCAAACCGCGATCCTGGGCGTGCGGGCCGCCGGCTTGAAATGCCATCATGAAAGGCTGTCCGGTAGTGTGCATGACGGCGTAGGCGATCTCGAAACTACAACGATTTATACGCTGCAAGATTTCCAGCGCGATACCGACCCACATTTCCGGTTCCGCCGACCGCCAATTTCGGGCTGCCGCGTGGACACCAGAAAAGAACGCATTCAGATCGACCTTCGGATAGGTGATCTCCAAAGGAAAACCATAAGGTGAAATCTCCACGCCGATCTGTCCCGTGACGCCAGGTTCGTCCAGAGGAAATGCTTTCTTTAGCCGAGCTTGAAACGCTGCTTTCCCATCATCGTTGGCGGTCTCTCCGTATACCTTTCCGCCGGGCATTTCCGGAAATGGGCTCCAATAACCGCGCGTATTAATCGCCTGAGCTGCTTTCTCCAGAAGATCTTGATGTTGAGGAAAAGAGAGATAAGACACGTGGGGGGATTCCTTCTGTTTGTTCGTTATGGAGGGGAGCGAAAAATCGGACAACGTTAGGCTACTAGTGAACGCGATCGAAATCGACGGTCACTTGATCGGTAAGCGGGTAACTTTGGCAGGTGAGGATGAAACCTTGTGCCACTTCATAATCTTCCAGGGCGTAGCGAGCATCCATCTCAACCTCGCCGGTTCGCAGGTGGCCGCGGCAGCTAGAACAAACTCCTCCTTGGCAGCCGTAGCGAAGATCGATTCCGTGGCGCAGACCGGCCTGGAGGATCGATTCCGTGCCTCGCGGCATCGAAAATCTGCGCTCCGCGCCATCGAGTAGTACTGTCACCTCACACATCTTCTGTTCCACGCGAGTGTTTATCTTCGGCGTTGGTTTATGGGGACCGCTGATAAAAAGTTCGCACCGAACTTGTGAATCTGCCAACCCACGAAGTTTGAGTACCCCGGCGACTTCGCGGATTAATGTACCGGGCCCACATAAGAAGGCCACATCGATCCGGCGATTTCCGAACCAATGTTCCAGCAATTGATGAGCCTTCTCTCCGGTAATGCGACCATTGAGCAGCTCACTTTCCTGACGTTCGCGGGTGAGGATATGAACAAGATTAAAGCGACCAAGAAATTGATCTTTGAGATCTGCTAACTCCTCTCTGAAGATTACGGTTCCGGTTGCGCGATTTCCGTAAAATAACGTAAAGCTGCTTTGCGGTTCGGCTAGCAAGGTACTCTTCACGATGGAAAAGATCGGAGTGATTCCACTGCCGGCGGCCAAGGCCACGTAAATTCTCTGGTGTTCCGGTGACAACGAGACACCAAAGTTGCCCGCTGGTGGCATCACTTCCAAACAATCACCCGTGGTCAGATGATCATTGGCCCAATTCGAGAAAATGCCATCCGGCATTCGTTTAATCGCGATGCGCAATACTTTGTCCTGTGCGGCGGCACAAATGGAATAGGTCCGCCGAATCTCCTTGCCATCGATTTCTTTACGCAGAGTCAGGTGCTGACCTGCGGCAAAGGCGAACTGCTTTTCCAGGGCGGGAGGGACATCGAATGTTACCACGATGGCGTCTCTGGTTTCTGGGCGAGCGTCGCGCACGCGCAGCCGAAAGAAGCCTTTGGCTGCCGCAACATCGGTTTCGTTTAGTGGCATTTAAAATGATCAAACGGTTCGCAGCAGGCGTCACACACGTAAAACGCTTTACACGGCGTTGAACCAAATTGACTTACCATTCGAGTGTTCTTAGAGCCGCAGCGCGGGCACTCCGTCAGCGTCTCCTCTGAATCTAGACCCAATCGTTGAGGCGGGGCGATACCGTATTCCCGGAGACATCTCTTTCCTTTCTCCGATAGCCAATCGGTTGTCCAGGCGGGGGCTAATCGAGTCTCGATTTGCACATGGGTGATCCCATGTTCACTCAGCGCGGTCACGATATCCTGCTTAATGACCGCGGTCGCCGGACATCCGGAATAGGTGGGCGTAATGGTGATAGTCAGCTTCGGTTCACCTTGATCTTCGCACCAGCTCAGACCCCGGACGATTCCGAGATCAACCACGGAAACCACCGGTATTTCGGGATCAACAACTTCTTCTAACCAACTCCAAATCTGCGCCAGCGCCGGTGATGTTGTATTCATCGCTTTGATTGATCACCACTGTGCATCCGGATAGGCACGCTGCAGAAATTGCATCTCGGCCAGCAAATAGCCGAGGCGTTCGGTATGTATTCCGCATTTGCCGCCGCGCTGCATCCAACCCGTTTCGGGTAAAACCAGCGTAGCTTCAGCAAATGTGGATTTAACCCGGTCCATCCATACCATCTGGAACATCCGAGGATCGGGCCCAATTTTTTCTTGAACCATCGCGTTATCGAGCGCGTCGGTCTCAAAGAACTCGCCGGTAAACTGCCAAAGCTCATCGGCGGCGTGCTGCATTCGGATATGGCTCTCTTCTGTCCCATCGCCAAGGCGAATCACCCAGCCGGCACTTCGTCGGAGGTGATACTGTACTTCCTTGCGGGCCTTCTCACTGATTTCGCGAATCCGCTGATCGCTCGAGTAGAGTAGTTCGTTCAGCAACCAAGAGTGCCAGAGATCAAAATAGAATTGTCGGGCGATCGTCATCGCGAAATCGCCGTTTGCTTGTTCGACCAAAAGCAGATTCCGAAACTCGTGGGCATCACGAAAAAAAGCGAGTTGATCTTCGGTGCGCCCCTTGCCTTCGATTTCAGCGGCATATCCAAGCCAGAGTCGCGCTTGTCCGTTCAGGTCGAGTGCAACGTTGGTAAGCGCGAGATCCTCCTCCAAGACTGGCCCGCGACCGCACCATTCTCCGAGACGCTGGCTCAAAATAAGACAGCTGTCCGCGAGGCGGAGGATGTAATCGAAAAAAGAAATGCGGAATGCGGGATGCCGATCGCGGAGCGTTGAATCCGAAATCATTCCGCGATCCGCATTCCGCATTCCGCATTTCTTCATAAGTGTTTCACCTCCTTCGGCACCTTATAAAACGTCGGGTGCCGATAGACCTTGCTCTTGGCGGGTTCGAATAGCTCTTCCTTCTCGCCGGGATCGCTGGCGTAAATATCGATGGATCTCACTACCCAGATACTAACGCCTTCATTTCGTCGGGTATATACGTCGCGCGCGTTCTCCACGGCCAATGCTGCGTCTGGTGCGTGCAGGCTCCCCGCGTGCTTGTGCGCCAAGCCATTTTGACTTCGAATAAATACTTCCCAAAGAGGCCAGTCATCCATGGTTTTCGCGTTTCTATATCTGCTGTTCAAGCGCTGGTAGCCCTTCCCGCTTGCGTGCATACTCGCTGGCGGCGGCTCTGACCCAGGCACCATCATCGTGAGCTGCTTTTCGAACTCGCAGCCGTTCCCGATTGCAAGGTCCATTTCCTTTAATGACGTTATAAAATTCGGCCCAATCGATTTGCCCAAATTTGTAATGACCAGTGTCCGCGTTGCCGTGCAGAGCAGGATCCGGAATTTGCAGCCCGAGATAGTCGGCTTGCGGGGCGGTTTGATCGACGAAACGCTGCCGCAATTCATCATTCGTGAGCAGCTTTATTTTCCAGCGCTTTGATTGCTCCGTATGCGGGGACTCGGCATCCGGTGGACCAAACATCATGAGCGAAGGCCACCACCAACGATTCAAAGCGTCTTGTGCCATCTCCCTTTGGGCATTTGTTCCGCGTGATAAGATGGTCATGATTTCAAAGCCTTGACGCTGATGGAAGTTTTCTTCCTTACAGATGCGGATCATGGCCCGCGCATATGGACCGTACGAACAGCGACAGAGCGGTATTTGATTCATGATCGCCGCGCCATCGACCAACCAGCCGATCGCTCCCATATCGGCCCAGGTCAAAGTCGGATAGTTGAAGATGCTCGAGTACTTCGCTTTACCGGCCAAAAGATCATCCACTAGTTGGCTCCGGGAAACGCCCAGCGTCTCGGCGGCTCCGTACAGGTAAAGGCCGTGCCCGGCTTCATCCTGTACTTTCGCCAGCAGAATCGCCTTGCGCTGCAGGGTCGGCGCACGGGTGATCCAATTGGCCTCGGGTAGCTGTCCGACGATTTCCGAGTGAGCATGCTGCGAAATTTGGCGAATCAACGTTTTCCGGTAGCCTTCGGGCATCCAGTCTTTGGCTTCGATCGTCTCGGCCGCGTCGATTCTTGCTTGGAAACGGCGCTCTTGCGCAGTCTCGCCGTTCTGCCCGCCAAGGACTTCGACCATCTGAGTATACATGGAACGGAAAAAGGGGAAAAAAGCTCCAGCGGTTATGATACAAGAATTGCGGCTTTGACGCAAATACTGTATCATATTTGATCGCCTCTAAATATTGTGTCCGCGGTCTTTCCTTCTATTTCTGCGACCCGTCGAGCGATCCAAAAATGGATCCAACGCGTATTAGCAAACGACCCCCCGCGGGCAAAATCACTCGTGGTGACCATTTTCGGAGACTCAATCCAACCTTACGGCGGATCGATTCGACTTAAGGGACTGATCGATCTGCTCGCTCCGTTTGGCCTCAATCAGCGTTTGGTCAGAACCAGCGTCTTCCGCCTGGTGCAAGAACGGTGGCTTCAGCCAAAAAAATATGGTCGGGAAAGCTCGTATCAACTTACTGAATCCGGAAAGCGCCGCTTTGCCCTCGCCTATGGCAAAATATACCGGCGGCAAACGGCGGAATGGAACGGGCGCTGGACGTTGATACTCTTACCGGCAAACGGCACCACCCCGCAATTGAGGACTCGCTTGCGCCGGGAACTGGAATGGCAGGGTCTGCGGCAGTTAGCCCCCAATCTGCTCGCACATCCGCAGATAGATCGGGCCGGGCTGGAGGAGGTGCTTGATCGCTTGAACGCCGGCAGAAAGGTTGCCGCGTGTCAGGTCGTCAACTCCGCTGATCTAGGCACCCCCAATCTATCTGATCTAGTCAAGGGCTTATGGGATCTCTCTGCCGTCATCGATGGCTATGGCGGATTTTTGCGGCGATGCTCGACGTTGCGGCGACTCTCAGACGGGCCGGATGTGATCGCGCCGCAAGAATGGTTTATGATTCGTACGTTGCTGATCCACGCTTTCCGCCGAATCGTCCTTCATGATCCGCTTCTGCCGATTGAGCTACTTCCGGGTCCATGGATCGGCGCTGAAGCCTATACCTTTGTCAGCAAGATTTATTGGCAAAGCCTCTCGGGATCAGAGGCGCACTTGAGCGCGCTTCTCGGATCAACTCCGGGCGAAGTAAAAAGAGCCGGTATGCAGTTGCGTAAGCGCTTTCGGCGGCGATGAGCATCAATACTCGACTGCTCGATGAGCCGAAGCTAAAACGGTGCTAACTGCCTATGCCCGAAGAACCTGCTAAACCACCGATTCATCCATCCGAAGCGCCATGTCAGATCTGCGGTCGGGTTTTCGACTCGAACGACCTGATCCCATTGGAAATGGTGCGCCCCGGAGTTTCTGCGCTGATAGAAAAAGATCACCCGGCGATCGAAGATAGGCGATTAATTTGCGAGGATGATCTTAATCGATATCGCCGGCTCTATACCCAGAGTTTGATTGAGGAGGAAAAAGGCGAACTCACAGCGTTAGAGGAAGAGGTCCTGCGGAGTCTTCATGAATCGGACCTCTTGGCCAGCAATCTCAACGAACAGTTCGCTCGCCGGACGTTTAGCGAGATGTTGTCCGACAAGATGGCCGATTTTGGCGGTAGCTGGGCCTTCATTTTGAGCTTTGCCGCGGTCCTCACGATCTGGATCGTGATCAATCTCCAGGTCCGGACACCATTTGATCCCTTCCCGTTCATTCTCCTGAACCTGATTCTTTCCTGTATTGCTGCCATTCAGGCACCCATAATTATGATGAGTCAGAATCGGCAGGAGCATCGCGACAGATTGCGGGCAGAAGAGGATTACAAGGTGAACCTGAAGGCCGAACTCGAAATTCGAGCTCTCATCGCGAAGATCGATCAGTTGCGCCAACACCAATGGCGCAGACTCCTTGAATTGCAGCATATCCAACTGGACCTGATGAACGAGCTGTCGAAAGGCCAGAAGTCAAGCTAGTGCAGCGGCTGGATACTGGGTAGGATCCGACGTCGTCGTCTTCGTAAAAGCAATGCAACCCGGTAAAAACATCAAGACTATGTCGGACGGGCTAGTCGCCGCTACCAAAGACCGTTTCGGCGGTCGGCATTCCCGGCGTTGCCGTCTCACCAAGCACCAATCACCTCTCACGGCATTTGGCGCTACAATCATATCTGGAATAAAACCTCAATCGAGGTCTCTTTATCTCTAGAACAGCCTAAGTATGAGAATATCGGTTCTATTCTTTGCAATCGCAGCGATTGCTCCCGGGACAGTCTGGGCCCAAAGTTCAACGGATATGTCAAAAACCTCTCAAGAAGAACTCAAGAAAAAGCTGACTCCAGAGCAGTATTATGTGACGCAGCAATGCGGAACCGAGCCTGCTTTTCGCAATGCCTACTGGGACAATCACGCCGACGGGATCTACGTCGATGTCATCACCGGTGTGCCGCTATTTAGCTCCAAAGATAAGTTTGACTCGGGTACTGGTTGGCCCAGCTTTACTAAGCCGATTAAGGAAGACGCGGTCCAAAAAAAGGGAGATACCTCGCATGGTATGGTTCGTGATGAGGTGGTCTCCACGGCCAGCAGTGCGCATTTGGGCCATGTCTTCGATGATGGCCCTCAACCCACCGGTCAGCGCTATTGTATGAACTCCGCCGCGCTCCGATTCATCCCGGTTGATAAATTGCAGGCCGAAGGATACGGCGAATATCTGAAGCTGTTCAAGTAATCGAATCCTATTTACGCCTATGCGCGCTTGGCGGACACTTTTTCTGGTCGCTTGCCTCGGGGGCTGGGCAGTTACATCGTTAGCGGATATGAACCAAGGTCACACGGAAACGGCGGTTTTTGGCGGAGGTTGCTTTTGGTGCTTGGACGCTCAGTTCCGGCTTATCCCTGGGGTAGAGAAGGTAACTTCCGGATATGCTGGGGGAAAGACGCCGAATCCGACCTACGAACAGGTGTGTTCCAGTCAAACTGGCCATGCAGAAGTGATCCAGGTCGAATTCGATCCGACAAAGGTCGGCTACGAAGATTTACTCAGAAAGTTTTTCAAAGCGCATGACCCAACGACATTGAATCGCCAGGGGGCGGATGTTGGGACTCAGTATCGATCGATTATTCTCTATACGAATGATGGGCAAAAGAGGGCAGCCGATAAAGTGAAGGGGGAGGTGCAGTCGGAATGGCCGCATCCTATCGTTACGGAAATCGTTCCGCTGACCCACTTTTATGCGGCGGAAGACTACCACCAGGATTATTTCTCCAAGAATCCGACTCAGGGCTATTGCCGTTTGGTAGTGGCGCCGAAAGTTGAGAAGTTCGAAAAACTGCTGGAGAAAGAAAAGGCGCAGTCGAAGAACTAGAATTTAGAATCTAGGAGCTAGAATCTAGAAGGCTTGAATCGCTCCGGAGGTTGCGCCGGCGAAGGTAGCCAGGTACGAAGTGCCGGGAAAGGAGTAATAAAACCCGTCCGCTAGCCTAAAGCGAGCAGCGCGGTCATCAGACCAAAATCATGCGCCTCTTCAGTCTCGGATGCCACCTTAAGCTGATGCACATCGGCAACTGCCGGACCATTACTGACGGAGCCGATTTCAAAGCCCGACAAACCCCTCCTGGATTGATTTCTCGATCCTGCCGACGCTAATTCTTTACAAATCTTTCTTCGCTCTCAAGTGGGGCGACGATAAGATCATCGCGCGAACCGAAAGCCGTTGCTTCCGGTTCTTCATTTTCGATAGCTCTACAGGACCATGAAGACTGAGGTACGAGGCCGTTCTTTTGCAATTGCCGCTTATTTTCTTTTTTACTTGTTCACGTTTCCAATACTGGGCGACGATCGAGAACCGGGGTCAGAGGTTTTGCCGACTGGACAGACCATCTCGCCCTTGGCTGCGCCGGGCGCCCATCTTGATTGGCTAAATCCGGGACTCGCCGATTTCCCGACCTTTATAGCCGGCGGTGCTATGACCACGGTGATCAGCCCAGATCAACAGGTCTTGTTGACTCTGACCAGTGGGTACAATCTTTTGGGAGGAAAGGGCAAGAAACGAAAAGATGTCGGACAATACATTTTTGTTTTTAACGTTGCCGGCCCCACGCCGGTGCAGAAACAGGTGTTGCCAGTGGCGAACACCTTTGCCGGAATCGCTTTCGATCCGGGTGGCAAGAAGTTTTATGTTGGGGGTGGAAAAGACGACAACATTCACACGTTCATCTGGCAAGCCGATGGCTCCTGGAGCGAAACCGGCTCTCCCATCGCGTTAGGTCACAGTGCCGGCAATGGTCTTGGATTCAAGCAATCTGCGCTCGTCCCGGTTACCGCCGGAATCGCAGTTACGGCCGACGGAAAGACTCTAGTCGTCGCAAATTTCTGCAACGATTCCATTTCGGTGATCGACCTGGAATCGGAAACCGTGACGAAGGAGCTGGATCTGCGTCCCGGGAAATTAGATACCAACATAGCTGGAACGCCTGGGGGTGAGTATCCGTTTTGGGTGGCGGTCAAAGGAAATGACACTGCCTACGTTTCCAGTATTCGCGATCGCGAGATCGTCGTGGTTCATCTGAGCGACCAACCTAACGTGGTGGCACGGATTAAGACGGTTGGAAATCCGAACCATTTACTGATCGATCGCGCCGGTAAATTTTTGTACGCATCGGTGGATAACAGCGACAGCGTTGACATCATCGACACTGCCCGAAATGCGATCATCAGATCAATCAAGACAGCAGCGACCAACGATGCGTTGACCGAAAGCCTCTGGGAGCTGCATGGTGCCAGCCCAAACAGCTTGGCCCTCTCTCCGGATGAGCATGTGTTGTATGTCACGAACGGAGGGCTGAACTCAGTCGCCGTAATTCAGGGCGTTCCGCTCCAGCCAAAGGTGGTGGGATTGGTTCCGACTGGCTTTTATCCGCATTCCGTTTCGGTGAGTGGAGACGGTCAGCGTTTGTACATTCTCCACGGGAAGAGTCGCACCGGTCCCAATGGCGGGAAAAAAGTAGACCAAAGCCATTACGTCGAAGAGTTGTTGAAATCATCGTTGCTGACTATTCCAGTGCCCGATGCTCATGCACTGTCCGATCTGACGCGACGAGTGGTGGAAAATGATTTGCTTTCGGCGAAACCGCGCCCATCGGACCAACAGCTCATCGCCCAGCTCCGACGCAGGATTAAGCATGTCGTTTACATCATTAAGGAAAACCGAACCTACGATCAAATCTTAGGAGACCTTGACCGCGGTAACGGCGATACCACATTGGCCGAATTCGGTGGTGCGGTGACTCCGAATTTTCACCACTTGGCCAGCCAGTTTGTGTGCCTCGATAACTTTTACGATTCTGGCGATGTCAGCGCGAACGGATGGCCCTGGAGTACCTCCGGACGGGAAAGCGATATCGGCGTCAAATCGGTCGGGCTCGAATACTCCGATCGCGGAACGACCTATGATTACGAAGGGACGAACCGAAATATTAATGTAGGTCTGAGCTCGCTGGCTTCTCGAGTCGCCGCTAACCCGGTTACGCCGGAAGATCCTAACCTATTACCCGGAACCGCCGACGTGTCTGCCCCGGATGGAGCGGGAGGGAGCGAACCTGGTCGAGGCTATATTTGGAATGCGGTTTTGCGTGGAGGTAAGACGGTACGCAACTACGGCTGCTTCCTTGACGTTAGTCGCTATGTCCTTCCGCCACCTGATAACGTTCCACTGGAACGCCATCCTTTTGAAAAGAAGCTGGTGGTCGCTTATCCAACCAAGGCGGAACTGTTCGACACGACTGACATTTACTATCGCGGGTTCGATCAGGCGTTTCCGGATTACTGGCGCGAAGCGGAGTGGGACCGTGAGTTCGATGAGTTCGTAAAGAACAACAACCTTCCTTCGCTGAGCCTGGTGCGATTGGGCAGCGATCATACCGGATCATTTGGAACCGCGATCGATGAGGTGAATACGCCGGAGCGGCAGCAGGCCGATAATGATTACGCGGTCGGAAAATTAGTAGAAAAGATTGCGAACAGTCGTTACAAAACGGACACACTCATTTTCATCCTCGAGGACGACGCTCAATCCGGGGAAGACCACGTCGATGCTCATCGTTCCACGGCTTACGTTATCGGACCATACGTCAAGCAAGGGAAAGTGGTGTCGGAGTTTTATACTACGGTCAGTATGCTTCGAACGATCGAAGACATACTGGCATTAGAGCATCTGAATCTTCACACCGCGACGGCGCGACCGATGGCAGAGATTTTTGATCTGAGCCAAAAGGATTGGGATTTCCACGCTGAACCATCGAGTTACCTGACCGACACGAAGCTCCCGGTTCCGAAGAAGCAGGGCGCGATTCTTCATCCCACTCATGATGCTGCTTATTGGGCGGAAAAGACCAAACAGTTTGATTTTTCGAAGGAAGATAACCTCGGCGATCCTGACGCATTCAACCGCATCATTTGGGCGGGGCTGAAAGGAGGCGCCGAGTATCCGGTAGAACGGTCCAGAAAAAATCTCAGAAATAGTTGGCCCAATAACGGGTAGGGCGGGGAGCTGTCGAGGTCTTCGCCCCGACCTGGAAAACCGCCAACTTTTATTGCCCTCGCTTTCGTGTAGGCTACGCGCTCCATGCTTACGATCTCGCAAGTCACCAAATCTTTTGGCGCGAGAACACTGTTTTCGGATGTCTCGCTTCAGGTGAATCGTGGAAACCGGATCGGTCTGATTGGGCCGAACGGGGCAGGTAAATCGACCCTGTTCTCCCTTATCCTTGGTCAGGATTCGCCGGATGAAGGAATCATTGCGCTCCAGAAAAGTGCGCGTATCGGCTATCTACCTCAGGAAAGTCTGCCGGCGGGGAAGGAGACGATTCTCGAGCTCGTAATGTTCGGAGGATCAGTCAACTCGAGTGGCGCGAAAATCGTGGAAGATCTTGATCACCAGCGGGAGGCAAAAGCCAAAAGAATTCTAAGCGGTTTGGCCTTTCGCGAGCGTGACTTTACGCGACCCGCTGCGGAATTTAGTGGTGGCTGGATTATCCGGGCGCATCTCGCGCGATTGCTTGTTGCCGAACCGGATCTTCTGCTGTTGGACGAGCCAACCAATCACCTCGACCTCCAGTCGGTTGGATGGCTGCAAAATTATCTTCGAGAATACACCGGCGCTATCGTCTTGGTCTCCCATGATCGTGCCTTCCTCAATGCGATCGTAAGAAAGATCATCGAGTTTGACCGAGGAAAATTGCTCCACTACCAGGGCGACTACGAAGCGTACTTAGGGCAGCGCACCGCACGGCGAGAGCAACAGCTGGCTGCTTTCAAAAATCAACAGCGCGAAATAGCGAAGCTACAAACGTTCATTGATCGATTCGGCGCGAAGAACACAAAAGCGGCTCAAGCGCAAAGCAAACGCAAACAGATCGAGCGAATGGAGAAAATCGAGGCGCCGGAGCCGGAGACGGCTTCGGTTCATTTTCGTTTCCCGCAACCTGCTCGAAGCGGGGCCAGAGTGTTGGAGCTCAAGCATGTCGAACACGCTTATGGTGAGCTAGTGGTCTATCGCAATTTGAATCTAACGATCGAACGCGGCCAGAAGACCGTGCTAGTCGGAGCAAATGGAGCCGGAAAATCCACCCTTTTGAAGTTGCTGGCCGGAGTGTCGCCGCTCCAGAAAGGCGAGCGGACGCTGGGGTATAACGCAGAGCTCGGCTATTATTCTCAACATCGAGCCGAAATGTTTGATCTGCGCCGGACAGTGCTGGCTGAGGCTTCAGATATTGCCAATCCGCCCAACGAACAAGCCGTTCGCTCTATCCTGGGTGCCTTTCTCTTCCGCGGAGATGATGTATTTAAACCAGTTGCGGTGTTGAGCGGCGGAGAGAAGAGCCGATTAGCGCTCGCCAAACTTCTGCTTGCCCCGCCGAACCTGCTCTTGATGGATGAGCCGACGACCCATTTGGATATGCCCAGCATTGAAGCGCTGGTCGCCGCGCTGCGGCAATATCAAGGGACGCTGTTGTTTATCAGCCACGACGCATATTTTATTCGTCAGATCGCCACCTCGGTATTTCAGGTTCAGGACGGACTGGTCACGCTTTATCCGGGTGATTACGACTATTATCTGGATAAATCCGCCCGCGACGCGGCTGGGCTAGCCGGGACGGACGCAATTACGAATTCGGAATCGAGTTCCGCTGGTAGCCAGAGCGAGAAAGAACGCAAGCGGCGCGAAGCCGCTGAGCGCCAGGCCAAATATCAGCTTCGGCAGGAATTGAAAAGTCGTTTAGCCGAAGTCGAGAAGCGAATCGTCGCGCTCGAGCGCAGACAGAACGAACTGGTGAATACCCTCGAGAGTCAGAACGGCGTTGATTCTGGAGCAGCCACCAGTCTGGAATTGAAGCAAGTGGCCGATGAACTTGCTCAGTTGTTCCCGGAATGGGAACAGCTCGCGGAACAGAGCGGTCAATAGATCGCAGAGAGCAGATAGTGCCAATAACGCCGAGAGCGCCGGGAACTGCAGACGGTGAAAGGTGAGAGGTGAAAAGTGAAAGGGAGGCGGATGACCAAGTGGAACGCCAAACGCCGGTAGCGCGGGGACAGTCGTTCAGCGTTTGGCCTACCTCGGCTGTAACTAATATACGGCCCGAAGAGCTGCGAAAACTAGCCCGGGATAAAATCTCGCTGCGTGCTGGTATTGCCACCAATCACGAATCACTAATCACCTCTCACGGTTTCTAGCGTTACCGGCGCTACCGGCCTTCCTACTCAATGTATCAACACCACGATCGATTTTGTATCGACCTGGTAATGGGAACCGATAACTCTCTCTTCCTCGCCAGGTTCACAAAAATCGTCTGGCGAAGCCAAACTCGTATCGAGCACCCGATACCACGGCTTGGACAATCCGTCGAAGATCGTAAAGCTCAGGGGGGCAGGAGAGGCGTTGACCATAACATAGAGATCCTGGTCGCCAAGACTAGTGCCCCTCAAGTAATAGGCAAAACTATGCGAGTGAAAACTAAGATCGGTGGTGGTACCGACCCCACGCCAGCGGATATCGTCGCGCCAAAACCGACTCCGGCAGATGCTCGGGTGCGCTTTACGGAAGACGATCATTCGCTTACAGAAGCGAAAGAAATCTGTGTTTCGCTCTAGCCTGCTCCAATCCAGCCAGGTCGTTGGATTATCCTGATTATAAGGATTATTGTTTCCATGTTGCGTATGCAAAAACTCATCTCCGGCAAAGAACATTGGTATGCCGTTGGAGAGCATGAGTAAGCAGAAAAGGTTCTTTGCCTGGCGCTTTCGCAACGACAATATCTCCTCGGTCAGCTTTTCGTCTCCTTCGGTTCCACAGTTGAAACTGTAGCAGTCGGCCGGTCCGTCTGTGTTTTCATGGCCATTCGCGCTGTTGCGGCGCTTTTCAAATGAAACCAGGTCGTACAAAGTTAACCCATCATGCGCGATGATGTAATTGATGCTGTAGAACGGACGTCGAGCTTCTTCGATCCGGTCAGGAAATAGATCGTCGCTGCCGTACAATCGCTGCATTACTTTGGGCACCATCCCTGAATCGCCACGCACGAATCGGCGGACGTCATCTCGAAACTGTCCGTTCCATTGGTGCCAAAACATTCCGGGGAAGCCGGTTCCAAGCTGATACGCGCCTCCTGCGTCCCAGGGCTCGGCGATTAGGCGCACCTGACGGAGGACCGGATCGGTCCGCATCGCCGAAAGTAACGGAGGATCTTCGGAGTCGATACCGCCATCTTCTCGACGCGTCAGAATAGTAGCGAGATCAAATCGGAATCCGTCCACTCCCATTTCGGTAACCCAGTAACGCAGGCTATCCAGGATCAGATTACGAATGAAAGGATTGGTCGGGTTGAGTGTATTGCCGGTGCCAGAGAAGTTCGCATACGGATGAGCGGGATCCGACGTCATCAAGTAAAAGCCGGCATTATCAATCCCTTTGAATGAATAGGTAGGACCTAGATGATCCGCTTCAGTGGTGTGGTTGTAGACAACATCCAGGATGACCTCAATTCCGTGGGAATGCAGAGCAGAAACCAATTCTTTGAATTCTTCAACCGGCGCCTCAGGCTGAGAAGCATAAGCAAGGTGTGGACAGAAAAAATTGAGCGTCATGTAGCCCCAGTAATTGTTTTCCTGTGGATCAAACTGATGAACCGGCATGAGCTCAACGATGGTGACGCCGAGGTCAACGAGGTACGGAATCTTCTCAATAATTCCGGCAAAAGTACCACGGCGTTCGGCAGTTACGTCACTGCTGGAACTAGCGGTAAATCCACGCACGTGCATTTCGTAAATGATCGCATCTGAGTAGTGACGTGGTGGAGGAACCGAAGATTGAATGTTCCTGGCCGGCCGCGGCGCCAGAACGCCGAGAGGTGCTTGCCCTCCATTGCCACCTGGCTTTTTTGCCCGTTCGCGGCTGAACCCAGGGGGGAAGAAAAGTGCTTTCGCGTAGGGATCCAATAGGATTTTTTCGGGATCAAAAGCATGCCACTGGTTAGGCCCGCGAGGCGCCGGTCCATTGACCCGATAAGCGTAGTAACGTGCTTGTGCGAGCGCAAGCTGTTGTCGGGGGAGACGGCAGTGCCATACCCGCTTGGTTTTGTGACTGAGTGGATGCAGACGCACTTCCAAAATCGGCCGCAGCAAATCGTCCGCGCTATAAAAAAGCAGAGTCACTTCCCGTGCGTTCTGAGAGTAGAGCGCAAAATTGTACGCGTCTTCTTCTGCAATATAGCTGACGCCGAGCGGGTGGGGCGATCCTTCAATGGATGGCCAATTGATGGGCTTCGGTTTAGAGACGTCCGGACTCACAGCGGAAAAAAGAACCCATTTCCTAACTCGCCAGGCGGTGCACGGTCAATCCACAATGCAGGCCGTGGCAACTTTCTTTGTCGGGGCAGAGCGACGCACCCGAAAATCTTAACCCCGCGAAAATATTGGGCCAACTCCCGGCGTGCACGCACTACCCATCACGAATGGCTCAAACCCGGCGCGTGGGGACGCAAAACGAAAGACCGCAACCAACAAAGCGCCGAGGTTTTCGCCGTTGATGGTTGGCGCGCGCACGTCGAGGTTGCCCAACGCTTATCCCGGGCGTTCATGTGGCACGCGAGACTGCTCCCGAAGATTAGCGCACAAATTCCGCCGGGGTGAGAATCCGATTACCGGCTTACCGGAACTACGGCCGGCTCAGATTGCGCCATGCCGAATGTGTGCAGTACAAATGCACACTCCATCGCATATTCTTTCAGACGATCGAAGCGCCCGCTTTCACCCATGTGTCCAGCGCCCATATTGGTGTGGAGTAGTAACAAGCGATTCTGATTCTTTAATATCCGTTGTTTGGCGACCCATTTCGCCGGCTCCCAGTAACTGACCCGCGGATCATTTAGTCCGGCCGTTACGAGAAGGTTGGGATAAGGTCGATCTTCGACATTATCGTATGGAGAGTAAGATCGAATATAGTCGTAGTATGGGCGCTCTGCCGGATTGCCCCACTCCTCGTACTCGGTGACCGTGAGGGGGAGCGACGGGTCTGACATGGTGTTTAGTATGTCGACAAACGGTACGGCGGCAATCACGGTAGTGAAGAGATCGGGCCGAAAATTCATCACGCTGCCCATCAAGAGGCCGCCGGCACTGCCACCATCGATTGCCAGTGCGTGCGGCGATCCGTACTTTTGTTCGAGGAGATATTCCGCGCAGCGGATGAAATCGGTAAACGTATTCTTCTTCTTCAATAGCTTACCGTCTTCATACCAGGTTCTGCCGAGCTCGCCTCCGCCACGAATGTGGGCGATTGCAAAAACAAACCCCCGATCTACCAGGCTAAGCCGGGCAGAGCTGAATTCTGCCTCTTCGCTAAGGCCATAGGCTCCATAGCCGGTGAGAATGATCGGGGCCAATCCGTTTCGCCGAAATCCTTTCCGATAGAACAACGAAATCGGAATCTCAACGCCGTCATCCGCTTTGGCGTAGATCTGCTCTTCGGCGTAGTTATCTCGATTGAACCCTCCGAGGACAGGCGTCTGCTTCCGAATGGTCTTAGCCTGCGCGACCATATCGTAGTCAATGACCGACTTCGGCGTAATGAGAGAACTGAACTCCAGGCGGACGACGCTGGAAGCGAAATCCGGATTTTCCGCGAGTTCAACGTTGTAAGCAGGCTCGGCAAAATCGATTGCGTGCGTTTCGCCGGTTTTAAGATCGTAGATGCGAACGAGCGGCAAGCCTCGCCGGCGTTCCAGCACGACCAAATGATCTTTGAATGCTTCGATTCCCGAGATGGCGATATTCGGGTCGTAAGGCGCTAAGTCGGACCAATGTTCTTTTGATGGTTGATCGACTGGAGTGGAAACAATCTTGAAATTCTTCGCATTCTGGTTGGTCACTAAAAAGAAGCGGTCACCATGATGCTCGACATGATAGATCAACTCTCTTTCCCGGGGCTGGATCAGGATGGGCGTCTCCTCCGGGCGGTCGGCATGAATAAATCGGATCTCCGTAGCCAATTTACTTTCGACCTCGAAAAAAATGAACTGCCGGCTACGCGACTTTTCAATCGAAAGCTCGAAACGTTCATCGGGTTCCTGTATGACGATCGAGTCCGAGGGGACGTTACTCCCGAGCACGTGGCGCATTGCTTTGTAAGGGCGCTTGGCGGAATCGAGTACATCGTAAAAAAAGGAACGGCTGTCCGCCGCCCAGGCAAATGAATAAGAGGTTCCGGTTATCGTGTCGGGCAGCATTTCTCCGGTTTCCAGGTTCTTCACCCGGAGCGTGAATACTTCGCCACCGTCGGTATCCACGGAATATGCAAGCAGGCGGTGATCGGGACTGACGGAGAGGACACCCACACTGAAATACTTGAGTCCCTGGGCCAGCGCGTTTTCGTCCAGAAGCACTTCTTCTGGGGCATCCAGATTGCCCTTCTTACGGCAAGAGATTTCGTATTGTTTTCCCGCTTCGCTGCGCGCGTAGTAATAATAATCGTCGATCCGGTACGGGACCGAAAGATCTGTTTCCTGAATGCGTCCGCGCATCTCGCGATACAGTTTTTCTCGAAGCCCTTGCACCGGCTTGAGCATGAGATCGGTATACCGATTTTCCCCTTCCAAGTATTTAATCGTCTCCGGGTTCTTTTTATCACGCAGCCAGAAAAACGGATCCACCCGAGTTTGGCCCTGTTGGCTTATGACGTGAGGATGTTGAGGCGCCTGTGGCGGAGTTGGTGCGGAAATGGAAAGTGACACGGGCATAGCCAGGGTGAAGAAGAGAGTCGTTCGGACAATGGTAAACATGGAGTAGTTCGAAACTCCGAAATCGGAGCTATAGATCGTTGCCTGTCTTAATCGTCCTCGAACGGTTTAATGATCCCTGACGCGTCTTCGTTGTGCATTCGATGGGACCGAACTATTCGACGAGGTGAGAGAGCATTGCAATGATAGGAACCAACGGTGAACAGCACAACGAGGACGAATTTAATTGGATGAAGGATTTTCGATCGAGGGTCGAGGCCTAACCCGGTGGTGGCTCGTTCGGTGGTGGAGAATTCGGCGGCGTCGGGCCGGGCGCAGAAGTTCCGGTGGACGGTTGCTCGGGCGGAGAGAGGTTTCGAGGTTCACTTCGAGGAGCAACCGGCACCACAACTGATCCGCTGATTTTGTCGTGCCACGTTTGTCGTTGCGGATCAAATAGGATCCACAGAAACCCCAATCCCAAAGGCAACAGAGAGAGCAGGCTCGCCAGCGCTCGAACTATGGCCGTGCCGTAGTCATTGATGAGACTGCCGCCATCTAGTTTTTCGACGCGAAGATTCAGGACGATCTCGCCCAACGTAGCGCTTCTCCAAACGTACATACCGAAGCGGTAGAGTACCCAGGCAGGCACGAGAATGCGGGTTATCCCAGTAAATTGAAGCAGCGAGTACAGTACAACCAGATCGATCAGGTTTGCTCCGAGGCGCCGCCAAAAATCAGCCATATTTCCGGCAGCAACGGTGGTCCGAATCGGGGTGGATTCTTTACTCGACACGTCAGTAAGACTTTTAGCGGGCGCATTCAGACGGGCAGTCGGAGTCACCCGCGCTCGATCGACAACGTACAAGCTGAACGCGCCCAATCCCGTGAGGAAAACCAGACTTCCTGCCAAAAACCCGATTACCGGAATGCAGTAAATGATCCAACAAACGACTGCTCCGAGAGCGATCCACGCCAGGGAGCCATGCTTCTGATCTCTAAGTTTCGGGGCAAGGCGTTGGCCGATCGCTTGAAAAACGGCGGCATTTCCAATGAGTGAGAATACGACCAAGGTCGCGACCACAAAAGGAATCACGAAAATTCCCAGCACGGTGATTAGCAGGAGAAAGCAAAACAAGGCCGCTGCCGGAACAATTGCAAAACCGGACAACAAGGAAGCAGGTGCGCGCTCCTGCAGGACTTTCCCGGTGTCTGCCAGAAGCCTGGGGAATAGCGCGCCGACGCCCAAGCAAAACGCAAGAACGAACAGCGCGCCAAACCATGAGGTAAAGGAATCTGGCGACATCGGGCGCAGGAGGAGGATTGTCCCGGAAAACCATTTATCGAATCCGAGGAGGGTATCGGGTGGAAAAAGATCCATATTGATTCGCTCGCCGTTTACGTGGACATCGGAAGAGCCGGAAACGGTGGAAACGACGGAAACAAAATCACCATTTATCACGGTTCCTGGTGAAAAACGCATTTTCGAAGCGACGCTCACTGCGTCGCCGTTAATTGTTCCAGAGATATCGGCGTCGCTTCCGACCAGAACGCAATCCCCGTTCACCGTTCCGTCAATCTTTGCATGACCGCGGACCAGTACCAAGTCACCGGAAGTGGACTCACCTCTTTCCAGTACGAAATTTTGTCCCGTAACGACATTGCCTTCATGTTTGTGACCTCCGATCTCCCAGCTCTTTTCGCTATGGCCGGCGGAAATTCGTATTGGGATTGCTCGGCCAGCGAACCATTCTGCCGCTCGATGCCAATGGCCGATCGCTTCGAGCTCCGGAGATTGACTGACACGTTCGCTGGCGGTTGCCTGAAGCAGCGTCACGCCCAAGACCCCTGCCGCAAAAATCATTTTCACGATTTTGTCGTAGCCAATCGTTGGACGGTAGAGGCCGCTACGATGCAGATGCCATAACTCGCCACCGTAACCGCCAAGATAACCAACCAGAGCGGTGTTTGAAAAACTCGAGCCGAGTTGAGAATCGTTACGGCGATATCCAGGATCTCTGCTGTAACTCGAAAGAGCGGAGACAAAGCGACCGCTGAAGAGAGCAACCGAGCCGGATTCAACCAAAACAGCAGAATCAACAGAGCCATTGACAGTCCCAGGCTTAAATTGCGGATCAGTGTCCAATGTTCTCGCCAGAATCTGATCCATATCGGTTGGGTAGCACGTTCCTGGACCCGCTTCATTATTGCTGGAAGCAGGCTTTTCGGAGCGCTCAGATCCGGCAGATTCCGTAGCTCTTCGTCTAACCAGTCGTGATCATTCATGTCGGGCTCCAATCAATTTGCGTAGCGTTTCGCGGCCCCGATGAATGTCCGTTTTCACTTTGGCGAGCGAGATGCCTAACTTGGCTGCGATTTCGTCGTAACTCAGATCCTGAAAATGGAACAGGACAAGTGGCACTCTCTGCGCAGCCGGTAATTTCTGAATCGCTATTTCGAGAAGCTCGCGTCGATCGTCGGATTTCTCGACCGGTGCAGCCAATTCCGGTTCATCTTCCTGTTCAGAGAAAAACCGCCAGCGGGCGCGATAGCGGTTAAGGTGATTAATCGACAGGTTGGTCGCGACGGTCTTTAGCCAACCGCCGATCGATTGGCTTTGCTGGAGATCCGCAAACCGGTCATATGCCTTAATAAACACTTCTTGAGTAATGTCCTCTGCGTCTGCCACGCTGCCGACAATTCTAGCTGCGACCGAAAATACCATATTCTGGTAGTTTCGAACCAGCGTCGCGAACTCCTGGACTTGCGCCATCGTGGTCTCGAGTCCGCAGAGAGGCTGGCGATGGTATCCGGCCAGCGGCAAGGTTGCGGTACTAACCATTATCGTGAGAATCGTTGCCGCAACCTGTTAAATAGTGAGAAAGCTTATTTGGCGAATACATTCCACTGCCGTTAGCATCGCCCAGCCGCAGAACCAGATTGCGATCAGGACTTCGGTTCGGCTGGTAGATTTATACTCTTTGACCCGTCCGACGCTCCTGGCAGCGACCGGCGACGGAAAATAAACGATTTTATTTGTCATGTTCACACCCTTGTTAATTCAACCAGAGGACACGCTCGGCATGGGAAAAGTTGCATGTTTCTCTGGGGCGGGGGCCATTGGCCGGAGCGCTTGAATCGATTGGGCGCATTATTGCTACATAAGTCTGAGCGTTGGCCGGCTGAGCTGGCTGAGCCGCCGGCATCGGCGCTTTGCTGATCTGGCGGATGCATTCAGCTGCGGTGAGCAGCGTCCAGCCACACAACCAGACTGCGATCAACGTTTCGGCCCGAACCGTCGGCCGGTACACGGTAATCCGGTTGATGGGTCGGTTGGCGGTTGCGGACGGGAAACGGACAATCTTATCTTTCATTTTACCTCCTCCTGTTCAAGGAGAGGACACGTCTGGAGGGGGAGAAGTTGCAAACGCCGACAACGCCGGTAACGCCAGAGACCGTGAGAGGTGATTAGTGATTCGTGATTGGTGGCAATACCGGCGGGGTCAGGACATCGGTCTTAGGTAGGGCGGTCCGTCCCGGACCACCGAATCGACAACGCGATCGGACCTTCGTTTAGACCGAAGCGGTCACGAGATGGTTGGCGACCTTATTGCCAGGTCCGACCGGCTGGCTAATCGGAATCCAGCTCCGAGCGGACCGCCGTACCAATCACTAATCACCTCTCACTTTTCACCGTCTGCGGTTCCCGGGCGCTCCCGGTGTTATTAATTTGACGCTCAGGCTCGCGAGTATATCCTTTTGACCTTCCGTCTGGTGAGGTGGCTGAGCGGTCGAAAGCGGCGCTTTGCTAAAGCGTTGTACCCCAAAAGGGTACCCAGGGTTCGAATCCCTGCCTCACCGGTTTGACAGCGCATCTGCTTCAACTGCAAGATGTTACGCGTCTAAACCAGAGAGGCGTGACAAAGGGTGTGGTAACAATTCTTCGGTTGCCGAACCATTCTGAAAATTTTGGAGTAATTCAGTTTCCGTGGATCTCTCGTGTTCGGACGCTCCTTGGAGCAGTTCCAAAGCTTCCGCGGTAATCGAAAGGGAATTTTTCTCAATCCAAACCAGCGCTTGGCGAATCACTTCGTTTTCGTTGGTGCCAGCGATATGCTGCAGGAGCCGCTCTGAGCCCTCCTCGTAGATGAACGTCACAAACGTCCCAGTTTCTGCGCGTCGTGAAGCATGCAACTCGATTACATGGCGACCGCGATCAATGCTTCGCTGGAAGGATGGCGAGCCGCCAGGAAAGCAGCGGGCACTATGCCAACATCTGGAGGCAAGAAACTGTGGGTGCGCGACGATATTCATCACCACCAGTCCAGCGGTCGTAGCCAAGAGAAAGATCAATGCGCGTGAGGGCGCTTTGGCCCTTTCGGGCGCCCGA
>Ga0137401_10000080_pt1 | contig 29824 bp, 24 predicted proteins | sample CZOMad1_1_16fung_FD_108286 | JGI IMG/M metagenome (GOLD analysis project Ga0137401, IMG submission 108286) | Vadose zone soil fungal communities from Angelo Coast Range Reserve, California, USA - CZOMad1_1_16fungal (Illumina Assembly) | ecosystem: Environmental > Terrestrial > Soil > Vadose...
CGAGGTGCCGCAGAAAAAGGGCGATCCCGTGGTGATTAAGTACGATGAATCGCCGCGCGAAGACACCAGCATGGAAGCGCTGGCGAAGCTCAAGCCGGCCTTTAAGAAGGACGGCACAGTGACCGCGGGCAACGCACCCGGCACGAACGATGGCGCGGCGGCGGTGATTGTGACCAGCGAACGCAACGCTGTGCGGCTCGGCAAGCAGCCGATGGCGCGCATCGTGGCGCAAGCGGTGAGCGGCGTGGAACCGAAGTGGGTCATGATGGCGCCGGTGGAAGCGGTCGAAAAGTTACTGGCGAAGACCGATTGGGACCGCGACAAGGACGTCGATTTGGTGGAGCTCAATGAGGCGTTTGCGGTCGCGGCCATCGCAGTGACGCGGCAGCTCAAGCTCAATCCCGAAAAAGTGAACGTGAACGGCGGAGCGGTGGCGCTCGGCCATCCGATTGGGGCGAGCGGCGCGCGCATTTTAGTGACGCTGTTGTACGAATTGCAGCGGCGCAACCTCAAGCGCGGCATCGCGGCGCTCTGCCTTGGCGGCGGCAACGCGGTGGCGCTCGGAGTGGAGCGATTCTAGACGGCTGGATCAGGGTCGCGGCGGGCCGCCATCATCCCATTCGCTTCCACACGAATGGCATTTCCAATGTTCATTCCTCTTTTGGATCGGAATGCCCGCAAACAGCATCCCACCGTAAGCGATGCGTTTATTCAGTTCGTTAAAGGCCACATCGAGAGATTGACACTGCGGGCACCGGGGTTGCTGGTATTCACCAACCCCGTCCACGTGAAACTTCTCGGGCGTGTCCTGTTCAAGCAGCTCCATCGCCGTTGCCGCATCCTCACCGCGAACGAGAAGCTTGATACCGCCGACGAGGTTTGAGTAGAACCAGTCGATCCTTACGAGATTTTCATCCACCAAAATGCTTTCAATCCCTGAGGAGTCCAGAATGCTCTTGGAGAGCAAAGCCTCCGGCAAGTGCTGATATCGGCGGATCACTATCGGGGGCTCCGATGGTTGCGGGTTCGCAGGGCGCTTGCTTGTCTCCTGGAGCGCGGTTATTCCCCTGCTAGACATCTCAGAATGCAGTGCTTGTCTGGCGACCTCGGTCAGGGATTCGCTCTGGGCGGCAATTTGTTCGAGTTCGCCCTGTTCCATAGCGGCGTACAAGGCTGCCAAGCGTTGGTGCTCCTTCTCCCAGTCGATCTGTGCCATTGCCACCGCATCATACCGCATCGGGACCGAGGCCGATCCAACCCACCGGACTTGTGAGTTCTTCTCAAGAGCGGTTTTCTGATTCACAATGCGGGCTCGGAGGGTGTCGTGCCCACTGTTGTAGTTGGGTTTCGCGTGCATTCCGGCTGGGCAGCTGCAGTGGCGCTGTGCGGGCCGGCCGATGCGCCCGTTGTGGTGGACCGTAGAAAGATCCAGCTGGTCAAAACATTCAGCTATACCTTCCGCCAGCCGTACCACACCGCGGAGAAAATGCCGCGTCGGGACGGGGTAAAATTCATTCGCGAAGTGCAATCGGACGCGAGCCGGCTCGGGCGATCTTCCGTTCGTTCGCTGCAGGCGGATCTAGCGGAGGGTGACTTCAAACTTGCGCACTGCGCTCTGCTCCTGGCTTCCGGACGCGCCCTTCCTGCGCTCGAACAAATCCTGGCTTCCCATGCACTGATTCACACTGCCGATGGCGAGCTTTTTCGCGATAGTTTGCGCGCCGCGTGCGCTCGCTGGGACTTGCCGGTAGAAGGCATCCGAGAAAAGGAGCTTTTCGCGACGGCTTCTGGGGTGCTTGGCATGCAGGAAGCCGCTCTGAAGCGCCGCGTTACTGAGTTGGGCAAAGCCCTCGGTCCGCCGTGGAGCCAGGACGAAAAGTTTGCCGCTCTGGCGGCGTGGCTCACCCTGGCACGCTAGGCAATTCTCTCATGTCGGAGGCTTTCCCCGGTTCCAGGTCCTGGCCGCAGTAGGCACAGAATTTGTCGGTTTCGGCCACTTCGCGCTTGCACTGCGGGCACGCCGGGTGCAGGTTGCATTTGCAGTTGGGGCAGAAGTTGAAGCGCGCGCCTACCGTCGTTCCGCACTGAGGACAGTTGTAGGGCAGCGGTTCGCGCATAAGCAAATAAATGACGAAGCCCAGTACCAGAGAGCTCGGCATCAAGACGAGCACCAGGAACGTCCATAGACTCGCGTGCATCCCGCGACGTTTCGCGTCCTGATTTACGTAACCCACCATGAAGATGAAAATCGCACAGACCAACGATACGGCGGTGATGATTCCAAAAAGAGCAGCGCCAGCCGCCCCAGGATCCGCGTCCAGCTCAGGAGAGAAAACCTGCTCATGGTTGGCGAGTTGGACGTGAAGAGCGATTTGACCGATGACTTGCGCGATCAGGAAGAGCACCACGACGGTCCAAATCAACCAGCGTGGCACCAGTTTGAACTCTTGCCAGAAGCGCAATCTCTCGCGTTTGCGGCGAAAACGAATCAGCCGCATCCTCTCGCTGAAGGAACCCTTTAGGCCTTGTGGATCTTCGATCATCGATTTCCTCAGTCACGTATCCGATTGACTTGCTCGCTTAGTTCTCTTGCCGCTTCCACACCGACTCGCTGCTGCGTCCTGCGTTTTCCATCAACATAATGACCGCCACTACCGCCGCGGGCAGCGCCCACCAAAGCCCAAAGCCGAGCTCCCAGATAATGTTGGGCAGGCCCATGCGGTGGCCGGTCCATTCGAGGACACGCCAGATGTAGGGAGCGGTAGCTGCACCAAAGGCCCAGGAAATTCCGCATGCCGCGTAGACCATGCGCCAGCGCGGCTCGCCGCGCAATTGCTGCGCACGCATGCGTACGCGGAATTGCGTGCGGTTGGCCAGCGTTTTGGGAAGCGAAACGCTGATGCCCCGCAGCGAGCGAATCGCTTGCTCGGTCGCGCTGGCGCGCGCCGCGCAGCTTGCGCAGTCCGCCAAATGCTGACGGAGCCAGAGCTCGTCGGCGGTGGATATTCCTTCGACGCGCTCTTGCGCGATCAAATCCTCCGCGCGCGCGTGCCGTTCTTGGTTCATGCTGTATCTCCCGCCAGCAATCCGCGCAAATCCTCGAGGCCGCGATAGAGGCGCGACTTCACCGTGGAGAGCGGCGCTCTCAACACGGTGGCAATTTCCACCAGGCCCAGTTCTTCCTGAAAACGCAGCAACAGCACTTCGCGATAGATCGCGGGCAACTTTTCAAGCGACGCCTGCACGGTGGCCTCAGACTCATGCGCCAGAAACACCTGCAGAGGCGACGGATCGTCATCGGCAAATTCCATCGGCGCGCCTTCGTCCGGATTGGTGAGGGTGTCGAGGCTTTGCGCTTTTTTCTGGCGCTGCCAGTCGATGACCAAGTGACGCGCGATGGAGAACAGCCAGGCCTCGAATTTGGACTGGCCGTCGTACTGATGACCACGTTCCAGCACGCGAATCCACGTTTCCTGGAAAAAGTCCTCGGCGCGTTCGCGGTTGCCGGTGATATAGACCAAATAGCGGAACAGCCGATATTGATACTGCTCGATCAGCACGTCGAGCAGTTCCGGATCGCGACGTTTGAGGCCAAGGGCCAGGGACTTGGGGTCATCGGCCATGAATGTCGAAAACAGCAGGGAAGCCGACCCGGTAAGGGCCGCACATATAGATGTCGCGCTCATTCTAAACTGTATACGGGCCAGGAGGGCAAAAGGACGCATGCGCCGAAGCCCCCGCAGCCAAGTCCCAGTAGACTGGCCAAAGCTGACGAATTCTGTCCCACGCAACGTCGGCGGGACCTCCTGAGCGACCGCCTCGCGGTCGGAAGGAAGGCATGAAATTGGCTTCCGCGTATCCGATTTCAGAAGAGATTCTCAGCGATCTCAGCGCCTCCGCGTTATCCTTTTCTTTCTACTCATTTCATCGGTAAACTCTCGGCTGCCAGATACGTCGGAGACTTGCTTGAGCATTGACTCCATAAAAACTGTGGCGGTCCTCGGCGCGGGCACGATGGGGAACGGGATTGCGCACGTGTTCGCGCGGGCGGGGTACAAGGTGCTGTTGCGCGATGTGGAGCAGCGATTTCTCGATCGGGGGCTGGACGCCATCGCGAAAAACCTCGATCGCGAGATAACGAAGGGCAAGCTCGAGCCAGCAGAGAAAGGAACCGTGCTCGCTCGCCTCGTTCCGGTCACCGACATGTCCACCATTGCGAATGCCGATTTTGTCGTGGAAGCGGTACCGGAAAAGCTGGAGCTCAAACGGCATGTGTTGACCGAGGCGGACCATCTGGTACGCGACGACGTGATCATTGCCAGCAATACCTCCTCGATCGCCATTACCGCGCTGGCGGCGATGACCAAGCGGCCGGAAAAATTCGTGGGCATGCATTTCATGAACCCCGTGCCGGTGATGGTGCTGGTGGAGGTCATCCGTGCATTACAGACCAGCGACGCGACGTTTAGGTCGACGATGCAGCTTGCCGAGCGGCTGGGCAAAAAGCCCGTGGCGGTCAACGACGCGCCGGGGTTTGTGTCGAATCGCGTGCTGATGCCGCTGATTAATGAGGCGGCCTATTGCGTGATGGAAGGCGTGGCCACGCCGGAAGCGGTCGACGCAGTGATGAAGACAGGCATGAACCATCCGATGGGCCCACTGGAGTTGGCCGACTTTATCGGGCTGGATGTGTGCGCGGACATCATGCACGTACTGCACGAAGGCTTGGGCGATCCGAAATATCGCGCGTGCCCACTATTGAAGAAGTATGTCGCCGCCGGCTGGCTCGGCCGCAAGTCCGGCCGCGGCTTTTACACCTACACCGGCTAGCGCCACCAAAGGGATAGCTGGCGGAAAACATGTATTTGCTTTTTCTTCGCCCCTGCGCTATCCTGCTCCTCGCATTTGCAACAGGTCCTTGGCCTGACCTCTTGCTCCGGAACGGAAACCTGTCATCCTGAGGACACTCGATCAGTTAAATTGCCGGGCAGAGGTCAACGGGCAACCGACGGTAGGCGGCCAAAAAAAAGAATGGCGCACCGATGAACCGAATGGTGATATACCTGCCTAGGTATGTCCTCGAGCGCGGGTTTGGCGATTTCCGTTCGCCGAGATTTGCCAATCGGTCCGGCGGCACAATTTTTCTATTTTAGCGAGGTGTGACATGGCAGACGACAAAGCAAAAATGCTCGAAGCAGCGATAGCACAGATTGAAAAATCGCACGGCAAAGGCGCGATTATGCGCTTGGGCAGCCGCGATGTGCTGGTGCCCGTGAGCGTTATTCCGACGGGTTGTTTGTCGCTGGACGCTGCGCTGGGCGTGGGCGGCTTCCCGCGCGGGCGCGTGGTCGAGGTGTACGGTCCGGAATCGGGCGGCAAGACCACCATGACACTGCATGTGATTGCGGAGGCGCAGAAGCTCGGCGGCACCGCGGCGTTCATCGACGCGGAGCACGCGCTCGATCCGGTGTACGCGCGCAAGCTGGGAGTTGACGTGGACAACCTTCTCGTCTCGCAGCCGGATAATGGCGAACAAGCGCTGGAAATCGCCGAGACGCTAATCCGTTCCGGCGGCGTGGACGTGGTGGTGGTGGATTCTGTGGCCGCGCTCGTGCCCAAGGCCGAGCTCGAAGGCGAAATGGGCGACCCGCAGATGGGCCTGCAAGCGCGGCTGATGTCGCAGGCGCTGCGCAAGCTGACCGCAATCGTCTCGAAGTCGCGCACTTGCCTGATTTTCATCAATCAGATTCGCGAAAAAATTGGCGTCATGTTTGGCAACCCGGAAACGACCACCGGCGGCCGCGCGCTGAAGTTTTATGCTTCGATTCGCCTAGACATCCGGCGCATTCAAGCCATCAAGGAAGGCGATCGCGTGATTGGTTCGCGCACGCGCGGCAAAGTGGTGAAGAATAAGGTGGCCGCACCCTTCCGCGAAGCCGAATTCGATATTCTCTACGGCGAAGGCATTTCGCGCGAAGGTGACCTGATCGACCTCGGCGTCGAAAAGGGATTGCTCGAAAAGAGCGGCACGTGGATCAGCTTTGGCGGCGAGCGCATGGGGCAGGGCCGCGAGAATGCGCGTGTGTTCCTGAAGGAAAACAAGGACATCCGCGAGAAGCTGGAAACCGCCCTGCGCAAGAAGCTGGAAATCGCGCAGCCCGGAAATTCCGGCGCCGGATCATCCGGCGCCAATGGCCACGCCGCCGTGCTTCCGCAAGGAGACAGGACACCGCAGAAGGCCGCGGCCGCCGCAGCGGCTTCATCGGATGCCGCAAAGTCACGCGCGGGGCGCTGACGTCACCTTCTTAGTCAGGCGGATTCGGCGGGCCTCTATGCGTGCGGCAAGAAACTTCGTTACTTCGTCTTTTCGGGATATTCAACGTGCAGAGCCGACAAGTCCGCTAGCATCACGGGATGAATCTCCGCAGCCAGCCGCCCGCTTTGTATCATTTTATCGTTGTTGACAATCTTGGCGGCTTCTTCGAGCGATGATGCGTTAACAATGGCCATGCCACCGATGCGTCCCTGATCGACCACCGGTCCGGCCAGGACATACTTGCCGCCTTCTGTCTGTTCGCGGATGTAGCCCAGATGCTCCTGCATCGCTGGATCGGCGAACTGTATCGGCGCCCACTTTTCACCTTTGGTAAGCAAACACAAAAAGTACTGCTTCATGTTTTTAGGAATGTTGGCGGACTGGGGCATCTGGCCGGGCGTTTGCGCCACGGCGGCGCCCGCGAGCAGCAACACGAGGGCAAACAGCGCGGTCTGAACTGATTTGAAGATGCCATTGTGTGTCATTTTGATATCCCCCTCTTCGCGGATCATTTCCGATGGAGACCATGGTTTCACAATTTTGTGAATAGTCCCAAACGGATTTTGACCGCGGGTGGACAGGTATGCAGATCTCCACAGCGAGATCGGGCTCTTGAGATTAGCGTGGCGGGTTGTGACTTATTCGTACCTGAGCGCCACGATCGGATCGACGCGGGTGGCCCGCCGCGCCGGCAAATAACAGGCGAGAAGTGCGATTCCCACCAATAGCAGCGATACCGCCGCAAATGTGATTGGATCCGTAGACTGGATCCCGTACAAGAAGCTGGACATCAAGCGCGTGACGCCGAAAGCGACGACGAGACCAATGGCAATTCCAAGGCCCGCAAGGCGCGCGCCCTGGCCCAGCACCATTCCAAATACATTGCGTCGCTCCGCGCCAAGCGCCATGCGGATCCCGATCTCCTGCGTGCGCTGCATCACTGAATAGGAAATCACGCCATACATGCCAATGGAAGCCAACAGCAGTGCCAGCATTCCAAAAGAGCCAAGCAGCAGCATGGAAAAACGCGGCTGGGACATAGAAGCATCGAGAAGTGTCGTTAAGGTCGCGACTTTGGCGAGCGGCAGGTCGGGATCGAGAGAATGGATGGCGTCGCGCACGCTCGTGGTTATGGAAGCAGGATCGTTCTTGGTGCGCAGAGCCACGCGCATGTTCAACATCGAGGGCCACGGCTTCTGCGTATAGAGCACATACATTTCCGGTGCGGTGTCCTCGCGGAGGGAGGTATGCTTCACATCGGGCGCGACGCCCACAATCGTCGCCAGCGCAAAGCGCGTGCTACCGGGTCCCACTTGCTTGCCAATGGCACTCTCGCCTGGCCAATATTTCTTCTCCATCGCCGCGTTAACAATGGCAACGGGCATGGAATCGGCGGTATCGCTGTCTGAAAAATCACGACCGCGCAGAAGCCGCGTACCGACGGAGGAGAGATAGCCGGGTGAAATGATGGTGTAATTCGCGAACGGCAATTCTTTTTGGCTGGCGGCCGGATGGTCGGGCAATCGAATCACCGTGCTTTCGCCCTCGCCACCCATGGGCACGGTCTCGCCAATTCCAGCCGACTGCACGCCGGGGATGGAGCGCAGGCGCTCGAGCGCGTTTCGGTAAAGCGTGACGATGTGACCCTCGTCCGGGTATTTCAACGCCGGAAGAGAAAGCTGAAAGGTAAGGACGCGCTCGGCGTGGAAGCCGCCATCGGCACTGAGCATGCGGAAAAAAGTTCGCGTCAGCAGGCCCGCGGAGATGACCAGAACCAAAGCCAGCGCCACCTGCGAAACAAGAAGTGCATTGCGCAGCCTGGGGCTCGTCGGGCTGCTTCCGGACCTCTGGCGGCCTTCTTTCAATGAATCAACCAGGTTTTCCCGCGTGGCGCCCACCGCTGGAGCCAAGCCGAAGAGAATTCCGGTGGCCAGCGAAACGGCTGACGTGAACGCGAATACCGGCAGGTCCAGCGTAACTTCAGAAAGACGCGGAATATTGGCGGGACCAAACATTTTCACGAAGTAAATGCCCGCGTCGGCGATGAAAATTCCCACAGCTCCCGCCGCTACGGCGATGACCAGGCTTTCCGTCAGAAGCTGACGAATCAATCGCGCGCGTCCAGCGCCTAGAGCGGCACGCAACGTAAATTCCCTGCGGCGCCCGAGCGAGCGCGTAAGCAACAGGTTCCCCACATTGGAGCAGGCGATTAGCAACACAATATCGACCGCACCGAACATAAGTTGCAAGGGCCGCCGCGTATCGCCCACGACTTGCCGCGCCAGCGGGACCATGCGCACAGTAAACCAGCCCTTCCACTGAGGTCCCTTGCTCTCGGCATGTTTTGTCACCAGATCCATGGCGGCTTGCGCCTGCTGGAGTGTCAAGCCCGGTTTCAATCGTCCGATGACCGCCAGCTCGGAGGGCCCGCCATTCGGCTCCGCGGCGATCGCCAGCGGAACCCACAGTTGCGCCTCTCTCGGAAAGTTGAAGCTGCTGGGCATCTCTTCCGCGCGAGGAAACACGAAACCGGCGGGCATCACACCGATGACCGTGTACGCGTAGCCGTTGAGTCGCACGGCACGCCCCAGAATGTCACGGTCCGCCCCAAACCGCTCGCGCCACAAGCGATCGCTGAGGATCACTTCATATTCATGGCCCGGCTGGTCTTCCTCGGCGGTGAAGGTGCGTCCGAGGGCTGGTGAGATACCCAGTGCGGGAAAGAATTCCCGGGATGCTCTATAGCCGTCCAGAAATGAAGGGTCACCCGAGCCGGTAAGGTTGAAGGAATCGCTTTGGAAGGCGCCCACGGCCTCGAATGGATGCGCGTCCTCGGTCAACATACGGAACTGTATTTGGGCCCAGGGGAAATATTCGGAGCCGAGATTTACTCCCGGCGGCGAGACCAGTTCGGGCAGCACAATTCGACCTGGATTTGGATACGGCAGCGGTTTCAGCAGGACGGCATTCACAAGGCTGAAAACCGCGCTGCTCGCGCCAATGCCCACAGCAAGCGTAAGGACGGCAATGGCGGCGAACGCTGGACTCTTTCTTAGAGTGCGCGCGGCGTAAGCCAAGTCCTGCCGGAGCGCTTCCAACCATGAAAACGTCCACATTTCGAGTGTCCTTTCTTTCGCGCCAGTCAAGTTCCCAAATTGCCGTCGCGCGGCATAACGCGCCGCGTCGGGCGGCAAGCCATTCCGGAGATTTCGCTGCTCCCGTTGCGCCAGGTGAAACGCGAGTTCATCGTTCAGCTCGCTATCGAGCTGACTTCGTCTGATCAACGCCTTCCATTTGAGAAGCATCCGGCGAGTCCGCCCTTGCATGCCAGACTCCAAAGCAGCGATTCAATGCCAAGTAATCGAGAACTTTCGGCATTTCATTCGTGGCGCAACGCCACGACCGGATCGACGCGCATCGCGCGACGAGCGGGGATATAAGAGGCGGCAATCGCCACCGCAACCAAGAGCAACGCCACGCTCGCAAACGTCGCCGGGTCGAGCGCGCTCACATCGAAAAGTTGGCTCGCCAGAATTCGCGTCAGCGCCGCCGCACCAACCAGGCCCGCCAGCAGGCCAAAGCCCGCCTGAAGCAGCCCATCGCGCGTGACCAGCCGTAGCACATCGCGGATTTGCGCGCCCAACGCCATGCGAATGCCGATTTCGCTCGTGCGCTGAGCGACGGTATAGGACATCACGCCGTAAATCCCCACCGCCGCGAGAAGCAGGGCCAGTGCGCCGAATCCGGCGAGCAGCGACATGGTGAAGCGCCGCTGCGCCAGCGAGTTCGCGAGAATCTCCGTCGTCCATGCCGGATTGAACACCACCGTGTTCTTATCGACGGCCCAAATCTGTTCTTCGATCGCGCGCGTAAGCGCCGCCTGGGCCACGCTGCTGCGCACCGCCAGGACCGTTGCGTAATTGAACGGGTCTTGCGAGTAAAGCAGATACGCCTGAGGCGTCTTCGGAGCGTCAAGACCGTACTGATGAATATCGCCGGCAATTCCGACGATGGCCGCAAACGGTTTGTCTTCGTGACGGCCGCCGAGTTGAATTCGTTTGCCCAGCGGATCCTCTCCTGGAAATATCTGTCGAGCCGTCATTTCGCTGATGATCGCTACGTGGTTGTAGCCTTCCGCATCGGCCTCCGTAAACGAGCGGCCGCGCAGTAGTGGAATTTCCATGGTGTAAAAATAGCTGGGACTCACGATATAGCGGTCCACGGAAGGAACCGCCGGATCGGGAACGCGGCGATCCTGAATCACGAAACCGGCTTGATCTAGACCGCCGAATCTTCCGGCAAGCGGCGGCGTACTGACGAGGGCGACCGAGTCGACGCCGGGAATGCGCCGGATGCGGTCGAGTATTTCGGTTTGGGCGCGCACGACGGTCTGGTCTTCTTCGTATTTCGCGCCAATCAGCGAGAAATTCAATTCCAAAAGATTGTGTACATTGAAGCCCGGATCGACGTTCCATGCGCGCACGAAGCTCTTCAACAACAGGCCGGAAGCCACGGTGAGAGCAAACGCCAGGCAAAGCTGCGACGAGACAAGCAGATTCCGAACATTTCCGCGCGCAGCTCCCCTTACCCCGCGCGAAAATTGTTGCAGCGCGTCGCGATGATCCACGCGCGCGCTCTCCATTGCGGGAACGAATCCGATGAGGATCCCCGTCGACGTGGCGACAACCATCGTGAACAGCAAGATCTCGGGATCCCAACGCAGTTCATTCAGGCCAGCGATGTCGGCAGGTGCCCAGCGCACCAGAAGAGTGGTCCCCCACGCCGCTATCAGCACTCCAGCGGCGCCCGCCAGCAAGCTCAGCAGAACGCTTTCGGTCAAGAGCTGGGACACAATTCGGAATCGCGAAGCGCCCAGCGCTGCGCGGACCGCGACTTCCCGGCGCTTCTTCGCCACTTGCGCGAGAAGCAAGTTGGCAATGTTGGCGCACGCAATCAGCAGAACAAAAGCGGTGGCGCCAAACAGCAGCCACAGTGCTGTCTTGATCTGGCCGTACCAGCTTTCTCGCAACGGCAGGAGGGTGATCGCCGCGTCGGGCGGGTACTCCTTCGGAAATTCCTGCGCCAGTTGCGAGGCAATCGAATTCATTTCCGCGCGGGCTTGGCGGAAGCTGACGCCCTCATTCAGTCGCGCGACCGCGTGAAGATGCTGGCAGGTTCGGCAAGCCGCCGGCAGCAAGAGATTGTAGCCGAGCGGCGCCCAAACCTCCGGCGGGCTGCCGGCGTCCGTAAAAGAGCGTGGCTCGAAGCTTCTTGGCAGAACGCCTACGATTTGAAATGGAACTTGATCCAGCAAAATTGTCTGGCCGACTGCACTGGTGTTTCCTCCAAAACGCCGGATCCAATAGGGGTAACTGAGCAGCACAACATGCCAGCGTCCTGGTGCGTCCTCTTCGCGCGATAGCCCGCGGCCGAGGTGGGGCGAAGTGCCAAGAACATCGAAAAAGTTGTGCGTAACTCGCAAGCCATGGACAATTTCGGGAGCGCCGCCGCTCGCCGATGACGGAGTCCATCCACGATAAAGAGCAATCTCGCACAGTGATCGCGTGCGGGCCTTCCAATCTTCTACCTCACCATAAGATACGTTCGTCGCTGTTTGCGCGTCGCCTGCCTGTAACGAGACCAGGCGCTCCGGCTGCCGATATGGAAGTGAATTCAGGAGCACGCCCTTTACCGCGCTGAACAGGGCGGTGTTTGCGCCGACGCCCAGCGCTAAAGTGAGCACAGCAACTGCGGTCGGACCCGGATTCTTCCGCAGCGCGCGAGCTCCGTAACGTACGTCCTGCAAGAAATTCTCGAGTGACGCAAATGTCCATCTCTCTCGCGAAAGCTCTTTCAGGTAGGTGACATTACCCATTTTTCTCTTTGCGGCAGAGCGTGCTTCATCGGCATCCATTCCCGCTTCGTTGTATCTCCGTGCGCGCATCTCCAGGTGGTGCGCGAATTCGTCTTCCAGGTCACGCGCGAGCTGCTCGCGGTTAAGCAACGACTTGGTTCGAAGCCAAAGCTGGTTGAAGAAGGTTCGCACGGTGGGCCCCTATGCAGTCTGCAAAACTCTCGCGACCGCTCCCGACATCCGCCGCCAGTACTCGGTTTCCTCTGTTAACCGTTTTCGGCCTGCCGCGGTCAGCGCATAATACTTCGCGCGCCGATTGTTGTCCGACGTGCCCCATTCGGCGGACAGCAAGCCGCGCAGCTCCAGGCGGTGCAGCGCCGGATACAGCGCGCCCTCTTCCACGCGCAATACGTCTTGCGAGGATTCGTGAATCCACTCGGCGACGCCGTAGCCGTGCATCGCACCCTTGGCCAGGGCTTTGAGAATCAGCAGGTCGAGCGTGCCTTGCAGCAGATCTCCCGGATTTTCTTTCTTGTCTTTCACGTCCAACCCATAAGACGTTTAGGGAAAGAAAACGTTTCCTTAATTTTTCTGTCTCCCCTCGCCGAACTTGCTCCCGGCTGCGCCCGCGCGTTATCGTGCTATCACCGTTCTAATGGCCGACCCAATTTCCTCACCGCTGCGTGTGGCACTCATCGGCATGTCCGGGACCGGCAAGACCTTCTGGAGCAAGCGCTTAGCACAGACCGGGTGCACTGCCATTTGCTGCGACGACGGCATCGAGCAGCGGCTGCGCGCGGGCCTCGAAGCCGGCGGCTATGCCGGCATAAAGGGGGTCGCGTCCTGGATGGGTTGGCCCGATAGCCCGACCTACGCGCAGCGCGAGGCCGAGTACCTCGCTGCGGAAATCGCCACGCTCGACGAAGTGCTGTCCGAACTTGAGTCCGATCCGCGGCGCCAAATGATTCTCGACACCACCGGCAGCGTGATCTACACCGGCGGCAATCATTTACTCCGTCTCCGACGTCGAATGACCATCGTGTATCTCGCCGCCTCGGCCGCCGAGGAACAGCTCTTGATCGAGCGCTACCTCACAGATCCCAAGCCGGTCTTGTGGCGTGGCGCGTTTCAACCGAAACAGGGCGAGACGCCGCGCGAAACCGTCGCGCGCTGTTATCCCGCGCTCATTGCCGCGCGCCGCCAAAGCTACGAAGCGCTAGCGCACGTTACCGTTCCCGTTGCGGATTTGCGCGCCGCGACGCTGGATGCTGCCGCCTTCTTGGCAAACGTTAGCGCGCGGCAGGAACAGAACAAGTGAGGTACCGCAGCACATCCAAGCGGGCTCCCCTCACTTCGCTTCGCGGCGCGTTGCTGCGCGGGCTTGCTCCTGATGGTGGCCTTTATATGCCCGTCGAAATCGCGCGCCATTCCGCTGAGGAGCTGGAGGAGTTCCGGCGCCTGCCCTTCACAGAAGTTTGCTTTCGCGTGGTGAAACCGTTCGCCGGCCCGGAAGTACCCGAAGAAGTCCTATGGCAGGTGGTGAGCGAAGCCATCAGTTTCCCGGTCAAGCTGGTCTCGCTTTCGCCGGCATTGCACGTTCTCGAGCTCTTTCACGGACCTACCCTGGCCTTCAAGGACTTTGGCGCCCGCTTCATGGCGCGACTGCTGGCCTATTTCGTCCGCGACGAGACGCGTCCGCTCACGGTTTTGGTCGCCACTTCGGGAGATACCGGCAGCGCCGTCGCGCACGGATTTCTCGGCGTGCCCGGCATTCGCGTGGTCATTCTCTATCCTTCGAAACGCATCAGTGAAGCCCAGGAAAAGCAATTCACCACGCTCGGACAAAACATCACCGCGCTCGAGGTCCATGGGAGCTTCGACGACTGCCAGCGGCTTGTGAAGCAAGCCTTCTTGGACGCCGAGCTGAACCAGCGCGCGTTTTTGACCTCCGCGAATTCCATCAACATCGGCCGCTTGCTGCCGCAGATGTTCTATCACGTCGCCGCGTACCGCCAGCTCCCGGTGGCTTCCGTGCCGTTGATTGTGTCCGTGCCCAGCGGAAATTTCGGCAACCTCACTGCGGGAATTTTCGCCAAGCGCATCGGCTTGCCGGTCGCGCGCTTCGTCGCTTCCACGAATGTAAACGACGTCGTGCCGCAATATTTGCGCACTGGAGAATTTCGTCCGCGCCAGGCTACGCCCACCTATTCGAATGCCATGGACGTCGGCAGCCCCAACAATTTCCCGCGGCTTCTGGATTTGTGCCGCAATCGCCTCGAACTCGTGCAGCGCGAAATTTGGGGGCACAGCGCCACCGACGACGAAACGCTGGCCGCCATGAAGTCGGTCCACGAGCGTTTCCACTACATTGCCGACCCGCACACCGCTGTCGGCACTCTCGGCTGGGAAGCATATCGCCGCCAGCATCGAGAGCCCGCACAAGGATTGGTTTTGGCCACCGCGCATCCCGCAAAATTCGCTGACGTGGTCGCCCGTGCCATCGGTTCCGCGCCCCTGCTGCCCGAGCGCCTCGCCACGCACCTGCGCCAGCCCAAGCTCTCGCTGCCCATGTCCGCGGAATACGACGCCTTCAGGCACTTCTTGCTGATGCACTAATTAGCATCGATCAAGGGCGGCGCTCTTCCTTTGTCAGTTCGCCAAGGGACTGAAGTTTTCGCAATCTACGCGAATACCCGTGGTCTTACCTCAAGTTCGTTGGCCTCTATTGTGACGAAGCCGCAGGCTTAGCCGCACCGCGCACCACGCGGAAGCCGACATATTCTGGAGCGGGGGTGCAATTGGCCTTGGGATCCGCCGGGCAATCCGCGCTGCCGCCAATCACCTTCCCCTTGCCGTCGCGCGTCACGACCCACTCCGCGACGTTGCCGCCCAGATCGTAGATGGGCACTTCGTTCTCCGTACCCTTCCCGGCAAAGCTGCCCGCTTCTTTCAGCAGCGGGGCCGTGTTACCAATTTGCTTCGCTTTTTCGCGCAGCTTGGCCGCATCTTCAGGATTCGGCGCATATCCGGCCCAGTAGTCGAGGGTGTTTTCTCCTTCGCGATTTTCGTATAGCTCTTTCAGCTCGTCCTCGTACGGCAAACGCCAGGGTAGTCCGGTGAGCTTATTAAGCCATTTTACGTATGCTTCAGCATTCTCGAGGGTCACGTTGTTTGCCGGGAAATTTGCTGTGCTGGGCGCGAACGCGAACTTCGGATCGAAGACCTTGTATTGGGAACGAGTGACCTCGAAGCAGCCAATCGACAGCCCGTTGCGGTCGACAGTCGCGGGGACAAGAGACGTTGCCACGTCCATGGCCTTGCCATTCGGCGCCTTTGACTGGAATGATCCGTAGGGATCGTTCAGCCGACAATTTTTCCCCTTCACCAAGGCGTCCAGCGGTGTGCCTTGCTTCACAGCCTCGTCCTCGGGCTTGGCGGTCTTGAAGAAATATTTGTCGAACCACGCCACTTCTTCCTCCACCTTGCGCAACTGGTGCGTCAGCTTGCGCGGGCCGTGCGGCTCGCCGGGGAACACCACGTATTTCACCGTTTTGCCGAAATGTTGCAAGGCGCGGAAATAGGACCAGCTCTGCGCCGGAGGCACGTTGCGGTCCGCCGTGCCGTGGAAAATGAGCACCGGCGCCTGCACTCTGTCCATTTTGAAAAACGGCGACTTGTTGATGTATAGCTGCGGATCCTCAAACGGCGACTTGCCGAAATAATACGCGTCGAAGGATTGCCCGAAGTCCACGTTTCCCCAGTCGCTCAACCATTCGATGTCCCCGGCGCCTACGCTGGCTACTTTGTAGCGCGCCGGATAGGTGGTGATCAGGCCGGTAGACAGAATCGACCCGTTCGACCAACCCATCGTGGCGATGCGCTCGGCATCCACTTTGCCCTGCGTAATCAGGAAGTCCACGCCGGCGTTGATGTCCGGCGTTTCTAGATCGTAATATTTTCCGCAGCATATCGATTCCGCCCACTTCAGCCCATAGTTGTTGCTGCCGTGATAATTGGGACGCAGAACAAACCCGCCGCGGTCGGTAAACAACTGCAGCGGGTACGCCCAGCTTTCTCCCCACAGGTCTTTGTCCGCTCCCATTGGCCCGCCGTGAATAGCGGTGATTAGCGGATATTTCTTCGCCGCATCGTAATTCAATGGATAGTACAAAATGCCTTCCACCTCTTCATTGTTCGCGCCCTTCCAGCGAATCACTTCGCTGTTCGCATACAAGCGGCCTTTTACCAAACCTTCGTTCAGATTGCTGAGCTGCGCCGGCGAAGAAAGCTTGTCGCCGTCCAGTCGCGCGCGAAACGGCTGCGAGAGCCGGCTCGCGGTAGAAGATGAATACACAATGGTCTTCCCGTCCCCGCTGACGCGAAATGCCTCAAGATTCTTAGCATGCTCGCCGCTGATGGTCCGCCGCTTCCAGGTCCAGCCCCCTGCGGCCACCTTTTCCGCCGCATAGCGCGCGAAATCGTCGTGGCTTCCCGCGGCAAGCAATGCCAAAAAGCCTCCTGGAATGGTCTGCAAATCGAAGCCCAGCCCATTTTCGCTGTCGAGATTGACCTGCGTGCTCTTTCCGCTGGCCACTTCATAGAAATAAACGATGGTGATGCCCGCGGTCATAAATCGCGCGTCGGTGGAAAACGGTGTGGCCATATAAAATCCGGAACTGTCCGGCGCCCACTCGAATCCTTCCGGGCGCACGCGCAGGTCCTTGAAGATCTGCTTTTCCTGGCCGCGCAGGTCATGCAAATAGACCTGCGGCCGCACTTTCTGATCAAAGCTGTAGTGCAGGCTTTTCGCGTGCGATGCGGCAACAAATTTCTTGTCCGGCGAAACGCCGAAGTCCTCGATCCAATCTGTATTGCTGGTCAGCCGCGCCACTTTTTTGTCTTTCACGTTCATTTTGTACAAGCGCACCGGCGGCGCGTGTTCTGCATCATCCACTACTTCGGAATCGTCTTTCTTCTTCTTTAACTCCTGCTCGTACAAGGCGGGATCTTCCTCCGCGGTGTAAATCAACGTGTCATTATCGAGCCACTCCAGGCGTTTCGGGGGGTGCGCCAGCTCCGTGAGCGCCCAAGGCTCACCGCCATGCGCGTTGATAAGCCAAATCTGCATGGGCGCGGTATCCGGCTTCGGCTTGGGCCGCGCACGCGTGCTGGTAAACGCGATCCACTCGCCATCGGGCGACCAGCGCGGCTGCGTGTTGTTGTCGCTGCCGCGCGTCAGCGGAATCTCGCGGCTCTCCGTCAAGCTCGAGAGCACCAGGTTGGTCACGCGCAAATCCTTTTCCTTGTCGCCGGTGGTTTTGACCCACACCACCCACTTGGCATCCGGAGAAATCCGGAACTGCCCCGCCGTCTGGACGTAAATGAAATCTTCGGCCTTCCACGCCTCTTTCGCAGCGGGCGCAGTCTCGTCGTCCACGGCCGTTGCGTGCACCGAAACAAGAACGCCGCCGCAGAAGAAAAAACCGGCCAGAAGTTTCGTCGACAAGACTTTGTGTTGCATCATTCCATCCTCGTTAGTTGCAGCCGCACACGAGCTGCCCAGCTAAATCCTATGACGCGCCGCACAGCATAGTCGAATTGACGCGCGAAAGGAATCGTGTACGCTAGGTTGCCGACGGGCGAGCGGATTCCGGTTATGGCTGACGCAAAATCACCGATCACGCGCGAAACCTTTCGATTCTTTCGCGACCTCGCGCACAACAATTGCACAGAATGGATGAAAGCGAATCGCGACCGCTACAAGCAAACCGTGGTGCAGCCCCTGCGCACGTTGTGCGAGGAGCTCACGCCGGAAGTTCTGAGACTCAATCCACGTTTCGATTGCCGCGGACGCAGTGGTGCCAATTTTTCGCGCATCAATCGCGATACGCGCTTCGCTAACGACAAAACGCCGTACCGCGCGCAAATGTATCTGAAGTTTGCCATGCCCTTCGCGGGCGAAGGTGAAACCGGGCAACTGTACGCGGGTTTTACCGCGAACGCGGTCACCGCCGGTTTTCGCATATACTGCGGTTTGAAACGCAGGGAATCTGCGCTGGCACTGGTCGCCGAGCCTCGCCTGGAAGCGAATCCGCGCTGGTTCGCGCTGCAGAAAAAACGCCTGGGTAGCCGCTACGAAAGTTATTGGTACAGCACGGAAAAAGGCGAATGGAGGAAACATCCCGGCTGGCCCCCTCCGGAAAACTGGAAGAAGGTGAAAGCCTGGATCGTCCGGCGAAAGCTCAGTACCGCCGTGGCAACGCGCGCCAGTTTTCGCGGGGATGTCCGCAAAGTGTTTCGCGAGCTGTACCCGCTACTGCGCTTTACATCCGTAAACGATTGAAAATGCACCGACGACACTCAACGCAAATTGGAGGCCTCATGAAATTGCGTCACACCGGCCCTAGTTTTTCGGCACTGCTCCGATTTGCAACCTCACTGTGCTCGGCTTTGGTTCTGGTATTCGGCGTGAGCGCGCAGGATCGATTCCCCACCAAGAGTTGGTCGAAAGCGGATCCGGCCACGGTAGGGCTGGACTCTAAGGCGCTGGGTGCTTTGGACGCGGACATTGCGGGCGGCAAATACGGATTGGTGGACACGTTGCTAGTCGTCCGCTGCGGCAAACAAGTGTACGAGCGGGCTTATGCTCACGATTACGGAAACATTTACGGTGACCTCGCCAAGACCGCCGGGCCGCTGAATCATGACGTCAACGGACCGTACAACTATTTCAGCTTTGAATTTCATCCGTACTTTCAGCACAGCGACCTGCACACCATGCAATCCGTCTCCAAGACCATCACGTCCGTCACCATCGGCATCGCCATGCTACGCAAAGAATTTCCCGCGGACCTCGATGCGCCGATTCTGAAGTATTTCGACAACTACAAGGTTGCGAGTGTCGACGATAGGAAGCGCCGCATTACCTTGCGCCATCTTCTGACCATGACCGCCGGCCTTGAATGGAACGAAGATGTCGCCTACAACGATCCTAAGAACTCCGCAGACATCATGGAGTCGAAACATGATTGGGTAGAGTACGTGATCGACCAGCCCATGGCTGCCGAACCGGGAAAAGTATTTGTCTACAGCAGCGGCGTCACGCAACTGCTTTCGCACATCTTCAAGAAGGTCACCGGACGGAACGTTGACGAGTATGCGACTGAATATCTCTTCAAGCCGCTGGGCATGCGCTATCACTGGAAGCACTCGCCCACGGGTTTACCCGACACCGAAGGAGGACTGTACTTGTCTTCGCCGGACCTGGCTAAGATCGGTTTTCTTTATCTGAACAGTGGAGTGTGGGACGCCAAGCAGATTGTTTCACCGGAGTGGGTCAAAGCCTCCATCACGCCGGCAATGTCAGTCAGGGACGAAGGCCGTGACTGGAAGTATGGTTTCCAGTGGTGGCTGGAGCCTTACGGGAAGTCGCACGAGCGCCATGCGTGGGCCGCGCGCGGATTTGGCGGGCAAGAACTGCGCGTAGTGCCGGAGTTGCAGCTCATTTCTGTGTTCACCGGTTGGGACATCTTGCCGCAGGCGAATGAACCAAAACACGACGCCGGGGAGCGGGTAATAGGCGCGGTGAATGAACAGCAGGCTTGCAGCGCGCAAGCCAGGTAAATCTCGGCATCAAATAAAATCACGCGGCTTGCCTAGAGTGGTGATCTACAAGGACGCCCAGAGCCGAATGCCAATCAAGCCCCAGGACGCGAGAAAAACCGCCACGATGGAACAGGCCAGCGATACAAGCAGCGAGTGCAGGCGCACGCCGCGATTTATCTCTTCCTCCGGGACGCGCAAGGCCAGGACCAGACTCAGAACAGCGAGCAACGGAAAGAGAATCGAGGCCAGAAAAATCCCGAGCGTGAAGACGTTCAATGTGCCGATGGCCGCTCCATTGAGTCCATTCGCGAAAAAAGGAAAGCTGAGGAAACAAAGGACCGCCAGAAGGGGTAGGCCACGAACGGAAAGATGACCGACGCCTTTCATTTTCCCGAGGAGTTTTCGCACCATCCAAACTACTGCGAACGCCAGGGAGCTGAGCATCAATACCGCGCAGAGCGCCAGCAAGAGCGCTCGCGTGTATGGCCAGACCGGGCTGACGCGTTCAGCGTAAGACACGCTGTCGTTTCCGTGAGAGGTCAGCGCCATCCTCCCGCCTTCACCGCTAAAGAAAACCGTGGTCGCTTCAGGATCTTTATCGCCGCGGAATAAATTCTTACCCGCGGGAAGCAACGGCTGCGACTTGCCGACCATGTGCGAAAGCGTGAGCTGGCCGTCAAGCACGCCAATGCGCATTCCGCCGGCTACGTCCTCGAGAAACGCGAGCACCTGATCACGCGGAGCGCGCTGCGCATAAAAGCCTGCAAATGTTTGCAGCTCGTTGGGGGAGACGGAAAACACCGGCGTGTACGGCTTGGGATAATCCTTGGCCAAGAAATCGATAGCCAAATGATTGCTGTTTTCCAGAGCTTCACCCGAACCTTCGCTGTTCAGCAGCACCACGTAGCCCCAGTCTTCTTCCGGCATGTAGCGATACGTCGAAACAAACCCGTCGATACCGCCGTCATGCCCATGAGTCACCACGCCCCCGGCGACTTCCCTGTAATTCGCGAGGCCATAGCCCAAGCGCAGTCCATGTTGCGCCGCTAAACTGGTCCGCGGCGTTTCCATACGTAAAATGGATTCCGGTCTAAGCAGTTGCGTTTGCCCGACCATTCCGCGACGCAGGAAAAACTGCACCAGCTTGGCCAACTCGCCCGGCGATGCTTTCAGATCGCCTGCGGGACGCAGGTAAATGTAGGGATAGCCAATGGGCGTCGGCGACTTCCCATCGTATCCGGACGCCAGCAGTGCCTTGTTTGCGCCGGTAAAGCGGTAGTCGGCGTTGGTCATGCCGAGCGGCTGCAAGAAAGTCTCGCGGATGTATTTGTCGTACGGCTCGCCAGTGATCCTCTCGATCAAATATCCGGCGATGCCGTAGCCCGGATTGGAATAAGACATGCGCGTGTCGGGCGACCAGCGCACGTGCTGCGGCTCTTGGAACCTCTTGAATACCTCGAGCAGCGGGTAATCGTAGGGATCGCGAGCATTGTAGACTTCGGCCGGCTCCATATCGTCGAATCCGGCGGTGTGCTCGAGCAAATTCACGATGCGCACGGGATGCGCCGCTTCCCAGGCATTGGACATCGGAATCTCCGGAGCGACGTCGTGCAAGCGCGCTTCCAGATTTATCTTTCCTTCTTCCTGGAGTTTCAGCAGCGCCAGAGCCACGAACGTCTTGCTGATGGAGCCGACGCGAAACTCCGTGTCGCAGGTGACCGGGCGTTTGGAAGCGATGTCGGCGTCGCCGATTCCGCCGCACCACAGGAGTTCGCCGCGCGAAATGAATGCTGCGCCTGCCCCCGGCACGTGATTCTTATCCAACTCGCTCTTAATGGACTTCTGCACCTCTTCCAATGTCTTGGGAGGAGCGGGCTCCTGTTTTGTTTGCGCTAGCAGCGCGGTGGTTAACAACACCGATAGAGAAAGAATAATGATCGCGCGACATCGAAAGGTTCGGCGCATCTAACCACCTTTTGACCGAGAGTTGCGATATGAGTGACGGTGATTCTAGCCGTAAAGTCTCATCGAACCAATAGGTCTTAACCCCTGGGCCGCAAAAGCGGTAGCCCTTCCAGGCTCAGGCTAAACAATCCTGAAGCAGTCCAAAAACACATATCGTAATTGACGCTTCCGCTTCGCTCGCATACGATGCGGCGCGAGCAAACATTTTGACAGGAGCGCCTTTGCGGCGCCGGGACTACTACCGTGAAACGTTTTCTTACGATTGTGACTTGGCTGGCGGTCGCCGTTCTCGGCGCGGGCGCGCTGGGTGCAATTGCGGTGCATCGCGGCGAGCCGTTGAACGCCATGTGGTTTGTCGTCGCGGCGGTGTGTTGTTATCTGGTGGCGTTTCGCTTGTATTCGGCGTTCGTGGCCGCGCGCGTCCTGGTGCTGGACGATACGCGGGCCACCCCTTCCGAACGCAAAGACGATGGCCGCGACTTTGTGCCCACCAACAAATGGGTGCTCTTCGGCCATCACTTCGCGGCCATCGCCGGCCCGGGTCCGCTGGTGGGCCCCACGCTGGCGGCGCAATTCGGGTATTTGCCCGGCACGCTGTGGCTCATCGCCGGCGCGGCGTTGGCGGGATGCGTGCAAGACTTCATCATTTTGTTCTGCTCCATCCGCCGCGACGGCAAATCGCTGGGACAGATGGCGCGCGAAGAAATCAGCAGTCGGGGTGGATTCATCGCGCAGCTCGCGGTGCTGGCAATCATGATCATCCTGCTGGGAGTGATCGCGCTGGTGATCGTCAATGCGCTGAAGGCCTCGCCGTGGGCAACTTTCACATTGTCGATGACCATCGTGATTGCGCTGCTGCTCGGCGTTTACTTGCGCTTCTTGCGGCCCGGACGCGTGCTGGAAGCTTCCATCATCGGCTTGGCTCTCGTGCTGTTCGCGGTGGTTGCCGGGCGTTGGGTCGGCGAGTCGGCATCCTGGTCGCAAGTCTTCACGCTGAGCGGCGTGGCGCTAGCCTTCGCACTTATTGTTTACGGCTTCATTGCCTCGACTCTGCCGGTGTGGCTGCTGCTCGCACCGCGCGACTATTTGATCGCCTTTATCAAGGCCGGAGCGTTTTTCATCCTGGCCGCGGGCATCTTGATCGTAAGGCCGCAGATCCTGATGCCGCCGCTGACGCGCTTCATCGATGGCACCGGACCGATTTTTGCCGGCAGAATATTCCCGTTCTGCTTCATCACCATTGCCTGCGGAGCGATCAGCGGGTTTCATTCGCTGATTTCCTCCGGCACTACTCCGAAGATGATTCTGCGCGAGAGCCACGCGCGCTTTATCGGTTACGGCGCGATGCTGCTGGAGTCTTTTGTTGGCGTGATGGCCATGGTTGCGGCCTGCTCCATGACCCCTGGCGTCTATTTTGCGATCAACAGCCCAGCGAGCATTGTAGGGAACACGCCGGAAGCCGCCGCAGCGACCATCAGCGCCTGGGGCTATCACCTGGACGCGCACAGCATGACCGATCTTGCGCGCCTGGTCGGCGAGAAAACACTGCTCAATCGTGCGGGCGGCGCGCCTTCTCTCGCTGTGGGCATGGCGCAGATTTTTTCCAACACCATCGGCGGCGAGCGCCTGCTCAGCATCTGGTATCACTTCGCGATTATGTTCGAGGCCCTGTTCGTGCTGACGGTGTTGGACGGCGGCACGCGCGTCGGACGCTTCATGGTGCAGGAGCTCGGAGGCCGCCTCTGGAAGCCGTTCGGGCGCACGAGCTGGCTGCCGGGCATGCTGATTTCGAGCGCGGCCATTGTGGGCGCCTGGGGCTATTTCTTGTACCAAGGTGTGGTCGATCCGCTGGGTGGAATCAATTCGCTGTGGCCGCTATTTGGCATCTCGAACCAATTGCTAGCGGCCGTGGCGCTGGTGGTGGCCACAACGATCTTGCTCAAGATGGGCCGCTTGCGCTGGCTTTGGGTCACGCTCGTGCCCATGGCCTGGCTCGTGGTGGTCACCATGACTGCGAGCTACCAAAAAGTGTTTGAGGCCAATCCACGCATCGGATTCTTGTCCGGCGCGAATCAGTTGGCCGTGCAAATTGCCGCCGGCTCCATCCCTGCCGCGAAGATTGCGGAAACGCAGCGGCTTATGTTCAACCTGCGGCTCGACGCCGCGGTCACCATCGTACTGGCTTCGATGATCCTGCTGATGCTGATCGAGGCGCTCGGCCAGTGGTACGCCATTCTGAGTCGGCGTCGCGAAGCCACGTTGCACGAATCGCCCTACGTGCGCACGCAATGGGCCCCCGGATTTTCCGGCGCAGCGCATGGAGACGACTGATGCAACCTAATTCCAAATCCGCCCTCGCTGCGTCACAGCCGCTCGATCGCCATCAGAAACTACGGCGATGGGTGCGCCACTTCTGGCGCGGCTTGCGCGAATGGAGCGGCGACGCCGCTTACGATCGCTATCTGCGATCTTCCGCGACGCGGGCTGCAGAGTGTCCTAGACTCACCCCGGAAGAGTTCTACCTCGAGCAGCTCAATCGGCGCTACTCGCGCCCGAACCGCTGCTGCTGAGTGCACCTTGCGTTCGCCGCAGGGTCCGGCCTAAAATGCCGGCACTGTTCAGCCCGCCTTTTATTTCCTACGGAGGCATCATGGCAGTCAATCCTGATAAATTGCATGAATTCCTTGGCAAAGCCATCGTGGATTTCGGGGCCACGTTTCATGCCGCGTTGATTCGCATCGGTGACAGACTGGGTTTGTACAAAGCGCTGGCGGCCGGAGGCCCGCAAACGCCGGCAGAGCTAGCGAAGAAAACGGGAACCGCGGAGCGATACATTCGCGAATGGCTCTCAGCGCAGGCCGCCGGAGGTTACGTCACCTACGATCCGGCAAATGGTAAATTCCATCTCAGCGAAGAGCAAGCGTTCGCCTTGGCGGACGAGAATAGCCCGGCCTTTCTTCCCGGCGCCTTCCAGGTCGCCCTCGCCGCGGTGAAAGCCGAGGACCAAATTACGGAACGCTTCAAAACCGGCAAAGGCATGGGCTGGCACGAACATCACCCGGAGCTGTTTGTGGGGACGGAACGCTTCTTTCGGCCCGGATACGCCGCGAACTTAATCGCCCTGTGGATACCCGCGCTGCAAGGAGTGGAAGGCAAGCTGAAAAGCGGTGCGCGCGTCGCCGATGTGGGCTGCGGGCTCGGAGCATCGACGATCTTGATGGCCAAGTCCTTCCCTAAATCCGAATTTGTGGGCTTTGACTACCACGACAAATCCATCGAAACAGCGAAACAACGCGCGAAAGACTCGGGTGTGGGCGATCGCATCCGGTTCGAAGTTGCCAAAGCCAAGGACTATCCCGGCAAGGACTACGACTTTGTGACCTTTTTCGATTGCCTTCACGACATGGGCGATCCGGCGGGTGCCTCGAAGCATGTTCGCGGTTCGCTCAAGAGTGATGGGACCTGGATGATTGTGGAACCTTTCGCTGGCGACTCGCTCGAAGACAACCTGAATCCCATCGGCCGCGCTTTCTACGGAGCTTCCACGCTGCTGTGCACGCCGGCGTCTCTATCGCAGGAAGTGGGCGCGGCGCTCGGGGCGCAGGCCGGCGAGAAACGTCTGCGCGAAGTGGTCACCAGTGGGGGGTTCACGCATTTCCGTCGCGCGACCGAGACGCCATTCAATTTGATCTTTGAGGTACGACCCTAAACTGATTGCAATCAAAGACATCGCAGCGGGGTAGCTGTTTACTCACTGGTGCGGAAGGCACAGACAAACAGCGACGTTTTCACATGTTAGCCTCCTAGCAGTGGCCAGGAGCGAACCCGTGCGAAACCTATCCGTCTTAGCCTTGCTTGTATTGTTTTTCAGCTTGCCGCGTGCGACACGCGCCGGTGCTTTCCCGGATGATTCCGACCTCGCGTCACCTGCTGCGAATGCGGCGGCGGCCACCCCGGCAGGACCAGCCAAGGCAAAAAGCGAAGGGCCGCTAGCGATCGGTATAGGGGTCAAGGTCTCGACCTTGGGCATCGGCGGCGAGGCCGCTGTGGCACTTGCGCACCGCTCGAACCTGCGCCTCGGCTTTAACTACTTCAGCTACGGCAACACTTTCAATAAGGACGGTGCGACCTACCAGGGCTCGCTCGATTTTCGTTCTGCGCAGGCGACCTATGATGTGTTCCTAACGAGCAATTTTCACGTGAGTCCGGGCGTGCTGCTCTATAACGGTAACAACGTGACCGCTAATGTTTCGGTGCCCGGCGGCAAGACCTTTACGCTCAACAACGTAAGTTATATGAGCGACCCCGCCGATCCCATCGCCGGAACGGGAAAACTCTCCGTGTACAAAGCCGCCCCCATGCTCCTTGTCGGATTCGGCAATTTGGTTCCGCGCAGCAGCCGGCACTTCAGCGTTTCCTTTGACATCGGCGCTGCTTACCAGGGACCGCCACGCGTGGCGCTAAATCTTGGAGGCAGTGCTTGTGATCCGAGCGGTGTGTTTTGCCGCAGCGTTAGCTCGGATCCCACAATTCAGAGCAATATCGCCTCGGAGCAGGCGAAGCTCAATAAGAGCGCGTCGCCGTTCCGGTTTTATCCGGTCCTGTCGTTCGGCGTCGGCTACAAGTTCTAGGTACGCCTCGCGCTTCTGGTGCGGCCCGCTTCCTGCTGAAACGAAACAAAGACTACATCGGCAGCAGGTTGCCCGCTGCCTCGGCGCGGTGTAGAATCGCGCCAAGCTCAGATATCCCTCCGGTCCTAAATCACCGATAGGAGGTTCCCATGAAAGGCACACTGGTTTTGATTCTGGCCATCGGTCTGACCGGCGGCTTGGCGCTCGCGCAATACGACGCCGCGCCCAAGGACAAGGCCGCAGCCAAACCCGATTTCGACATCACTGCTTCGTATATCGAAGCGTGCAGTTGCGACATGTTCTGCCCGTGCTATTACAACACGCGTTCGACTCATCATCACGAGGGCGAGTATTGCCGGGCCAATCTCGTTCTTCGCACCGACAAAGGCTATTACAAAGAGACCAAGCTCGATGGCGCGAAGGTCTGGTTGGCCACCGATCTCGGAAGCGACTGGAGCACCGGCAAGGATTCCTGGGTGGTCATTCACTATGACACTGCCGTGACCCCGGCGCAGCGAGTCGCTTTCAATGACATCCTGGGCCAGCTCTATCCCATGAAATGGCAGCATGCCGATGTGGACACCGCAGGATTTACGTGGAAGGTGGATGCGAAAACCGGCGAGGCTCACGCCAAGATGGATAACGGAAAGGGCGAGGTGATTCTTGAGCGCGTGGCGGGGAATGATCCGACACACGAAGTCATCGTGCACAACCTCAAATACTGGTTGGCGCAGTCCAACAACGGCTTCCGTATGTGGAAAAACAAGCACGAAGCCTTTGAAGGACACGACCACAATTTCTCTTACGACGGGACGAACGGCTTCCTGATAACGATTCACTTCACCGGTCAGGCGAAAGCAGCCGCGGCAGACTGAACGAAGATCGGGATGAGCGGCGTTAAATCTCGTCGTCTTCGCTGGGGGATTTCAGGATTTTTGTTTTGTGGCTGATCTTGATCTGGTGCGCGCGGATTCCCGCGACGATGGCGCGCCGCGTCTCCACCGGCAAGGCTTCCGGCGGAAACACCCCTGGCAAATCACGCGGAAAGAATTTGACGAACAGGGCCGCGATGTGTGCGGTGGCATAGGCCACGGGCGTTGTGTACAGGCCCTGCTGGCGGATTTGGTACAGCGTTGGGAACAGGCAATCGGTGCGGATCAGGAGCCGCTGATCTTCTTTCTTGCCGCGTTTAATTCCGCGCACCAGCGCTACCGCGGCAAACCTCGCGTTTTGCAAGACGCCCTGGCGGATCAAGCTGGCAATCCTGCGCGGCGACAAAGTGTCTGGAAACCTACGGCGCACGATGCCACGCGACTTCGACAACTTTCCCTGCTTATACCAGCGCCGCAACCGGTCAAACTCATTCCCCCCGATTTTGACGTCCATGTTCTGCATGATCACAAAGTGCGGCAGTGTGGCAACTTCATCCTGCGCCGCCAGCACCACATTTGCGGCACCCACCGGATCCGGGAACCGGAATTTCTCCATCTCCGCAAAACGCTTGGCCATCCGGAATTTTCCGCTGCGATACACGCGGGGATTCGAGATGGCTTCATCGAAAGTGACTTCCGGCGACCATTGCGAGATGGGATCGCGGCTCTCGGCGCTTTCATAGAGCCGGATGTGCACGGCTTCCACAGCGTCGAGCATTTCCGCGGCGCGCTTGACCAGCAGATTGGTCAAGCCGGGAGCGGCGCCGGTATTGATAACCGCAGTGCGGTTTCTCTCGGCAAAGCGCTTGCCGTACGCCAATTGCTCAGCTTTGAAGGGGTTTCGCGTCAAATGCGAGCTGAGATCCAGATAGTGCGCGCGTAATCGCAACGCCGCGCGCATCACGATCTGGTTGAATACCGACGCGGAAGCGTTGACCATGAGCTGGCATCCCCGAGCCGCACGCACGATGCCGCGCAAATTGCGCGCGTTCACCTCGGTGACCGGGATTGTGCTTCGCTTGCCCAGAAAGCGGCGCGCGCGCTGCAAATCGCGGTCGCCGCACCAGACCGTGTGTCCTTGTCGCTGAAGTAATTGCGCGAGGAGAGAGCCGGTTGCCCCGGCCCCGAGAACGAAGATCCGCATGGCGTGGCGAAAACTCTACCACATCCGCTGCGCCCGACTTCGCGGGGCCTTCGCTTATGTGCTGAAATTGCAGACCCGCGCACTTCGGCGTACACTGGCAATGAAGACTCCGACCCTTGGCGCCTACGGGAGCGAAATCCTAAGGCGGGCAGGGGCGATGTCCTGGCGAAATCGCTGGGAATGAGGGTTCGAGCGGAAACGCTCGGGCCTCCCGCTTGGAAAGGAGCCTGGGCGAAAATGTGCTGTTTTTCGTCTGCGCCTGATTCCAAGTCATCGAGTCGGGCGTTTTCATTTCTGAAGCCTGCAGCAACGACCTATGCCCCTTCTCGACAAGTTCGCGCGCCCCATCACCGACTTGCGCATTTCGGTTACCGACCGCTGCAATTTCCGCTGTGTCTATTGCCGCTCCGCCGATCCCGAAAATTACCGGGACCATGACGAAATCCTTTCCTGGCAGGAGTTGGACCGCCTGGCGCGCGTTTTCCTCGGCTTGGGCATTCGCAAGATTCGCATCACGGGCGGCGAGCCGCTCGTGCGCGAGGGGGTGGAAAACTACATCGCCCGCCTGCACGCCCTCGGCGTCGAGGATCTGTCCATGACCACCAACGGCCACTTGTTGGCGGAGCGCTGCGACAGACTCATTCGTGCCGGACTGCGGCGCATCAATATCAGCCTCGATTCCCTGGATCCTGCCAGGTTCGAGAAAATCACACGCACGAAATCCTTCGCCGCGGTAATGAACAGTATCGACGCGGCGCAGAATTCACGCCTGGCGCCGGCAAAAGTGAATGCCGTGCTGGTTCGCGGCATCAACGACGACGAAGTGGAGGCTTTTGCGGCGTTCGCGCGCGACCGCGGCGTCATCATGCGCTTCATCGAATTCATGCCGCTCGACGCCGACCGCCACTGGAACCGTGGTGTGGTGGTTCCCGCCGCGGAAGTTCACCGTCGCATTCACGCGCGCTGGCCGCTCGAGGAAATCCCTCACGAGCGCAGCGAGACCGCGCGCAAATATCGCTTTGCCGATGACGCGCCGGGCGAGATTGGCCTGATCGCTCCAGTCACACAGCCCTTCTGCGGCCACTGCTCACGCATCCGCCTGACGGCCGACGGCAAGCTGCGTACCTGCCTGTTCAGTAAGGACGACCACGATCTGCGCGCGCTGCTTCGCGAAGGCGCGAGCGACGAAAATCTCGCCAGGTATATCGAGTCCGTAGTCATGGAAAAGGAAGAAGGGCACCGCATCAATGCCCCGGACTTCATGCCCCCCTCGCGCACCATGGTGTTCATTGGCGGATAGGGCGACTCGCGTCAAAACCTGAAGCGGCTACATCTAACAAATAGGGCAACCGTAGAAGGGCCCCCAGGCCTGCCGCC
>Ga0137401_10000081_pt1 | contig 29802 bp, 29 predicted proteins | sample CZOMad1_1_16fung_FD_108286 | JGI IMG/M metagenome (GOLD analysis project Ga0137401, IMG submission 108286) | Vadose zone soil fungal communities from Angelo Coast Range Reserve, California, USA - CZOMad1_1_16fungal (Illumina Assembly) | ecosystem: Environmental > Terrestrial > Soil > Vadose...
AGCGGTAATCGGTGATGGGGAAGTGGGAACCTACTTCTGGTTAATGATCGCTTGCCAATGGAGGGCCGAAAGCCTCTTTCAGGATTTCCTAGGCCTTCGCCCCAGAAGCGTTAACTTACGTCTTTGGGATGGCTCTCCACCCCAAAGAGGCAGAAGGACTCAGCCCCGGGGGTTTAACCTAGTTTTAACCCCGGGAAAGCCTCAAGAAACACGGAATTTCGTTCGATGAGCGTTATGTGTGGGATTGATCAAATAAAACCTTAGGCCCCTTCAAGGCCAATCGTTTGATGGGTTGCGCACCCGGGGTTAAAACCAGGTTAAAACCCTGGGCTGAGTCCTTCTGCCCCTTTGGGGGAGAGAGCTATCCCAAAGACATAAGTTAGCGTTTATGGGCAGCCGCCCTTGGCTATCATGAAACGCACCTTCGGTGCTTTGACCCGATTACTGTTGAACCGATTACTGATTACTATTCCTCTACCGTTACACTCAACTGCTCGATCGCCGCGTCATTGAACTCCTCGCGGAGCTCATCGTTGGATGCGAAGTGCGAGGACTGCACAAACCGCGCAGGAAAATGGATGGTTAGTGGACTTTTGGCGAAAGGATAAGGAGAAAGCTGGAAATGGCGCTTACCCAAATGCTCGACGTTGATCGATTGCCGGCCTCCATTTTTCATTGGCAAAGCATGCAAGAGATTTGCCGGGGACTGGTAATCGACGCAGGTCAGGAGCGAAAGATTATCGCAGGCTTGTAAGAGATGAAAATTATCGGCAATGCAAGCCTCGGTAATGTCCTCCGGCGAGTGCTCGTTGCCGGTCGCCAGCTCCCGCTTGGCCCGTGCCTGAAACACTCGCTGTGCCTGCAGGAAGTCCTTCAGCAGCGCTAATTGATCCGCCGCAATCGTCTGGTGGTCAGCCCGATTCTGAAGAAGGTCGTAGGTATGCATCGAAACAAGCAGTCCGGCATACAAATTGTTCGCTGTTACTTGTTTTACCGCTGCTTCTCTGACCGCCAAGTAGTCGCGCAGATCGATCTCTTCGAAAGCAGAATATTTCCCGACTAACTCGGATGAAAAAGCGCTTGGTTTGCCTTGTTTGGTGATTTCCGGCGCAGAGTCGCGTTGTTCCCAACCATCATCATGGGAGCTAATTCCTAACATTACATCGTCACGTGGTTCCGGTCGGAAAAACCGATCGTTGCCCCAGTGAACGGCAAACATTCCGGCTAGCCGCGCATGATCAACATGGGTAACCAACCACCATCCGGTATCGGATTTCAATCGCAGCATATTAATCGTTTTCCTGACCTAGTGCAGATTCATGCCAGTGATGCAGGAAGTACCACTCGAGAAAACTGACCAAAAAGAAGAACGCGAATCCGAGAGCCGTAGCGACAAAGACGAGCGCGAAGAGATAATCGGTTTGCAGTTGGGTACTGGCGTACATGATTGAATATCCAATCCCGCCTTCGCCAACTCGGCTGGATCCGGCGAAAAGCTCTCCGGTAATGCCGCCGATCACTGAGATACCACTCGAAATACGAAGCCCGACAAACAATGAGGGGACGGCGTGCGGCAATCGAAGTTTCCAAAAGCATTGGGCAGGAGATGCGTTATGCATCGCAAAAAGACTGACCAGGTTCTTGTCCACGCTAATAAGCCCCTGTGTCGCGTTAGCAATGATTGGGGCCAAGCATATGATGAATGTGATGAGGGAAACTGAAACAGTGCCAGGTCCGGCCCACATCACGATTAAGGGAGAAATAGCGACGATTGGAACCGTTTGGAGCAAGATGGTGTACGGATAGAGCATCCGCCGGATCCAGCCGGATTGTGCGAATACGATCGCGATAATCATTCCGGCTAGAACGCTTGCCAACAATCCGATCAGGACCGCACTCGACGTGATCCGCAACGCATTGAGTAACGAGTCGCGCCGACTAATTAAAGCCGATACCACCTCCCACGGCGAAGGAAGAATAAATCGCGGAATTCGGAGGACCAAGATGATGGCTTCCCAAATGGTGCAGAGCGCGCAAAAGATGAGCACGACACTGAGAAAATCGATGAGGCGATGTTTCGCAAGCAACTTCATTTCAAGGTACCGGCGATAGGCGAGTGAACGACGCTGCGGAGCTTGTGGGTGACTTCCAGGACCATCTGCTCATATTCTGCACAGAGTCGCAGATCGGCGTTTCTCGAAGCAGCAAATCGAACCGGTATTTCGTGTGCGATTCGGCCGGGATAAACCGACAACACGATAATGCGATCGGAAAGGAATACTGCTTCGGCAACAGAATGCGTAACGAAGAGTGCGGTCCAACGATTTTCCGCGCGCAAACGCAGAAGTTCTTCATTAAGCCGATCACGGGTCATTTCATCTAACGCCGCAAACGGTTCATCCATCAGGAGTACTTTGGGTCGGCCGGAGAGCGCGCGGGCGATGGAGACGCGCATCTTCATTCCGCCGGAAAGCTGTCGAGGGTATTGACCGGCGACGTTGGTGAGCCCGACCAAGGCCAAAGCCGCTTTCGCCTTCTCTTTCTGGCGGGCACCACTTTCGCCATGCAATTCCAGAGTCAGCTCGACATTTCGTTGAACGGTTCTCCATGGGAGTAGCGTCGCGTCTTGAAACATGAAAGCCATGATCTCCCGGGCATCCACCGGTTCCATACCGTCGATTGAAATCTTTCCTGAGGAAAGGGGGCTCAAGCCGGCGACCAGTTTCAGCAGAGTCGATTTACCGCAGCCGGAAGGACCGATGATGCTCACCAGCTCGCTTGGCTGAATATTCAGGGAGATCCGGTCCAGCACGTGCGTCCCATTTGGATAGGTTTTGCTTACCTCGTGGATTTCAATATGCGACCGGCTCCCAGGCTGTTTGGCAGTCTGCCGCGTCGGGTTCTTGTTGGACAGAAATGATCTCATCTAGGCGGCAACAGGAAGCTCCAGCCGAGAAGGCTTGGCCGGTTCATGGAAGATCGCCTGGGTTGCTCGGGACCAGGTCCAGGGATCGGCTTCCGGTGGTGGCACCGAAGAGCAGGAATTGCGGTCATATAGTGGGAATGCCGAGCTCGCGATCTCCAGTCGGACGCATTCACCGGGCGCGAATACGCAGGAGGTCGGCTCAAGTTCAAATTCCCAGCAAAACGGTTCATCAGGCGTAAGGCCGCGCGGAAACATCCAGTTTGATCGAGCGATGCCGATGCTGATGAATTCTGCTCGACCATCGTGCCGCACTCGAACCAGTTTGCCGACGAAATCAGCCGATTCTCTTGAGCTGATGGCGAACAGAACCAGTTTCGGATGACCAAAGATGCGAAGTGCCTGGTCTAACGGTGGCGAGGTATAAACGAGAAGGTTGTTTCCCTGTTCCAAGCCGGACTGGTCGAACGAACCGGCCGCAGCACTGATGCCTCCGGGGGCAATGACGGGGACCTCCGGGTCGTAGACATAAAAGTCGCGCGGTTCCTGGGTGTCTGGACTGGAGGTGCTCAATCGACCATCGCCGTGGACCGAATTTGCGTTTCCCGAGCTTCGGAGAAAGAAGCTTTGACGGTTTTGTCGAGGCCAGCTTTGGGCAGTGTACCATCGGTTCGCGCCCAGCGCGAAATGGCGAATCGATGGTTCGTTGGCAAACTCCTCGCTTCCTTTTAGCCAATGATTGAGCCAGCGCAAAAGAATCAAATTCGTATCGAGCGCCGCAGCCTCACCCAAGTCGGCATCACCCACTCGTGTTCCCAATGGGATATGGATCCAAGGACCGGCGATAAGATACTGATTAGGGCAACCGGCCGTTTGCAGGGCCAGGAAGGTGTCAATGCTTCCTTTGAGGTAGAGATCGTACCAACCGGAAAGATGGAGCGCAGGAAGCTGTGGCAGTCGTGCGCTGAGATCGAATGTGCGCCAATAGTCATCCCAATGCCGATGACTGATCCAATCCTTTAGGTACGCAGGTATGCCCGGTTGATTCAAGCCGGGCGTTGCGTCGTAAGGAGCGTACAATGCCTGTTGCCGCACGTTGAGCCAGAGATCTTCAAGCGTGCGACTAGTCTCAGCCAATCCACTGCGACGAACGTCCTCCCTCAACATTTGAATCCCCCAGCCGAGCGTGGCTGCGAGCCGAAGGGCTCCGTTATGATAGAACCAGCCATGGTAAAGATCGTGGGCGGTCATCCAGGGTGCGATCGCGACTAAGCCAGGTGGACCTTCGGCGGCAGCAAGCAATTGCGTAGCTCCCTGGTAAGAGAAGCCGTACATGCCGATCTTGCCATTACAAGCCGGATGCTGAACCAGCCAGGATAGTGTGTCGAAGCCGTCGGTTCCCTCGTTCCGAAACGGATAAAATATTCCTTCGGAGTCGCCACGTCCACGGACGTCCTGGATGACGACGTGATAACCGGCCCGAGCAAACCAAACTGGATGCGCATAAACGACCGTGGACGCAATGTCGCGTCCGTACGGTTGCCGCATGAGAAGGGTGGGAGCGGGTCGGTGGCCGGCGGGATAGTAATGATCGGAGATGAGGGTTATGCCGTCCCGCATTCGGCATTGAACCGAGCGTTCTAGTCGTACCCCGTTTCCGCAATCGATCAGATTTCCAGAGGATTTCATTGTGGGTAAGGGGATTTAAAGGTCGCCATCGCCAGCAGAGCGTCGGCCACCTTTCGGGCCATGGCTGCCAACCATTGTTGTCCCTTTTCCGGAGTTGAAGATCGGGGATCACCCAAGACACCGGACGGAGCAATATCTTTAGTGAGCCAGGAAAAGGTGGCCGGCCCGTTTTCCGGGAGCAGCGTGCCCGATTTGGAGAGGTCCGCGATATAATTCACGGAATACTGATCCGTCTTGACTAACTCCGGGCAGCCGGCCAGCAAGAGCGAAGTCTCCACCTCGCCGGCGTGATATCCATATGCTTTTTCTTGAGGATTGAGCCCGATCAGGGTGGCTCCTCCCGATGCGCTTAGACAGAAGGTTCGCAAGCCAAATTCAGCGCGTAGATCCCGAGCCATCATATCAATAGCCGAGCTATTTCCACCATGGGAATTATAGAGGACCAGCCTCTGAAAACCTGCGTGTGCCAAACTTGAGCCGATATCTCGCACGACCGACATAAAGGTGGCGGCGGAAACCGCGAGGGTGCCGGCATAGCCGATGTGTTCATTGCTCTTGCCATAACAGAGCGGTGGCAGGGCAAAGACCGGCGCTTCGCGCGGTAAGATCTGCAGGGCGTTTCCCAGAACGAGATTGTTTATCAGCGTGTCCGTAGCGAGCGGCAAATGATATCCATGCTGTTCGATTGCTGCGGTCGGCAAAACCAGGAGCGTACTTTCACGCGGTAAATGATCTACCTCTTGCCACGTAAGGTAAGAAAACTGGCGATCGTCCGGAATCCAGGTTTTCACGACTGCGCAAGAATCGATTCCACCTTTCGAAATGTCGCCATTTTGCCAGGATTCAAGAGCCCGTTTGGATCGAACAGGTACTTTGCCCGCAGCTGCCGGTTGTCTGAGCGGAAACGTCCGCCGCCTTCGACTTGGTTTACGTGAGGGTTAGCGACGCTCACTCCAATCTCCCGACAGTAATCGATCATTTCGTTGAGGTACGGTTCAGTTCGATAGCGAACAATCGGTAGACAACATGGTACAATTCGACCGGTATCATTCTTAACCATCTCCATGTGGAACAAGAAATCGTTGCCGAAACGCGCGCGAATTAACCGGAATTGGTCGCGTACTCGATCAGGATCGAAATTACATTGCAAATAGGTCAGTGCGGGATCGTCTTTGATTGCCCACAGCGTGGTGTGGTTCCAAGTATAGTCGGTCAAGAGCGGACCGCGGCGAGGCTCTTGATACCGCTGGGCGAAGGTCACTTGACCCGCGCAATCTTCCGCCTCGGCGGTTACGGTCGCTAGTTGGGGATCATCTACTTGGCAAAAAATGATCGCTTTTTCTTCCGGACAAATTTTTCGGACGGGAATGAAGTAGCTCGGGATGGGCCATTCAAAAATAGTAACTAACCGTTTTCGGATCTTGTCATTTTGCGAAAGCCCTTCGCCAAAATCGTACGCCTCAGAAAAAGTGGGGAAGGCAACTGCGATTTGAGCCCACTCACGGCGGGTTCCCAAGGCCAGCCAGATCTTGGTAATAATTCCGTTAGTTCCCCATGAGTGGAGGATCTGGTGTACTTCGTCGCCCACGAAACGAAGGAGCCGCGGTTCCTGCTCCATCGTTAGCAGCTCGATGGCGCGTACCGTTTGATTGTCTCGTAATGCGCCATAAGTAATCGATCCGATACCGCCGGAACCACCGGCGAGAAAGCCGCCAACGGACGCTTTAATATAAGTGCTGGGATAACAACGCAATTCCCAGCCCACCTTGCGAGCCGCTATTTCGATTGCTCCAAGCCGTGCGCCTGGTTCGCAGACTGCGACGCCGTCCGACTCGATGGCAAGAATCCGGTCCATCGGTGCCAGATCCAATACAATGCCGCGTTCCAGCGGAACGGCCTGACCATAGTTCCCGGTTCCCGATCCGCGAACCGTCACCGGAATATTTTCAGTAAAAGAAAAGCTGACAATCTTTCTGATCTCTTCTACTGATTGCGGTTGAATAATCACGTCCGCCCGCTTGTCATCGAGCAACCGCTTAAGGATTGGTGAATACCAGTAAAAGTCCTTCGATAACCTCTCAACCGCTTGAGGCTCCTGGATTATCGCGTCCCTTCTTCCAAGCCGGGTTGCCAGTTCAGCAATATGGGATTCAGTCATCGGTTGTTTGACCGCCAGGTTTCAAATCGCTTGATCATGTTTGGATGAGAAAATAGAGAGGAATAACAGAGTTCCGCCTCGATTGGACCAACGACCTCGCAATTCATATCGCTTTTGCCGGCGAAATCGCTGGCCGAAATGTAGATCTGGTTACAGTGGCGAGCAGCGTGCTCGATGGTTGCGCCATAGACCACCCGGTCGATGCCCGCCCACAGGATCGCTCCCATGCACATCGGGCACGGTTCGCAAGTCGTGTAAAGACTATAACCCCGGAGGAGATGGTTTTTGATCCGTCTACAAGCAAGCCGGATCGCATTCACTTCCGCGTGACAAGTTGGATCGTTTTTTTGCGAGGCTTGATTGACGGTTCGCACCAACATCTGACCGGATTGCGTATCTACGACCATGGCCCCAAATGGTACGGGCGTATCCGTTGCCAAGGTTCGTTCAGTGAATCGGATCAGGCTGATCATCTGCTCCTGATCAAGGGTAGAGCTTTTGTGCGGCTTGAGTTCTGACCTGGTCATCGGGTGTTCGATCGGAACGAGCAGGTTCTATTCCCTAAGGCAGGTAGAGCGAAACAGTCTCTAAGGACAGGTAGGGCGAAACACAACGTCGAGCGCCAGCGACATAAGATGTGTGAGCCTGAAGGGGTGCTGCGGCCGAAGAGGCTCACAGTCCTTAGAGACTGTTTCACCCAGCCCGTCATAGGTGTGGATCACCAGTTTTACGCATTCGGCATAAATCTCGAAATAGCAGACCTCAACGATACGGTACACAATGTCCTCATATGCAAAACGAGGGACTGGATCCCAATCTCATCGAAACTTCCGTGACCGACATCCGCCGGAAGATGCTGACTAAAGAAATCAGCATTCGGATTCCAACTGAGATCGCGAAGACGCACCGCAATCTATCCCCAGAGCACAATACCTACCTCGCAACCAGCGACGAAAATATCCAGCGACAACTCGATCAGCTTGTGTCACTCGATCAGGCACCGCTCGGCGGGATTCCGATTTCGATTAAAGACTGCTTCGACGTCGCCGGTTACCCGACGAGCACCGGGTCCAGGTTTTATCAGGAACAGTCCGGGATTTGCGCGGCTGATTCCGGGATAGCGCTTCGAGTACGTTCGGCCGGCGGAATCATCATGGGTAAGACACACCTCAATCAATTAGCCTACGGCCTTACCGGCGAAAACTTAGATTTCGGAAACTGTTTGCAGCCAGCGAATCCGACCTGGCTCACCGGCGGATCCAGCAGCGGAGCTGCTGCCAGCATTTTGGAAGCTTCGGCCATGTGCGCAATTGGCACTGATACCGGCGGTTCAATACGATTTCCCGCAAGCCTCTGTGGGTTGTGCGGTTTTCGAGCATCTTTGGGAGTCGGTTCGTGGGAGGGAGGGTGGCATCTCGCGGAATCGTTCGATACGATCGGATTTCTTTTTCGACATTTGGAAGATGCCCTTCTGCTGGGAGAAACGATTCTTGAATTGCCGAGGCCAAGAACCGCTCCGCGTTTCCAGAGAATTGGAGTCGTCGAGGGGAATTTCCTTCGCGATGCCGAACCCGAGGTGATAGCGGGCGCAGTGGGTTGGAGCCGAATTCTCGAGCAGAGCGGATTCTCATTGGAAAACTTCGCGCCAATTGATTGGGAAGAAGCGCTCGAGGTCTTCCGTCCCCTCCAGGCATCTGAAGCAGCGAAGATTCATGCGGGAAATTTCGATAAATTCGAGCCAGAGATTGGAGCCCGCCTCGAATGGGGAGCGAGTCTTACGCAGAATGAATTGGATATGCTGCGAGAACGCCGCGATTTGTTCGTGCAGCGAATGCAGGAGATCTTCTCTCTTTACGACTTATTGCTTTTGCCAATCGCCCCGATTGCCCGGCTAGAAAACGGACTGGACCATCGGCCGGCGCGCGATCGGGTCCTACGCTATACTACTCCGGTGAGCGTTGCTGGGTTGCCCTGTTTGGCTTTGCCCAATCGGGTGGGAGGAACGCAGTTAGTGGCACCTCACGGAGCAGATCGAGAGCTGCTGCAGCTCGCGGCACTGCTACGCGGCAATGACAGCGCGCAGCATGGCACAGCTGCTGCTAGTTTCACCTAGCGATGATTCGCAGTCTTCTCGCTCTTTTTTTTACCTGCTCGCTGCTGCTGTTAGCTGGATGCAACAAAGCCGCCGAACCCCCAAAAGCTTCCGAAGTGCAGCTTACACCGGTTCGTTTTCTGACCGATTGGTATCCCCAGCCAGAACATGGCGGCTTCTATAATGCTCTGGTTCGCGGCTATTACAAAGAGGCAGGCTTGGATGTGACGATTGAACCGGGTGGTCCAAATATCTATCCGACTCAACGAGTTCCGGTTGGGGCGGGCGAGTTCGGTATGGCGTCCTCTGATATTGTGCTCACCACGAATGCCGAAGGCCAAGACCTAGTTGCGATCGGGGCGACGATGCAATGGGATCCGCAAGCGATCATGCTGCATGCGGAAGACCCGGCAAATAGTTTTGCCGATTTAGAAGGTCGCACTATCGCGGCCGTTCCTGGCTCAGTCTGGTTTCGATATCTGGTGAAGAAATTCAATTACCAAAATGTGAAAGAGATACCGGCTACTTTTACCATAGCCAATTTCTTGCATGACCCCCGGTACATCCAACAGATCTTTGTGACGTCGGAGCCATTCTTTGTCGAGCAATCCGGCGGCGCGAAACCAAAAATCTTACTCATCAAGGATACCGGCTACCAGATCTATCGCGTTTTCTTCACGACCCGAAGCTACCTGGAAAAGAATCCGGAGATTGTACGAAAGTTTGTTGCCGCGTCGGTCAGAGGCTGGCGGGACTATATTCAAGACCCGAGCGCAGCGAATGCGGAAATTGCCAAACGAAATCCGGAGATGAACGTGGAACGGATGAAGTTTAGTTGGAATGCACTGAAAGAGGGAGGCTTCGTTTATGGTTCTGATTCGAGCGGCGCGTTGGTTGGCAAATTCGACCCCCAGCGTTGGAACGAAAACTACCAGATTTTGCGAAGCCTTGGAGTTATCACAAAAGACATCGACCCGTCGCGGGGTTACACGCTGGAATTCACCAAGGGCCTATGATTTCTCAGAGGCCGGCAACTCAGCGTCTGGCAGTACCAGCAATATCAGGATAATTCCAATACAGGCGAACATCCGGAACGCTGCGTCCTGGCCGTTCCAAATCTTCGATTGCCACATCAAAAACCATTCTCCGCCCACGGACAAAAAAGCGACAAACCACTGCAAGAGACTGAGGGTTAGGCCAATGATTGCCGGGTTCTTGGCCTGTTGAAAATTGGTCGAAGCGGATTTTAGATTGCGAAGACCATTGAAGGCTCCCCACCAGCAAAAAAAGGCGGTAGCAGTTTCCCACACGATGATCGTTGCGTAGAAGAGAGTGTCTTCCAATCCGGAAGTGAGAGCGCGCCACTTTCCGTGATTTTCAGGAAAAGTCGTGTCCATACTCAAGACGTGCTCCACGAAATGGTAGTTGGAATCGTAATCGGTTAAGTTGTTGAAAACGACCAACGTGAGGAAGAAGGCGACAGCGGCCACCAGAGCTAATTTGCAGAGGCGAAGGGTCATGGGTTCGGGTGACGGAGCATGATATATGCCGAAGAAGTTGATCTGCTACCGGTAACGCTGTTGCCGTTTAGCCATCGTGGCATTTTTTCGAACTATGTTAAATATATCGTACATTAGTATTGGAGCGAACCTCCGCGCCATCAGGAGGTCCGGTTGAGCGCGATCGAAGCCCGCCTCAAGTCACTCGGATTTCAGCTGCCAGAGTCGCCAGCTCCAGGCGGCAACTACGTCCCGTTCGCGGTCCAGGACTCCTTCGTGTTTTTGGCCGGGGTTATCTCAACCTGGAATGGCGCGGTGATAACTGGCACCGTCGGGGCCGACAAAAGTATCCAAGATGGTTACGAAGCGGCCCGCGCTTGTGCTCTCGTTCAGTTGGCCAACCTGAAAGTAGCTCTCGGCGATTTGGATCGGGTGGACCGTATCCTATCCTTGAATGGCTATGTGAATGCAGTTCCTGGATTCGCGGAGTCTCCCCAGGTAATAAACGGTGCTTCCGATCTTCTGGTGGAGCTTTTTGGCTCTCGCGGGCTACACGCCCGTGCGGCGATTGGGGTATCGGCGCTGCCGAAGAATGCGCTGGTCGAGATTCAGTTGGTGGCTGCTGCGCAGCAATGACAGTACCTGCTACGCAGGTATGACAAATGACAGATGACAAATGACAAATTGGCTAGAGTCTAGGTGCAGTGCACGACCCTCGAGGGAGGGCGCGCGTCCTGGTGCGCCGCGGATCGCGGTGACGCGATCCCTCCCGATAAAATGTGCAGTCGTCATGTGGAATGTTCTGATCGGAGTCCAGCAATTTGTCATTTGTCATCTGTCATTTGTCATGGCTGCGTAGCAGCTCATGCCTGAATTTACTCTAACCGCCGCGTCGACGCATGACCGCTGGAATCGCGATCTCTCGCCTCAACTATGCGTTACGTCCGGAGCGGTGATTCATATTGAATGTTTGGATTCGAGCGGCGGCCAGCTTGGGCCTAATTCGACATTACCTGATTTTCTGCGAATCGATCGAAATAAGATTCATACGTTGACTGGCCCGGTCTTGGTCGAAGACGCACTACCCGGAGACGTTTTGCAGGTCGAATTTCTCGAAATTACTCATCGAGGCTGGGGATGGTCGAGCATCATCCCCGGCCTCGGATTCTTGCCGGACCGTTTTCCTGCGCCGTTCTTTTTTAGCTGGAAGTTAGATGAGAAGGTTTCTAGATCGCTCGCACCCGCTATGGTTCCGTTGCGCCCGTTCTGTGGTGTGGTCGGGGTAGCGCCAGGTGAGGAAGGCGAATTCCGCACCCGTCCTCCAGGCGTATTCGGTGGAAACATTGACGTACGCGATCTCAGTTCCGGGGCGACCATTCATTTGCCCGTACAAACCCCAGGGGCCCTTCTGTCTCTTGGGGACGCGCACGCCGCTCAAGGAGATGGTGAGGTTTGTATCAACGGTATCGAGTGTCCGGCCGACGTGACCGTACGGCTAAAACTCTTGAAGAATAAAAAACTGACCGCGCCGCTCGTGGAGAGTGCGCCAGCGCGCTCAGAAACGGCCGGAAAGTGGATCATGGTCGAATCGGACACCGAACCGTTGGCCGCGGCTCGCCGGGCCACTCTTCGCATGATTGAGTTTTTGGGAGAACAATGGAATCTCTCTCCGGAAGACGCCTACCTGCTTTGCAGTGTCGCAATGGATCTGCGTCTCGCGCAGGTAGTGAACGTGCCGATGGTGACGGTTTGCGCCGCGCTGGAGAAATCTATTTTCGAAGAACCGGCGAGACAATGATTCATTACTGACGTTCCCAGCAAGGCAAAACCGCATCGAATCATTGCCTCGCCGGTTCTGTTGGCATGTCGTGTGCTGATGATCACGTGCATGATCGCGATTGGGATAAAAGGGTTCACCAACCTCCTCAACTTGTAGCCTGATGGAACTGCGTCATCTACGCTACTTTGTTGTCGTCGCAGAAGAGTTGAACTTTTGTCGTGCGGCCGAAAGATTGAGGATCGCTCAGCCTCCGTTGAGTGTGCAGATTCGTCACCTCGAGGAAGAGTTGGGAGTCCAGTTATTCTATAGGATTAAGCGGCGGATCACGCTTTCGCCGGCCGGCGAGGTCTTATTCAGTCAGGCCCGAAGACTTCTCCGAGAAGCGGAACAAATCGCGGATCAAGTCCGTGAGGCGGCCTCTGGGAAAACCGGGTCCCTCTCCATCGGCTTTGTCGGGACAGCCATGTATGATATTTTACCAGGCGCCCTGACGATCTTTCGTTCTGCATTTCCCAAGATCCAACTCGACCTGGAAGACATTCACAGCGGGCATCAGATCCAGGCGTTGAGGCGCCGCAAGATTGATGTCGGTTTTACTCGGCCGCCGGTTCAGGACGATTTTTTGGAAACCGAAGAAGTGGTGCGGGAGAAATTGATGGTGGCGCTGCCTGAAAAACATCGATTCCGCGACCGAACTGAGATCGCTTTGGCTGACCTCGCCGACGAACCATTTTTGATCTGTTCACCAAACTGTGGTCTACGCAATTTGTACCTGGACTTGATTCAGGATGCCAGCTTTCGGCCGCGAATCGTTCAAGAGGCAACCCATATCCAGACTCAGATCGGCCTTGTCGCCGCAGGGGTCGGGATTTCTTTGGTACCATGGTCAGCGGCGGGTCTACAGCAAGCTGGTGTTGTCTATCGGCCTCTTAGTTTTCCGCAAGCAAGTCTCAGTAAATTGATGGTGTGGCGAAAAGGACCATGCCCGGTTCATCTGACTGGTTTTTTGGGAGCTGTCCGGCAGGCTGCGGCTTTGTTGCGTACCAGCGTAGCAATCCGACGCGCTTGTCGGCCAGCTCCAGAGGCCGGCTTCGCGATGGTCAATAGCCGATAGGAAGCGCTTTGCGAAGAGCCTTGGGGTGGGATCGCAGCCTGTCTAGGGATCTGCGCTATCGGAGTCGGCTATCTCCTGTCGGCTATTGATCGTTCGCTCTGCGCTACCACCCAAGGATCCAGGCAAAGATTAGTGGCGCTACGATCGTAGCGTCTGATTCGATCACGTACTTCGGCGTGTCGAGGGAAAGCTTGCCCCAGGTGATTTTCTCGTTCGGCACCGCGCCAGAGTACGAACCGTAGCTGGTCGTCGAATCACTAATTTGGCAAAAGTAACCCCATCGCGGAACACTCTCGCGCCGCAGATCCTGGTGGAGCATTGGTACGACACAAATCGGGAAATCTCCCGCAATACCGCCGGCGATTTGGAAAAACCCGGTCGATGAGCTAGCCGAGGTCGTCGTGTACCAGTCGGCCAATTGGACCATGTACTCGATCCCGGTGCGTACAGTATGAACGTTCTGAACGCCGCCGGAGATGCAGTGGCCGGCATACATATTTCCTAGCGTCGAGTCTTCCCATCCAGGGACAAACATCGGTAATTGTTTCTGCATCGCGGCGTAAAGCCAGCTATCCTTGGGATCGATCTGATAATATTTCTTCAACCGATCGTCCTTAAGGATCCGATAGAAGAACTCATGCGGAAAAAAACGTCGCCCGTTTTTGTCAGCATCGACCCACTCTTCCAGTACCGCCTTTTCGATACGACGCATAGCTTCCGCTTCGGGGATACAGGTGTCGGTAACTCTGTTCAAATGCTGGTCGAGGAGCGCTTGTTCGTCCTCCGCACGTAACTCGCGCCAATTGGGAATGCGCTTGTAATGGTGATGCGCTACCAAATTAAAAACATCCTCTTCGAGATTCGCTCCGGTGCAGCAGATAGCATGGATTTTGTCCTGCCGTATCATTTCGGCCAAAGAGAGCCCCAGCTCTGCCGTACTCATTGCGCCAGCCACCGTAACCAACATTTTTCCACCGTTCTCTAGATGTCGCTGGTAACCTTCGGCAGCATCTTTGAGAGTAGCCGCGTTAAAGTGACGATAGTGACGGGAAATGAATTTGGTGATCGTGCTCATTTGACAGGAGCCTTTCGAATCTACTGATTCTGACAAAAGATCAACCCAATGAATGACAATGACAGATGACAGATTTGAACCGGAGTTTCTGCAACTGGCACCTACGCAAAAGAGATGAGCGATCGGAAGAAGCGATTCCCGCGTTTGGCACGCGCCTTTGTCATCTGTCATTTGTCATGCTTTTGGCTATTTGCTATAGCCCTACTGTCAGTGCCGCCGACAGTAGTGCACCCGGTGAGAAGATCTTTCAATCGCGCTGCTTTGTTTGCCACGGGCGAGACGGACGAGGCTCGGGACCCGCTTCGCAAAGTCTTGCGCAGAAGCCACAAGATTTGACCGATCCGAGTTGGCAACGAAGCGTGACCGATGATCAGATAAAAACCGTTATTCGCGCAGGTGGCGCAATTATCGGAAAAAGCGGCGCCATGCCGCCTAATCCGGATCTGACAAATGAGGATTTAAATTCGCTACTGGAATTCGTGCGTCATTTGGCTAATACGCGGTAGGACCAGACAGAAATTTCATGTCGCCCTTTGGTCGGCATGAATCCGGTAAGCGGAACGGTGAATTCGTGCGGACGATAATTCGTGAAACAACAACCTGGGTCGGTCAAAACAGGAAAAACCAAGGCAAAGCACTGGCGCGCAGCCGTACCGGCGTTCTCGGCGTTATTTCTGAAGAGCGTATGCTAAAAGCTGTAGCCGTTTTAGGCATGGTGTGGTTCGGAGTTTCTCCGCTTGTGGCCGATGAGCCGAATATCAGAGTGGACGGAGCATGGATGCGCGCGGTCCCGCCATCGGTATCTGACACCGCGATTTACTTGACGATCACCAATCTGGGAAAGGACAAGGTTGCCTTGACTGGTGGCAAAACGCTGATTGCGGATTCGGTCGAACCGATGATTACAACCAAATCGGGCGAAGGGGCCAAACAGGAACTAGGCATGGCATCGGTCGATTCGCTGGAAGTTCCCCCTGGTGGGAAGTTAGTGCTCGAACCGGGCGGGAATCATCTGATGGTGATGGGTCTAAAAAAACACCCGGCGGAAGGTGAGAAAGTCAATTTAACGATTACATTGGAGCCAGGTGGTCACGAGATCCGGCTGGAGATACCGGTTTCTCGCAAACCGGTTTCATGAGCACGTCCATTCTTCCCAACCAAAAGGTTCAGCCGAACGAGCGCGGACCATTCTGGTCGAATTGGCGAATCTGGGCTGCTGTCGTGGCACTGCTCTTCGCCTTGGGAATCTCGATTCTCTTTGGCTCGAAGCAGGCAGCGCAACGAGGTTACTTTGGTCAGCGCCTGTTTCCTCCCAAGGAAGCCTTTGATTTTAATTTGATCAACCAAGACGCGCAGCCGTTCCAGTTACATCAGCTGCGCGGGAAGGTGGTCTTGTTTCTTTTCGGTTTTACTCACTGTCCCAACGTATGCCCTACTTCATTGACCAATCTGGGTGCGGTTTACCAGAAGCTGGGACCTGAACTGCGCAAACAGGTACAGATCCTGTTTTTGTCTGTCGATGCGCAAAGAGACACGCCCACGGCGTTGAAAAACTATGTCCCATGGTTTGATCCCAGCATTATTGGTCTAAGTGGATCGAAGGAAGCAATCGATCGGACGGTTCAAGAATATGGTGGAAGTTACGAGATTATGCCGGCTTCTTCCAAGGATCCCAATAGTTACGGGGTGAACCATTCTGCGTACATCTACCTGATCAATCCAGCTGGTCAGCTTGAGCTGCTGTACGACAACGACAAGCTCGTCGATACCGACCGGATGGTCGGCGATATCCGCAAAGTTTTGACGGAGAAGTAGCCCACTCCGGTATCGCCCTACCGGCGGGCATGTCGAGGTCAAATTTGCTATCTGCTTTTGGCTTTAGAGACCAAACCATCGTGAATCTCGCCGCATTCTTCGCAGGCAGACCCGGCGGTCTACTTGGAACCATCCTTTTCGATCGATACGTTGGTGGCTTTAATAAGAGCAGAAACTGAGTCTCCGACTTTAAGCTGCATTTCACGAACGGACCGAGTTGTAATGACGGCGGCCAGCGGTCCGATTGCGGTCTCAATCACTATTTCTGAAAGCACTTTCTCCGAGGTGATCTCCCGGATGATACCCGTGATTTTGTTTCGAATGCTGAGGCTCATCTGGCGATCGTCGAATCGGGAAGATGAGAATGCAACGGAAAAGGGGAGAGCGTAAGCGCTCCCGCTAGTGGCCGGCCGGACCACTACCGAACCGTGATTATGCAGCTCTGCTTTCCCGGTTGCGCGCTTCTTTCGCTGGTTGTAGACAAGTGAGCGATGGACGCGAAACGAACTTTCATCTCGTTAGTCATATTCTTGGCGCCTCTTTCGTTTCTAAATGCCCAAGAGAAAAATACGAAGGGCGCCTCTTCCGTCCAAAGCGAGCTCGAGGCCATCAAAATAGAACTCAAGGCGCAACAGGATAAGATCGAGCAGCTCTCGCAAGAAATCGCTAAACTGAGTGAAGCAATCAAGGAGAGCGAGGCCAACAAGGAAAAGGCTGCGGCCGAGAAGTCTCCTAGTTCCACACCGCCGCCCAAGGCCGTCGCGGTGAGTCCAACGCCGACACCACCCGCTACGGTTGGCGTAGAAAATCCTTCGCCAACTGAACCAAGCGGTACTCGGGCCCATGTCGTCGCCAAAGGTGAGACATTGACTCAAATTGCGAAACAGTACGGCGTGACGGTCGAAGAGATTCAACAGGCCAACAAGATTCAGGACGCAAAGAAGCTGCAGATTGGTCAGACGATCAAAATTCCCGGAAGCGCCTCTCCATCGCCATCTCCAGAAGGTGAGAAGCCCTGAGCTGGTCCGTAGGGAAGCGGTGAAAGTAGCCGACACTTTAGGTGGGTCCGTGTTTGTGCCTGTTTTTTCTGAGCCATCGGGCTGCCGCAGATTGACGTTCTTAACAAGACTGGTAATGTTTAGCTATGCCCGAAAGGACGCAGAAACCACCAGCTCCGGCTCCGTGGGAACCAAAACAGGGTGACGGAGATGGTCCGCGCTCGCCGGACGTTTCGAAGCCGGATACCAAAGATCTTTTGAAGCGGATGCGCAAAGTCGACCCCAACCAGTCGAAGCGTTATCGGCAGCGTACCGGTCAGTGAGATGGATGTGATCGAGCCTCGCGATCGGTTTCCGGGGATTCCGGAAGCTCAGTCGGTAGAATCGAATGACTTTGTTTCGGTCCTGAGAAGACGGGGCGCGCTTGCGCGACCCGTCACCGCGGTGGCGCCGTCGGCAATCACTGAAACCCAGGCAACCACGATTTTGGCATTCAAATTTGCCGATGGAGTGCTGGTGGCCGGAGATCGGCGAGCGACCGCCGGGAACGTTGTCATGTACGACCGTGCGGATAAGGTACTAGAAATTGACCGTCATTCGGTGATGGCTATCGCCGGTTCGCCGGCAACCGCTTGGGAAATGGCTCGTGTCCTCGAGCACTCATTCCAGTTTTACCGTCGAAGTCAGCTTCAGGAGATGAGCGTCGAGGGAAAGGTGCGCGCCCTCTCCAAATTACTTCGGGATAATTTGGGAATGGTTATCCAAGGGGTCGGGGTTGTCGTACCGCTCTTTGCTACTTTCGATACAAAGGCGGCGGAGCCAGCAAAGGTTTTCTTTTACGACGCGATGGGTGCTCAATTTGAAGCCACCGACTTTGCGGCCAGCGGATCGGGTGGCCCTTCGGTTCGCAGCATTCTATACTACGAAAATACCTGGGGTTCGAAACCGCTTCGCGAACGTGATCAAGCGGCGGCGATCACGGTTGCGTTGCGCGCATTGGATACCGCAGCGGAGTCCGACACTGCTACTGGTGGTGTCGATCGGTACGGAAAGATTTTTCCCGTAATCAAAGTTATCGGACGTGACGGTATCCAATCGATCGAACACGATGAGCTCGCTTCGCGTTTTCAGGCAGCTTTGACATGATCGACGAACCATATCGTTGGGTAGAGGCGATTGCCAATCGGCGGGAGTACATCGAGCACGAACTCGCCAGCGGAAGTCCTACGATGGCGCTCAGTTGTGCCGAAGGGGTGCTGCTTTTCACATTTGGCAAAGAACGCAAAAAAATCTTTGAGATCTACGATCGCATAGCCATGGGTGGAATTGGACATCCCGGAGATCTCGAGCGGTTGCGGATGCTGGCAATCGAGCTTGCCAGTACCGAGGGATTCACGCGGTCCGCAGCCGACGTTTCGCTTCGACGGATGGTAAATTACTCATTCAGCCCCACGCTTAAACAAGCATTTGAACAAATTTACGGAGCGCCTTACCTCGCGCGCTTGCTCTTTGTCGAACTCGGTGACGATCCGGATCTCGATCTTTTTGTCCGACTTGATTACGATGGCGCTATGCATGGCAACGCCATGGCGCCGGGAAAGTTCCGCGACCATTTCGGTGTCATTTCCGGTACACGCCGGTCGACCGAAGCCATTGAGGCTTACCTGCGCGGGACAAAACTAGGCGGGCTGGAAGAGGCGCTAACGACGGCGATTCGGGCGTGGGCGATCGGATTATTCATGGCCGACGAAGAGCACCGTGAAGTACCCGAAGAGGCCGTTCTTCATGAGTTTCTTCGAGAGCGGTTGCCAGAGTACACGGTGGAAGCTGCTTTGCTGGAACGACGTTCCCGAATGCGGATAGCATTTGTTGAGCTAGACGAGAAAAAGTTAGCGAAGTCGATGGATCCGTTCCGGACTTAGCGGAGGTGCGCCCATGCCAGTGTACCGTCTCGGAGATCCCGGCGGCGTCATCCCGATATGCGAGACGGCACACTAACAGAGCTGGCCAAAAAAGTCCTCCGAGTTGCTCGTCACGTATTAGCGTGGGTTGGATTAATCATCCTATTCCGGCTGTTTATCCTCATTCTACAAAATTCTCCACCTGTTTCTTCCGAAGGCCCGCGCGTCGAGCCACGGATTTTGCCTGGTATTTTCAATACGGTCATCATCGATCCGGGCCATGGTGGCTCTGACGAAGGTGCATCCGGCCATAATCTGAAAGAGAAAATAATTACGCTGGAGCTTGCGCACCGAATCGTACCGAAATTGAACGCTCTCGGATTCACCGCGATCCTGACTAGAGAAGCGGACGAATTCGTGTCGCTGCCCGAGCGGGTGGCGATCGCCAACGCCGTCCCCGGCGCGATCTTTATCAGCTTACATTGCAATTTTTCCGATAATGCGACTGCTCACGGTGTAGAGATCTATCGGTGCGAGGCCAAATCGGAAGGAACTAATATCCGAGTGACGATATCCGCGGGGAATGCCGAAGCAATTTCCGACGTGGAAAGCCGACTAGCTCAAGCACTTGGTGATTCCGTAATGGAGCGGTTGCATTGCGAAAGCCGGGGCCTAAAGATTGCTAATTTCTATGTAGTTCGGAGCGTCAACTTTCCGGCCGTATTAGTCGAATGCGGATTTCTGTCGAACGCGGAGGACGCGAAACAGCTCGCTGACGAGGGTTATCGAGAGAGGCTGGCTCAGGCACTTGCTGCTGGGATTGCGGCTTATCGCTCGCTTATGAGTCCAAGTGGAGTAAAATCGGTTAGTATCAATCCCGATAGTCGGTCGATAACCGCCTCCCGATGAAAACGATTTTTGTATTAGGTTGTTTTCTCGTGTGGTCTGCCGCCGCTTGGGCGGATGACTTCACGCGAGCCGTTCAACAGCGCTTGAAAGATCGGGGATTTTACTACGGCGATGTCGATGGTCAGAGCGGATCGGAAACTTCGGCTGCAATCCGTCGATATCAGATTCGGTATGGATTAAAGGTAAACGGTGAGCTGAACCAGGAGACGTTAAGCTCCCTTGGCTTGTCTGCCAACAATCTCTCAGCGGCACCAGCGACGACGCCCCGAATTCCGGGAACGAATCAACCAAACGGCAGCGCTCGCTCCAACCCGACACCGGATGCGACGCAGCGCAACCAACCCCAGTCAAATGGTGACGAAGAATATGTTGACCCAAGGAATTACTCTCCGTATGGCCAAGATCAACCTCCCGGCGAGACAACCAATTATCGAGTGATGTACGCTGGAACTCTATATGCCGGAGCACCCGGACAGGTCCAGCAAAGCGTGATGCAGGCAGTGCAAAACCAATTGGCAAGATGGGGATTTTATCGTGGGAAAATCGACGGTCAGCCCAGTCCAGAAACCAGAAGAGCCATACGCGATTTTCAGGAGCAGAATGGGTTTTGGCCGAGCGGAAAATTGGATAACTGGACCCTGCAGGCCTTGCGTGCCTTGCCCGGTCAACGTAACGGTCCGCCGATTCGGAGAGCGCCCGGCGATCGTCGTTTTGGTCCCGGTCGTTTTTTCCAAGAAGACGAACGGGAAGCGTGGATCGATTAGCCGGGCCTTTGGCCTAATCTGTCGATTGCTCCTCGACCGGCTGGTGGGCGAAACCGTCCGGCAGGGAATGAGGTAATCAGCACCGCACCGCGGTGTGTGCCGGACTCTGACCATCGCGCCACTCCCCTGGCTCAAACGCATGGTCTCGCGGTCGCTCGACAACGTGTATCGCCCTATCGGCCGAGCGTTCATGCCACACCAGCACAATTGCGCTCGTTTGCGCTTGCGTACCTGAACCAACTGTTCTTCCATAAGCCGCCGAAATGGAAGCTACGATAGAGCGTTTGGGTGAGGCCGAGTTTCTGTCGCCTCTGCGCCACGGTCACTTCGATAAGTTTAGATCTGAGGATCAGCGCGTATTGCTCGATGACACCATTACTGGTACGCAACCAATTGCGTCCGACCCCGAAGTTCCACGCAGTTTTGAGCTCGCCGGCCCGCGGGAGAAGCTTTTCTTCGATCCACCTAAAACGACGGCTGCGATCGTAACCTGCGGAGGGTTGTGCCCTGGCCTTAACGATATTACGCGTGGCATTGTGATGGAACTGTACTCGCGGTACGGAGCGACACGTATCTATGGGATTCGTTATGGGTACGAAGGATTAGTCCCACGTTATGGCCACGTTCCCCTTACGCTAAGACCCGAATCGGTTTCTACGATCCATACCTTCGGAGGGACAATTCTGGGAAGTTCACGGGGACCACAGAACCTGGGTGAAATGGTGGATCACCTCGAAGAGCTGGATGTCGACATCCTGTTTTTAATCGGAGGCGAAGGAACGCTGCGCGGAGGTGAAGCAATGAGCGCCGAGATCCGCCGCCGCAACCTGAAAAAGAGCGTGATCGGCATTCCTAAAACTATCGACAACGATATCATGTACATCGACAAGAGCTTCGGGTTTGAGACGGCGTTTGCGGAGGCGGTCAAGGCGGTTTCTTCAGCTCACGTCGAGGCGTTGGGCGCGGTCAATGGGGTCGGATTAGTGAAGCTGATGGGACGTGAGTCGGGATTTATCGCTTGTTTCGCCTCTTTGGCGGGTCAGCACGTCAATTTTTGCCTGATTCCGGAAGTGAAGTTTGCTTTGGAAGGTGAGCGAGGGTTGCTGGAGACGCTGCGGCATCGAGTCGCTCGTCGCAAGCACGCGGTGATTGTTGTCGCGGAGGGAGCGGGACAACACTTGATGCAAAAAAGCATGGAAAGACCAGACGCTTCAGGCAATAACCGGCCAGGAGACATTGGCCTGTTTCTGAAAGAAAAGATCAACGAATTCTTCACGCAGCGCCGGATGGAGATCAACCTGAAGTACATAGATCCAAGCTACCTGATTCGAAGTGTCCCCGCCTCTCCGCAGGACAACGTCTATTGTACACGATTGGCTCAAGCCGCGGTCCACGCCGGAATGAGCGGACGTACTAACATGCTGGTCGGGCGATGGCATGGGTCATTTGTGCATATTCCATTTGGTGCGGCTACGAAAAGCCGCAGGAAGGTGGAGGTTAATGGGGACCTCTGGTTGTCGGTGCTGGAGACCACCGGTCAGCCGGCCTGGATGTACTGAAACCGGGAATTTAGAATTTAGAAGCTTTTGGATGATTCTTGAAAAACTGCCAGATCATCTCAGATGCGTTGAAATCGAGACAGACTTTTCCGAGAAAAAACAAATAGAACGGAAATGAGCTACCCGGCCAGGTGTGGCCGCCGCCTACGACCCGGCAAAGAACTACGTCCGTGTCGTGCTTTCCTTCCGCCCACAAAAATTTCTCTGGGTAGCAGCCATCGTTCGGATTCAGGTCGGCCATTGACAGTTGGATGTAGCGGCTTTTGCAGTCATCGGCCCTGGACCAATATTCAACCGTCGCTTCCACGCCAATTACTTTTCCCCCGTCATCACTGATCCGGCCACCTCCATACGGAACCACTGGATCGGAGGTGCCATGAATCTCCAGAACGGAGACCGAGTCCTTCGGATGAAATTTCTTGGAAAAAGGAAATGCTAATTGGCCGGAGACGGGAGCAATTGCGGCGAAAAGCGCCGACCGATTTGCCGCCAGGTAGTGGCAGAAGATTGCCCCGTTTGAGAATCCAGTCGCGTAGATTCGGTGTAGATCGATTGGATATTCGGTTTTTATCTTTTCGAGAATCTTATCTACGAAAGCAATATCGTCGACGTCTCGCAGATAGGATTGAGCCATCTCGTTTTCGCGACCATCATTCCAGTTTCCATCAAACGCCTCGGGAAAGATGGCGATAAAATGGTTGGCCTCGGCGATCCGATCAAAGTGGGTTAGATTGATAATCGATGCGGCGCCATGCCCCGGCTCTTGGGTGCCGTGGAAAACGAAGAGGATCGGAATAGACTCCTCGAGGCGAGCCGGTACAAATATTCGAAAGGCGCGGTCTCGCCCGGAGAGCATCAATGTGATGTCTCGAAAAGATCCGGCAACCAGGACCGGCGATGGCAAAAGAAAGGCTGCCAGTGCTGCAGCTGCGACAAAAGAGGTAATCTTTCCGCCCATGAGACTCCCGTGATAGAAACGAAGACATTCACACGATTCGGGAGTCGAGCAAATCCGAAAAGGGATGAAGCTGACGCGGCCTTAGTGTTCGTCCTTGTTTCTCCGCCTCTGCGAAATGCGCGATTACGATCATACAAGCGAATTGAGTCGGAATCTCTCCGATTAGATCAATTTGGGATGTCGGAATTGAGAATCTGGAACGTAGCTTCTCTCAAGGTACCGAAGAGGAACACGAAGACGCTCGCAATCCGATGACTAAAGATCGAGCATCCGAGCGCGGCTTACTCTGTCGGCATGATCATCCGAGCCAGTCGCGCCAAAAATCGAAGCAAGTAAATCAAATACCCAACCAGTCCAAAGAATTGGAGAGCGCCCAGGAGGAGATGGAGTTGTCTTTTGATGAACAGATCTGGAAAGCAGAGGATCAGCACGGCCGCTCCGGCATGAAAACAGAAAAGCAAGGGAACAATCCAGCGAATGTTCCCTTGCTGATCTCGATGCAGGCAAGCTAGCAGGTCCTGGCTGAGCTCGGTGGATCGTCGACCGGCTCGTCTAATCAGTCGGGTATCGACCACAAATAGTAACCAGACGATTGCCGAAAAGAGGGCAAGCAGCGCGAACCAGCTGCCGGGATCGGCGATGCGCGTAAAAGCAAGGGATTCAACCAAGGCCGCAGTGAAATAGAAAAAATTGTGACTGAAATCGAGTGGCCAACGAATAACGGTCAGTGTGTGGCCAATTGAGCGGGACCAAAAAAGAAAGATCAGCAGCAGAGCATTCAAAAGATAGATCAGCTGATCAAGCCGCAAGTGAATAAGCGACTCGGCAGCGTTTGCACAAAGGAAAGATAAAGCCACACCCTGGATGATGCTGGTCAGGGTCAACTCAATATTGATCACCAGATTGTCCAGCCGCTCGCGCTTTCGCTCGTTTTCCGAAATAAGCTTCTTCGGCCAGAAATCGGGCTCCTCCGAGGAATTTGGCATTGCCTAGTCGTTTGGTCTCTGCACCTTACCAATTTGAAATGACGAGGGAACCTGATTTTTTGTATCTCGTCTTCGTTCGGTTATCGGAGACGATGAGAGGGCTCGGCAGGCGTTTGATTTAGGGTCAGGAACTCAGAATGAGGACCGATCGATAAATGATCGTTGGGAAAACCAAAAGGCCGCGGAACGTCGACGCGCCGAGGGCGGCTGCAATCCTCTATGGCGATTGGGGGACCAGCAAAGCGTATGTTATTGGCTTGGCCTTCGCGGTCGCCGGGTACAGCTCGTTTTGGCTGATCCTGGCCATGTGTGCGCTGATGGCTCTGGTGGGTGTGAACTACATGGCCATCTGCCGGCACTATCCTGATGGAGGAGGTGTTTATGCTAGTGTCCGTCACCGATCAGAAATTATCTCGATCGTCGGCGCCTTCTTGTTGATCGCCGATTACATTGTTACCGCAGCCATCAGCGCGCTCTCGGCTTTCCAATATCTCGGTTGGCCGAACCCCGAGCTCCTGGCCGCTGGCGCGATCCTGGTGATTGGTGCCCTGAATTATTTTGGACCTAAACACACGGGCGGGTTGGCGGTTCTGGTATCGGTGCCGACCGTCATCGTCGTCATTATACTGGGAATATTTACCCTCCCGCACATCGGCGAAGCGCTGCATCATCTTCAGCCGCTAAGCGGTGGATTTTTCAAAAACTGGAATGCGTTCGTCGGGATTGTTTTGGCCCTGTCCGGGGTAGAAGCGGTCGCGAACTCGACCAGCATAATGAAACTTAATCCCGGCAGTACCGATGACCATCCGGTCGTAACCAAGACGTCGACGCCGGCGATTGTGGCAGTGATGATTGAAGTGTGCTTGTTTACGGCGCTGCTTGGTTTGGGGATGCTTGCGCTTCAAGGTCTGCAAATCCAAAACGGTGACGTAAACGCGCCAGGCAATCCCGGCGTCCGGGATTACATGCTTCGGTACATGGCCGAAGTCTTTGCGGGAGGAGCCTTGGGTCCAATCGTCGGCCAGATTGCCGGCTGGTGCGTCACCATTGTAATCGGGGTTCTATTGTTGTCGGCGGTCAATACTGCGATTGGTGGTTTGATCGCCATATTTTTTCTTTTGTCACGGGATGGAGAAATCCCACCCCAATTCGAGAAGCTGAACAGCTTTGGCGTTCCCGCATTCGGGCTAATTATCGCAACCATTATTCCGGCCGTGCTGGTAATAGCGGTAAAAGACATTGCTGGGTTGGCCGACCTTTACGCGGTCGGCGTGGTTGGAGCGATCGCAGCTAACCTTGGGGCTACCTCTACGGATAAGCATCTCAACCTCGCTCACTGGGAGCGAATACTGATGTTCTGCACGTTTCTCATCATGTCCGCGATCGAGATTTCGCTCTTCATCGACAAGCCGAACGCTCGGGTATTTGCTGCTTCCATTCTGGCGGTCGGTTTAGTGATGCGCGGACTGGCCGAGGAGCGGGCAGAAAAGAAGAGGAAGGTCGCGGCGGAAAAGGCGAAAGAAGAAAGACCTTCCCCCCTTCCCGCGCTATTTCAGTCACCCAAAGACGAGATTTCAGGACCGCCAATGTTGTGCGCGGTTCGCGGTATCGGCCGGACCTTAGACTTTGCCATTCAAGAGGCAAAGGAAACCAAACGCCCACTTTATTTGCTGTTTGTTCGAGAACAACCGGTTCTGGCACCAGGCGACCGCAAGCGAAAATGGACAGAAGACCCGGAAGCGACCGCCATTTTTTCTTACGCGAGCGAGAAAGCCAATGGACTGACGATTCTGCCGTGCTATGCCGCGAGCGATTCAGCCGCGGATACGATCGTGGATATCGCTGCAACCGTCGGTGCTTCGTACCTGATCGTTGGGGCCCCGCAGCGTAGCATGCTAGTCAACCTGCTCCGTGGCAATATCATCAAGAACATCTCCGATATCTTACCGGAGGAAATTCATCTCTTGGTTTATGCGTGAGGGAGACAGAACACAGCGACTGTCCGACGAAGCCCGGGCCCTGTATGAGTTGACGAGAGTTACGCTAAGCTGCCGACCTCGGGACGGTATGGCGCTGCACTAAGGACTGTGAGCCTCGTTGTCGGCGTTGTCGGCGTTAATGGTCTTGAGTATAGGGACATTGCTCTCGCGTACGAGATTATTTACTGCCGGCAGATCCACCGTCCGGATCTGTTCCCAAATCTTGAGCTGCTCGTTGAGCTTCGTGCTTAGCATCCGAAAAACGTCGTATTGCGATTCAGTCGGAGCTGTATCGGCCTGTTCGATCGTATGACTGAAAGTGTCGAACGCCTCGTTCAACATTGTCGGAAACGCCAGATTTGCTTCTGATCCCTTCATGTTCACTTGCATCAGTTGCTCTTCCACAGCAGAAAACTTTTCTTGCAAACTTTTCGTTCGATCCAGTGCGCGCCTCAGGTTTTGGTCGCCAGCAAAGTGTTTGTGCAAATCATCGATTTGCGATTTCAGATCACGGATCGCATTCACTGCCTGATGCAGTTGGCTAATTCGATCGCGTGTTTGTAATAAGAGCGCCAACTGCTTTTGCAACGCTTCTTCGGATCCCTTGACGCGTGGATCTCCAATCACGTGAAGCGGAACGGTTTGGGTCTGGCCGGCGACTGTTAAGCGAATCTGGTAATCGCCTGGCTCTACCAAGGGGCCGCGCGGACCAGTGTCGGAGTAAAAGGCGCCGGGAATTTCGACCGGATCTTGATAACGCAGATTCCAGGCGTAGCGATTCATCCCAGCTTCTGCCGGGATAGTCTTCACTTCCGGAACCCGGTCAGGCCACTCTGCGGGCTGTTCGTCGTGTTTTTCCTCGTGACTCGAAAGGCGGCGCACTTGTTTGCCGTTACCGTCCAAGATTTCCAAGATCACTTCGTCCTTTGGCTTTTGCTGGAAGTAATAGTCGATGATTGCTCCGCTCGGAGGATTTTCGCCAGCCGGCTCCCGCTTGCTCACTTCGTCCGGAGAATGCAGACGAATGGCGGTTTGCGGTTGGTAAAGAATGATCGACGCTTGGGCCAGTTTCGGCTCGAGCTGGCGCAACGGAGTGATGTCGTCTAATACCCAGAAAGAACGTCCGTGCGTTGCCACCACCAAATCATCATCTTTGACCACGAGATCATGTACCGGCGAGTTTGGTAGATTCAGCTGCAGCGATTGCCAGTGGGCGCCATCGTCGAAAGAGAAATAGACACCGGTCTCAGTCCCAGCATAGAGCAGTCCGCGGCGTTTTGGATCTTCTCGCACCGCATGCGCGTAAGCACCCTCTGGAATGCCTGCGCTGATGTTGGTCCAAGTCTTACCCGAATCGTGCGTCGCCAGGATGAAAGGTCGAAAATCGTCGAGTCGATGCCGGTCAACCGCGACATAGGCGGTCGCCGCATCATGCGGTGAGGGTTCAATTAAACTCACCGTACTCCATTCCGGGAGCTGGGGAGGGGTTACATTCTTCCAGTTTTTGGCATCATCGACCGTCAGATGAATCAGCCCATCATCCGTTCCGGCCCAGAGTAGGCCTTTTTGTTTGGGTGATTCGGCCAGCGCGAAAACCGTATCGTAGTATTCAACACTCGTGATATCGCGGGTGAGCGGACCGCCGCTAGGCTTCTGTTTGCTGCGATCATTGCGTGTCAGGTCAGCGCTGATTGCGGTCCAACTTTGTCCGTGATCAGTGGACTTAAACACGCACTCTGCAGCGGTATACAATGTATCGGGATCATGCGTTGACAATAGCAACGGCGAGACCCATTGGAAGCGGTGTCCCAGATCGGCAGCACCATGGCCCGAAACATCGAGTGGCCAAACCGATATGTCTTGCGACTGCTCCGCATGCTTGTCGAAGCGGGTAATATATCCCTCGTTATTGGAATAGATGATCAATGGGTCGCGCGGATCGGGAACGACGAAACCGCATTCTCCATCGCCGGCCGGATACCAATGCTGGCGACCGATTATTCCTTCATCTGTCCGGCTCGCGATCGCGACGTTGGTGTTATCCTGCTGGGCTCCATAAATGTGATAAGGAAAAGCGTTATCAACCGCTACATGGTAAAACTGGGCGGTTGGTTGGTTGTTCTGTGTGGTCCACGTTTTGCCGCCATTGGTTGAGACACTCGCTCCTCCGTCGTTGGCATTGATCAAGCGTTGAGCATTCTGCGGATCGATCCACAGACCGTGATGATCACCATGGGTCGCGGATAGTAAGCTAAACGTCCGTCCGCCATCACCGGAACGGTACAAACCGGTGTTCAAGACATAGACTGTATCGGCCGATTGCGGATCCGCATAGACCTTGCTGAAATACCAGGCACGTTGGCGAAAACGCCCGTCATCATTCACTCGCGTCCAGTGATCGCCGCCATCGTTCGATCGGAAAAGCCCACCTTCCCGAGCCTCGATTAACGCATAGATGCGATCTGGATCGGCACGTGAAACGGAGACCCCGATTCGTCCGAGGATTCCATCGGGCAAGCCGTTGACCTCAAGATGTTGCCATGTTTCGCCGCCATCGATCGAACGATACAATCCGCTACCCGGTCCGCCGCTGGAAAAATACCAAGGCTCCCGTCTGGCTTGCCAGAGTGCCGCGAAGAGAATGTTCGGATTATGCGGATCGAACACGATATCGATTCCGCCCGTATTTTCGTCTTTGGACAAGACGTTCCGCCAGGTACGTCCGCCATCGGTCGTTTTAAAAATTCCACGTTCGCTATTCGGGCCGAACGCATGCCCTAAGGCGGCGACGAACACAATATCCGGATTCGTTGGATGCACGATAAGCGCTCCAATGTGCCGGCTATCCTTGAGGCCGATGTTTTTCCAATTTCTCCCCCCGTCGACGGATTTGTAGACGCCGTCTCCAAAAGTGATGTCGCCGCGAATGGCGGCTTCGCCCGTGCCAACATAGATCACATTGTGATCCGACTGTGCGATACCGATATCCCCAATGGATGACACCGCCTCCTTCTGAAAAAGAGGAGCCCATGTCTGTCCACCATCCATTGTTTTCCAAACTCCACCGGCCACCGCGCCAAAATAATAAACGTTGGGTTCGCCCACCACCCCTTGAACCGCTAAGGCTCGCCCACCTCTGAAAGGACCAACCAGTCGCCACTTCATGCCGGAATAAAGGCTTTCGTCGATCGCTGGTTTTTCCGGCGGCTCAGCGGCTCGTCCGGAAAGAATCAGGGGAAATAAAAGAAGGGGAGCGATAAATTTCGGACTACAGCGAACGTTCATATGCGACTTAATGGGATCGCCAGGTACGGCAACGGCTACCCTAGATGGCGTCGCGATGCGATCAAGCGATTCGCTGGCTCGGGAGCGAACAGTCCGAGCGAGAAATGGATTACGGCAGGTTCTCACTCTCAGCAGGTCCACCGAAACGTGCTGAGATATCCCGGGCTCCAGAAGAACAACGAAGAGAAGGCCAAGATCGCGGAGGGCATCGCTTGCGAACGCTTCCCTCCGACCGCTGGGTTAATTCCGTTGCGGCTTTGTCCTGCTATGCCATTTGTGCTTTAAGGTGATTACGATTTATGGCCACACTTGCCTCTC
>Ga0137401_10000082_pt1 | contig 29762 bp, 18 predicted proteins | sample CZOMad1_1_16fung_FD_108286 | JGI IMG/M metagenome (GOLD analysis project Ga0137401, IMG submission 108286) | Vadose zone soil fungal communities from Angelo Coast Range Reserve, California, USA - CZOMad1_1_16fungal (Illumina Assembly) | ecosystem: Environmental > Terrestrial > Soil > Vadose...
AGCGCACGGCTACTTAGCCCGACGGATACCGGCTTCAATTGGAAAATACTTCATTCCAAGCAACTCACTCCTGGCGGATTACCTCGCTGTCGTTAGAATAGGCGAAAATAGTGAAGTTAGGAGTCGATTTCGGAACCAATCGGATTGTAGTTGCCGCTGCTGACCGCGGTAATTATCCGCTCGTCAGCTTCGAAGCACCGGACGGCACGTTACCGGATTGGTTTCCTTCGTTGGTAGCGATCCGTGGTGATGAGCGTCTCTATGGGTGGGACGCCTACGATCAGCAAGGAAACGAGTCCTGGACCGTCATCCGCTCGGTCAAGCGCCTCTTGGAGGACGCTGGCCCGCAAACTCTGCTCGATCTAGGTGATGAACAACAGCTCAAACTCGCCGGGCTGCTCGACGGTCTCACCAGCGCTCTGCTCGCCACGCTGCGCCAACGCTCAAATCTGCGCATCCATTCCGACGAGCCGCTGCAGATCGTGCTCGGCGTCCCAGCCCACGCCAACAGCAATCAGCGTTTCCTTACGGTGGAGTCGTTTCGCAACGCAGGGTTCGAAGTACTTGGCGTACTTAATGAACCCAGCGCCGCCAGCATCGAGTTCGGTCATCGCCAACGCCAGAGCAAGGCGAGCTCCGAAACCATCCTCGTTTACGACCTCGGCGGGGGTACCTTTGATGCTTCGCTGGTTACGCTCGACGAAAATGTCCATCACGTCGTCGCTTCCGAAGGCATCCCGACCATCGGAGGGGATGACTTTGACCAGATCCTTGCCGATCTGGCGCTCGAAGCCGCTGGAATCGATCAAACAGCCGTGGACAAGCTTCCTGCCGCAGCCTGGTTCCGCCTGCTGGAAGAATGCCGCCACAAAAAAGAGGCGCTCAATCCGAATTCGCGCCGTATCACGATCGATTTAGAGCACGGGCATCCGGACTGGCAGCCCGTCCAGATCTCCGTCGCTGAGTTCTACGAAACCGCCCGCTCAGCGGTGGAAGAAACCATCCACGCGGCTGAAGATCTGAGCCCCCACTGCGACGTGCTTTACATCACTGGAGGCGGAAGCGAACTGCCCTTAATCGCCCGCATGCTCCGCGAACGCTTCGGCCGCCGGGTGCGCCGCTCCGCTTATGCGCGCTCGGCCACGGCCATCGGTCTCGCGATTCAAGCCGATCAGCCCAGCACTTATCGCCTGAGCGAACGTCTCTCGCGTTCCTTCGGCGTCTGGCGGGAAGGGAACTGCGGTTCAACCATCATCTTCGATGCGTTATTTGAAAAGGGACTCAACTTGCCTTCACCGGGTGAGCCAATACTCACTATCTGCCGCTCTTATTTCCCGGTCCACAATATTGGCCATTTCCGCTTCCTTGAATGCAGCCATCGTTCTTTGGTCGGTGCGCCCAGCGGCGAAATCACCCTATGGGATGATATCCGCTTTCCCTTCGATCCGGCGTTAGCGAATGCGCCCGACCTGCAATCTACTCCCGTCGTCCATTCACCAGGGACGGCCTCACAGAAGATCGAGGAGCGCTATGAATGCGATTCCGGCGGCTCTCTCGCCGTGACCATCGCTAATTGCACCGCCGGTTACTCCCGTACCTATCGCCTCGGTCGTTGGTCCCTCGATTCCAAGCCAGTGAAACCGGCCCGCAGACGCAAACGTTAACCATGTACCAGCCGTCGTTGACGCTGATCGTCTGGCCGGTGGAACGAGCCTGCCGAGAAAAAATTTCACGATTGGACCTAATGGCTTCGGCTGACCGGCGCAGAGGTGTACCGTTTAGTTCCCAGCAGAAATCTGGCCTGTTAGGGAAGTTGATCACCGGGACAGACGCTCTGTGAATTTGCGCCTGCCCGGTTCCATGAACTCAATTGGGCTAATAGAGTTCGACTCAGTTACCGCTTGTAGTGACTCGTTTAAGCGGTCCGTCATTGTCGGCGAACTCTGCGGTGCTCAGGACCTGGACACCAGCGTCATGCTCTCCGTTAAAAGGGGTGACAGTGCCTGGACCACCTGCTTTCACCACGTCCTGCGGATTATTGAACCACAGGCCGAGATGATAAGTTTGGATCGGGTTTGTCGCGGGATTCTGTGCGGCATCTGGAATACGCTTGGGATCGTGGAATGGATCGCTTGGGGCGGCAGCGACGCCCGGCGCCACAATGAACGTCTCGATATTGAAGCGGCCGATGAACTCGCCGTAGCCGACACCGTCTTTATTGCTCTGAATATCTCCTTGATACCAGGATAACCCGAACGGGCCGTTAGGCACTTGGATCACGAACAAGTCGAAGCCGGTATTGGGCGGCAGACCCCAGACTTTAACCTTCATGATCTCGACTGGACCAACGGATTCAATTTTCACCTGGCCGTGCGCATGGGGCGCAACGGTAGGAAAATTGGCCAGTCCCTTCGAACGCACGAGGTCGAACTTAAAATCGTCTCCATCATTATCATTGTCGCGGGCTAGAGCCGGCGAAGATGCGAGCGCTGTGGCCGCAAGGGTGGCGAATGCAATGGTCCTCATTTTAAACATTTGGTTTAGAACAGTTTTCATTTGTGATTTAATACGTTGGTATTGTTAGGTTTATGTAGGTTTGAACCGGTTTCTGGTTGGTTGTCTGTGACTGCCGGTCTGACTCGTACTAAGAGATTGGCCTTCCGGAGTTCGCGGATTTTCGCGAAAACTTTGGATAAGCGGACTGTTTCAAGAGGCCCAGACCGGGCAGCACGGGTCCGACGAAGCTTCAGGCTCGGCGGCAGCAATAGTCTTGGCGAAGGCGGGAGCAGCGCGCCCTTCCGCGCTATGCAGCATTTTTGAGCCATGTTCTCCTGCCGGGGAACGCTATAGCGGACGCGCCGACGTCAGGGAGCGCCTTTTCTTTGGTGAAAACCCGCCCCGAAAAGACTCTTCCCGAATCTCAAAAATTCTTCTCTATGTCCAAAATGCGGGCACGGGTCGCTGCATTCTTTTTATCCAATTCGATCAGAATGCTCTGGAATTCGCGGTCGGACTTGAATACATCGAGCCCGGGATCTACTCGCCCCAATACCGGATCGGGGAAACCACCGTTAGCGATCAAATCGCGCAGACGCTGATAGGCGGAATCGTTCCGATCGAGCAGTCGCTCGGCGACGGCTAGGTCGAAACGCATCCAGCGTGGCGATTTTGCCGTTGATAATTTTTGTTCAGCCAAAGCCATCACTCGCTGCGCTATCTCGTGAGCATTCTCCTCTCGATGGGTACCGCGCAACGCTAGAGCCAGACGAAGCAAGGTAGTGGGGTTTTCTTTTTCCGTCTTGGCTTCGATAGTTCGAGTGACGGCCGGCCAATCCCCTACTTGCATTGCACAGAAAAGAGCCAAATCGCCTGCAGCCGTATAATGTGTTTTCAGGTCCGGGGGCAACTGCCGCAATCCGGGTAGAGCTGTCGCGTAGTCTCCGCGGTAAACCAACCGTTCGCTCTCCATCAGTTGACGTCTCTGCGGATTCGGCTCCAAGTAGATGGCGCGCTGCATCCATTTTTCTGCCAACTCTTTCTCCCCCACTGTCCAGCAGATTAGGGCTAGCTCGTAAGGCGCCCAGGAATCAAACGGGTTAGTCACGAAACACTTTCGAATCGACGTGTACATCTCTTCCTCACGTCTGAACTCGGTAAATTCGGCTGCCGCCATGCGGTTTGCATCCCAATCGTTAGGCGCGAGTTCAAGCGCTTTGCCGACCGGCGCGCCCATTCGGTCGAACCAACCTTTGAGATTGAACGCGCTAGCCAGCGAGGTGTAGGCGCGTAGTTGCTTGGCGTCGAGCGCAATTGCCTGTTGGCAAAGATCGATGGCGGAGTCTAGCCAAAAATCCTCTCCGTGGAACCGCTTTACTCTGTCGATATAGGCGTCCGCCAACCCGATATGGGCGAGCACAAACTTTGGGTCCTGTTCCAGCGCCTGTTTGAACAATCCAATCGCCTTCTCGTTATCCTCCTGGTGATGGAGTTCCCACAATGCCCGTCCATGGAGATAAAGGTCGTAAGCGATTAAGTTCTCGGTCGGTCCACGCTGTAGATTGGCGCGTTCATCGGCTGACAGTTTCGCATGCAGAGCTGTTGCGATTTGCTCTGCCAGATCGGTTTGAATAGCGAACACATCCTTCAGCTCGCGATCGTACGATGCGCCCCAGAGCCTCCGATTAGTAGGTCCGTCGTAAAGGATCGTTACGATTTTAATCCGATTTTCGACCCGCTGGACGGTGCTTTCCAGGATAGCGCCAACATCGAGTTCGGCCCCAATTTCATTCAGTGGACGACGGTGCGCGCCGGTAACGTCTTTATAGCGAAGTATCGAGCTGCGTGCGATGACTCGGAGATCGGCAACTTTGGATAGTTGATAAATCACCTCGGAGGTAAGTCCGTCGCTGAAGTACTCGTTTTCCTTGCTGTCGCTCAGATTATCGAATGGCAGCACGGCGATGGACTTGACAGTCGCAAAGGAAGGGTGGGATTTGGGTGCCAAGAAATAGAACCCAATCCCAGAAACAACCACTAGAAGCGCAATGCCACCCCCAAGCCATCTCGCCAGCCTCCACGGTCCCTTCCCGGCTATCGCCGGTTTTGACGCCAACATTTGCCTCACCGCGCGCACTTCCGCTCGAAGCTCGGATGGATTTTGAGGCCGCCGGGCGGGGTCCTTTTCCAGCATTCGTTTGAGCAAAACAACTGCCGACGCCGAAATATTTTTAAGTTGCTCGAGTGGAAGAGGCGCCTGCAGGTGCTGGCTCATTACTTGGACGGTCGTACCGGTAAAGGGCACCTTACCCGTCAGCATTTCCCAGAGAGTAACACCTAAAGAATAAATGTCCGAACGAGTGTCAACCTCGCCTCCTGCGCATTGCTCAGGACTGGCGAAAAGAGCGGTCCCGGTGAACGCGCCTGGGGTGGAAAGCGTCGGATCGGAATGAGCGCTGGATGCCGCTTTCGCTAAGCCAAAATCAATCACTTTAACGTTTACACTACCGCCTTCACCAAAACGGAGCATAAGGTTCCCGGGTTTGATGTCGCGATGGACGATTTGTTCCTTGTGAGCGGCCTCCAGCGCTGCGGCGACCTGGTCAACAATATCGAGGGCCAATGTCACCGGCATCGGCCCTCGGCTCTTGATGACCTGCTCCAGCGCTTCGCCTTCCACGAACTCCATGGCATAGAAATAATCGCCATTCTTCGTTCCGAGATGAAAAACAGAGGCCACATTAGGATGGCGAAGTCGAGCTGCGGCCCGGGCCTCCCGCACAAAGCGGAGGCGCGCTGATTCGTCGTTCAGGTAGCGTGCGTTGATCACTTTAAGCGCCACCGGACAACGAAGATTGCTGTCAAAGGCACGGTAAGTCACTCCCATTGCACCGCGACCCAGCTCGACTGGCGTACCATTGTCGCCGGCTAAAAGCTCATAATGATCAAATCTGTGGGACGACGGCGCTGCCGCCTTGTCCTCGGGGTCGAGTGCACCCTGCAGCTGGCAGACTGGACATCGGTCAGGGGGAAGCGAATCCGGAATCTTTGTACCACACTTCGGACAGGTAGAAATCACCTTGTTCGATGCAGTCGCTCCAGCTTTGTCGTCGACCGTTGCATCTTGAGAAGCGTCACTCATAGGCGGCCTTCAGTTACAACCAGCGCATCGCACAGAGCGTGGATTTCCTCATCGATTTCCGCCGGATCCGAAACCGTGCGGCCGATCTCTTGCCGCAAAAATGCGGCATGCTGCTTGCGGAATCGATGGATGGAAGTCTTAGCCGCACCGATGCTGATACCAAGCGATTTGGCCACTTCTTCATACGATGGCGGCGCCTTACCAACAGCTACACCTACAAAGGCGCTTAACGCTTCGAATCGCAATGTCTCGCCGCACGCAGCACATTGTTCCCGCAAACGCTCGACTGCCCGAGTTAACAAAGTCATTGCCCAACGAGCATCGAAAATCTTCTCTGCAGTCAAATGATCGGCCGGTTCCAGCCGGTAGCGATTCTCCGCATCCTCAGCATCGAGAAAGACAAATTCATGTTTTCCACCGCGTTTGAGAGAACGCGCTCGATCTGCCTCGTCTGCTAGGAAATTCCGGAATGAGGCGAGCAGGAATGATCGAAACTTGCCTTTCAGCGGATCTGCGCGCTTTAATGCACGGCGTTCCAAAAGGTGAAGGAAGAATCCTTGCGTAAGGTCTTGCGCGTCGTGCGGCGCGTGCCCGCGGCGACGAGCGAAAGCATAAAGTGGATACCAGTAATCCTGGCAGAGTTCCGTTAACGCCGCTTGACTGCCCGGCAACTGGCTCTCCGCGGCAATAAGGATGACGCTCCAGCGCGTAGTGCGAAACTGAGCTGGATCACCCGATTTCGAGGCGTGCTCCTGATTCACCGAAATCTCTCATTCTGAGCAGCTCGCTACTAAAGCAGCGGATAATCTCGGTGTCGACATGAATCGTGAGCTAAGCGACGTGTGCCGCTGAAACGTCGATCCAGTTTTCTCAGTAAAGTGCTCTTTATTGGCGTCATCTCATTTCTCTCTAAACTAGTGGTGCAGTGCATTAGTTCGTCTTGTGTTACTCGCGAAACCCGCGCTCAGCCGTCTGCCTTGAATGATGGGATTCAATCCCAGTACTACGGTATAGCGCCTTCCGAGTTCTCGGATTTGCGCAATTTTTCCGGAGGGACCACAGGCCGACTCCACGCGTGATCAAAAAAAGCGGGACGTGTCTTTCCGGGCGTAGATAAATCTGAGTCGCTCTTCAGAAATCCGAGAACTCGGTAAACGCAAACTCGTAGTACCGACATAGCAACCGGCACCATCCATGAAACTCTGAGTGCCGACGTGATTACGTGACCAACTAAAACAAGCAACAAGAATGATAATCGTCATCATCTCAATATACGTCGCAATAATGACACTATTCGTTCTCGGATTGGCGTTCTCGGCAAAGGACAACTAACATAAAGCCCTGAGTAGTCCCTCTTGGTGTTGATTTGATCCGGCAAACAATATGGGAGCTATCAATTTCGTATTTGCTCACGGAGCCGGTGCGCCCTCCTCGCATCCCTGGATGCAACGCTGGGCAGCACGCCTGGCGACGATCGGACCCGTTTCTGTTTTCGACTACCCGTACATAAGGGAAATGAGAAAGCGTCCAGACCCTTTACCAAAACTCATCGCTGCTCATCGCGAAGCTCTGACCCGAGCTCGGCAGCTGTACGCTGGGCCAACCGTTCTCATCGGAAAGAGCATGGGAGGACGCGTCGGCTGCCATCTCGCACTGGAAGAAGATGTGGCCGCGGTAATCTGTCTTAGCTATCCGCTTTGCGGAGGGGGTGACCGAGCAAAGTTGCGTGCGGAGGTGCTGCACAAATTGACGACACCAATTCTGTTTGTGCAGGGGACCCGGGACCGGCTCTGTCCTTTGGACCTGCTCGAACGCACTCGAGCAGAGATGAAAGCGCTCAATGAGCTTTATTTGGTCGAAGGCGGAGATCATTCGCTGCTCGTCGAAAAAGCTCGACTCAAGGCGAGCAATGAGACGCAGGACGAAGTCGATCAGCGAATTATGGCGGCTATCGAATCTTTTGTCGCTGTAAATAGCGAACATCTTTCTCCCCCGCCCGTCTAACACGAAATGCTGAACCAGAGTGCCTTCGAGCTGCCGCGTCACGCCTATCCCAATCTATTGGCCGCCCAAGTCTGGGAGGATTGGCCAGCTGCAGAGCGAACCCAGCTTGGGATCGATAGCCTCGACACTCTAACTGGGTTCCTGAGCGTGGCCTATCAGGCCAGTCTGCTAAATGAAGAAGGACGACAGGTCATTTGCCGAATCGCTCTTTGTCATTCATCCGCGCTCGAGGAGCAGGATTTGTTTTTGTACGGCTTCCATGTTTCCCGGTTTTGCAAGCAGCGCCCATTCGATGAGCAAGAGATTCGGCGACTCAGTCCGGCTGCGACCTTTTACCGCTCGATCATGGCTGTCACATGGTCGGCGACAAACGGATTCACGATCTGCGGGACAGTAGGAACCGGGCAATGGTCCAGGGATTTGGTGGCGGACTTACAAGGAATGCTCCACGCAATCCCTAATTGGCTGATCATCCACATCCGCGGTCCTGGCAATCTGGTCGTCTATCGCGGTTCAGAGCGACTCGCCACTTTATTGAACGGTCGAGTCGAAGGGCATGGATTCAACGTATTCGCGTCTTCATGGATGGCTGAACGATTCTGGAATGTGCGGAACGAGTCTAAGGAGTTTGGCCGACTGGCCAGTGAATCAGATGTTCAGCTTCGTCCCGATCTGTTGGACAATTTCGATGCGAATTTTTTCAAGCGTTTAATCCGCGAGATCCGAGATAAGCGGCATGGAGGAACCCTGGTCTTTGGACCGCGTCCAACATTGGTCAAACTTCTTGATCCCAACGGTCCACTCAGCGCCAAATATCGAATCGACGTCCGAGCATCATCCCGACCATATAAGGGACTCCTCGATAAGGTCCTTCAGCGGCTCGTTTTTCTGGCGAAGATCAAGGAGAAACATTCAGTTGGTTGGCTGGAGCTCATGGAATGGGGCGAGGAAATGCCCTACAGCATCTCGACTCAATACCTTGATTTGGCGGGGTGGTTGGCCGATTTGGCGACGGTCGACGGATGCCTGCTCCTCGATCCTCGTTTTTCTGTCCTTGGGTACGGAGTTGAGATCCAGGCGCTTGGCTATGAGAGCGAGACAGTCTACCGAGCATTGGATTCAGAGGCCGAGCAGAGGATTCCAGAATCCGCCGAGCGAGCCGGAACTCGGCATCGTTCGGCCTATCGGCTTTGCCGAGATTGCTCGCAGTGTGTCGCGGTCGTGATCTCCCAGGATAGCATGGTGCAATTTGTTGCAAACGTCGGCGGCCAAGTTACCTACTGGAATCATCTCAACTTTTAACCCGCGCTTTCTGCAGCGATTCTCCTCGGCCCTTTTACAATTTGCGCACCAACGACTTCGCCGGCGCGACGAACCCCGATCGGTTCAGATAAGATCGGCTAGTATCAACGTAACGTCCCGCTCTCCCTCTTTACCTCGCACCTGAAGTTTCACTTTAGTGCCGGCTGGCTGCTTGAGTTTGTCCCGGAGCTCGGCGATTCGCGTGCTGCTTAGTTTCGCTCCATTAATCGCCAGAATGCGATCACCCGCCTGTAAGCCGGCCTTTGCCCCTGGTCCGTCTTTGACAACATCTTTCACTTCGCAAGAGCCATCTGCGGCGTTCATGACCCAGAGTCCCGAGCGATCAAACACGTCCGTCTTGGAGAAATTCGTATTTGGTTCGAGGTAAAGAACCTGATTTGGGTAGTCGAGTGTCAAGGTGAAGCGTTTGAGCAGTCCGCTTCCGAGGTTGCCGGCGGTTTGGGTTGCGGCCGATGCGCCCCTTTCATCCAACTCGAGCAGACCAACCGGAGCTTTCACTTCGATTGTTCCAATCTTCAGCGTCTGCGGTCGCACCAGGAGTCCGCGAGCCGGTCCGCCCACTCCATAACCAGCGACCACCTCGGTGGTGGCCTTATATTTTTCCTTGAGTTGATTTTTTTCCGCGAACGGGCGCATGATCGAAAGCGAGCCGCGGTTCCCGGTATCGATATCAAATTCGCCGGTGAGTCCATCAATTTCTCCTTCGACCATTGGAATATGGTTATTGAATTTGAATGGCACTTTAACGGCATTCTCCGGCGGGTGAAATGCATCCGGGCTGATGATCGTAAGTTTGCCATTTGCGTAGTCGATCTTCACAACGGCGCGGCGAGCGATCTCATATCCGACCAGACCATCACAGGAGACACCTTCGACGTCGGACAACCTGCTCAAGTCGAATGAGGTGAACACCTGGTTCATCAGTTGGGCGTCGGCCACCTCCGTCTGTCCAACTTTGGCCAGCCCAAAAGCGGCCACATTATCGCCAAAGCCTCCACCTGGGAGCGATCCTTCTGTTTGTATACCAGCCCTCTTCGCGAATTCACTGCTTACCGTATTGGTAGCACCGGTATCGAAAATAAAATGCTCGCTGATTTTTCCATCTAAACTGACCGGCAGATAGATATGATTGTTGATCAAGCGAAAAGAGGTACTGATCCTCTTTTGTCCAGATGGAAAAATGAGCGTGTCCAATACCTGCTTGGGGGGATCGAAACGCTCCGCGGCCACCTGGGTATCGAAATCAATTTTTTGCGATAACATCTTTTGATCGTACTTGGGATCTCCAATGCTGACTCTGGTCTGAAATGGGACGAGCAGACCATCCACATCGCGGAAATCTGAGAAATAACTGGTCTGCGGTTGTTCACCCGTTAGATCCACCATTCGGACAATCAAATGGCTCGATTGCTCTAACCAAATCTCAAATGAATCGGAGCCTTTCGGCTTGACGGTTAGGACGTCGCATGGTTTTCCGTAATTCTCTTTCACGCCGCTATATTGAATCTCGGCCGGATAACGTTCCGGAAACAAGAAGGCGTGCGTCGCCTGGTAAAAGCCTTTGACGGCGCTCGCGATCGACTCGCGACTTGTCTCTATACGAAGTTGATCACTAGCATCCGTGGACCACGAAACCTTCCCATTCCACCCCTGTGAACCCTTCGTTGGACCCAAAATGTAGATCTGTGCGCCATGAATATCTGGCAGATCAAGCCAGGTTTCATAAGTTCCATCAATCCCGCCGACGCTTAAGGTGCCGGTCTCATGCCAATTTTTTATCGCATCCCATTTGGTACCGCCAGTAGCGGCTTTGGCGGCTTGGATGATCTTGTTGGTTTGATCAATGGCGGGTTCTTCCGCCAACGCCAATAACGAGCAAAGATTCAGCAAAACCAGCGCGCAGAACAATCGAATGGTTGGAGTAGTCATAAAATCGCCAGGTACCAAAAGTGAGATTTTCTCGACAGAGAGCCTCTCTCCTCTCGGATACGGTTCCGACCACAGAACATCCAAGCGCCCGAGAACGTTGCAAAGATTTTTCCGAAGGTGTGCCGCGACACTTTCTCCTTCCTCCCTCACTCGGCCCGGCATGCGATCCAGATTGTCGGAGATCGGAATTTCGCCTATATACAAGCTCGATGGCGGTAATGCGTCAGAAGTTCCTCAGAATCGATCCGCGTTACTTTCAAATCGCCGCATTGGGAACTCTTCTCTTCTATGGCTGCGCCAGCCTTGGATTTGAAATCGATGCGCTGCAGATCACGTTGACGTTAACGACTGCGATTGGCGTACAGCTCCTTTTGGCATTGTTGACTCGGACCAATTCACCACTCGATGTACGGAGCGCGTTGATCACCGGTTTGTCGCTTTGCCTTCTTTTGCGAACCAACATCGCCTGGTTCGCTGTAGTAGCTGCTGCTGCGGCAATTCTCAGCAAATTCGTGTTTCGGTTTCGTGGCAAGCATCTATTCAATCCGGCAAACTTCGGCTTGGTAATACTTCTGTTGACCGGTCCGCGCATCGCCTGGTGTTCTGCCGGCCAATGGGGTGCCACCGCTGTCCTTACGTTTTTTTTCGTGTGCCTTGGGTTACTGGTTGTACACCGGGCGCGCCGTGCGGATATCTCGTTCGCGTTTCTTGTGGGCTACGCTCTACTACTTTTCGGCCGGTCGGCGTACCTCGGAGAACCTTGGTCGATCCCATGGCATCGACTCCAGAGCGGCGCGCTGCTGCTTTTCGCCTTCTTTATGATCTCGGATCCGCGAAGTACGCCAAACTCTTGGCTCGGCCGGCTGATATTCGCATGGCTGGTTGTACTTGGTGCCGGCCTCGTTCAATTCGGATTAAATCGGCCAAACGGCCTTTTCTTTAGTCTAGCGCTCTTTTCACTTTTGGTTCCACTCATTGATTTATTGTTTCCTGCCGACCGATACGAATGGTCGTTACTCACTCCGAGCGCAGCCAATCGCACCATTTTCCCCAATCCACCAACTAACTAGCTCGTGCTACTTCATCGAAGTTGAATCGTTCCAGCTCTTATGACGACTGTCCGACTCCTCCTCCTTTGCTCGCTCGTTTCCTTATCGAATAGCGCCGACCTGCGCGCATTTTGCGGTTTCTATGTCGCTAAGGCCGACACCAAGATCTTCAATCAGGCTTCCAAGGTAGTGATGGTTCGGGATGCCGATCGGACAGTTCTAACGCTCGCTAATGATTTCCAGGGCGACGCTAAGGATTTCGCCGTGGTCATTCCGGTGCCGACTGTCTTGGAAAAGGATCAAATTCATGTCGGTGAGAACGCGCTGATTGATCACCTGGATGCCTATTCCGCACCGCGCTTGGTCGAATATTGGGACACAGATCCGTGCGCGACTCCTATGCCTCGCGCGATGATAAAACAGTCCGCCCCGAGCGGGGCCGCAGCTGACCGAGACCGAGCTGAAGCACTAGGAGTAAAAATCGAAGCCCAATATACAGTCGGCGAATACGACATCGTGATTCTCTCCGCGGAACAGAGCAACGGTCTGGAGACTTGGCTTACGGAGAATGGCTACAAGATTCCGTCCGGCGCCGCCAGCGTGCTCGACAGCTACATCAAACAAAATCTTCGCTTTTTCGTCGCCAGAGTGAATCTGCAGGAGAAAGAAAAGCTCGGCTTCACTTACTTGCGCCCGCTGCAGATGGCCTACGAGAGCGGCAAATTCATCCTGCCCATCCGGCTGGGCACAGTGAATGCAAACGGTCCCCAGGAGCTGTTTGTGTTTGCACTGAGCCGGCAAGGACGGGTGGAGACCACAAACTACCGAACCGTCAAATTAAACTCGGACCTGGAAGTGCCGCTCTTTATAAAAGATGACTTTTCCCATTTCTATCGATCGATGTTTGATCGTGCAGTCCAAAGGGAAGACATGCGGGTGGTGTTTCTTGAATACGCTTGGGATATGGGGTGGTGTGATCCGTGTGCCGCTGAACCGCTCAGCAACGACGAATTGCGAAAGCTGGGTGTTTTCTGGTTAGACGACATCGACTCGGCCTCCGGAAAAACGGGTATCAACCGCCCGATTCCTCGGCCGTACGCAAGCACCGATGTGTTCATAACCAGGCTTCACCTGCGCTACGATTCGGCGCATTTCCCGGAGGATCTGGCTTTCCAACAAACCGGTGATCGCACCAACTTTCAAGGAAGGTACATTCTCCGGCACCCGTGGACTGGCGAAGCAAAATGCGACGCGGCCAGAGCTTATCTTAAGTCGCTTGATACCCGATATCGGACCGAGGCGGAAAATCTCGCCAGTCTCACCGGCTGGGACATTCAAGAGATCTATCAGAAAATGAATTTCCGCCCCGCCAGCGGGAATAAAAAATGGTGGCAAAAGATCTGGCAATAGAGGCGTCCACGAACCGCGAGAAATGCTGAAGCGGTTCAGGACGTTGAGCCCAGGTGAGCGAAGATCAGAAATTGCTCTCCGTAATCGAGGAAATCGGCTGGCATTCTTATCAGGCTCCCGATCTCTATCTCCAATCCGCGATTGCCCGGGCTCGTGATACATTGGAAACAGAGGGTGCCAGCAAGCACCAACTAAAAAAATCAGCAAAGACTGAATGAACCCGGCCTGAAGCAGCGCGCGCTTGAGTATCTTATCCAATTTCTTGCAGTCGACGGAGCGGTCGACGCTGAAGAATCGATATTTCTCGATCAGGCGAAAGAAGCGTTGAACAGAGGGTAGATTTCCGCCTTGCCGATTACGGTACAGCAAAAATCTGGCGCGGAAACTACTGATTGCTCTCGCTGCTCAGGATGTTTCGACGAGCAAAACGGTCGTTGCTTTGGCGACGAAGAATTACAAAGGTATTATTTTCGCCGTACATCGACCAAGGACCCGGAGAAACCTCTTTGAACTCGACAAAGCGCCAGTCGCACGCGTCTCTGCTGCCCAGCCCGAGGTAGTCCCGAACGGCCGGGGAAACGTCGAGTCCGGCACCTAAATTCAGATTCGGACGCGGCCGCTCATTGCCGAAGACGTACTGCCAGTGATCCGTGCGGAACGGTCCACAATCTTCCCATTGGGCGTAGCAGACACGTCCGTTGTGCCGAATCGCGATCCAGCGGCTCTTCAGTACGGTCTGTCCATCACGAATGAAAGACTGCTTGAACCACGGAATGATTTGCGCGGCTTCCGCCTTGGTATGGCCACCTTCGACGTCGTTATAGGGCAGCGCCACGTAAAACGGATTCTGGCGCGGAACGAAATTAACCGGGATGTAGTTGCGCCGACCGGCCGGATCTGGGTTGTCGTACCCGCCGTAGCTGCCGCTCCAATACTTGTCCCAAGAACTCTTGTCGTTAGGAACCGGGTTATTGCCGGAGGGCCGTTCGCCGACCCAGAAAATCGTTGTTACGATGTTCAATTTCCAAGGGTATCGCCCCCCACCGATTGCGAGGCCGTTACTCCGCCCCATCAATGACGGACCAGTCTGATAGCGCGGACCGTCTCCCGTGAAAGTCGTCTTAGTCGGCGACATGATGACCTTAGGCTCAACCTTAAGCAGCGCATTTTCGCGCAGCTTCATCGCGTATTTCGCGAAATCAGTACTACTCTCGTACTGAGTTTGAGCAAAGGCAGCACCACCAAACAATAAAGAAGCCGTCGCCAGTAAGGGGATAAGTAACCGCATGCGGAGTGAGTTTGTTTCTTTTACGGGTACTCGGAGGGAAAGAGCAAGAGATTTCTGCATTTTTACAACTCAAATCTGCGTCTTTCCGAGATTTTCAGACATTTCCGGCGAGAGCGCGCCCTACTTTAGCGTATTTAGGACAATTTCAATAACTTTCAGTATCGATATAAAACCGAATCACGCCGGTAGTTGGTTTCGTCGATTTCGGGGTAGTCCAAAGTAAAGTGCAAACCGCGACTCTCTTTCCGAGCTAGCGCCGAATCGACGATCAAACTTGCCACCGTGCAAAGATTGCGAAGTTCTAGCAGGTCAGTGGATAAATTAAAGTCCCAATAGAATTCCTGAATTTCCCGCTGCAAATTCCGTAGTCGCGTACTCGCGCGCTGAAGGCGCTTACTAGTGCGAACAATACCGACGTAATCCCACATCAGCCGGCGGATCTCGTCCCAGTTATGATAGATTACGACGAGTTCGTCCACGTCTTGCGCATGACCGGGACGCCAGTCTGGGAGTTGTACCTGCTGATGATATTTGGAGTATTTCGGCCGCAATAACGCGGCTGCACAGCGCTTGGCTAGAACCACGGCTTCGAGCAGCGAATTGCTCGCTAGTCGATTGGCCCCGTGCAGGCCAGTGCAGCCCACCTCGCCGATCGCAAAAAGCCCTCGCAAAGTCGTCGCACCATCAACATCAGTGCGAACACCTCCACATTGATAATGAGCGGCCGGAACGATCGGAATCGGTTGTGTCGTCATATCAATCCCGAGACCCAAGCAAACCTCAAAAATGTGAGGAAATCGCTCTTTGATGAACTCAGCCGGCTTTCGCGTGATATCCAGATACATGCAGGGCGCTCCGGTTCGCTTCATTTCTGCATCAATCGCCCGAGCGACAATGTCCCGAGGCGCCAGGGCTCCAAGGGAATGATACTTGGTCATGAATTCGCGACCATTTGCATCAACCAAAATACCTCCTTCACCTCTGATCGCCTCGGTAATGAGAAACGATCTGGCTTCCGGATGAAAAAGACAGGTTGGATGGAACTGAATGAATTCCATGTTGGCGATTGCCGCTCCCGCTCGCCACGCCATCGCGACGCCGTCGCCCGTGGCGATGTTCGGGTTGGTGGTGTACAGATAAACCTTGCCACAGCCGCCGGTAGCGAGGATCACGCGATCGCTCCGAAGCCATTTCACCGTAGCCGCTGCTTCATCCAGAACGTAAACTCCGACGACTCGATCTTCCGTGGTGAAGCCTAGCTTTCCGGTCGTGATGAGATCCACCGCCATGTAATTTGGAAAAACGGTGACGTTTGCAGTTGCTCCCACCGCCGCAAGCAAGCGCTGTTCGATTTCCCGGCCAGTTGTATCGTGGTAATGCAGAACGCGGCGTTTTGAGTGACCGCCCTCTTTGGTTAGGTCGAGTTCTCGATGGCCGTCTTCCAATACCCGTTCATCGAAATTCACACCCCACTTGATCAAGTCCTGGACTGCCGCCGGGCCCTCTGTGACGATCGTCTGTACCACCTGCTCATTGCACAGACCGGCACCGGCGGTGAGTGTATCCTTCACATGCAGATCGAATGAATCTTCCACACTGGTTACCGCGGCGACACCGCCCTGCGCCCACGCCGTATTCGATTCTCCCATCGATCGTTTTGTCACCAGTGCCACCGAGCCATACTGGGCGACGTTGAGGGCCAGACTTAGTCCGGCGATCCCGCTGCCAATAATAACAAAGTCGAACTGATTCATTCCACGAGGCGGTTGTCAATGAGCCGAGTATCTCCAAAAAAGACAGCCGCCGCGAGCAACATCGGCGGCCGCAACTGGGAAACGGTCTGCAGGTTCACCGGATCGACAGCTACCGCATAGTCTACTTTTGCCAATGGCGCCTGTTGGATCTGAGTCCGCATCCACTCCATTAACCCGGTAACCGAGCCTCGGCCTTCTCGCACTTTCTTCTCTGCCCGTTGCAGTACCTTTTGAATAACTGGAGCTTGCTCACGTTCTTCCGCATTAAGATAAACATTGCGCGAGCTCATTGCTAAGCCATCCGGTTCTCGAACTGTCGCATGGGCTTCCACTCGGATAGGAAAATTCAGGTCGCGCACCATTCGTGTAATGATTGCAAACTGCTGGAAATCTTTGGCTCCAAAAATCGCGATATCCGGGCGAAACAGATTAAACAGCTTGGCCACGACCGTACACACACCGGAAAAATGGCCTGGGCGCGAAGCACCGCACATCACCTGAGAGAGAGCGTTCTCGACGATCTCGACCGATCGATCTGGATAGTACATATCCGGCGCCTCCGGCGCAAAGATCAGATCACAGCCGTTTTGTTTTAGCAACGCCGAGTCTCGCTCAAATGGCCGCGGGTAGCGCTCAAGGTCTTCAGACGGCCCAAACTGCGTCGGATTCACAAAGACGCTAGCCGCGGCGGTACCTGTTCCGCGCGCAAGTTTCCTTGCTCGCCGAACCAGCGCCAGATGCCCTTCATGGAGCGCGCCCATCGTAGGGACCAAGACGAGGGGACGTGGCACTTGAGAGACGAGCTGCGGCAGCTTCGCCGGGTCGGTGATTATGCGCATTTCTAAAACAGAATTCGTAAGCCAGAAGCTGGAAGCTAGAATGAAAACGTTGTATCCGCGAATCGTGACCGTCGAGCGTGCAACTCTAATCTGGAACTTGCAACCTCAGCCCTCTACCACCTGCAAAAGTCCCCGTAACGGGATTGCCGTCCATTTCGGTCTGTTGTTCAGCTCATAGCGCAATTCGTACATCGCTTTCAGAATCGAGTAGCTGCGGAGCAAAGCACGCAGGTCCCCTCGATCGAAAGGAACAAAGACGGCATTAGCGGCAGCTTCCAGGTAAGCGCCGAGGAAAACTTGCCCGGCTCGAGTCGCCCAGAGATCGGCAAATGCGCCTAGGACCTGGCGATCTTCCGGACGAACCGTTCGTGACTCGAATAAACTGTAGTGTGCGGCATAATGGAAAGAGCGAAGCATGCCTGCGACATCGATCAGTGCGGATCGCTTGAGCCTACGCTCTCCCAGGGGGCGAGCTGGCTCGCCTTCAAAGTCGAGAATCACGTAGTCTTTTCCCGTGAACAGAATCTGCCCGAGATGGTAGTCACCGTGAACTCGGATCTTATGCACATGAATCGTATCGTGCAGCAGATACTCGTGCGAGCTCATCAATTTATCGCTGATAGACAGTACCTGGTCGGCGAGCGCTCGCGGATACTCGTCTAAGGCGTTTAGGTTCTTTCCGAGTAAAGTCATCGTCACCTTCGACTCGCTGCGGATTGATTGGTAGACCGATCGTTGGTGTTGCAGCGTGAACGGCTCTGGGCGGAAGTCCGGCGAGTCCACATCGGCGGCAAGTGCCAGATGCATTTCCGCTGTTCGTTGACCCAAGAGGCGAACCGTTTCAAGGTGCACACCCTCAATCACCGTAAGTAATTGTTCCGGAATCTGATCCCAAAGCCCAAGCTTAGGAGGTTCCGGCAGGGTTGGATCAGCAAGCACACGGTCAAAAAAGCGATCGACGGCGGCGAGCGTCTGCGTCCAGCCATCTTGTTCGTTGTTGGTAAATGCCTGGGCCATCGCCAACGCGGCCGGATCCTGGCCCCGGGCTATATACTGCATATCGCCTAAATAGTTCGGCACGTGCGCAAAGCCGCAGCGCTCACTCAACTGCTTGGTGACTTCAAGATCCGGATTTAAGCCTTCGTCCAACTTTCGGAACAGCTTCAGGTAAACCTGTTCGCCATATATGATTGAACTATTGCTCTGTTCCACCTTCAACGCCTTAGAGATCTCCGAAAGCCCATTGTCGGCTATCTCCAACAATCGTTTAGAGCGGCTCGGGCTAAGTTGTCCGACTCGCCCGGAGACGGATCCTCCGGAAACTATCGATTTCAAAAGCGCGCGGTGGAAATTGGTCGAGGCAACGGAGTCCACCAGTAAATCGCCTTCTGCGCCAACCCTGGCAATGACTGAACCAGGATATTCGACTTCGATCGATCGCGCTTCGTCTCCCGAGACCACCTTGACCGGGAGTGCGTAGAGATCACGCGCTCCTTCCGAAAAATTCACGCCGATGAGAAGGAACTGAGTTGGATCTTCCGAGCCCAACTCCACCAGATCAACCAACGTCGTACTGACGATGCTGCGCGACTTGCTGCGATACCATCGGCATCCCCGCATGTAATGGATGAGATCACGTTCAAGAAATTTCGCGCCGGCAGGCGAATACCACCAGGACCCGCTCCCATTATAAGTGACCGTCGGAAGATATTTGTCGCCGTCGGAAACACCCACCTCCGGCGGAGTTAGCAACAACCAATAAAATGTGGTTGGACCTAAAGTGATGGGATAGAGCGTGTCTCGAATCACGGGAAACCGGCCATGACCGAACGCGTCCTCCGGGGTCCAGCCCACCCAGGATTGGAGATCCAACTCCACCGCTTGGGTAAAACGCGCCAAGTTTATTACCACCAAGATTGTTTGTGTTTCGTAGGTGCGGGTGAATACCAACACCTTATTATTCGAAGGGAAAAGCATCCGAAAATCACCGTGACCAAATGCCGGAAACCGTTTCCGCATCGCGATGATCCGGCGCATCCACCAGAGAAACGAGGAGAGGTTGGTTTCCTGCACTTCCACATTCACCGCCTCATAATGGAACTCCGGATCGATGTTGACCGGTAAAAACAAGGAATGCGGATTAGCTCGGGAAAAACCGGCATTTTTATCTGCGCTCCATTGCATTGGCGTGCGTACGCTGTTGCGGTCGCCGAGATAGATGTTGTCCCCCATCCCGATCTCGTCCCCGTAATACAGGATCGGGCTTCCTGGCATAGAAAAGAGGATTGCGTGAATCAGCTCAAGCTTACGCCGATTGTTGCTTAAGAGCGGAGCAAGCCGCCGGCGAATCCCAAGATTGATGCGGGCGCGGGGATCGCGGGCGTAGACTCGATACATATAGTCGCGCTCTTCTTCCGTCACCATTTCGAGGGTTAGCTCATCGTGATTGCGCAAGAAAATCGCCCATTGGCAATTTTCCGGGATGTTCGGCGTTTGGTCGAGGATATCTACGAGCGGGTAGCGATCCTCCATGTGAAGCGACATGTAGATCCGCGGCATGATCGGAAAATTGAATGCCATGTGACATTCATTCCCGGTCCCGAAATATGCCACCGCATCGTCCGGCCACTGATTGGCTTCCGCCAAGAGCATCCGGTCGACATATTTCTCATCGATATGTGCTCGGACCTTCTGCAAGTACTCGTGGGTCTCCGGGAGGTTCTCGCAACTGGTTCCTTCGCGTTCGAAGAGATAAGGCACCGCATCGAGTCGAAGACCATCCACTCCCATATCGAGCCAGAAATCCACGACCTTGTACATTGCCGAACAGACTTCCGGGTTGTCATAGTTCAGGTCGGGCTGGTGCGAATAGAAACGATGCCAGAAATACGACTTGGCGACCGGATCGTAGGTCCAGTTGCTCAGTTCAGTGTCCTTGAAAATTATTCGAGCATCCTGATATTTGTTCGGATCATCCGACCAAACGTAATAATCGCGCCAGGGATCGCCCGCCACCGCCCGGCGCGATCTTTGAAACCAAATGTGTTGGTCGCTCGTATGGTTCAATACCAATTCGGTGATCACCTTGAGCCCGGCTTCGTGGGCCGCCTCGAGGAACTGACGAAAGTCATCCAGCGTTCCATACGATGGATGCACGTTATAATAGTCTGCTATGTCATAACCATCATCCCGAAGCGGGGAGGGATAGAACGGTAGCAGCCAAATTGCGGTAACGCCGAGGTTCCGCAAGTAGTCGAGCTTACTGAGCAACCCCTGGAAATCTCCGATGCCGTCGTTATTGGCATCACAAAGAGTCTTGATATGGAGTTGGTAAATTATGGCGCCTTTGAACCAATCCGAACTGGCTGGTTTGGCGACATCCTGCGTTTCGCTAGTCGGAATCTGCATACGAAGTCAAAAAATGAGCAGTGAAGCGGTGTGGGTCCGAGGTGGGCGCAAATGCTATTGGGATAAAAGCGTCGTTTGATTGCGCCCACCTTCCGTGGGGTCGGTAAAATTAGATCAAGCTTACGCGGAAATTCAAACGACACTGCCGAAAGTTGTTCTGAGGTTAATTTTCTACGGAAATAGACCGCGGACCTTCTTCGCCTGCATCACCTTCTCCACCCCAATCGCTAATGCGGCAAGCCGATGGGGGATCCTTTCTTCTTTGGCCCGCTTGATAACTGCCCCAAAGGATTGTTCCAAAACCCGGAAGAGGCGATCCACTACTTCGGTCTCGTTCCAGAAAAAACTCTGGAGGCTCTGAACCCATTCAAAATACGATACGACGACGCCGCCAGCATTACAGAGAATGTCTGGAAGGACGAATATTTCGTTCCAGCGTTGGAATAGCACTTTGTCGGCATCGACCGTGGTTGGACCGTTCGCTGCCTCCGCCAGAATTCGGCATTGGATCTTGGCGGCATTGCCTCGATTGATGACACCGCTGACGGCCGCCGGAATCAGCACGTCGCACGGAGTGGTAAGCAATTGGTCAACCGGGATCGAGTCTGCACCAGAAAGACCCGCCAGTGCGCCATACTTCTCCACGTGCTTGTCTACCTCTTTGATATCGAGGCCGTCATCGTTACGGTAAGCTCCCGAAATATCACTAATCGCGATAACCTTCATGCCATTCTTATATGCGAGGCCGCGGGCGGCGACCGCTCCAACGTTTCCGTAGCCCTGGATTACCGCCGTTCCGCCCGACAATTTCAGTTTCAACTGATGGGCGGCCCGCTCAACTAAATAGACCGTTCCACGTCCGGTCGATTCGCGACGACCATAGGTTCCACCGACGCTGACCGGCTTTCCGGTTACAATTCCGGGCACCGCATGGCCTTGATGGGCGGAGTAGGTATCCATGAACCATGACATGATCTGTTCATTTGTTCCCATGTCCGGCCCCATGATATCGGTGTGAGGTCCGATGAAAGGGATCATTTCCTGCATGTAGCGCCGGGATAGGCGTTCCATTTCGCCCGTGGATAGCTTTCGCGGATCACAATCGATTCCACCCTTCGCACCGCCATATGGGAGACCGGTTAAGGCACATTTCCAACTCATCCACATCGACAAAGCAGCGATTTCTCCGAGGGTGACTCCGGGCGCGAAGCGAGTACCACCTTTGGTCGGTCCCATCGAAAGATGGTGCTGTACCCGGTAACCCTGAAATACCTTGGTCGAACCATCATCCATTCGGACTGGCACGGCCACGGCGACCGATCGTTTGGGATACATCAGGCGTTCTCGGAGATTATCCGGAATCTGTAGGTAATCCGCGATCAAGTGAAATTGATCGCAGGCCATTTCGAAAGTCGGGTCACTGTAAATGTGCTGCATAGAGGGCTGGATACGACAAGGGCTGCGCCGCAGGCGGCCCATTGCGATTCAGGCGAAGAGTTGAGGTCTGAAAAACCGGGGATTCACTGCTCGTAGAATGTCTTGCATTTTCGTAATCCGCAACCCCCAAGGATGATAGCCAATGGTCGATAGCGGTAGCCATTTTGCTACTTCCAATTGGTTATCGGCTATTTCACCGCTTGAACCCGTGCCTGATTGCGGTTAACGCAAAAGACTCCAAATGGTTGGGAATGACCGACCCGCAGTCACACAATGGCATGAAGTTTTCGATACCCAAGGGTATACGAGACCGCAGTACGTCGCTCTCTTGGCCAAACTAAAGAGCTACACCCCATCCTATCTCCACGAGCTGGAACAGCGTCTTCATGCCAGTCTGCGGGAGCTTGGCATCACCTTTGGAAGCTTTCAAACGGACCGGGCAAATACCTGGTTCTCCGATTTGCTGCCACACCTTTTTCTTCCGGAAGAATGGGAGCTAATTACGCGCGGATTCCAACAGAGGGTACAGGCATTCGAGCTCCTTTTGCAGGACGTTTACGGCAAAAGAGAAATTCTCCGGGAAGGCGTCTTGCCGATACCTCTCATTCTTGGCAGCCCCCAGTTTCAGCGGAGCGCGGTTGGGCTGAAACCGACCACCGGACGTTATCTGCATTTAAATGGGCTCTGTCTTTACCGGGATCCAGACGGGCGACTTACGGTAAAACATCATTACTTCGGTCATCCTTCCGGGATCTCCTATATGATGCAAGATCGACGGCTTCTCGCACGGGTGGTCCCCGACCTGTTTGAACATCTTCCGATCGAACCGATGGCAGACGTTCCAACTGAAATTCTGCTGCGCCTGCGGAGCATGGCTCGAACGAGCGAACCTTCCGTAGTCCTGTTAACCCCCGGGGTCGCCAGCGCCGTTTACTCCGAGCACAGTTTTCTGGCGCGTCGCATGGGGATTCCGCTGGTCCAGGGTGGAGATCTGGTGGTACTGAACGATTCCTTGTTCCTTAAGACCGTTTCTGGCCTGGAGAGAATCGATGTGATCCACTCCCGAGTAGCCGACCCTTGGCTCGACCCGCTCGTTTTCAATTCCGACAGTCGAATCGGCGTCCCGGGACTCATTCATTGCGTCCGGAAAGGTACCGTTGCGTTAGTCAACCCGGTCGGTTCTCAGCTCTCCGATGATCGCAGTCTTTTGCATTTCTCGAGTATCATCATTCGCTATTACCTCGGTGAATGGCCAATCTTGCCAACAATCCAGACCTATTGGCTCGGCGACTTAGATCAACGCGAGCTCGTATTGGAAAATACCGAATCGTTCCAAATCCGAACCCTCACCGGCGAGCGATTTTTTTCCACTCAGGATCTGGAAAGCGGCGCGGACGAGCTTCGTAATATTGTCAGGAAAACGCCCCACCTGTTCGTTGCGCAACCACGAGAAGATGCCGCCAAGACCATTAGCTTGGTCAAAAACCGGCAAGTAGAACGCCTGCAAGATCACATCATCTATGGGATGCGAAATGGCGATAAGCTCGATCTTTTCCCCGGAGCGTTAACCCGCCTCTCAGCCAAGCCGGAAGGGCGAACCGAATCTGAATTCGGAGGAGGCGGGAAAGATACCTGGGTGCTGCGCTCGCCCAGCCAGGTGAAATCGGCTCTGCCTAACTTTCATCCTGCTCAGGTTCTCTTATCGCGACGGGTAACCAGCCGAGTAGCCGAAGCTTTTTACTGGCTCGGTCGCTATCTCGAACGCTCGCAAGAAGTGGCGCGAATGATCCAATTCGTTGAGACGGTCGAGATGGAAGAACTTAATGCGATCGAGCGGAAACTGTATCGACCGATCTGGAACCGCTTGCTGCCGCCACTCGATACTCCTGGCAAGCGTGGTCGCCGCGGTATCAGCAATGTCCGGGAACGGTATCGGCTTGTTCTCGAGTCAGATCAGCCTGGTTCGATCGCCTCGATGATTCGCATGGGTGTGGCGAATGCAAATTCTCTTCGGGAAGCAATCAGTCCGGAAGCCTGGGCAGTACTCTCCGAGCTGGAGAGCCGTTTCGACCGCAAACGCATCCAACCCCGGATCAGCGATACTGATGCTCGCCGCCTGACGAGGCGACTTGCGCAATCGGTGCTCTCGCTGGTACCGCAGTTCACTGCGATTGCTCAACAAACGATGTTGGCGGACGACGGCTGGCGTTTCTGCGAATTAGGACTCTACCTCGAGCGGGCGGTTCGCACGGCAAACGCGACGTACGTAGTAGCGCAATCCATTCAACAGCGAGCTGGAACCCGTCAGGGATTGGATATCGAACTATCAGCGTTTCTTCGTTTGCTCGCCTGTCGCGACGCTTATCGACGAATTTATCAAGCTCGATCTGAGCCCGCATCAGTCTTTGGATTTCTGTGGCAGAATTCCGAGATGCCTCGTTCGGTCATGTTTTGCCTCCAGCATTGCGCGAAACTCCTTGGTGCCTCTCTTCCTGCCGCTTCCGCCAATGCCGAATCGGGTTTGACGTATCTGCAGGGAATTATTCAGCAGGTTCGCCGCCTCGATTGGTATGCATTTTTCGTCTCGGAGGTTGAAGATACCGAACAAGTAGTGCGGAGCGATCAACTAATCGCGCTTATCGGTGAACTGCTCGATCGAATCCAGGAACTGCACCACGTAATCACGGACCATTTGCTGAGTCATCAGAGTATCATTTCTGAACCGGAACCGACGTTGTTCTAGGTAGGGATGCGCTCCTGCGCGTCCGTATAGGTCTGATTAGCCCGATCGAAGGGTGGATTTGTCATCTCTCATTTGTTATCTGTCATTGTCCTGCCCCCCAATGAGCATCCCCGAGAAAACCCTAGCGTTCTGTCGCCGATCACTCGCTGAGCGCAATCAATTCTGGACAGAACAATCAGAACTCATTTTTTGGCACAAGTCGTTTCATCAAGTCTGTGATTTTACTCGGCCGCCTTTTGCTCGGTGGTTCGTCGGTGGCGAAACCAATCTTTGCTACAACGCGATCGATCGGCATCTGGCGCGTCGGGCAGATCAAGTCGCTCTGCATTTCATTTCCACTGAAGTGGACACGCAGCGTTCTTTCACCTACCGCGAACTGGCAGATGAAGTAACCGCATTTGCGGCCGTCCTGCAGTCGCTGGGTTTGAAACGCGGCGATCGAGCCATCATCTACTTGCCAATGATTCCCGAAGCCGTTTTTTCCATGTTGGCGTGCGCTCGCATTGGGATTATCCATTCGGTCGTTTTTGCCGGATTCGCGCCCGCCAGCCTGGCCACTCGTATCGATGACGCCGAAGCGAGCGTATTGATTACGGCCGATGCCGGCCTACGTGGCGGCAAGCTTATCCCCCTCAAGCGTCTCGCCGATGAGGCGGTCGCCCTGGCTGCGCGCCCGCCGCGATATGTCCTCGTTTGCGCGCGCGGTCTCGATCCCGATATGCCGTCCGATCCACGCCGCGATCGTGATTACGCGACATTGCGTGAAACCCACCTCCACGACCAGGTACCAGTCGAATGGCTCGAGAGTTCTGAGACGTGCTATCTGCTATACACGTCCGGTACAACAGCTAAGCCAAAGGGAATCCAGCGCGACACCGGTGGTCACGCGGTAGCCCTTGCTCTCGCCATGCAGAACATCTTCTCCGGAAATCCCGGCGAAACGATGTTCACGGCCGCAGATGTGGGTTGGGCGGTAGGTCATTCCTTCGGAGTATACGGTCCGCTGATTCATGGAATGGCAACGATTCTTTATGAAGGATTACCAATTCGGCCGGACGGCGGAATTTGGTGGAAAATCGTAGAGCAGTTCCGGCCCACGGTCATGTTCACGTCGCCCACGGCCATTCGTACACTCAAAAAACAGGATCCGGCCTATCTCAAGAAGTATGACACAAGCTCGTTGCGTTATCTCTTTCTCGCTGGCGAACCGTTGGATGAACCAACCTGGCAGTGGATTCACGAGGCGTTAGAGATTCCAGTGATCGATAATTATTGGCAGACCGAGACCGGATGGCCGATCCTCGCCTTGCTGCCGCGGCTCGAGGAACCCAAAATCAAGCCAGGCTCACCGGGAATCGCCATGCCCGGCTACGACGCTCGCATCGTTGACCAAGGATCAGGCCAGACACTCTCCCCAAATGAAAAAGGCGTTCTAGCACTGGGCCTTCCCTTGCCACCCGGTTGCATGCCAACCGTTTGGAAAAATGACGAAGTGTTCGCCCGGCACTACTGCAGCCAATTTGCCGAAGAGCAGCTATACTCCACGTTTGATTATGCAATCCAAGACGCAGACGGATACTTCTTTATTCTGGGCCGCTCCGACGATGTGATCAACGTCTCCGGCCACCGGTTGGGGACCCGCGAGATCGAAGAAACCATCTGTTCTCATCCGGCCGTGGCCGAAGCTGCCGCGGTTGGTGCGAAGGATGAATTGCGCGGCCAGACCATCCATTGCTTCGTTGTGGTCAAACAAGCCGAGGCTTTCGAACGCGAAGACAAACAGAGCCAGTTACAGAAAGAAATCGAATTTACGGTGGTGTCGAGACTCGGATCTTTTGCCCGGCCGGCTGCCATTTACCTGATTCGTGCGCTACCCAAAACACGATCTGGCAAAATCCTGCGACGCGCGATTCTGGCCGCTGCGGAGGGACGCGACACCGGTGATTTGACCACCTTGGAAGATCCGATCGCTCTCGACTCGATTCGAGAAATGATAGCCAGAATACAGAGGTCGGGTGAAAGTGCGCGGTAGAGGCGAATGGGCGTGTGATAGTAGGGGGAAACAGATCCAGCGACAGCAGGATCTGTGAGCCTTGCGTCGGTCCGTTTGGCTCACACGTCTCAGTCTCGCTGTCGCTCAATGACGTGTTTCGTCCTACCCAAGCGCGAATTTTGTTACAACTTTTTGGCTGGCCTGCGTGTATTTATCCGGAGGAAACATCCATGCTTGCTCGAAACATTTTCTCGGTTTTGCTGGTTACTACTTTTGTTCTGGGGTACTCCACGGCGACACACACGAGCCGAGCAGACTTGCTCACCAGAGTAGCCGAGCAATCGCGACATTTGGCAGAGGCTGGAAAATGGGACGACGCCAATGCAGTTCTTCAAGAGCAGCTGACCAAAACGAAAGATGCGGCCGAAGCAGCGCGGCTCAAAGCAGAGTTGGCGCATCTTGCATCGGATCGGAATACCTACTTTCACAAAGATGAATCGTCGGTAGTTGCCGCCTTAGAGGAAGCTCGTTCTGCCGCGCACGCCAGCAACGACAAACCGGCACTCGCGACATTGGAAATGGCCGAGGGCCGATCCACCTATTGGAAGGCGCTGGAGAAAACCAAAGACTGGGGACCGCCAACTGAGGATTTCGATCGAGCACTTCAGATTTACAAAGAGCTAGGAGATGAAATTGGACTCGGGGAGGCGATGTTTTATCGCGGGTTGGTTTACCAGATGCAAGAGGAGAATCAGCGAGCGCGCCAGATCTTCGCACAAGCGCTGGCACTCACCAAGAAGACAGGCGACGAACGCATGCAATCGTTCGTCGTGAGACACATCGGTTACCTGCAGCAAACCGCCGGCGAGATTGATGCGGCTCGAGCGAACTTCCAAATGTCACTTCAATTGCGGCAGCGGAACGATATGAACGTCTTTGTGCCGTTTGCTCTAATCGCCTTAGCGGATTTTGAAGCGGAACAAAAGAACTCGACCGAAGCAATCAAGTTGATCGAGCAGGCGCTTCCGCTAGCCAAATCGGGGAACAGTCCCCGGGCGCTTTACGCAGCTCAGATGACGCTAGCGAAATGGTACGCGGATGAGGGCAAAGCAGCCGAAGCAAAAAACCTCGCGGAACAAAGCCGAGCCGGCGCCGAAGCATTTGGTGATCTGAGCGGCATGAAAGAAGCCAAGGATTTTCTGAAATCGCATACCTGACCGTTGATTCACAGGCTAGAATCTAAAAGGCGCAACAAAACGGGATTTGGCTAAAGTTGGCATTGTGGATCTCAACCGTATACCGCCGGCTTTGTTACAGACCTTCTTGGTCGTTGCTGAAGCGGGCCAAATCTCGGAAGCGGCTCGCCGGCTTCATCTATCTCAACCGGCCGTTACCGGACAGATCCGCAGGTTGGAGGCCGACCTGGAAACAACCCTATTCATTCGCTCGGCCCGAGGCGTGTCGTTGACCCCAAGAGGGGCCCATCTCCGAGAACGACTGCAAGATGTCTTTACTGAGCTTGAACAGGTTTTGCGGGAGTTGGATCAGACACGTGAAGTAACTGGAATTGTGACTCTCGCAGCCAGCACAACTCTGGCGAGATATTTTGTACCCAGAATTTTCATTCGCTTCCATCATTACCACCCGGCAGCCGCTCTTCACCTGATCGTGGGAAATACGGAAGAAGTGCTGGAGCATCTTCGACAACAGAGGGTTGGACTCGGCCTGGTCGAGGGCCATCAGCGGAGTCCGGGTGTGCGCCTTGAGCAGTTCATGCCTGATGAAATCGTTCCGGTTTGTGCCGCTCGAATTTCTGATCCAAAGCTCCGTCGCGCGATTGAAGGAATGAAGTCGGTTCGAGACCTTGAAGCTTTGCCGCTTCTTTGGCGCGAGTCTGGAGCAGGTACGCGAACTGTGGTTGAAAGCGTATTGAAGGAGGGCGGAGTGAACCCGAAGAAGTTGGATCAGCGTTTTGAACTAGGAAGCAGTGAAGCCATCAAATCGCTCGTCATTGCCGGCCTCGGTGTCGGCTTCTTTTCCTGTTGGGAAATCCAACAGGAAATTGCCATGGGATTGGTACGACAAATCAAAATCCCCGGTCTGCGAATTCAACGGATGTTTTCTTGGGCGCTTCCCAGCGGCGAACTTGGCGGGCTAGCCGGTCAGTTCTATCAATTTGCCAATTCGATCCGTAGCGAGCTATCTGCGGTGAGTGTCCGCCCAGAGCAGCCGGTCCAGAGCCAGGGATTTTTCATATCGGATACGCAACCTCCCATTTAGCAGTCTTTAGTCCTAGCAGGGCGTCGCTCGGCGGTCGCGGAGCGACCACGCCCTACCTCACCGGCTGCTAGGCCCATCAGCTGGCCTGATATGCGATCGAAATACTCGATTATCGCCGCCGGGTGACAGGGATGACCTTTTCCTTCAGAAAGGTTGTTTATGAGATTGATTAAGGGTTCATTAGCCGGTCTGGTTCTGGCCGGCATTCTGGCGCTCGCGCCGACCGCCACGTTCGCACATGGTGGAGGAGGTGGTGGAGGCGGCGGTGGCCATGGTGGAGGAGGTGGCGGCTTTGGTGGTGGCCACGGTGGCGGCGGCGGCCATTTCGGTGGCGGCGGTAGCCATTTCGCTGGCGCCGGTGGCCATTTTGCTGGGTTCGCCGGGCATAGTTTTGCCGGACGTAGCTTCGCAGAACACCAAGGAGCGCACTTTGCGCGCGGAGATCATTTCCGGGGCCGAGATCATTTCCGGCACGACGGAGATTTCTTTTTTGGAGATTCCTTTGGGTACGCAGATCCCTATTCGTATGATTATCCGTACTACGGCTATTATGACTACGATAACGGCGACTATTCCGATGGGCAATACGCACAAGCCGACGTGATGCCTTCTCAGGAGACCATTGTGGCTGTGCAGAAGGAGCTAGCGAAACTCGGTTACTATCACG
>Ga0137401_10000083_pt1 | contig 29669 bp, 64 predicted proteins | sample CZOMad1_1_16fung_FD_108286 | JGI IMG/M metagenome (GOLD analysis project Ga0137401, IMG submission 108286) | Vadose zone soil fungal communities from Angelo Coast Range Reserve, California, USA - CZOMad1_1_16fungal (Illumina Assembly) | ecosystem: Environmental > Terrestrial > Soil > Vadose...
ATGTACCCAGACGCGAGAGTGTTTGGGTTGGAGGCGAGGATTTGATGGCATACAGCTATGACTACGACAAGACTAGGACTTTGGCGGTGCAGTTGACGACGTATAACAGCCTGGAGCTGCTGAAGGCTGCGATCGAGAGTGTGTATGCGCAGGACTGCCAGGCGATCGATCACGTTTATTTAGAGGTTACTAATAACGGCAGCACGGACGCCACGATGAACTGGCTGAATAGCTATGACGTGGCGGATGGTGACGATGCACTGGTGGTGTCGAACCAGCTAGTGAATCAGTCGCCGGTGAAGCTGGCGAATAACGCGCTCTGGAGGCTGTTCAGTCAGGAAGGTTTCAGCGAAGTTCTGATGATGCCGAATGATGTTGTGCTGCCAAGTGATTTCGTGGACCATTTGAGATCGTGGCCGAGAGGTGTGGTCACAGCGAGTATGTCAGGCGAGATGCCGACAGGCGAGCCTACGTATGGTGTGCGTGCGGTGAGCGAGAACACGCCGATGGCTGTAGTGCTGTGGCGCAAGTGGTGCTATGACGCTGTGGTGGCGGAGTATGGTTACTTTCTGGACGAGGGGTTCTGGTTCTATGGATCAGATTGTGACCTGGCGTTGAGGATGGCCGCGCTTGGGATCAGAGGCGTGCAGCTCGACATTCCCTACTATCACTTTGGAAGTGCGTCCTGGAAGACAGCGCCTGAACCCGAGAAGCAGATGATGCTGATCCAGGCGGATATCGACAGAGAGTACTTCGAGAAGAAGTGGAACTTTAGAGTTGACGATCCCGAATACTCTCGACTAGCTGCCGATCTAAACTTCAAAGGAAGATCGCGATGAGAGAGATTCAACTAACTCCCCGAGGAGTCGCCTTAGTTGATGACGAGGATTACGTATGGCTGTCTCGACATAAGTGGAAGGCCAAACGGTACAACAACAAGACTGGTAAATTTATGGCCTGTCGAAATGTCACGGTGAATAAACGATCTGAGTTCCTAGCCATGCATCGAGCTATCGTAGGAGTAACTGACCCCAAGATAAAAGTCGACCATCATGACCGAGATGGATTGAACAACCAACGATACAACTTGAGGAAGGCGAACTCTCGGCAGAACAACACGAACCGAGATAAGCAACAGGGAACTTCTAGTAAGTATAAAGGGGTGTCTCGGCGTTCTTCCGAAACGTATCCATGGTCTTCTTATATAACGTTTGAAAGGAAGCGTAGGCACATTGGAGTTTTCGACTGCGAGATAAAGGCCGCGTTGGCCTACAATATCGAAGCTCTAAAGCTGCACGGTGAGTTCGCAGCTCTAAATGTAGTCGACGACCCGCAGTATGCAGGTCTTGCGCAGGATCTGAACTTCAAGGGACGGCGGATCGGATGAGCTATAAAGACCTACCTGAGTTTCGTATACGCCTAGAGAACATCAAGCAGCGCATTCGTGCTGGCGAAATGGTCAACGCGAATCGCCAATCCGGCAAAACTACAGCGATCATGGAAGTGATTCATGAAGACTATAGTGCGCAGAGTTTGCAGGCTACCGTTCTCGTGCCGTGGTCAGATCTGGGTACTATGTTCGTAAAAGAGTACATGACTCGCTGGCCGGATGACGTAAAGCCAAGGATGTTGTATGGGATAGCCGTGCATGATTGGGAGCGCAAGCTTCGCGGCTACGACTGGAAGGGTAAGTTGTTCGCGGATGCTTTGTCAGCACTGGCTTACAAGCCGCAGTACAGCTGGGAAGAATACGAAAAGGTTGAGAGATTTGTCTTTGAGTACAACGTGCGAGGCTGCTGGTAATGGCTGGAGTCGTAGGTGCCAGGAAGCCTAAGGTTATATTGCATGACGCTGTCGATCAGGCTGAGCATTTGCAGGAGATGCAGCGGCTGGAGCGCAGGCTGGAGTTGGTGCTGCGAGATCTCAGGGTGCTGCGGACAAGTCTGCAGAGGGACGTGGCGACACAGGGCGTGCTGGGCAGTCGTGGCTTGACGCAGTTTATAGTGGAGACGTTGCGGGACAGTGTAGTTCGGCATGGCGCGAATCACGGAGCGAACGTGCCGTGGTTGTTGTTGCAGGCTGAGCAGGCAGGGTACGCGATACCGCTGCCGAGGACGATGTCGAAAAGGCTGACTGAGAGGAGTTATAGGGTGAGGGACATAGCCTGGAACAAGGAAGCAGAATGTTGGTACTGGTGCAAGACGGAAGACGCAGACGCAGAGTAAGGTAAGTAGTAAGCCGAGAGATTGAGGAACGAAGACTGATGACGCAAGCAGAGCTGGCCGCTGATACACGGAACTATCGCACGATCAACCTAGACGAAGCAGCAGACCGGAAGCGATGGCTGAGCACGCATAGGCACCAGCGGCATGCGGTGCGGGACGAGACGACAGGCAAGATGTGCTACTACGTCGAGCTGACCGAGGTTACTATAACTGGGCTGCAGGCGTGGTTGACTAAAAGCTACCGAGGGGTGACGGGATGAATGCAGCAGGTGCAGGTGCAGGGAGCAATTTTACAGCGATAGGCTTGGCGATGGCTGGGCTGTTGTTTGGCGTGCTGCTGACGTTGCTGGCAGCAGGCGTCATTGGCGTGCTGTGGGCAACCTGGCAGCAGCGCAAGGAAGGGATTGCGGCGCGGACGTTGATCAACCAAGTGATTGCGCGGAACACGTCGGCGATTGCGTTGCTCAAGACCGAGGTAGCTATGGCGTTGAACCGGATGGATGCGGACCGGATACACGATGCCGGCATGGCTATACAAGCTGGAGTCAAGTCGCTGCATGGCTCCGTGCAGACGTTGAGCAAGTTGCTATATGCAACGCCGGGCGCAGGCGCGGGCACGGTCGATCAGTACGGCATCAGTAACTCGGGCCTGACCGGCATGGCAGGCATGGTAGGGAACAACACACCGATGGACGAGGAAGCTGAACAGGACGCGGCGCAGGATGAGCAGTGGTCAGCACGGCCGAGGCAGGTGCAGGATATGTATAGTACTAAGCCAGCGTGGGCACAAGGGATCGCAGCGCAGACTGAGAATCCGTTCGAGGCTTATCGCGCGGTGCAGCAGGCTAAGGAGGATGCGGCACAGGGCCGGCCGAGTCCAGTGCCTATTAGTGTGCTGCCGGATGTTGACGAGGGGCACGACTTGGACGCGCAGCAAGGTTCGGAGCTGAGCTACTTGGCGACGAGTCAGGTGCCTGGGTTTACTGAACGGCCGGAGTAGGATAGGGGCTAGGGTTATGGCACACACATCTGCAGGAGCGGGTAGCAGAGGACGGCAGCGGCGGTCGGGGGGCCACGCTGCCGTCGAGTCGTCTGGTGCTGCACCAACAGCTAAGGATCAGACTCGGTACTTTGATTGGCGTGCTGGTGTCAGCATGGAAGAGCTGGCGACCAGGGAGAATGTCAGGCTGGCGACTGTACGCAGCAGCATTGAGAAGATGCGCGCACAGGCGGCTAAGTACTCGGCTGAGCAAGCTGAGATAGCGACCCGGCAGATGTATATCGAGGGTCTGCCGCATGGCGGCCAGGCTTTGATTGCTGCACTGCAGGCGACGCGGACCGAGTACAAGTCTGAGATGGAGTTGGTGTACGACAAGGAAACGCAGGAGCCAAGCTGGAAGGAAGTCAAGACAGCTACTGAGCTGCCAGACCATGCGGTCAGGTTGAACGCTGTCGATCGGCTGACGAAGGTGCTGAGTACGATCATTCCGAAGACGCCGTTGGTGAGCAACAATACCAATGTGGATGCGCGGACACAGATTGCAGGGAATGTTGGGGGCGGTGGAGCTTCGCTCGCTGCACCGCATCAAGGTGCGCTGTCAGCTGAATCGATCATTCGTCAGATCCGTCAGCAGCGAGGCTTGGATACTGTAGAGGTTGTCAAGCAGTTGACACCTGGAGCGGAGCTGACCGATAAGGACTTTGAGTTGGAGAGGGAACTGGCTGAGGAAGCTGAGGCTGGCGAGGACGGAGCTGAAGGTGAGTACGTTGAGGGTGATGCTGACGACGGCGCTGAACCTGAAGGAGCACCTGACTAGGGTCCGCGCTCTACCCTCCCTACGTGACTCCGTGTAAACTGCTGGCATGTATGTAAATCGCAAGTCCAAGCTTCTAAACGAGGCACTGGAAGCCTTGGACCAGAAATACTTCGAGGCGAAGCGCCAGCTGCCGAAAGGCGGCATTGAGGACCATACTGCTCTGGCTTGGACGTTGTTGACGCCACTAGAGCTGCAGTTCGCTATAGAAGAGCTCGATAACTGCATCAAGGATAGAACGTACTACCTGCAGAACTTCCATACGATTGTTACTGAGCAAGGTCTGGCTACGTGTTTGTATCCCATGTTCGATCTGCAGTGGATCGTTGAGAATGCTATCGCCAAGGAGAGGGAAGAAACCGGCCAGTCGAAGGTGATTGTGCTGAAACCTCGGCAGGCGGGCATTACGGAATACGCTACTGGCACTATGTGCTGGTGCTCGTTCTTTGCGCCGAATGCTTATACGGTGTCAGTGGCGCAGGCACCAGATGTTTCGGCCCATGTGCAGCGCAAAGTCAACATTGCCTACAACGGCCTGCCATGGTTCATGCGGCCTGAGCGTCAGTATCACTCGAAAGGCGAGTACATCGAGTTCAACAGGAAGGATCTGAGTGAGCGGGTAACGAATCCTGGCCTGGGCTCTGTGTTCATTACGACGCATGCTCAGCGTGGGTCGGGCATTGCTATTGGTAGGACGGTGCGTAACTTGCACATGACTGAGGTCAGTCGCTGGGCGAGCACGGAGGTCTACACGGCTGATTTGGAACCGAGCATGAACGCCAGCGACACGATGGGCATTAGCGAGAGTACAGCCTTGGGTAGCGATGGCTTGTTCTACAACATGTGGCAGGAGGCCGAGGAAGGTGACTCAGATTGGGTGCCGGTGTTTCTACCTGTATACAAGGCGAAGAAATTCTCGCTGCCGTTGAAGCCCAGTCAGGTGCCTTTTCTGTTGACGCCGTTGGAGGCAGCTGCTCGGGAACGCGTCATGGCCGAGGAGGCTGGGTTCAAGATTACCGATGAGTTTTTTAACTGGCGGCGGCGGAGGCTGAAGTCGGCGATCAAGCGGACCGGATATCCGTATGCGCATTATGAGTCTTATCCGATGACGCCGCAGGAGGCTTTCCAGTCGAGCGGCCTCTGTGCGTTCCCACGGCATAAGCTGGACGAGCAGAGTCAGTCGCATATGCGCCGGCCGGTCAAAATAGGCGAGATGATGTTTGGCGGGCTGCATGCAGTGCCGAAGCCGTTGATGACTGTGGTCAAGCCGGGCCAGGCGCTAGAGAAGAGGGAGACTGAGAACAGGTTCTATATGTGGGAGGACCCAAGTCCGATGGCGAGTTACTATCTCAGTGCGGACACAGGTGCAGGCTTGGTTGGCGGCGATCCACTAGTGGCTGTAGTATGGCGTGCTGGCGTTGGTGCGAACCCTGACGTGCAGGTGGCCGACTGGGTCGGGTTTGCGCCGCCGACGGAGTACGCCAAGATTCTGTATGCGATCGGCATGTACTACAACAAGTGCGAGGTAGCGGTCGAGTACGCCAAGGAAGGTATGATCACGGCAGTGTACCTGCAGAATCAGTTGGAGTATCCGAATCTGTATAGGCCGAGGGCGGAAGATCGCGTGGGCAAGCAGATGGCCAACTACCTGCACTGGCAGACGACGAGCAAGACCAAAGCGTTGATGGTTGGGCGCATGGGCGAGGCCTTGTTGGAGGATAGTGTTGTTATTCGCTCGGAGTACATCCTGAAGGAGATGTACAAGTTCAGCAAGGATGGAGCTGGGTACTCGGGGCTGGGTAGCCACGACGATGGCGTTATAGCGATCATGATCGGGTTGTATGCGTTGCGCCAGACGATGCCGGAGTTGCGAAGTCCAGCGGCTAAGGAAGATGCAGGCAGGCAGACGCCGAGCCGGGGCGCAAGGCCGAGTGGCGGTGCTGTGTTGTATGGGCTGTATGACGAACTGTGCAGGATGCGTGGCCAGACGCCGGTGTTGGCGAAGGCTGAGGAGTATGCGGCGGCTCGGCCGGGCTGGGTGGTCAAGCCGATTATGGTGTCCAAGGCCAACACGGCTTACTCGGTGATCCATCATGGCGGCGGCATCGAGAACGAGCTGTTGAGGCGTGAGGGTATGGATCAGTGGGATATCACGCCTGGGGTGGTGGCTGCGTGGCGGGGTGCCAAGTCGAACGACCAGGGCCAGGAGGCGGAGGAGTTTGCGAGTCTGCTGGCGGGCGAGAGCTGGGCGGAGTAGCTGCGATGCCGCGGGGCAGTAGAAAACCTGCCGATTTGAGCGTCCTGGACGGACTAAGCTTGGCAGGTGTATTGAGGGTAGTGTATCAGCATTTCAGTTGACTCCCAACATGGATTCATGTAACTTAGTAGTTGCCCGGCCTTGGAGGCTGCAGCCTCGCGGCAACGAATCCCCATCGCAGGTTAGTAGTTGGCGGTTGCGAGCTTGGCCGGGCACGAATTCCAAGGGAGTTGTGATGGCCAAGCCGAAGTCAGTCCGCACCGGTGTCTACCAGGAACGTGATGGATCGCGGGCCGAGGGAGCTCTTATATTGCTGGTGCCAATGCGAGTGACCGTGCTGGAGACGCATGCCAGGTTTATTAAAGATGCCAAGTCAGCGGCGGGGCCACCAGGGGATGTGTTTAGCCCTGTGGTCGTGTTTCGCAGGTTCGGCTATACCGATAGTTGTCTTATAGGTAGCGAGTTGTATGTCATGCAGCAGGCCGAGTTCCTGCGCAAGTTCAAGTGGGCGGGCAGGCTGAAGACGATCGTGCGGACAACTGAGGAGGTTTGGTAGTTATGCCTAGAGGTCAACGAGTGGCACCGGGCGTATACGGCGAGCGAGCGGACTGGCTGACGGAGCACAATTTCAAGGCGATCGATTGCCACCACGACTGTGGCCTAAAGGTTGTCGTCGAGAGCAATGAAGTGCATCTGTGCGTTGGAGACGTGCTGGACAAGGGCGTATGGTTTAGGCCTTTTAGATGGCCCGGGGGCAGGGCTGTCATGGTGTATGTGATGCCCAAGGCAGAGTTTCTGGAACGGTACGAACGGTTGGGAAGGTTGGTAAAGGTACGTGGCCAGGAAGAGGTTGGGTGATGCGCAAGTACAAGGGAGACGGTGGGGCACACGAGCTAGTAGAGTGCGTAGCTGAACCTGAGGACAAGGTTGTGGCGTTGTACGTCAACGACTATCAGTGTCTGGCTAGGTTCCTGCAGCAAATGGCAGGCTGGTTTGCGCGGCGGCCGCAGGACGAGATTGAGGTTGAGGTTGAAGCTGTGTTGCGAGTCCGTGGGCGGGACGGCGTTGTGGCGGAGTACCGGTGGGGCGCTGGCGCTGGCGCTGGCGAGGGGCTGTGATGCGAGGGCACAAGGACAACAAAGGTGAGTCAGTAGTCGAGCACTTCAGGAACTTCCTGAGGGATATGCCAATCGAGGAGTTCATGGACGCGGTTGGGCGGGTGCTGGTGGCAGACGAGGTGGCTGCGTTGGAAGTTGTGGTGCTGGTGCGTGGGCACAACGACTCGATCGTGGAGTACAAGTGGGGCCAGGCGGCAGCGGCTGCTGGCTCGGACCTGGTGCGGGAGGCTGCAGCTACTCGGCCTTTTCAGATAGGTTCGTCGGAGCCGTCGGTGCTGTACTGGTCGAAGCCAGTTGGTGACTTGGAGGCACAGTTGACTTGGCCAGAAGAGCCTGTTGACGAAGGCGAGGACGAGTAGCTTGGAGTTGGTCCCACACCAAACAGGCTTGGTTCTGCTGGGGCGGATTCCCTTTGAAGAAGTGCCTTGGGTTCAGCAGGATCTTGCCAGGGCCATCACGGCGCAATACGTCTAACCCTTCAAGCTTAGACAGAGACTGGCTGATGTTACAGCGCGCGACGCCGGTCTCGGACGAAACTTTGTTCTGCTTGATACCGGACACGATATTGCCCATGTCTACGTTAGCGCACAACCAATCCAACACGGTCCGAGTCTCGCCGCGGATCTTATGCTGGATGCATAGGTCGAACAACTCTGTGAAGCAGACCACGTAGGTTCCTTTCTCCGTGTCGAAACGTTTGGATGGTTTGAACTTGATGTCGTAGGTATCGCCGTGACGATCGGTCATCGATCTGACATCGAAAGGCTTAGGAGGCCTGCCTCGACGGGGGCGTGACTCCGTCATGACTTCTATATCTGCGAGCTTAGGCTCATCCATGTTGTTGTTATAGCACATGTTTAGAGTTGTCGGTATACAACAATTGCTAGAGCTATGTGGCTTGTTTTGTTTAGTTTGGAATTTGTCCCTTTATATAAGTATATAAGGACTATCGTAGAATCCACTCGGCAAAGATTCGCAGGTCCTCGATCGAGTGGTTGGACTTGATTGAGTTGGCCTTGTGCGAGATCACTTGGATGTTGCCGGGAACGTAGCCAAGGGCTGGAACTATTCGGTCGACTGTGGGCGAGTCGAACTGCCAACGACCACCATCTCCCTTACGTCCAAGGTGGCGAACCAGAGGAAATCCAAAGATCGGACAGTAGGTTGGAATCGAGATGTCGGCTGTGGTGATCGTGCATGACAGGTTGAAGTCCCGAGCTCGCCGCTTGGCATATGTGAGTAGCATGGTTTCGGCATTGACCTTTCGGTAGGCTAGATGTCGTTCTAAGATAGCCTCTCGATTTTTGGTGTACAGCTTCGAATCCTTGATCTGAATCTTGCCGAGGCGTTCCTGCCGGCGTACGCGCTCACACAACTTGCAGTATGTAGATCGGCCATTGGATCGATGACGATTGTTGACGAAGCTATCGAGAGTGAGAAAGTCCAAGCATAGGAGACATTGCGTTCCGCCTAAGTCCTCGGCCAGGAGTGTGTGAATGACAGGAGGTGTGGTGCGAGTCCGGCGTGGCTGACCGTTGAGATTGAGTGTTGGAGGTTTTGGAACAATCGTGGATAACATAAAACCATATTACATGAATTTGTGAATTTTGTAAATTTTAAAAAATTTTGGATAATCTTACCAGCTTTTACTCCAACGTTCTCGCAGCCGCCTCCCTACCCACCCCCACCCCCTTGACTAGGCGCACGCGCGCGGGTGCACGATGCGCTTGGATGACGACGCGTGCGCGCGAACTGAAAGCTAGGGTAGGGGCAGGCGGGCGGCAGGGTCGAGCGCGGCGGGGAGTAGTAGCACTGGCATGAGTAGCAGCAGCAGCGCTGCGGCCTAGGCGCACGCCACGTGCAGGGCACGGGCGGCGGCACGACTGGCACTAGCAGCACTCGCACTCGCACGCAACTAGAAGGTAACGTTACTAGCACTACGATTACGTACGATTGTGGTTGACAATGGTTGCGTGCAGTGGTGAACTGTACCTGCAACATCGGACAGCGCAGCGTCCATACCAGCACCAGCACCAGCATGAGGTAGTCCACATGACACTCAATCAACAGCGCACCAACATAGCCAACGCAATACGCGAAGCAGTCGGAGCAGGTAGGCCGATGACAGTCGTACATCCATTGCTTACTACGGCAGTGAACTGGGTTCCGTTGCCGGATAGCCAGCTACAGACGTCGGTCGCGCCGAGAAGCTAGCACGCAATCGCACGATCTTGCACGAAACTGCACGTTGAGCTGTACCACGAAGTCACTCACGCCACGAAAGAGGAAGACGAAATGATATCCACCCAGCAAGCCGTCAACAGCCTACTGAACATTCCAAGCTTGTCAAGCACCACCAGCACAGTTGCTCCACTGTCTGAGCTATCGGTTCTGCCGATAGTTGCACGCACTGCTGACACACTCGCCAGCACGCTAATTGACCTAGCGTGCGCAGCTACTGCAGCAGCGTACGACACGCAGCGTTTCGTTGCAGGTTACTCCGTCCTGTACACAGTCACCCAACGTGACCGTGCACACTCCAACATGCCGGAGCTTGAATCGGACTCGTTCTACTTCGTGTACAGCGGTACGACTGTGAGCGACGCCATGCCGTTGTCGGTATGCGTGCAGATGCTGCATCAGTTGACGCAGTCGGAGTTTGGCGGGTACTAACACGCAAGCGTGTAGAATCACCTCACTAGCTTGCGTGTTGAGCGTGTGGCGATCTAGCCACCAACTAGCAAGCCCAAACCCAAACAAGTGGCAATGCACGCAGTCTCTGACTTGCTGGCTAATCCACAGATAAGAGGGTACTAACATGAGCGCACAAATTGAGAACAACCAACTCGCATACGTAGCAGTCAACGGCGCACCGTGGCATGGTTTAGGTAAGCCTGTAGAGTTGGGCGCAACTGGCGAAGAGATGCTAGTAGCAGCTAGCCTGAACTGGCGCGTGCAGAGTCGTAGGCTTGCCATGCGTGGCGTGACTGAACGTGTACTCGACTCCGGCGTGCGCATCCTAGCTGTAGACGAATCGCGCGGGATGCTCACCGATGAGCTGAATAACTTCCGTGCAATCGTCCGCTCGGACAACGATCACGTGTTCCAGATTGCCGGCGATGGCTACCAACTGGTGCAGAATCTTGAAGTTGTCAACTTCTTCAAGGAATTCTGTGAAGCTGGCCATGCCACGATGGAGACAGTCGGTGCGTTGCGTGACGGCGCTGTTGTATGGGCGCTAGCCAAGCTCAACACGGGTGCAGCGTTCGACATCAGTGACTCGAATGGTTTCGCTACAGGCGATGAGCTAAACGGCTATATGCTACTGGCTACGTCGCATGACGGTTCGCTGAAGACTATAGGCCAACCAACTCAGGAACGTGTCGTCTGCCACAATACCTTGACGGCAGCGCTCCGCTCCGGCGAAGCAGCTAACACGTTCAAACTCAAGCATTCAAGCAAGTTTGACGACGCGGCCAAGCAGCGCGCGCGCAAGGTAATGGGCATGGCGCGGGAACAACTGGCAGCTACGAACGACCTAGCGAATCAGTTGGCACACGTCACAATCGACCACGACGGATGGTTGGAGTTTATGGCGAAACTCATGGGTGGCATGGATGCTGTGATCGACCCTAAAACGGCAGACTTGACGAAGACGGCACGGGATATACAGGATGCGACCATGACGTCACCGGGGAGTGGTCTGGCGTCGGCACGCGGCACACTGTGGGGCGCAGTCAACGGTGTCACGTACTACGTTGACCATCAGGCGCGTAGCCGTAGCGACCAAAACCGCCTGTTCTCGGCATGGTTCGGCAACGGTTCCGAGCGGAAGACGGCAGCGGTCAAAGCTGCGGTGGAACTGGCAGGGATTGGAAGCTATTAGCAGGGCGCGGCTAGGCGCATATTACCTCATCGGTGGTGCGCGCCTAGCTTCGTAGCCTAACGCTAGTATTGCTCGGCAAGTTTAAACTAACGCTCAGGCTTGCCGAGTGAATATTGGATCTACAATCCAACGCCCGCAACAGCCGTCCAGTACTTTAGTTTTATTAGTTCGCACCACGCAGCTCAACGCTATATACAAACCGTGTCGCGTGGTGTAGCGTAGTTGAAGTAGCACACAGCACGTCCAAGTCACTCACCGAGAGGAAGACAACAGCTATGAGAACCGTATTCAAAACCGCCGAACTACCCCATCAATGGGCACATCAGTTAGTCCCTAAAGGCCGTAGCAGCTCTAATCAGAGCTTTGAAGGTGTGGACTATTACAGCTACAACACCGTGATCGCCAGCATCGTCTTCAACGATAAGGGTGAGCAAGCTTACCTTGTGAGCACGGGGAAGTATTCCGTGAGCACCAGCTCGCATCAGTCTTACGTATGCTCCGCTATACCAATCGGTGCACGCAAATTCTTCGTGCCCGGCGTTGAGCGTGGCGGGTGGCATTTCAGCACACCTATACGCATCCTTCGCGCGTGGGCTGAACAGTTCGACGGCTTGCTAGTTGAGTCCAGCAAGTCACGCAATCCCAAACGTGACAGACTGCGGCTAGAAGCGTGCGCGTTAGTAGACACCATGACGGAGTACGCTGCGTGGATTGGCGAAGACCGCGAAGACTTTGTCGTACCCGCCAAGCCGATGACGGATGCGGAAGTTACGGCCATACTCGCAGCTCAATCGGAGAAGCGCGCTGCTTTGTGGATAGAGCGCGAACGGAAAGAAGAAGAACAACTAGCGGAGCATCGCGTGCAGTTTGCGGATGCGCGTACAGCATGGCTCACTGGCGTCGATAACGCTCTGTGGATGTGGTCACATTATTTCGATACGGAGCTGCGAGTTGCTGGCGGATTCGTCGAGACATCGCGCGGCGTCTCGTTCCCCGTGTCACATGCGCGTCGCGGTCTGACGCTAGTCCGCAACGTCATCGCCAGCGGCAAGGAATGGCGCACCAATGGCCACACGCTCAAGCTAGGCGCGTACGGTGTCGATAAGGTTACGACTGACGGCACGGTGTACGCAGGATGCCACGTAGTCAAGCTAGCCGCGATTGAGCGGATTGCTGCGGAGCTGGACGCGGCCGCGACGAGTGCTGGCGTGGACGAGTTCATGCAGGTTGGCACGTACGTAGCCGCTGAGTAGTTCAGCCTAGTCATCAACATCATCAACATCAACGCACCACTAATCGAGGAAGGGAGCACCATCACAATGACCACTCACATCTTTATACCAGACCATAACCTGTACTGCCAAGCTTGCGGCGAGGGTGAACTGGACGGGAACCACGGCATGATTCCAGGGCCCGGCGGCACACCTATTGCGGACGCCAATGCAGCAGTCGAAACCACATTCACCAACGTCACAATCACAATCGCGTTGCCACCGCGTGAAGCCTACGACAAACTTTGCGCGTTACTCGCAGTTGGCGACCTAGCAGACTGGCAAACAGACAAATTCAAGACAACCGCTTACTACATGGACGAGGAACGGAAAACGTCGGAGTTGTTTCCAGTTCAGGACTAGTAAGCCGTCAGTCAACCACCACAGCAACTAAACCACTCAACGAGGAAGGGACGAACCAACATGAGCAATCCAACAGCACAACTACCGGACCCGGACGGCAACAACGAATCCCGTGCGATTGCGGGTGGCGACACTTTACAGTACTTCGCATTCGAGCATGGCGAACGCACGGGTGAAGTCGGCGCATGGGGACTGACATACACCGACCCACAATCAGGCGCAACCACAGACTTACGGCTACAGAACCTAGCAGACTTGCTCTGCAATCTCGCACACTACTGCGACGATGACGGTCTGGACTTTGGTCACGCTATGGCGCGCGCATCCATGAACTACCTTGCCGAAACAGACGGAGCTGGCACACAGCTTGAGAAGGAGTGTGGTTACCGTGAAACACCAGCGCCTGAAGTCAAGCTAGACGAGCACAGCGACCCTACACCAGCGCCGCTCACATGCCCATCCTGCAAGCTTGGCACTTTACTTTACATCGAAGACGCCACGATCTCGCAGAATGTAACAGGCGTCCGCATGACTCAGAACGAATGGGAGTTTGTGCTGGACGAGAACACATCCACGATCAATTCAGAGTACGGCACGGAGCGCGTACGCTGCAACGAATGTGATATGCAATGGTTCGCGTGGGATGTTGCCGAGTCCCTACAGAAAGCAGGCGAGTGATGCAAGTACCAATGAGATTCCGTCGTGAAGTCAAACGCGCAGCCGCCATCATGATCTTCGCTGCGATCTATACACTGCTGTGCTGCATAGGGCATGGTCAACCGCCAACCAAGATCCATATCAAGCCTGTAGCTGTGCCTGTAGTTCCGACTAGACTACTCGCACAGCCAGTGCACATCCGCCAGCCTAGAGTCATGGCCGTGCCGCAGCTCTCAGTCAAGCCGATACGGATACCACGTTATTAGCCAGCCCGCCAAGCAGCTCAACGCCAACGAACCACTCACTCAGAGGAAGGGAAGAGGAAAACACAAATGCCATTACAGACAGTAACAGCCGATGCCGAACTAGTTCTAGTACATCAGGGAATCGAAATCTACCACTGCTATCGAGACAACAACATTGACGAAGGCAAGCGGAGCTATCTGTTCGATATCGTTGTCAATTCAGACGAATGCGGTGGCACATATTTTGACATACGTGACTTGCTGTCGAATGCCAAGCTCAAGGCATCTCTAGGAAGCCGGACGCAGCTTGGCACAGACGAGGATGTCTTTGAAGCCATTCGCCAAGCTATCGAGTACAGGCTGATTGACCTGCATGGTGAGCAGGAATACGCAGACCTGAACAAGGTAGAAGTGGAAGAATCCGCCGGAGTCGTCCACATAACCACACGCCAGACTGCAACCATCCTTGCAGCACTGCGCAATTATCAAGAGGATATGCAGAGTGGCGTACTGTCAGTGCCGATTGAGCTTTTGGCTACTGATGGTGGAGATTTACAAGCGCTCACTCTTGAAGATATTGACGAGCTGTGTGAGTTCCTGAACTGCAGTTAGACCGACGACAACGACGAATCCACTCAACGCAATCCCACAACGAGGAAGGACAACAACCAATGCCATTCGCCACTCAAGCCCAGAAGGACTACTCCGCAGCCGCAGCCGCGGCCATCCACAGCTACGCAGCCGCTGACGTAGATCTAACCCACAACCTAGAGCTAGCTATGCGTGCTTACACGGTGTTCTATTCGCTGGCAGCTACGTCGTCTGCGGTCGAAGCAGGCAGCCGTAGCCAGATGCCAACGCTTGACCGTGCTGAAGCGCAGCTCGTCATCAATATCGTCAGTGACGTGCTCACAGGCCAGCGCACGACTATCTTCGACTGCTTACTCGCCCAGCAACTTTCCTCCGCAGTGTTCGACTTTGTAGTGGACGGGACGTTCCCGCGATGAATGAGCCGAGATACAAGCTCTACGTATGGCGCGGTGAAGGCGTTCTCGAAAACTACACCACAGGCATGGTCGTTATCATAGCCACCAGCTACTTCAACGCCTGGATGAAGCTATCCAAAGCTGACCCTGAAGCCTACTACAACCTACGCTCAGGCGGCAAATGCCGGAGTCTATGGGTTTCAACCGAAGACAGTGCTGCTGAATGGCAGGAAGCCTACGAGGATTGGAAGCGGGAACAGCGCGAGGACGGCGAAACCATCCTGTCACCAATCACACCAACAGAATACGAACTAGACCAAGCACCTGTATCGGTGCAGAGAGGCGGAGGATAAATGGCAGGCATGGATTTCGAACAGTTATGGAACAGCTTTCACGATGAACCCCAGCCGAAAACAGTCCGTGTACGACTCCTGATCTACAAAGGCGACAAGCAGGAGATCGAGCGCAGGCGCAACTCAGACGGTGTCAAGGGAACAATGTGCATCGGCGACAAGTACAGCATAACTGCGATCGAGCTGGATCCAACACGGCTGACCATACGTGAGCTACTGCGGGTACTCTTCAGCCGAGAAAGTTCAAGTACTGACAGTGAGTAACGGCAATAACGACAGCTACCGCAGCAACCACGGCATCTTCCACCAGCTACTCGGCACGCAGCATAACCGGCATTACAACTACCACTTGATGTCGGAGGCTAAGTTGAAATGGCATAAGCACTACCTGGAGCATGAGCAGGAACTACACCGGCAACAGCAGCACGCAACTAGATGGTTCCGTCGAGTCCGCAACACAGTTGTAGCAATAGTCTTCTTCGCAGGCTGTTTCCTGCTGCTACTCACTCTACTCATAGAAGGAGGTCACCGATGAGCTACGCCGAAGATCACGACGACCTGGAACAAGTCTCCCGCGCAGACGAGGACGCTGACCACTACGAACGCAGCCGCGAAGCCATGATGGCGCGGTACGACCGGAACCTGAAGCTATTGGCTGACCCGAAGCTTTGGCCGCAGTTCAACGTATTACTCACCTGCCCTACATGCGAGAAGCAATTCGCTAAACGTCAGGCCGCACAGAAATTCTGCTCGAAATCCTGCAAGAACCACTACTGGAACGTGGTTAGGTTTGAGCCGGAGCATCACCACCGAGGAAGGAAGGAAGTCTAGCTATGTTCAATCCAGTTCTAATCGTCAGAACTAATCCGACGCGGCTACACAACGCAGTTCCGCTTTCAGCAGTAGTTCGCATAGCTGAGACTATGAACGGGTCAAATATCTATCTTACGGATGGAACTCGCATACATGTGGAGGAAAGTTTGGACAAGATCCTGACTCAGATCCCTAACATATACGAAACCACCAGAGAAATTCTGTCTGTGTTGATAAATCACGGAGTGATCGCATGAGTCCACGCAAATACATTCGCCTGTTCGGTTTCGAAATAGACAGCCGAGACATGCCTATAAAATCTGGGCCAGCTCAACACTTTCTGCTATTTGCCGACAAGCTCGTCAACATCACACCGAGCGAGATTATAGGTGGTGTCACAACTATTACAGACACTAATAACAGGACGTACGCGGTAAAGCATACCGTTGACGAGATCCTAGCCAAGATTTTCATGAAGCCTGATAAGGAGCAGGCTAACAATGGATGACAAGGACAAGTTCGACTTAGACATCAACGACGAGCGGCTGAGTGAGCAGCATGACGCGGCAGGGTCGCAGCCGGAACCTGAGCCAATCGCACGTGCCTGCCCGCTCGAAGTCATAACCGGAGCGCACATCGACATCGAAGTACGGCCATTCGCCTACGCATTCCTCGGCCTGGGCCACGGGCCAAAAGCGCGTGAAGTCCGTAACGCTATCTGGAAGTCCGATGCCGAGGAACTGAAAGCTTACGTACAGTCTTTCCGGGGCATCACCGCTAAGATCGTCTACGACCGAAGCTATGAATGCTCGGAATGCAAAGGCGTGTATGAGGTAGACCCGGCAACCGGACTGACTGCGTGCTGCGGCCTTCCCATAGCCGAACCACAGAAGGAGCCAACCAATGCCCCGCAGCCACGCTAGACCAGACATCACCGAACTAGACCTCACCAAAGACTTCGATCCGTTTTCGCCCGGCGGCGATCTCGGCCACGTTGGAGGCAATGTCAAGATGACGCTAGCCTTTCAGGATTCACTATGTATCATTCGCGCACTGGCACAAGACATCGAGCGGATTCAACAGCGACGCGACGGCGTGTATGTCACTAGCGGGTTCGACTGGAGCGTGCGTCGTGACAACGCTACAGGTCTGATACGTAAGCTGCAGCGGATTCAGTTCCGCCTGGGCGGTCGGATGACGAGCGACCGATACGACGATGCCAAGCGTAAGAAGATGAACAGGTATCGGAATAAGCCGTGGCATTAGAGGCTATGGCATAGCCAGCACTTATTAGGTTGACAACTACGCGCAACCATGAGACACTAACTTCAACATAACGATAAGGGAGAAGAGGGAAGCGATATGGCAGAGTACGAGTTGGAAAACGGCGATACATACAACCCAGCGAACGATGACGCGCGGGACGAGAACGATCTGCTGGATAACGGAACTGATGTGGCTGAGGTCACACCGTCAGAAACTGTCAAGGCAGTTCTAGACGAATGCCGCGCTTATGAAGCCGAGCACGAAGCGGAGAGCCTTGCCGCAGCCGAGGAAGCTGAGTTCAACCAGACTGTTGACGATGCTCGCGCTTTAGAGCTAGGCATCCTCGCAGACGACCCGGACGCCGTGCTCCAAGCTTACCTGGGCATCGCATTCACATCCGAACCCGAGCCTGAACCAGTCCCTGTCGAAGATCCCGAAGCCAAAGCTCGCCGCGAGTTCATCGCTGGCCTGCGCGACCTAGCCGACTTCTTCGAGCAGAACCCCGAGATCGACAAACCGTACAGCGGATGCACACTGACCCTGTACGTATCCGACAAAAAGAAGCTGGCGAAGTATGCCCGTGCGTTCGGCCATGCCGAAAAGGTAGTCGATGACTACTCATTCCGTCTGAGCAAAGAATTCGGCACAACTGGTGTCAAGGTTGAGACTTACTCGTCTCGGCAGTCAGTCTGCGAGCGCGTGAAAATCGGTGAGGAGTTCGTGCCGACTCATAAGATCGCCGCCACGGAAGAACGCTTCGTAGAAGGCCATATGAAGGATATCTACGAGTGGAAGTGCCCGAGCTTGCTGGCAATTGGCGAAGCAGACGCCGAGCCAGTGGCCGAACCCGAACCCGCATCCGCACCCGAGGTAGCCTAACCGCCATGAAACTCGTTGACCCCAGAATCGCGCACCTGATCCCCGGCATTGAGCGCTACGTGCACAACCGCATCCGGCCCGGCGGATTCATGTACGCGGTTCTGACCAACGACCTGCGGCAAGCCGTTAGCATGGCCGATGCCGACAATATCAACTTGCTGCCGGAGATCGTCAAGTACCTCTACAACGAGATCCCGTTCTGCATCTGGGGCTCAGTCGAGGCCGTGCACCATCATCTGATGAAAGGGCTAACCTAATGTTCCAATTCTGGCACGACTTCCTGCACGATACGTTTACCTTCCTCGCCGCGATGGCAATGTTCACCGTAGTGGTTGTATTCGCTCTGGCTTTTCTAGGCGCGGCGGTCTCTGAGATGAATGCACGTGCGCGTGCGATCAAGGCCGTGGAAGCAATGGAGAGAAATAAAAGACTGGATAAATAATGCTCGACACTAGCCTAGATCGTGATCGCATCATCGCCTGGATGGCTCAAAGCATGTGGTTACGTCTGAGCTGCTGGACGTACGACGAGTACCTATATTGCCTAGACCGTTGCACCCGCCTGATGGACAGGCAGAAAGTTGTGATCTTCCCATGAAGAACCCGCTGTTCAGTCCTACTCGCGCTCTGGTCGAAAGCCTGCAGCTACTAACTGACATAGAGCTGTTGATCCGAATCAACGCACCTATGACCGATGGCTCGCCGATACACAAAGCTGTGATCGAATTTATCAAGAAATGGAAGGTAGCTGAATGAAGCCATTCAACCTAGCCGAAGCCCTCGCCGGAGCGCCTGTCTGCATGCGTGACGGTCGGCCTGTCACACAGCTAACCAAGTTCAACTGCAATGATCACCAGTGCTTATACGGTGTTGTGGATGGACAGCTCAGCAGCTTTTACTTGGACGGCTTATACACACGCACGCAAGCGGAAAGCCACCGCGACTTAGTCATGGCACCTGTCAAGCACACCATCTATCTCAATATCTACCGTGAACCAGACCATCGCGCTTATGGTTACCGGTCCCAGGAAGAAGCTGAACGATTTGCAGGCGGGAATGCTCTCGCTATAGCCATCCCCGTAGAAGTGGAGTACTGACCACCATGACCCTGCCCGCCTACACCATCGCGTTCACCGTCGCTCTCATCGCAGGCCCGCACCATACAGCGCACGGCCACCACTTCCTACAAGACTTTAGCAATGCAGGTCTGCGCGTCACCGACTGCACGGCCACCTTGCCGCACGCCGAAGACTTTCCGCTCTACACCCGCTTGTACTGGATCATTGACCCTAATCGCAGAACGCCAGCGACCATAGATGTTTTTATAACGCCGCCGGAAGAAGTCATGAACCTCAAGCCGACGCCCGCGCTGCATATGCCTAAGAAGGTTTACATGGTTTGTAACTACAACTTCGACACTCGGCCAGGAAGGTAGCCCATAGCTATGATCATCTTCCTCATCCTTGCGGTCGCCTACCTGTTCATCGACAGCCTGTTCGCTACGCACTGGATACAGAAACTGGAACGCCGCATTATCGATCTGGAACAGTGGCAAAATTACAAGCCGGAGGACTAATCAGTCATGCGCGCCTGGAGCCTCACCACAGCACTCTACTTCACCTTTATGCTGGTCTACATGATCGCAGTCATCCTTGGCGAACGTCGCCGAACACCTTACTCCGATCCACGGCTAGAGCGCGCGCACCAGATCTGCAAGAACCTAGCTACCTGGGCTTGGATCATTATCGGAACTCTGATCATCTTGAAAGGACTGATGCTGTGACTGCAATGACAATCGACGAAGCATTCGCAATCGCCCGCACACTCACTGACAGCTACATAAGCCTCTCCGAGAAGCTACACTACTACCCTGTCGGCAAAGTCTCAGAGCGCTGGTGCGAAATTCACTGGCAGGGAATGAATGCCGAAGGGAGTAGCTGGGAGAACGCATTGCAAGCAGCTATGGGGCCGAATGGTTGGAACCGGTCTCTTGCCGACTACCCAATCGTCCCCGACTACCTCCACTCGCCAATCATCTTCATCGACCCACAGACCAAGCCTGATCGCATCCTGCTGTGTGCATTCTGGAACAGAGAACGATGGCTGTTCCGCATCGTCAATGGAGCCTGGGTGAGCACGCGACGAGCTGAGGTAGAAGACTACGACAGCATTCTGAACGCTAAAAGACTAGAGGTACGACGAGCATGAGCACTTTCATCGTATTCATAATCGACACACTTAAAGGAAAGGTGGGGACAGCGGACTAATGAAACGCATCTGGAAGTATCAAATCGACCTTAACTCAGGCTCTGCATACGCAGTCATTCTAGTCCCACCTCAACGTGTCTTCCGTGCCGCAGCTATGCAAGGCAGTGGCATCATCGCCTTATGGTTCGAGGTAGATAACGATGCCGTTTACCAAGCGGAGGAGCTGAACCTGCACGTCTATGGCACCGGCCACGTAATTCTTCCCACGCACTTCTACCTCGCCACAGTCTTCGACGGCCCGTTCGTCTGGCATATCTATGAAGGGAAGGCAGCCTGATGAAACTCTACTTCGTAATCCCCAGAGACGCTGAACTACTGCCAGAGAACTTTACTATCTCCCTCACCGTAGTCGGTCAAGACAAGCTCGGCAACAAAACTGAAAAACCTCACGCAGCTATGGCATTTCTCAAGCGCAACTATGCTGAGAAGCATATCGAGTTCCTGCGAGGCTGGTCGCAGAAGAACAACGACTGGTACCGTGGCCCGAACAAATGGCGAATCGTAACCACGCTCTGCATCCCAGTAGGCCGCCCAAGAAAGGCAGGCAAGTAATGCCGATGCCGATACCGACGACTAAACTCTCCCCGCGCCAGCTCAACATCCTCCGCGAACTAGGCATGGTCTGCTACGACAAGCATCCTACCCTGCTCATAACTCCAGGTTGGCTTGGCGGTCGTGACGGATCGCACCACTCGCACACCCTGGCCCAGCTCTGCCGCAAAGGCCTAGCGCACCGAACTAAATGGGGCACGACCGGAGCCTGTAACTGCCGCTGCGGCTCAACAGCGCAGTTCGGCCACCGCTGCAAGGGAAGCTTCAGCTATGACATCACGCGCGACGGCGTAATGGCGCTGGCTGATGACGATGTGTTCAAACGGTTCGTGGCCAGACGTGTAGCGAAGGAGGAATCCAATGCCAGCGCCTAAGAACTACCACAACCAAGATCCGTTCATGACGAATCCTGCATACACGCGCGAGGCTCTGCGCATCGAGCACGCAGCTTTCGAAAAAGCCGAGCGTGCTACGGGCAAAGCTTGGCATGATATTCCTACGCTGACTGATTGGGTGCTGCTACGCCTGCAAACCGCCGAAGACTCTCTCGCCAAGCTAAAGGAGAACGCGTGCTCTGTGCCAATTCCGGCAGCTACACGCCTTACAGGTGCATGCAAATTCTGTGGCTACCTACTTGACGATCACCTGCTCGATCAGGACGGCACCTGGTTCTGTCCACCGCCAACAGCAGCGAAGGCCAAGCCATGACCCTTGCTGACTACCTATTTATCGCTTGGCTCATCAACTTCGTTGTAGTCCTCATCATGATCCGTCTGGCCTACGCGCGCACGAACTTCTACGATCGGTTCTCAGTCCAGACCGACAACTGGATCAATACATTCCTGATCACGTTCATCCTGCAGACTGCATTCATGGTCACCTACAACTTCGCCCGTCTAATCCATCTCTATCATCTCCACGGAAGGTCCTAGCCTAGCCATGCCCAACAATCCCGCCAACCTCCATCACTGTCATCTCGTCACACCGATGACTAACACACTCAACAAAACTCTCTGTGGCTTGAATATCATCCACAGCATGAGTCCAACTCAGGGACCGCCCAGTACCTGGCGCACTTACCGGACTAGCGATGTCACCTGCAGCGACTGCATCCAGATCCTCAAGGATAAGGATATGTGGAAGGAGTCGGAGCTGAAGCTAGAGCCGAAGTCGGAGGATAACCCATATCTCCCAGAAGACTACGTAGCTAAAGCCAAAGCCGAAGCCGATCACAGCCGACGCTTCAACGTGGATTACATGATGGCTGATGCTGTGCCGCCTGCTCTCTCCGCGTTCGAGCAAAAACTACTCGCCTCCGCCCAGCAGCAGATCCTGAAAATGTTCTCAGACGGCAGTCTCGTCATGCCAGACTACGCCAACCGTATCAAGATCCCAGCTGACCTCGTCCAGAAAATCTACTCTCTGATCGATTACGACGCCGTGCTCGAACTCCTGCGACCTAAAATCAACGAGCTCGTCGCCAAAAAGATCCTACACGTACTCACCGAGGAACTCAGTGCCGACGTCAAAAAGACTATGTCCACCGGCCCGATCCGCGACAAGCTCAAAGCTACTCTCACAGTTGAGCTGGCTAAGGTCGTGCACGTGGCCGACGAACTCGCCAAGCTGAAAGCCCGTCAGTCATGACCGAACTCCTCTCCTACACACGCTTCTGGTTCGCCAAGTTCCTCGTCGAACTCTGCCTGACTATTGGTATGCTGGCTACAATCTTATTTGTGGTCTGTGTGCACAACTTCATCGAACGTCATAGAAAGGATCGTGCTGACCTGACAGAGCCTGACTCGGATCTCGGCTGGGACGACGACAAATGGTGGCATAACTGATGACTATCTATGTTCGACGAATGTCTGTGCAGGACATGTACAACACCGTCAACCGGCAGCTTACTCTCGTCCCGGCTTGCGACGAGACAGACTTCGCTAAAACCATCCTAGGCGTGCTGTGCGAGATGGCGTCACGGTACATCCAAGAGTCTAACGACGAAGGCGAGCAGCAGCTCATGCACAAGCTACAGGCCCTGCCGCCTGTTGACCCGAAGGATATGAACTGATGCCCGAGCCTAAGATTAGAGACTATCCCGTGATCCCGTCCGAGGCTGTTCCGCCCGGCGAGATCTGGTTCGCCACACCTGAAGGCATCACGCACAAAATCATTGGTGTCGACTCAACCACGCCCACTGTAGATGACTTACTAGAGACCTCCGATGACTCCGACTGAAGCTCGTAGCATAGTCCGCCGCGAGCTCCCCAACGCTCAACATAACTCGAACGACTTCAACTATCACTGGATCGAGCCTGGCCCGCCAATCTCGGAAGCCTTCCTTGAAGACGAAGCCGAAACCGAAATCTGGATGAACCTAGCCCGTGACGGTCACGACCGCACAGACGAGGAACACTTGGCATCCTTCAACATGCTAATGAAGATCCAACAGGACGCCGAAGACCGCGCCTGGATCAACGCAGCCGAGCGTATCCTCACCCAAGCCAAGCTCAAGCGCACTAAATTCTGGAATCGATTCTTCGATGTAGTAATCGGTCTAGGATTCATATTGTTCATCACCGACTTCCTCATCCGACACGGAGTTATCTAGCCATGCGAACAACTCACACCACAACAATCCTGACCTGCGACCGCTGCCGTTGCGTCACATCAGACCTGCGCCGGATCTATCGGCTCGACACCGAAAACGGTAGCATGTCCTATTCCACTTACTGTCAGCATGAACTACTATCCGAGCTATGCTTGACCTGCACGGCCCAGCTCAACCACTTCCTCAATCCTAGCGAGACTGCGCCTGTAGACCCGCGCCTGACAGAAGCTTCTCCCGCTCAACCTGCTCCAGCATCTCCTGCTCCACATCCTCAACCCGCGCTTGGGGAAGCAATGCAGCCGGAAGCAACCTCACCGCCAGCCCAGTCCCCTGTGCTGACCACTCAACTAGACCAATCCCCGACAGAGTGGCTAAGGTCTTGGCTAAGGTCCCCCGAGACCAACCGAACCGTCGCTCCACCAGATCAGGACGAAGAAGTTTAGTCCGGTAAAGGTTATAGCTGCTAATTAGCTGTAGCGCCTGCTGACACTGCTGTGGCTTCAACCCGGCGATCTGCTGCAACGCATAGCTACTGTACATCGTCATGAAAGGATGATACTCGAATGGCCCGTATCTGCGCACTTATACTCACTTGTCCGACCTGCGACGCGCAGCCTTACCAACGCTGCTGGCAGACTGACCCGAAGTCATTCTTTGGCCAGAAGATACTGGCTACGGGTAACTATCATCCAGCACGCCTGGCTGCAGCGCGTAGGCAGGAACGCGATCAGAAACTACAGTCGCAGTCACAACCCCTCCCCGATCCTGACTACATCGACATCACCGACCAGTGGGGAGACTACTGATTATTTTCCTTCAGAGGGTTGACAACGGTTGAGCATGGTGTACACTATCCTACATGGACAACGATAACTTCGACCGACCCGCCGCCGCCAACGCCGCTCTCAAAACTCTAACCGAAGCTGAAGCGGACGCGCACGCTCGCCTGACCGACCTTACCGCTCGCCGCAAAACCGTCGAAGACGCTGTGACCATGCTGCAGCTCTGGTACGCGGACCCGACCAACATCGACATCCTGGCTGAGTTCCAGCCCGGCGACCAGATCTTCTCCGAGATCGCATCGAACTCCTGGAAGCCAGAACCCGCAGGCAAGGTCACCAGCATCTACCTCGAACCGGCATACCCACGTTTCTACGTGCGCTCAGTCGAGCCTACGATCTGCTACGCCTTCGACCGCGCACCCGGCTACCGGTATGGCGATAACACGCATTCCTCGAACGGTTGCTCCAGGTACTTCAGCGTGGACGAATACAACAGCAAAATCCGGTCCGAGATCGATTCGCTGCAACGCAAGCTCAACGTCAACAACGTCAACCTGAAAGGATAGGTTAGCCACAACCGCTATGCCCGCATATGACACCATCATCTCAGCTATCCAATTCCTCCGCCTGACTAAGCTTTCTCCGGATGCCGTGAATCTTCTATGCTGGCGCTGCGGTTCTGGCGTCGACAACGACCGTGACGGCAACTGCTCAACCTGCGACGGATTCACTTTGCCTGAAGCCACTGAGATGAAGCTGAACACGCTATCAATGGCGGTCGGCATGCAGCAACTAGCCTTACGTCAAGCTATCGCAATCCGCTGCGTAGGCTACCATCGTGCCATGGGAGATCCTGAATACTGCGACTATGGCATTCTCAACAAGCTCAATCAAGGACAAGGAGATCCAATCTAGTCATGCCCAAGCTCATAATGATGCGCGGTCTGCCCGCCTCCGGCAAGACCACTAAAGCACGCGAACTCGTCAAGGCCAGCGGCTCGGCCGCGCGCATCAACCGTGACGACCTGCGCGCCATGCTGTTCAATTCCTCCTGGTCCGGCAAGCGCGAAGAAATCATCATCGCAGCTGAGAAAGCTCTCGTTGGAGTCCTAGCTCGTCACAACCACAACGCCATCATCGACGATACCAACCTCTCGACGAAGCACGTAGACATGTGGCGGAACGTCGCCAAAGAAACCTACGGCGAGAACAGCTTCGTCATAGAATCCTTACTCGATGTTCCTCGCTACGAATGTGTTCGTCGTGACCACGCTCGCCAGTTCGATCACGATAGCAAGTTCGTGGGCCGTGCCGTGATCGACCGCATGGCCTTGAGCAATGGCTTGATCGACTGGAACAATCGGCCTATCATCCTGGTCGACATAGATGGCACCCTTGCGGATGGAACCCACCGCCAGCATTACGTCACTCGACCAGACGGAGAAAAGAAAGACTGGGACTCTTACTACGAAGCTCTCAGCTACGATGAGCCAATCTCATTCGTAATGAGATGGGTACGAAAGCTCGCTGAAGACCACACGATCTGCCTAGTCTCAGGCCGTCCTGACACTTACCAGCGCGAAACCATGAACTGGCTGATCAAATGGGCTGTGCCTTACGACTACCTGTTCATGCGGAGTGGGGGAGATCATCGCCCGGACACAGAAATTAAGCAAAACATCCTGAAGCATATCCCTCGGGACCTGCTGCAGTTTGTAATCGATGACCGTCCACAAGTGATAAAAATGTGGAGGGAAAACGGAGTGAAAGTCTACCCAGTTCGAGGAGCGTGTGATGAGTTCTAAGTCTATAAAATTTCTTGCCCTAACTTTGCTAGTCGTTTCAATCGCAGCTACAGCACAAACCGCCAAGCCTGCTGCTGCAGCGCCAGCTCCCGCCGTGGCCGAAGTCAAGATCCCCGCCGACTCATTCAAAGAACTGAACTACTACATCCTCCAAGCTGAGAACCTTGACCTCAAGGCCAAGCAAACCCACGCTGACATCGACAAACAAGTCGCACAACAAATGCAGCAGATCCAAGCGCAGGCAAACCCGATAATTGAAAAGCTGCGCAAGGATCTAAAAGTGCCTGCCAACTTCGTGCTTGATCAAACCAAGCAGGCGTTCGTGCCGCCTCCGCCAGCACCCACGCACAACTAAGGGAGCTTACCTCAGCCATGACTATTGCCCAACAGAATCTCGATCTAGTTCTATCGCTCCTAACGGATATGTCTATGGCGGACTTAGAAACCCTGCTCCGTCACACTAAAACCGAACTGAGCTACAAGAAATCCCTACGCGTCTGCAAGCTCTGCTCGGCGCACTTTCAGCGCATCCATCAGGCTCAGAAATACTGTAGCCTAGCCTGCGTTGAAAAAGTCATGCAGCAGGGTAAAAACGACTGGTGGCGTAAGCACGGAACTGAGTGGCGGGATCAAGTCCGTACGCCAGAACAGAAAGAACGACTGCAAGTCAAACGCTCTGCCCGAGCCACGCTCAAACAAATAGAAGGGATGATCGACTAGCCATGAACCACAACGACTTCAGCCACCTCAACCAGATCGTCTATATGGACTTCGGCAGCCATCTCTACGGCACGCACACGCCAACGTCCGACTTCGACTTCAAAGGGATACATATCCCCAGCGCTCAAGAAATCCTGCTGCAGCGTGTGCAGGAATCTGTCAGCAATCGGCAGTCGAAGCAGCCTGGCGAGAAGAACCTGCCTGGCCAGTCCGAATGCGAGTCCTACGCCCTATCTAAATTCCTCAAGATGGCCGCTGAGGGCCAGACGGTAGCGCTGGACATGCTGTTCGCTCCCAAAGCACACTGGGGCGTCTCTAGCCGCCTCTGGGAGGTCATCGTCAACAACCGTGAGAAGCTGCTGACGTCGCGCACAGCAGCATTCCTGGGCTACTGTCGTCGTCAAGTCAACAAGTATGGCATCAAGGGCAGCCGAGTCGAGGCCGCTGAACGCGCTATGTTACTCTTCTACGCACTATCCAAAGCCGATCACTACAACGACCCTATCAGTGAAATCGACCATTGGCTGCGCAGCAAAGGTACCTCAGAGCACTCCAGCGTCATCGAGCATCCGATCGGCCCAACTGGAGAGCTTGGATTGTTCTACGAGGTTTGTGGCCGCAAGATCGCTTACAACACGCGCGTTAGTGACGCTTATAAAATCTGCGAGCGTATCTATAACGAGTACGGCCATCGTGCCCACCTCGCCAAGGACAACTCCGGCGTCGACTGGAAGGCTGTCTCGCACGCTGTCCGCGTCGGCTACCAAGCGATCGAGCTGCTAACAGATCACCACATAACGTTCCCGATCCCTCAAGCCCCTCAGGTAATTCGCATCAAGCTTGGCGAGATCCCGTTCGACACCTGCGCTCAGCTGATCGAGGAGCTCATGATCGCGGTCGAGCACGCTGCAGTCGGCAGCACTCTGCCCGAGGAGCCCGACCACCAGTTCATTCAGGACCTGATCCTCAGCTCGAACATGCTGGCCGTGCTGAACGCTGGCGAACCTGACCTGGCCCACGCGATCTACGGCGACGACTGGCCGACAGTCGCACAAGCCGAGTACGACGAGAGCTATTAGTCAGCTCGTCAGCTCGCTAACACGCACAACAAAGCCCAGCAGCTCCCAATCCTGCTGGGCTTTGTCTGGTACAAGGTGCTACTGCTACTAGCTTAGCTCGTCTGGGTTATGACGAACGAAGCCACAACACCACCAGCAGCCAGGAACGGCACCGGCGTGCTGCCCGTCGGCGTAGTTCCGTCCGCCAGCACAGCGCTCACCGTCAGCGTAAACGTAGTTCCCGTTGGCGCAGTTGGCAGCGTGGTAATACTCGCCGATAGACCATCTGCAGCAACTACAACCGGAGCATTTACCGGATCACTCGATACAGCCGTGGGGATAATTCCCGCAGGCAGAGCAATCGCAGTACCGTCGGCCTCAACTGGAGTGAACAGAAAAGTTCCAGTTGCGCCGGCTACAATACCAATAACAGGGGCTTGAATAGGCATGGTCGTATCTCCTTCAGGGTTAGGGATCTGGGTGATCACGAAATGATGGACCTCGTTGGTCGGCGGCGTAGCAACTAATTCCTGATAGATCTTAGTCAGCACGGCCAGCGATTTGGCTTGGAGCTCCAACGACCTCTCCAACAGCTTCTCAATCTCACGTAGCTGACGATCGGCAACGAAGATCCACATACTGAATAAGACGAGGATAGCAACCGGTACGATGCACGCTAAAGTGAACATTTAGAGAATAATCCTCATGGAAGGCTCTCCAACTCACATGATGATGGCATATGCTATAGGGTCTAGAATCTCATCGTAAGGTTCAACTACACGCTGTACGTACGTGCAAATAGGACAGCATATCAACGCACAGGATAGCTGCGTGATGTAATCGAATTCCTTATAGATCTTCCAGAATTTGACTGAGTGCAGACAACCCGGCGGCCACCACGGCTGATACTCGTTAATGACTTCGCCGATCACAGGGTACTCGACCCAGGGCTGAGCGTTCTGCTGGCTAGGGAACACTTGAGTCCCGACTCCACCGGGCTGGGTGAAGAACGGTAGACCGCTGACTAGCCCGCCCTGGTACATCGCACCCAACGTCCAGCGATTTGTACCAACGATAGGCGGCATCAACAGCTCCTCAGTCCTCAGTCCTTAGCCTAAGCCTAGCATTGATCGCCATACTTACGAAGTAATTTCCAGGCCAAGGCAGGCCCGCGATATAACTTCCCTGACGGACTCTGCCAGACAGTTCTTCCATGCTCCCCAGGCTGCTTCCAACCAGCAGCTCTCAACTCAGCCCGCGCCGCCACCGAATCGAACTCAGGCCAGGGCTCATGCACGGACCTCGCCGCCACATCCTTGATCGCCACCGGCCCCCGTTTCATCTTAGTTATCGGCATGGCTGACCTAGATCCCGATATAACTACGCAGAGCATCATTCGCTACCTGCTGCAGCCACTCCTCCACGCCGATCCCCTGTGCCTGCGCCTGGTCCTCGACGGCCATTCTGATATCTAGGTCCAGGACAAAGCTCACGCGTCCCGTATGGTCGATCCTGGCGCGATCCTGCTTAGCTATAGTTGCTGTGCTGGAATGAACTGAAACTGGCATAAGAAAAAACCCTCCCTCAACTAGCTACACCTTACCATGTAAAATAAATGTTGACAAGCGTTGCCTATGGTGTAACACTGTTGCCACTTCAACAATACCGCAACTTGTATAGTCCAGTTCAACAGATCGTCAAAAGGAGCCTTACCTTATGCTTGTAGCCCACCACACCACTG
>Ga0137401_10000084_pt1 | contig 29668 bp, 18 predicted proteins | sample CZOMad1_1_16fung_FD_108286 | JGI IMG/M metagenome (GOLD analysis project Ga0137401, IMG submission 108286) | Vadose zone soil fungal communities from Angelo Coast Range Reserve, California, USA - CZOMad1_1_16fungal (Illumina Assembly) | ecosystem: Environmental > Terrestrial > Soil > Vadose...
CTTGGCGCCATAGACAACCGCCGCAGCCTCATTAGCGTCTGGAACCTTTGTGACCTGCTGATCACCTGTCTCACCCATCCACGGGCCGCGGAGCGCCCGATCCTGGCAGCCGACGATGAGGTCGTGTCGACTCCAGAGCTGGTGCGCCTGTGCGCCGGATTTCTCGGCACCCGGGCACGGCTGATCCCGGTACCTGTCGCCCTGCTGCGCCTCGCGTGCCGGATGCTTGGCCGGCAGGCAGACTTTGACAGGCTGTGTGGCTCCCTCACTGTCGACACCCGTCAGATGCACGAGCGCCTGGGTTGGATTGCGAGGCTCGACCTCCGGGAAGGTTTGCGTCAGGCTGTCACCGGCGGTGCAACGACTGATCGCCGGCAAGGGGCCGCCGATGTCTGACGACCGAACCCCAAGGGACCCTTTCCCCGGGACGCCCGCGCAGGACGCCACCTGCGCGTTGCCCCGCGAGAACGTATGCGGTCACACCCGCAAAGTGTTTCTGTGCCGCGAGGCTTGCAACCCCCTGCGCAACCGACGAGCGGGCGGGCGATTGCGAATCCTCGATGTGGGTTGCGGCAGCGGGTACGCAGTCACGCGCTTCCTGGGCCGCCCAGGTGACGACGTCCTGGGCATCGACCTGTACGAACCCAACATCGCGTACGCCAGGAGGTCATACGAGCGGCCCGGCCTGCGTTTCGAATGCCGCAGTGCCGAGAGCCTGGCCGAGATGAATGAACGCTATGACGTGGTGGTGCTCGCCGACATACTCGAGCACCTTACGGATCCCGCGCCCTTGCTGAGCAACTGCCGGCGGCTGCTGTACGAGGACGGCCTGCTTCTCATTACGGTGCCGAACGGGTTCGGTCCGTTCGAGACCGAAAGCTCGCTCTCGCGAGTCCCGGTGCTCGGACCCCTGTTACTCAAAGTCACCGAGTATGCGGTGGCGGTTCTCAACAAGGTCGGTCCTTTCAAGGGGAAATGGACGGCCGCGCTCGCCGAACCGCCGGCCGATCTGCCCTATAACCTGGAGTCGGGCCACGTGCAGTTCTTCACCCGTCGCAGGCTTGCTGCGCTGAGCTCTGGCGCGGGATTTCACATTACGAGGGTCGAGAATCTGTCATTCCTCTCCGGTCCGTTCACGAATTTCCTGCTCGGCGCCTCGCGTGCGTTCTGCCAGTGGAACGTTGCCGTGGCTCCTTCGCTGCCTCGGTTCGCGGTGAGCGCATGGTTTTTCGAGTGTGAACCTGGCAGCGCCGGGAGCGCCCATGAATCGTGACTGGCGCGCGTCGCTCGCTCGGCGCCTGATTCTGGCATCACAAGGCACGCGGTTCCGCGGACAGGGGGGATATTCGCCCGCGGCGTTTGCGGGCCGTGGAGACCAGCGACCCTTCCCGCAGGCCGAGCGCGAGAGCAGCGCGTTCCGCGACTTCTATAACCTGTTTCCCGGAATTGCCGTTGAAGCGGCCATCGAAGGGAGGGACGTACTTGACTTCGGCAGTGGCTATGGCGGTCGCACGGTGGATTACGCCCGTCTCTCGCGCGCGCGCACGGTCATCGGTGTCGAACCGTTCGAAGCTCCCGTCAAGCTCTCACGCGACTACGCCGCGTCTCTCGGCGTGAGCAACGTCGATTTCCGCTTGTGCACACAAACAACCATCCCGCTCCCTGATGCCTCGATCGACGTCGTCGTGAGCTACGACGTACTGGAGCATGTAGCCTCTCCGCCGGACGCGGTGCGCGAGATCCATCGCGTCCTGCGGCCGGGTGGCAAGGCGTACCTGGTGTTCCCCGTCTACTTCGGCGCAGCCTCACATCACCTGGACTACGTGACCGGCCTGCCTGGCCTTCATTGGGTCTTCTCCGCCCGGACCCTGGTGCGCGCGGTGAACTCCATCCTCGCCGAGGAACCGCGTTTCGGCACCAACCAACAACCGGCGCCGCAGCTGTCGTTCGACGCGCGCCGCGAAGTGCTGCCGCTGCTGAACGGACTCAGCGGCTGGCACCTGCGGGACCTGTTCGCATCGTTTCACGTCGAGGCGATCCGACGCCACGCGCTGCTGCGTAGACGCCCGATCGCCCGCTCGATCACAGCTTTCCTGACAGGCCCGCCCGCACCCTTCATAGTACGCGATGCCCTGACCAGCAGCGTCGCATGCGTGCTGGTCAAGCGCGCGCCACGTTGAGGGCGCCGTGCGCCTCAGAACACGAATCGATGCGTCTGCCAGATCGCGGTCGCCGACGGGTCGCCCTGAATCACGGACACCGAAATCCCCCAGAAGATCGCGGTGAATCCGCTGCTGCAGGCGTAGGTTCGGTGGGTACCATCCCAGTCCGCGGTTGCGCTGCTGTAACCGGTACCGCACTGGGCCGCGTAATACCCAGAAACGGCGCCATTGACAGCAGGTCCCATCAGGTCGAAATACGGCTGCAGGGAGGCGAGAGAGGGCTGCACCAGAGCCGTGTTGGAGCCAGGCTGGTAAACGTCCAGGAACAACAGCGGGTAGTCGATGTAGTAAGCGCGCGCGTAAGCATCACCCGCCGCCGTCAGGTACGCGAATGACAGCTGATCGAACGCCCGTGCTCGGGCAGCGGTCGAAATCTCCTGCGCCGTTGCCGGTTGCCCCTGACTGTTCAGCGCATACAGACCGAAAGTCGGATCGAGCGTAATCCAGCGCTGGCTGTCGGTATCGAAGACCTCCACTAACGCATGGCAGTCGTACGCGTTGTCATTGAGGCACACGGCCAGGTCGCGGGCCTGCAGCGGGAGATTGGCGTCCGAGAGTTCGGCCAGCAGCGCGGTGGTAAAGCCGGCGCAGTCGGCCACCGCGTCGGCCTGAGCGGCCACCACCCCCGCCAACGGCGTGCCATCGTACGGCTGATTGTCGTCGTCGGCCATCTCACGCACCTCGCCGGCCAGAGTGCGCGCCACCGTCAGCATCGCGGCGGCGCTGGTGCTGGCATTTCCGACAACGAACGACACTGATTGCGAGTGCGTGACGTTTCCGGAGTAGCTGGTATAAAGAGTCGCGTGTACCGTCGCGCCGCTCGGAAGGCCGGAAACCACGCGCCGCGGAGTGAATATGGTGCCGGTGTCGAGCAAGTCCCTGCCGCCGGCGGTGGTACCGATGGTCAGGCGATAATTTCGCGCCAGCGAATCACGCTCCCAGGATATCGGCGTGTCCGCCTCGGCGGTGCTCCCCGCGGCAGGGTAGGTGAAGGTCGCTCCCGATACATCAAGGTCGGGACGAAACGTGACATACGTCCCGCGCGGAAATCGCGAGGTGAGCGCGGTCGACCATCCCGCAGGGATGGCTCGCACCCGCGCATAGAGGGTTTGCGCCGCGGGAAGATTCGGCACGGCGACGGACGTCGTCGTGATGATGCCGGAGTCGAACACGTCGCTCGCCCCAGCAGACGTGCCGACCTGCAGTTGGTATGCCTGCGACCCGGGCACGGAAGTCCACTGGAAGGGGCGCGAAACGTCGACTTCCAATTGCCCGGATGTGGGATAGATGAACTGTGCCCATCCTGGAACCACGGGCGCCGGCGTCCCCAGCCCGGAATCGAGCACAGCCGGCGCATTGACCTGAGAGCTCCCGCTGCCTCCGCCACATCCGCTCAGCGTCAGGACCGCCGCCGCGAACGCAAATCGCGACATCCCAGCCGTCAGTTTAAGGCTCGTGCGGTGCCCGATTAGCATTTTACCGGCAGGTCACGTTTTCCAATTATGGAAAATATCATCCGCGTCGCACGCACGGCAATGGTCTTTACAATTCCTTATGAGCCAGTTCCGCTGTGCGTTGCAGTGCGCGCGTCAGGCCACCCACCCGAAAACGATGTGGAGCGGCAGGCGTTGACCGCAGAGTGGTCGCTCACGGCGACTGGTTTTCACCGTGCGCTGCGCTCGGCCTGATCTCGCCCTGGCGGCCGGCGCCGATGATCAAGGCCACTATGCACAACGGCAAAAGCGCCGTCAGGGCAAGCCACGCTGCCAGGTCAGGTCGCATAACCGAGGCCGCCGCGAGCGGCAGCAGCCAGCCGACATTCACACCGAAGAAAGCGAGGCTGACGCGCGCATGCGATCTCCAATGACGCGCCAGGCGCTGGTACGCATGCTGACGGTGAGCCGCATGGACCCGCTCCCCGCGTGATGCCCGCACGCACACGGTCAGAGTCGCATCGACGATGAAGGCTCCCTGAAGGATGAGCCAGGTCCACAGGCTCAGCGAACCGTTGCGACTGGTCATAAGCGCCGCGAGCGCGAGCGCGAATCCCAGGAACCCGCTGCCGGCATCTCCCAGAAATATCCGCGCCGGCGCCCAGTTCCACAGCAGAAATCCGCCCGTCGCGCTTGCCACGGAGTACAGCAGCCACCCTTCCGCGCCCGAAGGTGGACCGGCTCCGAGCAGCAAAGCACCCATGGATACAAACAGCGCCTGCTGGCCCGCCAAACCATCGATTCCGTCCATGAAGTTAAACAGATTGATGGCCCAGACTATGCCGGTGGCTCCGGCAAGCCATGCGGCCACCTGCAGCATGGTGCTCTCGTGCGCCAGCGGCAACCCGTCGCAGATCCACATCACACAGAGCGCGGTCAGCAGCTGCGCGAGCAGGCGGCTGCGCACGCTCAGGCCTCCCCGATCATCGAGCAGTCCGACCACCGCAATGAGGGATCCGCCGCCAAGCCAGCCGAGCGCTTCCGCCGACGGCAATCGCCCCAGGAGCGTCAGGATCAATGCGGTTGCCATCACGACCAGCACCACCGCCAGCCCGCCTCCGCGTGGCACCGCGGTCTGGTGCGAACTGCGTGCATTGGGCACATCGAGCAGCCCGTAACGCGGGGCATACCGCCGGATCAACCCGGTGAGCAGGATTGCGGCCAACGCACACCCAAGGCCAACCAGCGTCCGGATCATGGTCGAGCGGGCGCTGACACCTCAAAGCGCATCCGCACCGAGCGCGGCAGCGGACTGCTGGTGCGGCCCCTCAGCACGGTCGCCGGCGTGCGCACGCCGAAGGTGGGCGCGTAGAGGTAGGAGTCACAATGCCAGGTGAGCGTTTCGTCAAGACTCAACAGCAGGCGTGCACCCGAAGGCGTGGCAACGGAGATGCGCCGGTCATCGAGCGTGCGCACCGCGCAGTGTGGGTGAAAATGCACGGCGGTCTCGGTCGCAGGCGCGCCGCTCCCGTGCACCGTGTCCTCGATGTCGACAGCCTGCGTGGACACGCGCCAGCGCCGCGTGTGCAGTGCACGGTAGCGTGACCTGCTGTAACCATCGTGGGTTGCGCTGACCCAGGCTCCCTGCGGCGTCTGGTCGCCGCTGAGCCTGGTCACCTGCGCGCGGTCAGCCACCCGAAACGACCCCCAGACCTGAGATGAATTGACTGCATCGAGAGTCACGGTGTTGTGGGCCGCCGTGCTGCGCTCGCGCGCGCGCACCTCGTCCTGGCGATATGTCGATACGCCGGTGTCGACCACAATACGCTCCGGGCCCACCGAGAGCTCGTAGCTGAGGGTCCCGGCGTGCGCATGCCCCGGCTGGTATGCGGGCCCGACGCTGCCAACGTCCAGAAGCAGACACCAGGGACCAATCGCAATCCGCCCGTAGCCCGACGCGCGCAGCAGCGTGAGTCCCGGCGGTGCCGTCCCCGGCACCGCCAGTCCGAGACGCCGCGCGTACGCCTCGAGGGTCGCGAAGGACATCGCAACATCCAACGCCGAGTCATTGATCAACGGAATCCCGCCGTCAGTATGGCGAACCGCGCCATACCAGGTGAGCATCTTCGTGCATGCATCGTCCAGGTATTCCAGGGCCGGCAACGCGTAGCAATCGCGCAGATTCACCAGGTCGAGCAGGTCCTCCGTCACGATCGCGTGGTACATGGGCGAGCGTTCGACATGCCCGCCGTCAGCGAGCACCTGCTCGGGGACTTCCCGCGCCAGTACGCGGCTGCCTCGCCCTAACCACGCCTCGGCTTCGGCACCCGAGAACCACGCTCCCGTGAACATCAGGGCCTTGGCATTGGCAAGCAGATGATTGCCGAGCAGGTGAAATTCGACGCGCGGCACGAGATAGCGGCACTGGTCCGCGAGACTCGTCAGCGCACTGTGCGACAGCGGCATGCCCGCGAGCACCGCCTTGAACGCGTTGACGAGCCGGCGGGATGTCGGATACGGATCCCATCCGGGTCTTGATCCCGGGGGATTCTCCTTCACCCAGCGCTCAAACAACATCGCCGGGAAGCCCTCTGCAGGCTGCACGCCTGCACACAGCTGGTCAAGATAGTGCAGGTGATACAGGCGCAGGTCGGTGTCGAATGCGTGTTGCCAGTCCGCAGGTTCGCGCACCCGGCCGGTTTCACCGAGTAGCGTGACGGATGTTGGATCGAGCCATTCGCTGCGGCGCGCTGGCGCATCCCGCCAGGCGCGCCGTGCTGCGCGCGGCGCAAGGGATGCGCCACTCACCGCCGCCGGGCGCCACAGCACGCGCCAGACGCGATTGACCACCTGGCCGGCTCGCAGCTGACGCACAGTGCGCCAGGCGAGGCGCGCCCGGCGTGCAATCGGCGGCGCCGCGATCATGTCCGCGGGCGCCCCGGTAGCGCGGCTGCCGGCGCGTCCGATCGTGCCTGTCGGGCCGCCTCCAGGGTAGCTCGCGACACCTCGACAATTTCCGCGAACGGTATGGGGCTCGGAGATCCGCTGCGAATCGCCGCGATGAAGGCGCGGATGCACGCCCGATTGCCCTTGTCCTGGCGCCCGGGCAAGCGCAGCCGCGGCCCTATTCGCGAGAAGGAGATCAACGATCGGAAGTTGTTGAGTTGCCAGGTCTGACCGCCTGCAAATACCTCGATCCGCTCCTTGGGAAATGCCCGCGCACCATTGGCGAAGTAGTGGACCGTCCCCATCGAGCCGTCCGCGAACCCGAGGGTGATCGAAGCCGACTCGAGCGGCCTGTCGCTCGCATCGGGCGCCAGAGCCTTCGCGGTCACGGTGATGATGGGACGACCAATCAGGAATCGCAGCAGGTCAAGGAAATGACATGCTTCACCGATGAGCCGACCGCCTCCGATCGCGAGATCCTGAGTCCAGTGATCAGCCGCGATGGCTCCCGCGTTGACCGTGTAGACGACGCACCGCGGGCCCGTGACACGGGCGAGGCGCTGCCGCAGCTCGATCGCGTGCGGTGCGTAGCGACGATTGAACCCAACCATGAGAATCGGCCGCGCGCCTCTCGCCCCGGCCGCGGCGTAAGCCGCCTCGACCTCCACCAGTTCCGCCTCTGACAAGGCGAGCGGCTTTTCCACAAACACGTGCTTGCCGGCGGCGAGCGCCTCGCTCACGTAGCGCGCGTGGGTATCGTGGCGCGTGGCGATGACTACCGCGTCGATCGCGCCGTTAACCATCGAGCCCGCCGGATCGCTCGAGACCTGCTCGAATCCCGCCTTGCGGGCCGCCCAGCCCGCGAGCGGCGAACCCTGCGCGGCAAGCGTCACGAGCCGCGCGCCGGCGTCCTGCAGCGCCGGCAGGAGAAACCGCCGGGCGTAGTTTCCCGCGCCGATCACCGCCACACCGGGGTTGTCCACCGTCCGGGCAGCCGGGGCGGTCGGGTGCGGCACGAGGATGGTGGCCGGCGGCAAATCCGACGCGCTACCCTCGCCGGGGTCATACGTGAGGAGAATGGCAAGCGCGCCGGGGTCGTCGAGCAAGGCCGCATAGGCGTCCTGGGCCCTATCAAACGCGAATCGATGCGACACCAGCGGTTCAACGCTCAGCCGCCCGTTTGCCAGCAACTCCAGTACCGCCTCAAAGTTGCGCTGCTCCGTCCAGCGTACAAACGGCAGCGGGTAGTCACGGCCGCGCGATTCGTAGTCCGGATCGTAGCGGCCCGGGCCGTAACTGCAGGACACCTGCAGCTTGAGCTCCTTCGCATAGAAATCGGCGCGTGCGAGGCGCAGGCCGGCCACGCCGACGAGAATGATTCTGCCCCGCTTGCGTGCCATGCGCGCCGCGTCGCGCACCGGAGCGTCGCTGTCGGTCGCGGCCGTTACCAGAGCGCCGTCGACGCCGCGTCCCCGTGTCAGATCGAGGATCCGCTCCGGCAGGCCGCCGTCCTCGGTCGCGAGGACAGCGTGTGCGCCAAACTTCCTTGCCAACTCCAGGCGGTCTTCTCGAGTGTCGATGGCGATGACCGCGCATCCTGCGGCCGTGAGCAATTGCACCGTCAGTAGGCCGATGAGACCGGTGCCGATCACGGCGAAGATCTCGCCGATGGTCGGCTCGGCAAGTCGCACGCCCTGTAGTCCGATTGCCGCCGGAACCACGAAAGCCGCCTGCTCATCGGTAACCCGTTCCGGTACGCGCGCGCACAGGTTTGCTCCCACCCTCGCCCAGCTGGCATGCGGGGCGTTGGAGACGACCCGATCGCCGGCGCGAAACGCGTGCACGTCCGCGCCCGCTTCGATGACCGTGCCCGCGTTGGCATAACCCAGAGGCAGCGGCTCATCGAGCTTGTTGAAAGCGGATTCCAGCACCGGACCCACTCCGTCGGTACGCAGCCGATCGAGCAGCAGGCGTACGCGCTCGGGCTGCTGCAGCGCCTTGCCGATGAGCCCGGCCCGGCCGAACTCCAGTAACATGCGTTCGGTGCCCGCGGACAGCAACGAGCGGCGCGTGCGGATCAGGATTTCGTGGGCGCCCGGTCTGGGCGCCGGCAGATCGAGCAACTCGATCGCTCCAGTGCGTAAATGCTGGACCACCTGGCGCACATATGCCACCTCGGTCAAGCCGTCTTCCCCTCTGCCGGCGCCCGTCCAGCGCGTGCATGCCGCTGACGCCAGGCGGCCTCGACGATGACAACCAGGGCGCCGAGGAGAAAGCCGAGCCCCGCGCCGATCAGGACCATGCGAGTGCGCCGCGGATAGTGACGCTGGTCCGGAAGGCTGGGCGGATCCAGTGTCCGCACCGCGTACTCGCGACGGCTTTCCGCCATCACCTCGCGGCGCAGTTGCAACTCCAGCAGTGCGGAGACAATAGTGCGCACGCTCTGCACCTGTTCCGTCACGATGCGCTTGGAGAGCAGATCCACGGCGCGGCGCGAATCGCCGAGCGCCCGGTCGCGCAGTAGTTCGTTCAATTCCCCAATCATCGCCGTGGCCCACGCGCGGGCGGTTTCCGGGGTCGGTCCCCGCACCGTCAGACGTATGAAGTCAGTGCGCCGGTCTACAACCACGAGACGCACCTCGCCGAAGCGCGCCACCGCATCGTCCGGCGACGGGCCCGGGAGTCTGGGGCGCTCACTACCGGCAGACCAGCGCGACCAGACTGGGGGACCGGGGTTCGCCTTCCAGCTCTGGGTGACGGGATTCCACAGCCCCGGAAACAGGTACTGCAGCACCCCGTGCTCGCGCATGAAATGCAGTGCGAAGTCCCGGGAATTGAGCACCGCTACCGATTCATCGACGCTCGTCCCCGAACCTTGCATGAGCCCGCCGGCCATGCCGGCCACCTGGCCGAGCAAACCGCTGATGGCCCCGCCGAGTTGCCCGCCCTCGTCCTTGGACTGCGTCAGCACCGCATTCGACTCGAACTGCTCTTCGCGGGTGAGCGCATACACCGCACTGGTGATCGCCGCCGCGACGACGAACGTAGCCAATAGCCAACGCCGCGGCCACAAAAGAGCTGCGAGCCGGCGCGCGCTAACGGAAGGCGTTGTCATGCTTGCTCACCACTTCACTGTCCCGCACGGACTGGACGGGCAGTGCCATTTGCAAAGCGCGCTGCGCTGCGATCAGCACGAGCAGCGCGCCCAGCCACCATCTGTAGCCATAGGCGACGTTGAACGCGCCAACCAGGTCGCTCTGACTCAGGTAATAACAGGTCGTCACCGAACCGATGAACGCGGAAAACACGATCGGATTTCGCGCCACGCGCTTCAGCTGCGCCGACACGGCGATCCACAAGCCCACCAGGATCATGGTGATGAACGACCAGAGATATCCGCCCTGGGCGTACGCCATCACCTGTGCCGCGGCAGGAGCCGCGCCCTGCACAAAGGTGTCGTGCGGGAACATGAAATTCGATACGACCTGGTTGGTCGGCACCGTGGGTCCGATTCCAAAGCCTCCAAGACCGACATCGATCCCTACGTAGGGTATCTGCTGCGGAAAGATCGCCAGATAGAACGGCACATTTGAGGCCTCCCTGAACAGTATGTTGTACCCGGTAAGGGCAAGATCGAGCGGGTCGCTGCCCGAGAGCAGCGTCGAAAGACCGGACAGAACCAGCGTACCCAGAACGACCGCGACGAGTAACCCGCGCAGGCGGATTATGCCAAGAACCTGCGCCGCTACCACGACCTCGATGCCGTAGATAAGAATGTTGCTTTTCGTGAGTGTGGCGGCGTAGAGGATGGCTAACGCCAGCGACAGCGCGACGAACAGCGCGATCCACCCGCGTCCCCGCTTGCGCGCGCCGTTGCAGAAGGCAACGATGGCCACCGCAGGGATCGCCATGTAGATGCAGGCGAAGTGCAGGGTGCCGAGCACGCTGAACATCTCGGCCCGCAGTTCGATATTGAGTCTGTGGAGGCCCACCAACTCGCGGCTCAGAAGACTGACTCCCAGATACCCCTTCATGTCCAGGTTTACGAAGCAGTAGCCGCACATCAGCGCTGCGACCAGGGTCGCGGGAAGTACGTCAACGCGCTGCTCGAGCAGGCGTGCCGCGGCAACGGCGGGCGCGCGCAGGCGCGGGTAGAACCACACGGCGGAGACAGTCGTGACGATCAGCGGGGCCCACACCATGAACCAGTAGCCCCACGACTCCGCGGGGGCAAGCCAGCGCGCATCCATGGTCGGAAACGTAAACGCCCACAAATCCCGTATCAACGGCACCGACAGCAGCGTCGCGCCGATCGCGGTGGTCAGGACATAGAAGGTGATGAAGACCGTCAGCGGCAGTCTGACGTGATGTGGTGCACGCGACACGGCCAGATACGCGTACAGCAGCGCAACAACCGCACAGACCGCGCCCAGCAGCACTTCAGCGCTCCGCAGCAGTGACTTCGCCGCTGCGGGCGCCCCACTCCCTGGCGCGCAATCCGACGCGGTCCAAACCGGCGAGAATCGCGGCCACGTGATGCCTCCAGGTATAACGGCTCAACGCGAGGTGCCGGGCGTTCCGTCCCAAGGCGTCGCGCAGCGCCCTGTCGCCTGCCAGCAGTTCGATCCCCTCGATCAGACGGTCGACATCACCCGGAGGCACGAGGACCGCGACTGCGCCGTCATCGCCTGCGGTCCCGGCAGGCAGCCTGCCGGGCAGCACGACGGCCGGGCGCAGCACTTCCCCAATCTGATCCAGGTCGGAGGCCACGATACCGCGGCCCATGGCCATGTACTCGAACAGCTTGGTGGGGGACCCAAAGAAGCGGCTGCCGTCCGCGTTGCCGACATGCGGGGAGAGCAACAGATCGGAGGCCGCAAGAAACCGGGGCGCCGCGCGCTGCGGAACCAGCCCTGCGAGATGCACGTAGCGATCGGCATCGGGTATCGCGAGCGCGTCGCGCACGAGCGCCATCTTCTGTCCGTCGCCTATCAGCAGAAACCTCAATTGCAGCGCGTCGAGCTGCTTGCGGCGCTCGAGCACCATGCGGCGGATCGCCTGCGCGAGCACGTCGACACCGTGCCATTGACCGAAGGTGCCGATGAAGGTCGCGATCACGTCGCCGGGGCCGAAGCCGATCTCGCGGCGGGTTTGCGCGTTGGCTTCGGCAGAGAAGCGCTCAGGATCGAAAGTCGCGGGATCAATGCAGTTGGGATAGGTGACGATCCGCTCGGGTTCGACCCCGCGCTCCAGCAGTTCGTCCCGCAGCACATCGGAGACGGTCACTATCAGGTGCGCGTGACGGATATTGACGTCCTCAGCCAATGCCGCCGTGTCATGAAAGCGCAGCGGTCGTCCCCAGTTCTTTGCGACCCACGCTTCCGAGCCGTTGTACTCCAGCACCAGGGGGACGCCCAGCCGCCTCGAGAGCGCAACTCCCGCATAGTTGCCGAGGGAATTGCGCTGGTAGATGAAGCGGACGTTGGTGTGTGTGAGCGTCTGCCTGATGGCAGTGAAGCAGCGCCGACCGAAGCGGTACTGACTGGTTTCGACCGGGACGGCGAGCATGCGCGGCGGCGGCAGCGATACGAAATGCGCGCGATCGTCGACCAGCAGCCGGTCACCCGCGGTGAACAATAGCAGGTCGAGGCCTGCATCCATTAGCGAATTGGCCACCCCCGAAATGTGCCCGACCGAGCCGCCGGCCTTGAGACCGAACCACAGGTTGCAATTGAGGTAAGCGACACGATTGCTGCTGCCGGGCACTGCAGCGCTGCGCGCCGCGCGCATGAGGCTGCGAAGCGCAATCCGGCTCGCCAGCAGGTCGAGTGCAGCCCGCAGCGATTCGGCGGCCAGGGACAGCCCGTGCAACGCCGCGCGCCCGCGCGTGAACGCTCTCTGCTCCAGGCGCATGTCGATCACCTGCAAGCGCCGGGCGCGGGTAACTGTGGCGAGCAACTCGAGAACCGGCAGCAGCGCCGCGCTCGCTTCATCCTCGATCGCGACCGAGAGGCGTTCCGCCCTGATCTGCCGCAGTGCGCGCACGAGCTTGACGAAGGAAACCTGCCGTAACTCCGCGATGTTGATGAGATGGATCCCGCTGCCGAAGTGCTGCTCCAGTCGCGACCGAAAGGCGCGCGACAACGGGTAGTTGGACAGGATCACATGTGCGGCGAAGGCGCTCATCGCTGCAGCTCGCCGCGGAACCCGCCAGTACGGCGATAGGTAATCGCCAGAACCAGGGCACAGACGAGGGCTGCGCCGCATGACTGGCTCACGCCCGCGCCGATGGCGCCATAGCTGCGCGTGAGCGGGACTCCCGTGACCAAGGCGACCCCGAGCCCCGCCGCCCACGCGGCAACGATTGCCCAGGAGAAAGTGCGCGTCACGAGGTACTGCGACAGGACGCTGACGACCGAGTAGGCGATGACGCTCGGCAGCAGGCCCCACAGCGCCGTCGCCGAGCCTACAAAGCCCCGGCCGAACACCAGTGGCAGGATGATGGGCGCCGTCAGGGCTGCCGCCAGGCACAGCGCCAGCATGCTGGCGGTCGTCACAAGGGTGGTGCGCCTGACATGCGGCCACAGGTCTTCGTTCCGGCGCACGAGAAAGGGATAGAGGACCAGGCCTATCGAGCCCGGGATGATCAGAAGCACGTCAACCACCTGTGATGCGATCGAATACTGACCCACTTCGGCCGGCGTGCCCGCTGCAACCAACAGGCTCGCCCCGGAGCGCTGCAGGAGGTAGCTGAGCACGAGCGCGAAGTAGGCCCGCGAGGAAAAACCAACACCCAGCCGGACCAGCTCGGGCGAGAAACGCATCGCACCGCGCGATTGTACGGCGATGGCCAGCGATAAGCCCAGTGCGGTAGCTGTCGCCGCAACGGCGGACGCGAACGCAAACTGTTCCACCGAGCCGCGCGAGCTTGCACACGCCACGATCGCCACTGCCGCCACGAGCACGTTGACCACTTGCCAGACATTGAGAGCCGCAAAGCGCTCCGCCGCGACCAGCAGGCTCGCCGCCAGACTCCACAGCAGCGTTGCCCCACCGATGGCACAGACCGCCCATAACATGGCGCGCGGCACACCAATGGCAGCGGCCAGCCGCGCGCCCCACACGACCACGACGCAGGCGCTAAGCACCGCCAGCGCGGCGGCCAGCGAGGCACTGTTCACCAGGAGCGGCCGGATCCTGGCCCGATCCCGGGCGCCCAGGAACACGTTGCTCGAGGTCAGCCCAAGACTCGACAACTGGGCAATGATCGCCGCCGCCGTAGTGACGGCGAAGTACTGTCCGCGCCCGCTGGGCCCGAGTGCCCGGGCGGTGACGATGCCGGTGACAAGGCCGCCCGCCAGAACGCACAGGCGCGACGCCATCGTGCCCGAAATGCTGCTGCCGCGCAGCGTCGTCTCTGCGGTCACTGCGGCGCCACGCGGGAGCGGGCCTTGGTGGCGCGGATGAGGAGGTACCATCCCCCGAAACCCAGCCAGCGCTCCAGAGTGCCGCGCGGCACCAACCCGAGCAGCCGCGCCAGCGGTGGCGGAAAGTGGCTCGCTTCGGCGCAACACGCGCTCACGGCAACCGTCTCGAAGCCGGCGAACAGGTGCCGCGCCTGGCGGCGCGAATAGACCTTCACCAGCGGCAGCGCGTCGTTGCCCGCACTGCGATACTCGATCTCAGACAGCAGGCGGCGTTTGCCTTTGCGCAGCAGGCCGAGGCGCGCGATCCCTCGATACAGGATGGTCCATAACCAATAGAACCATGAATCCCGGTGATACAGGCCGATCAGGGCCGTGCCGCCCGGCCGCAGCACCCGTAGCACCTCCTGGACTGCTACCGCGGTGCCAGGGGTGTGATGCAGCACGCCGAAGGAATAGACGAGATCGAAGCTGCAGTCCGGCCACGGATTGCGTTCGGCGTCACCCAACCGCGCCTGGGTCTGCAGGCCGTGAAACGCCAGATGGCGCTGTGTGTGGCGCAGATGCTCCGCCGACAGATCGAGCGCGTGCATGTGCGCGCCCGCCTCGGCAAAGCCGAGGTGATCGCTGCCAACCCCGACACCGATCTCCAGGACGTCGGCGCCACCCCAGCGGCCGGTATCCATCACCCCCGGCAGCCACGGAGCGTAGACGCCGTAGCGGTGGTTGCGCACCGATTCATACCATTCGGCCGATTCGGGCGTCACCGGCGCTGCGGTCACCGCGCCGCACGGATCGGTGTCCCACTGCTTGCGGGCTTCGAGCTTATCGTCCAACGTTGCCACCGCTGCCGCTCTCCTGCATGAGTTCGATAGTCGTATTCAACAACAAGTCCGCGATCGGGCCCGCCGCCCGGCACACGAGGCGCACCGCGGGGACCACCACTCCATATGAGGGCGCAACCCGCCCCTGCTCCTCGCTGATCTGCCAGTCGCCCTTGCCGTCCCAGCTGATGCGAAGCCGCCGGCCCGAGTCATGGCGGCACAGCGCCTTCTGCTGCGTCAGCTCGATGAGCGTCCAGCCGACTGCCAGCTGCAGCGGAATACTCACGGTATGGTTTCCGGAGCCCCTGAACGTGTCGGCGATGCGCAATGATGCGCCATCCCGGCGCAATTCTATCCGGCGCCACGGCATCACCGGCTCGCGCAGCCGGCGGTAACCCGTGTGGCCGCCCTCGAACACCAGATGGTCGCCGTGCAGCAGCACCCGCGGCTCGAGTGGCAGCGCATCGTCGTGCAGCAGCCACAGCAGATCCGGGCTCACGAAGCGATTGATTTCCTCGCCGTCGATCTGCGGAGTGTTGTGCGCCGCGGTGGCACGAAAGTGATTGCGCTCCTCGAACGAGGCCGTATACACGAAACAGCCCGCATCCGACACGATCGGCACGCCTCCCAGCGTCGCTTCGAACGACAGGGCGTCGTTGTGTCCATGGCCACCGCGACCGGCGAGGCCCACCGGGCCGCAATCGATGAACACGTGCGCGGTATCCGCGCGCAACACGTAGGCGCCGCCGTTCGGGAACGCGTCCGCGCGGGTCGGCCGCACCGGCACCTCCGCACCGGGTGTGCTTGCCGCACCGTACAGCCAGAATGCTTCATCCCAGCCGCCGTGGGTCTGGGCAGCCAGTTCCCGGTCACCCAGAAACACGGCGGTGCATGCGACCAGGTGCCGATGGTCGTTCACCGGTCCAACACCCAGCGGCAGGGCGCGCGCATCGTCCGCGTCGCCCCACAGGGGGGCGCTGCCGTCTGCGCGCGTGTACGCGGCGCTGAAGCGGGCGGCGGCGGCCAGGCGCTCCCGGTAGAGCGCACTGACCGACAGGCCCCGATGCGCGGCATGAATCGCCCCGACCAGGAACAGTTCGCACACCAGACGGTGGTAGGCCGCGGAGGCCTCGAAGTCGACGCCGTCCTCGAGTATCTGCACGGCGATCTCGCGTTCGAGATCCGCGTGCGCGCTGCGCAACCAGCGGTCGGCTTCGGTTCCGCCGAAGAACGCTCCTGCCACCACCAGTGCAGCGCAGTCGGCCGTGAAGTGATTGCCGTTGACATCGGCGCGCTCGATGTGACGCGCGACGAACTGCCCATGTTGGTACAGGCTGCAGAGAAACCGCGCCCTGAAGTCAGGATCGGCCCAGGCGCGGCTGCCGGCGAACACGCGGAACAGCCATATCCAGCTGAAAATCCGCATCGCGGGCTCCATCGCCAGCGCCCAGTTGACCGTCTGACCCACCGGATTTGCGCCCAGCCATTGTTCGAAGACATCGCGCGCGCCGGCGGCGAAGCGCTCCTCGGCCGTGAGGAGGTAGGCTTGTCCGACCGGCAGCAGCCACTGTAACCGCGACAGCTCCCAGGGAACCTTGACGTCGCTCGGCCGAATCGCGTTGATGATCCCGATGTCACGGAAATAACGCGCTTGCCAGCGCGCACCGCTCTTGAAATCCACGTCCCAGCAAATCTGCTGCCCGAGCGAAGTCACGCCGGATCCCAACAAGTCCACTTCATGGCGCAGCGCGCGCTCGGCACGCTCGATGAGCGCAGCCGCAGTCCCGGGTGCCAGTGCTTCGAGGTCAGCAGCGTTCACGCGAGAGGCGGCAACAGGCCACGGCTGTTGCGCCAGCCGCTGCCACAGGACCGCCAGCGACGCATCGCCCGTTTTCGCACACAGGGTTGCCGCGCCAAACGAGCGCGCGCGGTACGGCTGGGCAAAGCGGTCGAGCTCCCGGTGCACCTCGGCGGCGACGCGGCGCAGAACGTATCCGGGCGGCTTCTTCAGTAGACGAAGGGCCCGCAATCCCCATGCGTTCATGCCGCGGCCGCGATGCGTGACCGGCCGTCAATCCAGTAGCCGTACCAGGCAGTGAGGTTGAACAGCGTCCAGATGTACTGACTGTTGTCGCGCCTGCCGGCGCGGTGCTCGGCGCACAGGTGGCTGATGTAGCCGCGATTGAGCCAGCCACGATCGAGCAGGCGGCTGGCGAGCAGCTCGCCCTCGACCCGCCTGCCGAAGTCGCCGCGCAGCCACTGCGTCATCGGCGCACCGAAGCCCATCTTGCGGCGGTGGATGATCTCATCCGGGATGAGGCCGCTTACGGCTTTCTTGAGCAGGTGCTTCGCCACCCCGCCGCGGATCTTGTCGCGCATCGGGATGTCCATGGTGAACTCGACCAGCTCGTGATCAAGGAACGGCACGCGCGCTTCGATCGAAGTCGACATGCCGATCTTGTCCACGCGCATGAGCAGCAATTCCGGCAAGCGCAGTTTGAATTCGTTGTAGATCATCCGGGTGAGCACATCCTGGCCCGGATGCGCCGCATCGAACGGGCCGAGGAATGAGCGCACGATGTTGAACGAGTCCGGTCGCAGGTACGACTCCGGCAACAGTCCGCAATCGACGACCGACGACGGCGCCGAGCCGTCCGGCAGGCTCCCGGGGTTCAACAGCCGGCGCTTCAGGGTATCCCAGAACACGGTGGCGCCGGTCCAGAAGTGTTCGCGGTCGCGCGCGGCCCGGTCGACGATATCCGCGTAGATCCCGAGCGACGGCCGCAGGCGCGCCAGCGCGGCAAAACCGTGGGCCGTGGCCCGCTGCAGCGTCACCGGCAGGCGCCGGAACGGCGTCCAGTACCGCCGGTACAGCTCCAGGTAGTCCATGTAGCTCTGGTACCCGCAGAACTGCTCGTCCGAGCCCTCCCCAACCTGTATGACGGTCGTGCCGTTGTCGCGGGCGAGCTTCGAAACAAAGTACAGCGGTATGCACACCCAGTCGGCGATGGGCTCGTCCTGTGAATGGATCAGCCGGTCCAGGTAACCCTGCATGTCGCGTTCATCGATCAGCACCGTATGGTGGTTGGTGCCGAAGTGCCGCGCCACCAGCTCGGCGTACTCGAGTTCGTTCAGGTGCGTGTGGTCGCGAAATCCGACCGTGAAGGTGTCGACCGGCCGGTCCATGAACTGCGCCATCAGCGCGACGTTGGTCGAGGAATCGATGCCGCCCGACAGGAACACGCCGAACGGCACGTCCGAGATCATGCGCCGTTCGACCGCATCACGCAGGCGTCGCCTGATCCCGTCAACGTAATAACTCTCGCGCCCGTCTGCATCGAGACCGCTCACGGCCGCCGCGGCAATTCCCTTGCCGGGGATCGCATCCCAGTAGCGGTGCGCCACCACTCCGCCCGCCGAGTCAACCTGGAGCATGTGGCCCGCCGGCAGCTTGTAGACCCCGCGGAACATGGTCATGGGCGCCGGCGTGGTGAGAAACGACAGGTAGTGATACAGGGCCAGCGGATCGACATCGCGCTCGAGCCACGGCAGTTCGAGCAGCGCCTTGATCTCCGATGCAAATGCGATGCAGCCCGGACCCCACGCCATGTACAGGGGCTTGACGCCGATGCGATCGCGCACCAGGGTAAGCCGGCGATTGCGCACGTCCCACAGGCCGAACGCGTAGTCGCCGGCAATGCGCCGCGCCAGCTCCTCCGCTCCCCACTGCTCGTAGCCGTGCACCAGCACCTCGGTATCCGAGTGATCGGTACGGAACATGTGCCCGGCATCAATCAGCTCGCGCCGCAGGGCGAGGTGATTGTAGATCTCGCCGTTGAAGGTGACCCACACCGAGCCGTCCTCGTTGGGCATCGGCTGCGCCGCGCTGCTGCTCAGATCGATGATCGACAGGCGGCGGTGCGCGAGCACGGTGCGCCCGTCCGCCGATCGCCACAGGCCCTCCCCGTCAGGCCCGCGGTGCTGCATGGTGTCCCGCGCGCGGATGACCAGCGCGTCGCTCGGCGGCTCACCCCCGCCGTACTGGACGAGCCCGAAGATTCCGCACATGAGTCAGTGCCTCGGCGGGTTTTGCGTCCAGCCGCCCGCCGGTGCGCATTCAAACAAATGGTACCAGCCAAGAGCCGCGCCGCAGGCGTTCAACACCGCCCCGTCAGGCTGCAGGTATCTCCCGAGCAACGGAAGGTAGCGCTGTACGAAGCCCCTCTTTAGATAACGCTGCACGGTGAATCCGCAGCCGCGCAGCAGCCGCTCCACCTCGCGCCGCGAGCGGATCCTGATCGTGACCGGATCACCAAGCGGACTGCCTTCGGCAAGATGGCTGCGCCAGTCATCGAGTGCGCTGCGCGCGCGGTACCTGATGAGCCAGGTCGCGCACAGGTACGCGTTGAAGAAGCTGTACCTGGAGTAGACGCCCAGCAGCAGCCGACCGCCGGGTGCGAGCAGCTCGCGCACGCGGAGGAGGTAGTCCGCTTCCGGAGGAATGTGGTGCATCACGCCGAACGAATACACGAAATCGAACGGTCCGCTCATCGGCACCGTCAGGAGATCGCCGCATACCAGTGTCGGCGCCGGCAGGCCTGCGAGAGCAAAATGCGCCGCGGTGAGTTCGAGGTGGCGCGGCGTGACGTCAATTCCGGTATAGATCGCCCCACGCCGGGCCATCTCCACCGCGTCCACACCGTTGCCGACACCGATCTCGAGCACCCGACGGTTGGCCATGCGCCCGAACGCGAATACCCGCGGGATGAAGGGCGTCTCGTAGCCGTAGCGGTACGCGCACAGATCGGAGAAATACTGTGCACTGCCGGCAACAGCCCGCGAGCGAAAGCTGCCCACCGGCACGCGGCTCCAGAGCCTGACGGCCGGATCGTGAGCCGGTGGCGCTGTGGGAGACATGAGCACTAGCCCTCGCCTGCGCCCGCCGTCAACGCGTCGCCAACCGCAAATGACAGGCGCGTGGCCGCAAGCTGGTCGGCCAGTGCGATCGGCCACGGCCCCCCCTCCCGCAGCGCGCGGGCCAGCGCCACGAGTTCCTCGAACTGACCCTTCTGGGCGGTCTTGGCGCTCCACTGGGGTGCGCTGCGCCCCGTGATGGTCAGCGCCTTGTAGTCGTCCAGGGACAAGATCATCCCGTCGCAGAACACCTCCATTCTCTCCTTCGGGTAATCCTTCGCTCCGAGCGCCGTGTAGGTCAGCGTGCACAGCGAGCCATCCGCGTACCGGGCGGTAGCGACGAAATTATCATCGGGCCGGAACTGCCCGGCTGGCGAGCCGATGCTCAGGGCCCTGCAGTCGACCCACGTCGAGTTGGTGATCGCCTGGAATAGATCGTAGATGTGACAGGCCTCACCGATATTGCGGCCGCCGCCCTCCGGACCATGCACCCAATGCGCGGAAGGCAGAAACCCGGCGTTCATCCGGTAATTGATCAACAACGGCGCGCTGCGTTCCCGCACGGCCTGGCGCACAACGCCGACTGCCGGCGCAAAGCGCCGGTTGAAGCCAGTCATCAGCAGCGGCGCATCCGCGCCACGGTGCACGTAGAACTGCTCGATGCCGTCAAGTTCCGCGGGCGCGATGGCCAGCGGTTTCTCGACAAACACGTGCTTGCCGGCCTGCAGCGCCGCGAGCGTCATGCCCGCGTGCTGGTTGTGCCGGGTCGCGATCATCACGAGCTGCACCTGCGCATCGCCGAGCACCTCCTCGAGCGAGGTCGTCGCGTAGGCTGCGTGGTAGTGCGTCGCGACCGCCTTGGCATTCGCTCCCGTGCGGCTGACGACCGCGCGCAGCGAGAACTGGCCGTGCAACTTGAGGAGATTCGGCAAATGCGTACCTTGCGCGAAACCCCCGGCGCCCACCAGCGCGACAGCGATCGCCGCATCGCCAGCGGCGGCCCGCGCCAGCGATATCGTGCGGCGCGCGGCTTCGCCCCGCGCTGGATACGCAAGCACCGCGATCATGCGACTGTCGGTCTTCAGCGCCTCGTATGCCGCGGCGGCGCGATCGACCTCGAAGACCCCGACACGCAACGGCTCGAGCCTCATCGAGCCCGCGGCCAGCATGCCGAGGTACGCCTGCATGTTGCGGTTCTCGGTCCAGCGCACGTAAGGCAGCGGATAGTCCTGTCCGCCCTCCTCGTACAGCGGGTCGTAGCGTCCCGGTCCATACGAGGTCGAGATCAGCAGGTCCAGTTCCTTGGCGTACAGGTCCGCACGCTCGATCTGCAGATTCACATCGCCGACCACGATGACGCGCGCCTTGCGCCGGCAGCAGCGCAGCGCCTCGGCCATGACCTGCGCGCTCGAACTGGAGGCGGTCACGATGACCGCATCCGCACCGGCCCCATCGGTATGGCGCTGCACCTGCGCCACCCAGTCGCCGGCGGCCGGATCGAGTCCCACTTCCAGTCCCAGGCCCGTTGCGATCCCCACACGCGCCGCATTCACATCGACACCGATGACCCGGCAACCGTTGGCGCGCAGCAGCTGCACCGTCATCTGCCCGAGGAGCCCCAGGCCGAGGACCACGATCGATTCTCCGAGAGTCGGCTGGCAACGCCGCACGCCCTGCAGCGCTATGGCCCCGAGCGTCACAGTGCTGGCATCTGCCAGATCCACTCCCGCCGGCACGTGCACCGCGAGATTGACGGGTGCGCTGACGAGTTCGGCGTGGTTGGCGATTCCTGCCCCGGCGCAGGCGACACGGTCTCCCGGCCTGAATCCCTCGACCTGCGTACCCACCTCGAGGACCTCGCCCGCCACCGAATAGCCGGTGGGCGAACCGGAGGCCAGTTTGCCGCTTACGCGCTCCCAAGTCCGGGCCAGCCCCTGATCGCGGATCATCTCGAGCGCCCGGCGGACATGCTCCGGCTGCTTGAGGGCGCGCCGATACAGAGGCAACGCCGAGGTGCGCAGACCCGCAAGCTCGGTGCCGGCGCTCACGCAGGAATAGGCCACGCGCACCAGGATTTCCTTGGGCGCGGGGGTGGGCGCGGGCACCTCTTCCACGACGATCGCGCCGCTGCGCACGAGAACCTGCTTCATCGGATAATCCTCGAGGCGCGGTGCCGGGCCATCCCAGTCCACGCCCCCTGGCCCCTAGATGGAGCGAATGGCCAGAACCGCAACCGCCACGTTGTACAGAATCTGCGTCACCTGAGTCCACAGCGGCAGGGCGGGGATGTGCTCGGTGTCGAGCGGCACGACGACGGTGTCGCCGGGCTTGATCGGCGCGTTCGCACGGTGCTCGAACCAGCGGCTGCCCTCGCTGGCGAGGACGCTGCCACTGGCACGCACGATATAGATCCTGCTCCGATCGGCGCGGCGCGTTGCTCCACCGCTCAAGGCGATGTAGTCGTCTCGTGCAAGCTTGGGATTGAACAGGTGTGACGTTGCGTTCTGGACCTCGCCGATGACCGTGACCTGCTGCTGGAAGCGCGGCACGCTGAGAGTGTCGCCATCGCGCAGGATCACGTCATACGAGGATCCCTGCGCGGAGTGCTCGAGTCGCGGCAGATCGATCACGAGCCGCCCGACAGCTTGCGCCCCCTTCAACTGGCCCAGCAACGACTGCCCGACCGAGAGTGCCGTTGCCGCGCCGGACTGATTGGCGCCGGCGGCCTGCAGGGCAAGCAGCGCGAGGTCGCGCTGCATGCGATCGGCGAGCATGTCGAGCTGTTCCTGCTCGCGTTGCTTCAGCTCATCGCGGGTGAACACGCTGCCTTCCGCAAAGGCATACGTCGTCAGGCCGCCGGCGCGGCCGATGACTGACTTGAGCGTCTCGCCGCGCCGGATGGCATAGGCGCCGGGGAAGCGCACCTCTCCCCGCAGGGTGACGTTCTCCTGCGATTCCCACTCGGGGACCTCCTTGACGCTCAGGGTATCGAAGGGCTGCAGCTGGAGGTTGGCGCTGGGGGTGCCGTGCAGGGCGGCCGCCAGATCAATGTCGACAAGTTCGGTGCGCCGCGCCTGTTCGTTTACGACCCGGTAACGTACGAGCTCGGCCTTGCCGCCGTAGGCTGAGTCGGTGGTGCCGCCGCCGGCGCGGATCAGGTCGCTCACCGTCATCCCGGGCTCGAGCGGGTACTCGCCGGGCACCCTCACACGCCCATCGACGTGCACCACCTGCGACGGCTGCTCCGCGTTGCTCTGCAGGCGCAGCTCGTCGAGCACCGGCTGGATGACGCGATCGCGTCCGGATTCCAGATCAAACACCGTGATGCGATCGCGGGGCATCAGGTCCAGGTCGGCCTTCGAACCCGGTGCGGCCAGCGCAGCGGCAAGGTCTGCCGACAACACCGAGATACGCCGATCCGGCGGTGTCTCGCGCCGGATGAGCAGGTAATGAATGTCGGCATTCGCACGCAGCGCGTCCACTGAACGGACGAGATCGGTCAGCCGGATGCCCTGGTGCCAGGCAAAAGCCCCGGGAGCAAAGACGTGTCCCTGCACGAGGATGCCGGAATCGAGAGTCGGCCGCAGACGAGCAACCTGCAGCAGATCCCCGTTACGCAGCGCTTGAGTGCGCGCGCCGGCGGACAGATCGACCGGCATGACCACGCGGTGCTGGCTGTCATCGATTCTCGTCAACATCACCGCGGACCGGTCCGCGTCCGGTGTCAGGCCGCCGGCGAGTTGCACCAGGTCGGTTACCGTTGATTCGCCCTTGATCTCGTAGATGGCGGGACGCCGAACCTCGCCGTCCACGCCCACGGTGGTCCCCACGGGGGGAATGAAGATGACGTCACCCTGCAACAGCTTTGCATCGTCGACCGTGTCGCCGCGAATCAGCAGGTCGTACAGGTCGAGCCGGCGCACGAGCTCGCCCTGGCGCTTCAACTCGATGCTGCGCAGCGAGCCGATCGGCCTCACGCCGCCGGCGGCAAACAGCGCAGAGGTCACGGTGCCGAGGCCGCTGATGGTGTACGAGCCGGGACGTTTCGCCTCGCCCAGCACGAACACGCGAATCGACCGCGTGTCGCCCATCGAAACGCTTGCGTGCACGCCGATCATCTGGCGCTCAACCCGCGCCTCTATTGCTGACTTGACGCTGTTAAAGCGCTGTCCGCTGACATTGACCGGACCGATGTCCGGAAGACTGACGCGGCCGTCGCGCCCGACGACCAGTCGCAGACTGCGGTTCTGGTTGCCATACAGCTGCACATCGAGCTCGTCTCCCGCACCCACGAGGTAGTCCGAGGGCACGGGAACGTTGGTGACAGGCGCGAACGTCGATGGCGCCTTACTGAAAAGGTCGTAGCCGAAGGGCTTGAGGCCTTCGACGCCGGTCTTCCTCAGCGCCAGGCGGGTCAGGCGGATGTCCACGCCGCGCAGCCCCGGCTCCACCTTCAGTCGCAAGGTCGCCTGCTCATCGGTGAGTCCCAGCATCGCGATCGGGACGAACCCCGGCAAAGTCAGTACCCCGTCGCGGGAGAGTCGATATGGATTCTTCGAGCGAATCACGTCGATCAGCGGCTGCACGCGGTGCTTCTCCGCCTCCGTGGCTGCATCCGCATGCGCGGGGGGCGGCGGGGTTGCGGTCGCGGCGAGCAGGCTCGAAAGGGCATTCGCCGATGCGCCGCCGGTAGTGCCGGCGGAAAGCGCCGGTGCAGCGATGCCCGCGGGAGCCGCGCCTTGGGGGGCGGCCGGCTTGGCGGCGGCGGGCAAGTCAACCTGCACAATCACCCAGTCCTCTGCCTTGAGCCCCGGCGGCACGGGTTCCAGCTGCTCTTCTGATACGGATGACTCGCGTTCCGCATTGATTCCGGATTCCCGCTGCCGATTGGGCTGGCGATCCGTTCCGGACCCACCACCGCCTCCCAGCACGCCCAGCAGGCCAGCGGCGCCTCCTCCGAGGCCCAGTTGCTTCATGATCGCATCCTGTTGCTCGGGAGTGAGGCTCTGGAAGACCTGCAGCAGTTGGGGTGAGACTGTCGGTGCCTGTGAAAGCGCCTCTTCGCCGCAACACAACAGACAGGTAGCCACGGCCAGCAACGCCACGCGCGAGCGCCGGGAGCGTTGCATTGCACGCATCACTGACCCTCTGACGATCCTACCCAACCGCATAGAACCGACCCCGCCTGTGGACGCGAATGCGCGATTGTACTGAAGCCAGCGCGGGCGGGCGCATGAAAGCGTCACCATGCGATACTGCAGGGCGCTGACACGCTGGCGGCACACACCTTCCGTGGGTCATGAACAGAGTCGGACCGATCGCTGCTGCAGGGATGCTGCTGGTTGTTCACACTGCCGCCATCGCACGCGGCGTCACTCCGTATCTGCCGCTGAACCTCGAACCGGAGATTGAGGCGCAGATCGAGCGCGTACTCATTCTGGCGGACAAACCGGTGATGCGACGACCGATCGCCGCCGCCGCAGTGCTCGATGCCCTCCCCAAGGCCTGCAGGATCGATCCGGCGCTGTGTGAGCGGGTCGGGCGCTATCTGGCCCGGTACACTCACACTTCCGATCTCACGCATGCCAGCGTCGAAGGCGCGGCCACGCACGGCGCGGACAGCACCCTGCCCGACCGCTACGGACTGCACAACCGCAGCGCCTGGGACGCTTCCATCGGTGGATACCTGCAGCCGGGTGACTACCTGCTCGTCAGCATCGGCGCGGTCGCCTACGACGGCCGCGAGGACTACACCGGATCGATGCTGAGCCTGGGGTTCAGCAAGGCGCAGCTCGACATTGGTTACAAGCCGCATTGGTTCTCGCCCCTGACCGACAGCAGCCTGCTGATGAGCACCGAGGCACCGACCATGCCCTCGGTGAGCCTGTCCAACTACGAGCCTCTCACCCGTCTGGGATTGTCGTACGAGTTCTTCGAAGCCCGCATGTCGGAGTCCGACCACATCGTCTGGCAGAACGGCTACACGACCGGATATCCGCGTCTCGGCGGCATTCAGCTCTCCATGGAGCCGGCAAGTGGCTGGTCGTTGGGCCTGAACCGCCTGGTGCAGTTCGGTGGGGGTGCCCGCGGCGGCGGCTCGCTGTCGGCCCTGTTCAACGCCATCGTCAACCCGTCGCGCTACTCGAATACAAACGCGAATCTCAGTGTCAACCAGAAAGCCACCAATCAAGAAGCCTCGGTCACCAGCAGCTTTCTGTTTCCCGGCAGGGTACCGTTCGCCGTCTATGTGGAATACGCGGGTGAAGATACCTCGCGCGGCCGCAATTACCTGCTCGGCAACTCGGCGCTGTCGTGGGGCATTCATTTCCCACGTCTCGGCGAGCGCTTCGACCTGACGCTCGAGGCCTCGGAGTGGCAGAACGCCTGGTACGTGCACTCCGTGTGGCAGGACGGCATGTCCAACGACGGGCTGGTCATCAGCAACTGGTTCGGCGACCAGCGCGTGTTGGGTGACGGCGTGGGCGGGCGCAGCGCGATCGCGCGCCTCAACTGGGACGCCTGGTTCGGGGGGCAGGTGCAGCTGCGCTATCGCACGCTCGAGAACCAGGTGTACGGCGTGATCCCCTATCAACGCTATCACGAGGTAAGCGTCGGATATTCCCGCCCGTGGAAAGGCATCATCATCGGCGGCGAGTTCGACTCAGGGAGCGACGCGTTCGGCAGGAGCTTCGGTCGCCTCGCCGGCTTCGTACGCTACGACAACCCGAATGCGCAGCCCGTCGCGGCGCTGCTCGACAGCCAGGGCGTCGCAGGCGATGCCGACACTAGCGGGCAGCTGTTCGTGGACGCCGGAGTGAACGCGCTGCGCGTACGCACCGATCTCACCGAACTGACACCCAAGACCACCGGTCGCTCCATGACCGGCGTGCACTTGGCCCTGGGGGCACGTCGCGCGGTTTCGGATCACAGCGATCTGGGCGCGCGGCTGGATCTCGATGACCTCGGTGGCAAGAGTCTCGCCGGAGTGCGGTTGATCGATTATCGCTACCGTTTCCAGGGCCCCCTGGCATTGGGGGCCTTCCTGGGCGCGGCGCGTTACGCCCTCGCCACTCCCGCCTACGGCTTCTATTACGGCGTGGGTCTGCAATGGCGCGACATCCTGCCGCACGTGGATGCGGGCGTGGAAGCGCGCTACTACGACAGCGTGGCGCGTGATCATCTGCTGCCGGGAGATCCGCACACCAATCGCCCCGACAGCTTCTACGACATTTCGGGTGGCGTGGCGTCGCTCACCTATCACTTCTGAAGCCGCCGGGGCTCGCCTGGCGCATCATCGGACCGATGGGGCGTCAGGCTCTGAGTGCGGCGCGATTGTCGAGAAACCAGCGGTACGTGGAGCTGATGCCCGCAGCAAGACCGATCCGTGGTTTCCAGCCCAGGGCCGTGAGGCGCGTGGTGTCCAGGAGCTTGCGCGGCGTGCCGTCCGGCCTGGAGGGATCGAAGCGCAGCGAGCCGGCAAAGCCGACGACGTCGAATATCGTCTTCGCGAGCTGCGCGATCGTCTCATCGCGCCCCCAGCCGACGTTGATCCAGCGCTCGTCGTCGTAGCGTTCCATGAGGAACAGGCAGGCGTCGGCAAGATCATCAACATGCAGGAACTCGCGGCGTGGCGTCCCCGTGCCCCATACCTCGACCTCGGTGGCGCCACTCTCCTTGGCCTCGTGGACCTTGCGCAGGAGCGCGGGCAGAACGTGCGAAGTCTGCAGGTTAAAATTATCGCCCGGACCGTAGAGGTTCGTCGGCAGCGCCGCGATAGCGTTAAACCCGTACTGCCGCCGGTACGCCTGACACATCTTGAGCCCCGCGATCTTGGCAACCGCATACCACTCGTTGGTCGGCTCGAGCGCACCGGTGAGCAGGCACTCCTCGGGCATGGGCTGTGCTGCGTGCTTGGGATAAATACAGCTTGACCCGAGAAACAGCAGCTTGCGACTGCCGAGACGATACGCGGCATCGATCGTGTTGATCTGTATGGCCAAGTTGTCCCGCAGAAACTCTGCCGGATGCCGGCTGTTAGCCAGGATACCGCCCACCTTGGCGGCCGCGAGAAAGACGTACTCCGGCCGCGTCTGCACGAAGAACTCATCCACCGCGCTCTGCCGTGTCAGATCCAATACGGTCCGGTCCGGCAGCAACAGATTGTGAAACCCCGCGGCGCGCAACCGCGCGGTGATCGCCGCGCCCACCAGCCCCCGATGACCTGCCACGAATATCCGGGCATCCCGGTTCATTCGCGGTGCCTGAATGTGCGGTACCCTTCGCGCGCCATGAGAGCATCGCGGCGCGCGATCTCCAGATCCTCGGCAACCATTTCCCGCACCAGGGAGGCGAAGCTGATTTGCGGCTTCCATCCCAACTTGGTGCGCGCCTTGGTCGCGTCTCCCAGCAGGGCATCGACCTCGGTCGGCCGGAAATAGCGCGGATCTATCCGCACCAGGACCCGCCCCGTTCCAGAGTCGACGCCCTGCTCCTCGAGCCCGCCACCGCGCCATTCGACCTTGATCCCCAGTTCGGCAGCGGCACGCGCCAAGAAGTCGCGCACCGAATGTTGCTCCCCGGTAGCGATCACGAAGTCTTCGGGCTGAGGCTGTTGCAGTATGAGCCATTGCGCCCGAACGTAGTCGCGCGCGTGCCCCCAGTCGCGTTGCGAATCGAGGTTGCCGAGATACAGGCAGCTCTCCAGCCCCTCATGGATGCGCGCGAGCGCTCGCGTGATCTTGCGGGTGACGAAGGTTTCTCCGCGGATCGGGGACTCGTGGTTGAACAGGATCCCGCTGCAGGCAAACATGTCATAGGCTTCGCGATAGTTCACCGTGATCCAGTGAGCATACAGCTTCGCTACGCCGTACGGTGAACGCGGGTAGAAGGGCGTGGTCTCCCGCTGCGGTACCTCCTGCGCCTTGCCGAACATTTCGGACGTCGAGGCCTGATAGAATCGGGTCTCCTTCTCTAGTCCAAGAATCCGCATCGCCTCGAGTATCCGCAGCGTGCCGAGCGCGTCCGCGTTCGCGGTGTACTCGGGAGTCTCGAACGAGACTCCTACGTGGCTCTGAGCGGCGAGGTTATAAATCTCGTGCGGCCGCACCTGCTGAATGATGCGGATCAGATTGGTCGCGTCCGTCAGATCTCCGTAGTGCAGGTGCATATGCACACCGCGCTCGTGGGGATCCTGGTACAGATGATCGATGCGATCGGTGTTGAACGAGGAAGCACGACGCTTGATGCCGTGCACTTCGTAGCCTTTGCCGAGCAGGAATTCCGCCAGGTACGCCCCGTCCTGTCCGGTGATCCCGGTAATCAAGGCTCGCTTGGACATACCGGTGCCGGCCATCCACGTTCACGCGCAATAATCACGAATGTTCCACGATACGAAGCTCAATTGCGATCGGTCACGTATCACTTCTGACGCGAGCGGCAGCGACCGCTCAGCCGCCATGCGTTCAGCGGCGCCATTTCTCCACCGTTGCCAGCAGCTTCATCACGGACGCGGGTGCCGGGTGGCCGCCGCCCGGGTCCTGCACCGCGGGCGCGAGCTGCTCAGTGAGCTTCTTGCCGAGCTCGACGCCCCATTGGTCGAACGCGTTAATGCCCCACACGACGCTCTGCGTGAACACGCTGTGCTCGTAGAGCGCGATGAGCCTGCCGAGGGTGGCGGGATCGAGCTTCTGGAACAGCACGATGGTGCTCGGACGACTCCCCGGGTCGACCTTGTGCGGGATCAGAGGCTCGAGTTGCGCCGGCGGCAGCTCCTGGCGCTCAAGCTCCGCGCGCACGGTTTCCGCGGACTGACCGGTCATGAACGCTTGCGCCTGCGCCAGACAGCTGGCGATCGCCAGGTCCTGCTGCGCCTGGTTGCCGCACGAGGAGCGCGCGGGCAGCAGGAA
>Ga0137401_10000085_pt1 | contig 29598 bp, 26 predicted proteins | sample CZOMad1_1_16fung_FD_108286 | JGI IMG/M metagenome (GOLD analysis project Ga0137401, IMG submission 108286) | Vadose zone soil fungal communities from Angelo Coast Range Reserve, California, USA - CZOMad1_1_16fungal (Illumina Assembly) | ecosystem: Environmental > Terrestrial > Soil > Vadose...
GCAGCCAAAGCCGCGGTTCAACGTGGTTTTGAATCGGCAGCGATCTGCATGGAAAAGGCAAACCTCAGTTTGCTGGCGTCGGAGGAGTTCGCGCTTTTCGTCACTAGTACGTATGGCGACGGGGAACCACCCACCAACGCCAAGATCCTTCATGCGGAGCTAATGCAGCCGCCGCCCGGATTCTCGTTGAGTCATTTACAATATGCGGTGTTGGCCCTGGGAGATACCAATTACGAATATTTCTGCAAGTGCGGGAAAGATTTCGATCAACAGCTCGGTGTTCTCGGTGCGCAGCGTCTATTCGAACGAGCTGATTGCGATGTGGATTTTGAGCAGGCTGCGCAGAGTTGGTTGGACGGAGTATTCAGCGTTCTCGAGGTAGCAAAACCACCGACCAACCAAGTCAGATCTGAAAACTCTGGTAGCCCGCCGGCGCAATCATCGGCGACCGTCACTGTACCAACGCTCAAGATCGGCACAAAAGAGACCCCATTTCCCGCGCGCCTGTTAATCAATCGCCGGCTGAACCGAGAAGGATCGGAGAAAGAGACTCGGCATTTCGAAATTGCCCTTGGTCGGGATGGCCCTTCCTATGAAGTAGGAGACGCGCTAGGGATTGTCCCGGCTAATTGTCCTCAACTGGTCGAGCAAATAGTGCAATCCTTAGGGTGCGATGGAGAAGAAGCGGTAACCGCGCCGGACGGTTCGGAGACCAGCTTGCGCCGGGCACTCTCTCATTGCTACGATGTAAACCGAGTCTCATCGACTTTTCTAAAAGAAATCGCTGCCAGAACCCGCGATTCTGATCTGCTAAATTTACTGAATCCAGCGAACACGACTGCGCAAAAAACATTTCTCGAGGAACGCGATCTTCTTGATTTTCTGCTCGAATACCCAGGACTTACCCTGCGGCCGAACGAATTGATAACCCATCTGCGAAAGCTGCAACCGCGTCTCTACTCAATAGCGTCAAGCCTCAAGGCGGTTCCTGGAGAGGTGCATCTTACCGTCAGTATCGTTCGCTATCAGATCCGCAATCGATGGCGCAAGGGCATCTGCTCGACCTTTTTGGCGGATCGGCTGCAGCCCGGAGGCTCCCTTCCCGTTTTCACTCATCACTCGCCAAATTTTCGCCTGCCCATCGATCCAACGCGCGCAGTCATAATGATCGGCCCAGGAACCGGTATTGCCCCTTTCAGAGCGTTTTTGCAGGAACGGCAAGCGGTCGGGGCTTCCGGAGCGAACTGGCTGTTCTTCGGGGAACAGCACGCAGATAGTGACTTCTACTATCGAGACGAGCTGTCGCAAATGGTGAAAAACAGATTGCTGACACGCGTGGACACCGCCTTTTCGCGAGACCAGGATCACAAAGTCTACGTTCAGCACCGGATGTTGGAAAATGCCGGCCTGATGTGGGATTGGCTGCAGGAAGGCGCGCATGTATATGTCTGTGGAGATGCCAAGCGGATGGCTAAGGACGTTGATAGCGCCCTTCGAGAGATTTGCCGAACCGCAGGTAACCTGTCGGATGACCAAACCGAGGAATACATGGGAGCGTTGCGCCGCGACAAACGCTACCAGAGAGACGTGTATTAGCCAGCTACAAGTTGCCGGTTGCGGGTTACAGGTTATAGGGCGAGCGTTGAAATTGGCGCTGTGTTCTCCAATTTCCGCGCGATCTGAACACCGAGGAAAGAGTCCAACCTGCAACTTGTAATGTGTAACCCTAACCTCTACCCCCAAGAGGAGTCGCTTGGAAAAGTGGAATCAATCTCAAATTCGACGGAGCATTCTCGCTTGTAGCGGGTTTACTGATCTTGGAATGTTCCAGGAAGCGGTGCGTGAACTCGAAGCACTGCCGGAGTCGATTCGTGAGTCGACGCCCATCTTGATCGCTTGGCTCGAGCTATATCAGGGATGGCAGAAATGGTCCGAAGCTATGGCGGTTGCGGAGCATCTGGTCGCTCGTGAACCCGGAGATCCCAATTGGCCGGTCGCCTTCGCCTATGCCACCCGACGTGGAGTCAGCCTAAAGGCAGCCCTAAGGATTCTGCAAGAAGCGGTTCTCTCATTTCCAAGTTGCGCCGCGATTCATTTTAATTTGGCTTGTTACCATGCGCAGCTGCACCAGTTGGAGGAAGCCAGCCTTTATCTACAACAAGCCTGCAAGCTTGACCCCTCTTTTCGGGTGACAGCGCAGACCGATCCAGATCTTGCCGTTCTGAAGCAGCCCAATCTGTCGTGAATGGAGCCCCGGCAAGGCCGTCATCGCTCCGGGAAGGCCGAAGGCATGAGGCCACGCCTCGCAAATCAGCAATCACCTTTCACTTTTCGACCGGTTCCCGGCGATGACGGCGTTGCCGGCGCTCCCGCGGTACCTCGCTCTTTACTTCGTTTCTGCTCTAAGCCACCGTTCTAAACTTATGGAAATCGATTTTCAGGCAATTCGGACGGACGGACTCAAGTCCCGCATTGGCGAGCTGCGGAGGTATCTTTGACTATTCCAAGCTCCAAGCACGTTTGACCGAATTAGAGAGCCAGATGGCTGCCACCGATTTCTGGAACAACAAAGAACAAGCCCAGAAAGTCATCGACGAAACCAGTTCAATCCGAGCTAAAGTGCAGCCGCTCACCGGTCTTATTGAGAAAACCGATGACCTGGAAATCCTGCGCTCCCTAGCCGAAGAGGAAACCGATCCGGGAACTCAATTCACTGCATTTCGTGAAGTTCAACAGGAATACGAATCGGTTCAACGCGAATTGGAACATTTCGAACTGAAGATGCTATTATCCGGTGAATTCGACAAAAACAACGCCTTTCTGACGATCCACGCGGGAGCCGGTGGTACCGAATCCTGTGATTGGGCAGATATGCTTCTGCGGATGTATCAGCGTTGGATCGAGCGCAACGACTTTTCCAGCCAAATCGTTGATATCCAGCAAGGAGACGAAGCGGGTGTCAAGTCAGTCACGGTTCGAGTCACCGGTGAGTACAGCTATGGTTATTTACAAACTGAGCGTGGCGTCCACCGGCTTGTGCGCATTTCTCCATTTGATTCAAACAAGCGACGACATACCTCTTTTGCTAGTGTCGACGTCGTCCCAGAACTGGCCGAGAACGTCAGCGTTGAGGTTAACGAGAGCGACTTGTTGATTGACACGTTTCGAAGCGGAGGTAAAGGCGGCCAGAACGTGAACAAGGTCGAAACGGCGGTGCGGATCACTCACGTGCCCACCGGTATTGTCGTCGCTTGCCAAGCGGAGCGAAGCCAGGGCCGGAACCGGCAGATGGCACTGGACATGTTAAAAGCCAAGCTTTATCAAATCGAACAGGATAAAAAGCGAGCTGAGCTGGACCGGCAGTACGGTGAGAAGGGCGATATCGCTTGGGGAAGTCAGATCCGATCTTATGTCTTTCAACCATATCAAATGGTCAAAGATCACCGAACCGGCGTCGAGACAAGCAACGTGCAAGGAGTAATGGACGGCGACTTGGATCCCTTTATCGAAGGCAAGCTGCGTGGATTGACGAACAAGAAGGGCGGCACAAACGAGGAGGAGCTGTGAGGAATCCTTTGGCGTGTCTGTGGTAGCGGCGACTATCCCGTTAGGCGCCCGCTACCGAAAACAACGCCGGCAAGGCTATTGCCCCAACACTTCATTGCTCCAGGGTCCCAAATCCTACCTTCGCTGGATCTTTTTCGCCCTAGCCTCACTCCATTTTTTCGTCCTCTCCTCCAGCCACGGTCCGATCCGTTCGCAGGTGAATTGAGCGAAGAAGAGTCCGATTACTCCACCAACCATCACATCCGAGAAATAGTGAACGTTGAGATAAATTCGGGACCATCCAATCGCTACGCCCAGAAGCAGGAAACCCCAACTCGATCGCCGAAACGCAAATCCAAGTACACCGAAGAAGGCTAAGGCAGAACCGGTATGTCCGGAAGGAAAGGAATGATATTTGTATTTGTCGAGTAACCATTTCCCGTCGTGCGAGACGCCATACCATCCGGGCGCGACCTCAGTATTGTTCGGCCGAGCTCGACCGGAGAGAAGTCTAACGCTGTTTACGGCGGCCCCTGCTAGTGTCGCGGCAATCATCATACATAGAACAACCGTAACTAAATGCCGATGGCGCCGGACAAAAAACAGCCCGGCTGCTCCCAGAACCATCAACTCCGGCCAGTCTCCAACTTTTGAAAGGAATCCGGCAAAATCCTTGACCGCCTTATTAGAGTGTTCGGCAACCAGCTGCAGCACGATTGGATCCAACCAAAACCCGACCGCTGCGGCAGTAAGAAGAACCGCCAACCAGAGGATTCCAGTTCCCCAGACGTCCGACAACGACCGTTTATTCTGTTCTGATTGCTGCTGATGTTCCATTGTCAGGACCTGGTGTCATTCTGCTGCGTCTTTCCGAGTCGATCATTGCTACCGAAATGCGCCCGCTTCTATTCCTTTTTTTTTCTGTTCTAATACTAGAAATGCTGGGCAATAACATCTTGCCGCTCATTGACCGAGACGAGCCACGGTTTGCCGAAGCGTCCCGCGAGATGCGGCACAGCGGAGATCTTATCATCCCGCGAGTCAACGGAGCATATCGATTCGACAAGCCGCCATTGATTTACTGGTGCCAAGTTGCCAGTAGCATGATCTTTGGCGAAAGCGATTTTTCTGTCCGATTCCCCTCCGCGGTCTTTGCTGCGGCGACGGTGGTGCTGACGGCGGGCTGGGCTTCACGGTTATATGGCGCCGTAGTCGGTTTCTGGTCCGGATTGGTTTTGGGGACTTGCCTTCAGCTTTTCATTCATGGTCGAGCTGCGGTCGCCGACATGCCAATGATTTTCTTTTTCACCGGTGCGACATGGGCGGCTTGGGAAAGGAGCCAGGGACAACGATCATTATTACTTTGGGTTTGTTTCTACTTTGCGCTGGCGGCCGGCTTTCTAGCGAAAGGACCCGTCGCCTTCCTTCCAATCATCGCGCTGCCCCTGTTTCACCTTTGGGCCCGCACACCGATGCGTTTTCGGCCAGGTTCCGCCATTTACGGCGGGTTGCTGGTCCTGGTAATCATCGGCCTCTGGGGGATACCAGCAGTTATTCGTACACGTGGTGAATTCTTTCAGGTAGGTATCGGTAAACACGTAGTCATGCGTTCGGTGGCGCCCTTACAAAGCCATGGTGCCTCTGGAATCGGCGGCTATTTTCTGCTCCTACCATTTTACTTTGTTACACTGTTATTCAGCTTCTTTCCTTGGTCGCTGTTTCTACCTGGGATCATCCAACGATTACGGGTAGGATTGGATGCGTTCGAGCGTTATGCGCTGTGCGGGATTGGGGTCGTCTTTGTCGTGTTCAGCCTGCTTCAGACGAAACTACCGCACTATACTCTACCTGCATTTCCGCTGATCGCGATCTTGGTGGGCCGGACCATCCATGAAAGTCGTTTTCGGAATATCGTGGCGGTATCGGCCGTTGCGACCTATCTGCTCATTGCTCTCGTTGGTTTCCAATGGATAGCGCCTTACTTCCCTTCGAAGAGTATTTTTGAACGGATCGCCGAGCATCTCACCGCCTCAACCCGTACCGCCTCGATCGGCTATGACGAACCGAGCCTCTCCTGGTATCTTCGGTACCGGACTCAAACTTTTCATCAAAGTTTAGCGCCAAGTGAACTAAGCAATTTCATGCACCAGCCGGGACCTGCCCTATGTGTGATTTCCGCGGATCAAGTCGTCGAAATCGATCCTTCCTGGCAGAAGACCTCTGTCACTGGTTACGATTTTTCTCGTTGGAAGCTGCGAACTGCGCCGTTCTTTGGCTGGGAAATCAACTTCCTCCTGCCGCAACCAATTAGTCTGATTGCCTATATGAAGCGCTAAGTTCACCAGTGGAACCCACACCGTTCACATGACCCATGCGACCAGGCGGATCCTGAAGGGACGAGATTGTCCTCATATCCCTTTTTCCATTGCGAAGCCTGCTTGAATACTCGATTTTCGTCGCGCTCCGCTTACCTATTGTCTCACCATGCGATTCCTGTTCCCGTTCTTCATCGGCATTTTCTTTGCAAGCTCGCTTCGAGCCGAGGAGAAATTTTCCATGACGACAACTCCAGGTAAGCTTCCCAAAGACATCATCCCGCGCGCTTACGTCATTCGTTTGGAGCCGAACACCGACAGTTTGGTGACTATAGGTTCAGAATCGATTGAAGTAGAAGTGCTCAAGCCCACCGATCGGATTGTTATCAATGCCGTCGATACCGATATCTCACAGGCCAGGCTGAGCGGTGCTCATACCTCGGAAGAGCTAACTCCGCAGATCGATGCGAAAGCGGAGACGGTCACTTTTCAAACCAAGACCAGCCTGGAACCCGGTTCGTATCAGCTTGCTTTGACATTCCAAAGCAAGATAACCGAGCAACCACATGGCCTATTCATCCAATATTTTCGGATTGGCGAGCGGCTCGAGCGGCTGCTTTCGACTCAAATGGAACCGACGGATGCCCGACGATTGTTCCCATGCTGGGATGAGCCGGTTTTTCGGGCGCTTTTTCAATTAACCGTAAAAGCAAAAAAAGAAGACACCGTCATATCGAACATGCCGATAGCGAGCGAGCAGACTCTCGGTCCGGACGAAACGCTCGTCACATTTGATCGGACACCTGCCATGGCCAGTTACCTTTTCGTTTTGGCGTGCGGAAAATTAGAGTGGGTAGAAGACGAGGTGGCCGGACTGAAACTTCGCATTGTTACGACTCCGGGTAAGCAAGAGCTGGGCAGATACGCGCTTCAGGTTACCAAAGAAATCCTACCGTATTACAACGAATATTTCGGAGTTCCTTATCCGCTACCGAAGCTCGATCAGATCGCGTTGCCGTCAGGGTTTGGCGGCGCCATGGAAAATTGGGGAGGGATCACCTATAACGAAGACCTTCTTCTTTTCGACCCGCAGGCGAGTTCAGACCTCGTGAAGCAGCGCATTTTCGAGGTAATGGCCCACGAGATTGCCCACCAGTGGTTTGGCGATTTGGTTACGATGGCTTGGTGGGACAACATTTGGCTCAATGAAGGATTCGCCAGCTGGATGCAGAAAAAGGCGACCGATCACTTTAATCCGGATTGGAAGGTTTGGGTCCATGCGAACAACGACAAACAACGCGCGATGGCTTTTGACGCTCGCAAGACAAGCCACCCGATTCAGCAACCGATTACTGATGAGGCGCAAGCGAACAGCGCTTTCGATGAGATCACGTATCAGAAAGGGCAATCCTTCATTCGGATGCTCGAGAACTATGTTGGAGAAGAGACCTTTCGTTCCGGTATTCGCTCTTACATGGCGCAGCACAAGTATTCGAACACCACAACGGCAGATCTTTGGGAAGCACTTGAGACCGCGGCCGCCAAACCGGTCAAGGGTGTAGCTGCCAGTTGGACCGAACAACCGGGATTTCCGCTGATTAAAGTGAAGACGCAATGCGTTAACGGCCGGCAGATCGTTGGCCTGCAACAGGCGCGGTTCTTAATCGGCGAACCTGAAAATACCTCCCTAAGCTGGAGTGTGCCGGTCGGTATCGTGAGGGTCAACGAGCCGAAAAAGATGAAGCGCGTCCTTTTGAGTAAGTCCTCGAGTAATTTCGATGTTTGGCGTTGCGATGAACCAATCAAAGTAAATGCAGGCGATGTCGGGTTTTTTCGCGTCTCCTACGAACCTGCTCTTTTCAGCGAGCTGGAAAGAAATGCATTGAAGCTGCCGGAAAGCGATCGGGTCAATCTTGTGACCGATACCTGGGCAACCGTGGAATCGGGTGATAGTCCAGCTTCCACCTATTTTGAGCTACTCGAAGGTCTCAGTCGGGATGACAGCTATGCGGTCTGGCAAAGCATTATCGGCTTCGAGCGAACAATTGGTCCACTGAAGCTTGTGAATCGATTGGAACAAGATCAACCGGGCGGAGCGAAGTACGAAAACTATGTCTGCGCATTGTTGGGCCAGAAATTGGCCGAGCTTACTTGGGACGAGCAAGCTGGCGAGCCGATCGAGAAACGACTCCTTCGAGCTTTGCTGATCGAAGCCCTGGGAACGTTTGGAGATCAATCCGTAATCGACGAGGCGTTCCGCCGGTTCGCCAGCTTTCGCGAAAACCCAACATCGCTTAACCCCAATTTGCGACCGGCCGTAGTTCGCATCGTTGGACGGTGCAGTTCTCCGACCGACTATGAGATATTGCTTAAATTGGCCGAGGAGTCGCCGACCAGCGAGCAGAGACGAATGTACCTGCGCGCTCTCAGCGCGGTTCGTGATCCCGAGCTCGCCCGGCGAAGTGTGGAATTCTTTGTGTCAAAGCACGTTGCTCCGGGCGACGGTGGACGCGCGCTAGAGGAAGAGGCTTGGGAACATCCGGAAATCGTATGGGCCTTCGCGACCACTCATATTAAACAATTTCAGCAGCGTTTCGGTTTCTTCCGATGGAACCGTTTGCTCCCCAGTCTCGCCGCGGGGTTCACCGATAGCGAACGGGCCGAAGAACTGGTCCAGTTCGCGAAGCAAAACTTGGCGGCTCAAGGCCAACGAGAGGCGGACAATGCGGCCAATCTTATCCGGTTCCGTGCCGAGTTAAAGAAACGTGAACTGCCAAAGATAGACCGGTGGGTCGCAACCAAAATTTCTCAAGTTTCCGCCTGCTCCCCATCGAATTAGTACACTCTTCTAATAATAGTTGCTGCAATCGGCTATTCCGCTCACAAAGATTAAAGCTTATGAGATCTGGTATCTGCCTCTCTACCTTGCTGCTCGGATGGGTAACGATCGCCGACGGTGACTTTATATTGAAACAGACGGTCGAAAACTTCGGACAACGGCAACAGGTAACCATCAAGTTGAAGGGATCAAAGTGCCGGATCGATACCAGTTCCGATACGAGCGCATTGATCGATCCCCAGACCGGTACGATTATTCTGCTGCATCAGCCGAAGATGTTTATGAAAGTTAGCTCGGAGCAGCTCAGCGCGCAGGCTGAAGCCATCAAAAAATTGCTCTCGGCTTCGGGCAATGCTAATGAGAGCACCGATTTCCAGGCCAACGGAAAAACCGATAATATCAGCGGGTTTCCAACGGAGGAATACACCGGCAAAATCGATGGGCTCCCGATCACTCTCGACGTGACAAAGAATTTTCCGAAATATCAGGAATTGTTGGCACAACTCTATGCGGTACAGGACGCACCGGGGCTCAGTCCTTTTCATACACTCTCAGTACCTCCAGAAAAATATCCGGGGTTACCAATACGGACCACGGTTGAACTGCTGGGACAAAAAGTCGTAACCACTCTCGATACAGTGGAAGAAACGACCTTGGCTGATGGAGACTTTGTCATTCCCGCCGACTATCAAGAATTACGAGCGAACTCACAGCCCCAAAGCAGTCCGCAATCTTCTCCGTAGTGAAAAGATTCATTCTTGCTTCCGGTTCGCCACAGCGAATTCGACTGTTACAAGAGGCACGATATGATTTTATCGCGCAGCCAGCTTCCATTGCGGAACTGGCGGTCGATTTCCTAACGCCCGGTGAACTCACTCTCCTCAATGCTTGTCGGAAAACTTTCGCGGTGGCTCGTGCCGAACCAAATGCTGTCGTTCTAGGCGCTGACACTCTCGTCGCCCTCGGGACGACGATGTTTGGTAAGCCTGCCGACCTAGATGAAGCTCGTAGGATGCTGGCGCAGCTTTCCGGGAGGACTCATGAGGTTCTCACCGGCCTCGCGATCAGCAGTTTCTCTGAACAACGGACCATCTCGGTGGTAGTCGAGTCGGCAGTACGATTTCGCGAGTTAAACGCCGATTTCATTGACCGCTATCTGTCTCGCATCGATCCGCTCCGGAAAGCGGGAGCTTACGCCGCTCAAATCGACCCGGAAACGGTCATCGAGCGGATCGACGGCTCTTTCACCAACGTCGTCGGTTTGCCGATGGAAACGGTCTCTCAATTATTAGCAGAATTTGGAATTCACCCCAGCGGCTAGAAGCCGGTAATCGGTGAATCGATAATCAGTGATTCGTGATTGGTGATTGGTGAACCGCAAGAAGAGTATCCCGTAAGGTGGCGCCTTCAGGAAACACAAGCAGGCTCAATCCGTCCCGGAAATTATCAACGCCGGCGGAGCTAAAATTTGCTATCTGCTATTTGCTATTTGTCATGCACCATTCGGCGTCAGCCGAATGGTGCTAGATCTGCGGTCCGATGCCGAGTTGTCTGAGTTTCGCTCGCATGTCGTCCTGCTCCTTGGGATCCTTCGACAACTCCAGCGCCTTCTGAATCTCAGCGACACCAGAACGAACGTCTCCCTTTTTTGCAATCACGAAACCCTTGCCGGCAAGCGCTGGTGGATAGTTCGGGTCTTTGGCTAAAACTTTGTCAAAATCGGCAGCCGCTTCATCAAACTTTCCGAGCTGCGCATAGAGATTCCCTCGCCGACTAGGCAGGCTCAGATCATCGGGCTTGAGCGCAATCAGATGAGTAAAATCATCGATCGCCTTCTCCGCTTGATTTGCCGCGATATAGAGAAAGGAACGCGCGGTATAGTATTCACCTTCATCGGGCGCAAGTGAAATGGCCTTGTTGAAATCAACCAGCGCCGCGTCTTTGTCGTTCTTTTTCAATTCCGCATAACCTTTACCGGCATAGGCAGCCGGTTCATTTGGTTTTATGTGAATGAGCGCGGAATAGTCGGCAATTGCCTTATCCAATTGGCCTTCTTCGCGATAAAGATCGGCTCGACGCAAAAGAGCTTCGGGATCGTTTGGTTTGATCGTAAGCAAAGCAGTAAGGTCGTCCAAGGCTTTCGCGTGGTCGTTCAGACGAATGTAGGCGTTCGCACGAGCAGTGAGTGCGTCGACGTCTTTGGCATCGGTCTCCAGCACCTTGCTGTAATCGGCAATTGCTTCCTGCCACTTGGCCCCGGCCGCGTAAATTTGCGCCCGGGACAGATAGAGCTTGGTATCGGTTGGATTCTTTTCGATCAATTTCGTGACTTCGTCTGCCGCTTGACCGGTATCCTTTTTTGCGGCCAACACGTAGGCCCGGTACTTCAGCGCTCGCTGGTCATCCGGTTTCTTGGCCAATACGGCGGCAAAATCCTTCTCCGCCTCATCAAATTTCTTGGCTTCGGTGTAAGCGATTCCACGATTCAACTGCGAGTTCAGATCATCCGCTTGCAGGGACAAAACCTGAGTATAATCGCTGGCTGCGTGCTCCCAATCCTTCATTCGAGAGTAGAGCGCAGCACGATTTCGATAAAACATGGGATTCTTTGAATCAGCTTCGATCGCCTTAGTGAATTCTTCGAGAGCCTCCTTGTCTTTACCTTCTTTGACTAACTGAACAGCCCGGGCCGTGTGCTGATCTGCCGTTGCCTCTGAGCCGTATACCGGACTGCCCAAAACAATCCAAAGACTCCCTAATAGAATCACCCCGATATTTCTGAACATGCCTATCCAATTGCCAAAGAATCGTTCCGAATCAAGATGTGATCGAACAGTTTTCGATTCTAGGCATTCCTGAGGAAGAAAAAAATAAGTAAACAAAAATCGGCCATCTACCGTCTAAGCCAACAGTTTTGCCGAACCAACGCATTTATCATGGTCTTTCGCACAAACCTCCTTTTCTGTCTGATTGTATTGCAATCTAGCTGTGCCTCTTATGATAAATCGGGAGGTACGACTTTCAGCCGGGGTCTGCGAGTTCCGCAAACCATGAGTCGAACTTCTGGCTCGGGCTCGGCCGAGAGCAGCCCAACCCAAAACGCAGTCATGAGCGGCGTGACAACGGGCGAGTTTGCCAAGCGAATTGTTGGAGGCGAGCTGATTCGCGCCGAGAACGGCACCCTGGTTGTTCGAGCAACTTCCGCAAAAGATAGTCATCAACCGATTGGCCTTGCGACTGACGCGATCATCACGTCCTCAGTGCTGAATAGGCTCGGAACCCAGCCACGGCTGAAAGCCGACGGGTTCGAGGTGACTTCGACCAATGGGGTCGTTTCTATTCACGCCCGGAACGATTCGGTTGATGACGCAGTCGCGGTGATTAATTTGGTCTTGAGCGTGTCCGATGTGCGACAGGTCGTCTACGCGATACCCGCCAGAGTTTGAGCGCCGCGAAAACGGACGCGCAGGAGCGCATCGCTACCGATCAAAGCCCCCTAGTGCAGGTCAAGCGATTGCATCGCTTTAATTGCCGTTTTCAAAACTTTGAGTCGCGCGTACCACTTAAAGTTCGCTTCGACCACAGTCCATGGCGCGAACGGCGTTGAGGTTTGCTCAAACATGTCCTGCGCTGCTTCATTGTGTTCATCCCATTTGCGGCGGTTGCGCCAATCTTCTTCGGTAATCTTCCAGTGCTTCAGCGGATCCGCCTCGCGCCGCTTGAAACGTTCTAGCTGTTCTTCCTTGGAGATGTGCAAGTAGAGCTTTACGATCAGCGTACCATCATCGACCAGAAGCCGCTCGAATTCGTTGATCTCCCGATAACCGCGCTTCCATTCCGCACCGGTGGCGAAGCCTTCGACGCGTTCAATCAACACGCGGCCATACCAAGAACGGTCAAATATAGCGATCTCGCCATAACTCGGAAGCTTGTTCCAAAAACGCCAAAGATAATGGTGCCTATATTCTTCCTGGGTTGGTTTTACGATCGAATATACGCGATAGGCACGAGGGTCGAGCTTTTCAACGAATCTCCTGATTGCTCCCCCTTTGCCGGCGGCGTCCGGACCCTCTACCACTACTATCACATTGTGTTTGCTCTCGATTAAGGCACGCTGCAGGGTCAGCAGCTCCAGTTGATACTCTTTGACTCGCTCTTTGTACTCTTCCTGGTCGATTGACCGGTTCTGGTCGAGTTCGTCAAGAATCACGGTTCTGCGTGAAGATTTTTCCAGCTTGGCCATTGAAGTGTCCAATGATTTTGGCAGGTCAAAGGCCTCGTTCGGTAACAACACCGGCAGACCGTCGCGAACCGGATAACACAACTTCGCCGAATCGCAAATGAGAGATTGCTCGAGGTCGCCGTTTGCCTCTGGATGTTCCTGACCCCGGTCCTGGATCGCCCGAATCTCGGCATTAATGCAGATCAGCTCGGAAACGCTAGCCAGACGAAGCCGCCCTCCAGTCCGCGGACACCGCAACAAAGAGAGAAGTTCGGAGTCCATAGCTTGGATTTCACCCGTTTAAGGCGTCAAACGAGTCGTGCGTGTGTTGTAGGCAGATCGGCTACGAGGAGTCATAACAAGAGCCCAGAGCGACTCGTTTGACGCCTTAAACGGGTGAAATCCAAGCTAATACTTTGGCACGGTTGGATCGACTTGATCAGACCAAGCAGTAATTCCACCTTCTAAATTGTAAAGCTTACGAAAACCGGCTTCCTGTAAGATATGCAGGGCACGCGCACTACGAGTCCCGCCCTTGCACTGGAGCACAATTTCGTCGGCACTATCCAATTCGCTCAGACGACCCGGCAATTCTCCCAGCGGGATGAGGCGAGATCCGGGGATGTTGCAGATCTCATACTCATATGGCTCGCGAACGTCCACCAGCACAAAGCCATCTTTGCGCTCAATTTTCGCTTTAAGATCGAGCGCCGTAATCCCAGGAACGGCCAATTCCTTTTCCGCCTCAGCGTCAGCTTGGGGCAAGCCGCAAAACTGCTCGTAGTCGATCAATTCATGAATTGTCGGGTGCTCGCCACAGATCGGGCAATTCGGGTCCTTGCGCACCTTGAATTCGCGAAATCGCATTTTCAAAGCATCGAAACTGATCAATCGCCCGATGAGCGGCTCACCCGTCCCAAGGATCAGCTTCACTGCCTCGATCGCCTGCATTACACCGATCATTCCAGGCAATACCCCAAGCACGCCGCCCTCGGCACAACTGGGAACCATTCCGGGCGGAGGAGGCTCGGGAAACATACACCGATAGCAGGGACCACCGAGGTGTGGGGCAAAAACGGTGCACTGACCATCAAACCGGAAAATCGATCCGTAAATGTTTGGCTTCTTCGCCAGAACACAAACGTCGTTGGAAAGGTACCGGGTCGGGAAATTATCAGTCCCATCGATAACTAGGTCATAATCCTGGACCAGCTCCGTCGCATTGTCGCTACTGAATACGCAGTCGTGCAGGTCGACTTGCACATTAGGGTTCACCGCCTTGATTCGGTCCTTAGCCGAATTGAGCTTCTTTCGGCCAACGTCGCTCGTGCCGTGAAGGATCTGGCGCTGCAGATTAGAGAAATCGACAACGTCCGGATCTACCAATCCCATTCTTCCAATTCCGGCTGCCGCCAAATAAAGCGCGATGGGGGAGCCAAGTCCTCCGGCACCGATACACAAAATGGCGGCGGCCTTTAGCCGTTTCTGACCCTCGAGGGTTACCTCAGGCATGATGAGATGCCGGGAATACCGCGCGATCTCGTCGTTACTGAATTGAATGTTCGTTGATCTCTCTTCCGAAATAATACTGACAGCCATATGCAGGGAATAAAACAGTAGACCGGTATTGCCGATGTGCAAACTGAGGAGTCAGAAGCCGGGAGCCGGAATACGGAAGTCAGGAGTCAGTAGGTCACGCCCATCACGATAGGGGAGCGACAGCGATAAGCTATCTCCTCTTATTTTCAGGCCCATACCACCACTTGTGGTAATCGCGGGCCAACAATTCGTCAGCCGCGGCTGGACCCCAAGTTCCCGCCGCATAGTTAGGAAAGTCGTCGGGGGGATTACTCCCCCACGCATCGAGAATCGGTTGGGCTGCTTCCCAAGCTGCTTCAACCATATCAGACCGATGAAAGAGGGTTGAGTCACCCACCATACAGTCATACAACAGCTTTTCGTATCCGGTCGTCGGGGGTCTTTCGCCAAATTGACTGTAGTCGAAATCAAGATGTACCGGTTGCGTTGTAATGGTAGGACCCGGCGCCTTGGCCCTCACCTGAAACGTGATCCCTTCTTCAGGTTGAATATGGAAAATCAGATAGTTAGGCGCGACCGGATCTTTCTCGCCCGAGCCAAAGATTGAAAGCGGCGGAGTTTTGAAGCGAACTACAATCTTGGTGGTGCGCCGGGCGAGTCTTTTCCCTGAACGCAAATAGAAGGGCACTCCGGCCCAACGCCAATTATCGATCAGCAATTTGACCGCAGCGTACGTTTCGACGTTTGATTTTGGGTTTACGTTAGGCTCGTCTCGATAGGCGGGCACCGGCTTGCCATCGATCATGCCGGCGCCGTATTGGCCGCGCACGGTATTGATCAACGCATCTTTGGCATCCCAACGTCGAATCGCCTCCAATAATTTTACCTTCTCGTTCCGGACAGCCTCGCCTTCCAGCGAAGTTGGTGGCTCCATGGCGATGAGCGCCAACAACATGAACATGTGATTCTGCATCACGTCGCGAAAGGCACCCGTCTTCTCGTAGAAAGCACCTCGTGATTCGACGCCAATGGTCTCGGCGACCGTCAGCTGAACATGGTCGATGTAGCGGCGGTTCCAGATCGGCTCGAATACCGCGTTACCCAAGCGGAAAACCAACAGGTTTTGGGCGGTTTCTTTTCCGAGATAATGATCGATCCGATAGATCTGATGCTCTTGCAGAACCGCGGTAAGTTTGGCATTCAATTCGCGGGCGGAGGCTAGATCATGTCCGAACGGCTTTTCGATGATAACACGACGCCAGCAACCTTCCTCTCGCGTCAATCCCCGCTCCGCCAGCATCTTCGCGACTACCGCAAAGAAATCGGGTTGCACAGAAAGGTAAAACAAGACATTCCCGGCGGTGCCGAATCTCTTCACCGACTCGGTGAGCCGTGCTTCCAGGCATTCGTAGGTCCTTGCATCATCGAAGCTGCCAGGGCAGTACATCATTCGCTGCCGAAATTCCTCCCAAATCTTAGGATTGATCGGCTGGGTACCAAGCTCCGCCAAATCTTTCCCTAACTGATTACGAAAGTCGTCATCGCTCCATTCGGTCCGAGAAATGCCGATGATACTGAAGTTTGCCGGCAGAAGCCCGTACGAGCACAAATTATAAAGCGAGGGAATGAGTTTTCGCTTGGTAAGATCTCCGGATGCCCCAAAGATTACGATCGCACATGGGTCACCCGCACGGGGAGTCGGTTGGCAAGGATTCATCGGCAACGTTTATTCAATAGGCAGAGATTCGACGTGGCCGCCAAACTTGTTACGCATGGCGGAAAGCACTTTCTCGGCAAACGTGTGCTCTTTTCGCGAACGAAAGCGAGTAAAGAGGGAAGCGCTGAGCACCTCGGCTGGAGTCGCTTGATCGATGGCCGCTTGAATCGTCCATCTTCCTTCGCCAGAGTCCTGCACAAACCCAGTGAAGTGATCAAGGTTCGGATCTTCTGCCAGTGCCATTGCCGTAAGGTCGAGGAGCCACGAGCCGACCACACTGCCCCGGCGCCAAAGTTCGGCTACGTCCGGCAAATTGAAATCGTACCGATATCCGTCGGGCAACCCATCCAACGATGCTCCCCGCAAAATATCAAATCCTTCGGCGTAAGCCTGCATAAGCCCATACTCGATCCCGTTGTGGATCATCTTAACGAAATGCCCGGCACCAGAAGGTCCGCAATACAGATAGCCCTTTTCCGCGGTACTCTTGAGCTTTTCGCGTCCCGGCGAAGGCAGCGTAGTGCCTTGGCCGGGGGCAAGTGTCGCAAAGATTGGCTCGAGCCGTTCCACCGCTTCGCGATCTCCTCCGATCATTAAACAGTATCCGCGATCGATTCCCCAAACGCCTCCGCTCGTCCCCGCATCGAGGTAATGGATCCCCTTTTCTTTTAACGCCCGGCTGCGCCGGATATCGTCTTTGAAGTAGGAATTTCCTCCGTCGATAACCGCATCGTCGGATTCGAGCAACGGTTTCAAAGCTTCCACCGACTCTTCCGTTGGACCGCCAGCCGGAACCATCAACCAAACGGCCCTCGGCCGGTCCAACTTCTTGACCAGCTCCGCGTAATCCTTCGCTCCGCTGGCTCCTTCCTTTTCCAAGGCGTGAATTGCTTCGGCACTGCGGTCATAGACGACGACTTCATGCTTATGCCGCATTAAGCGACGGGCCATATTCCCGCCCATTCTCCCAAGTCCAACGATTCCAATCTGCATAGGGTGCCTCGTATTGTTGTAGCTTGATGCCTCTCGTTCATCCTGGCCGTTTTGGTAAATCCAACCGCCTTCGACCGCTCAAACCATCTCTTGCACACACTCTGCCGAGAAAGATCGAGAAAGCCAGTCGGAGATTGTCGCCGCGGGGGCGAAATTTGGTCACAACAAAATTCGGGTTGCGGATTTTGTCGACTCCGGGAGGTGAATTGTTCTTTCATCTGCGATCATGCTCAATCTGGTCTGGGTGGCGCTTTTGTTAGCCGGTGTGATCTGTGCCGCGTTCACTGGCCGGTTTGATGCTCTGAATCAAGGAGCGCTGAATGCCGCAAGGTCCGCGGTAATGGAAATCGCTCTTCCTTTGGTTGGAGCGATGGCCCTTTGGCTTGGAATGATGCGCTTGGCCGAGCGCGCGGGACTCATTCAACTGCTCGGTCGCGTTATCCGGCCGATCATGTCCCGACTTTTCCCGGAAATTCCGGCCAATCATCCCGCAATGGGAGCGATGATGATGAACATCGCGGCGAACATGCTGGGCGTCAGCAACGCCGCGACTCCCCTCGGCTTGAAAGCAATGGCGCACCTGAACGACCTGAACCAAAGAAAGGGCGTCGCTACCAATGCGATGTGCACTTTTTTGGCGCTCAATACTAGCTCCATTCAATTGGTTCCGGCGACCGCGATCAATATTCTGGCAATCAACGGAAGTAAGAATCCGACCGCCATCGTCGGTTCAACCCTCATCGCCACCGGAATCGCCACAATAGCCGCAATTTTCTTGGTGAAGGTGCTTGAGCGGACGGGGCCTTTTCGTTGGGAACACCAAATCGGCATTGGTCCGACTGAGGACTTGCCGGCTGAGGACAGGAAAGACGACTCAACCGCCGAACGCTCTACCCCTCGGCTGCAACGATGGGCCATCTACGGCATAGGGCTTTTGGTGGTTCTTTTCGCTGTTACATTGGCAGTTCGTGCTTTTCCCTATATCCTCGGCCGCTGGCTCCCGATTCCGTACGCTACGACGAGTTGGCCGACCGGCTTTCCAGACGCCCTGGCAATGTTTCTGCGCGCGCTCTCTCCCTTGGCCATTCCTTTCCTGTTGGCCTTCTTTCCGCTCTACGCATTGGGGAAAGGAATTTCGGTCTATTCCGAGTTTGTCGAGGGAGCCAAAGAAGGGTTCCAGGTCGCAATCCGCATCATTCCTTACCTGGTCGGAATGTTGGTCGCCATCGCGGTCTTTCGCGAGTCTGGAGCGCTCGATTTGCTAAAAAGCGGCTTGGCCCCTCTACTCAATGCTGTTCAAATTCCAACGGATCTACTGCCCATGATCGTGATGCGACCGCTGAGCGGAAGCGGTTCTATCGCCATCTTAGGAGATTTGGTGAAACAGTTCGGTCCGGATCATCTGTTGAGCTATATGGCCGCCACCATCTATGGAAGTGCCGAAACCACATTCTATGTGGTGGCTGTTTATTTCGGCTCTGTTGGTATCACTCGCACCCGGCATTCCATTCCGGCAGGATTGTTGGCCGACCTGGTGGGCGTCATCGCCGCAGTCATCGTCTGCCGTTGGCTGTTTGGGTAGACAGCGGTGGACGCAGGTACATCCCACCCAAACATGTTGTGGTATCGCAAGGTTGGAGGCGCCTCCGAACTTTGGGGAGATGCCTATCTTCTCGACGGAAGCACTCACCAACGACGGAGGAGAAGAAAAAATAGCACCGGGCCGGAGGAGAAGTCCGGTGTCAACAATTTGCGCGACGCAATCCGCGTCACCTTACTTTAGCAGTTAAGGTCGTATAAACGCTTTACCAACGGACGGATCCATTACCAGGTAACCGCTTTGAATCCCGCGAACGACTACGCGGTTGTGCGGGTAGTACGGACTAATCACAATGGAGGGATCCTTGGTCTTTTCAGCGGCTGGATACTTGGCCGGCGGCTCCAAATAAATGATCTCTTTGTCAATCAGGTGTACGATAAATGCACCGGATGCGCTAGCGGCAAAGAGCCCACAAAATGTAAACACCGCCAAAGTGGCAGCAGTCAATTTTTTCATGGCAGACTCCTGTTCTAAGAATCGGCAAAGGTTTGCCGAATCCGCTTGACACAAGTAACAACCTAGCTAGCAAAAGGCCAGACAAATTGACGGACCAGAAAAAAAAGCTTTTCGACGCGATTTAGTCGGTATTTGCACCAAAACACCCTGAATTTGTCTCTCTCGATCTTCCGTAACAAGGCAAAATAGATTCTGCGCATTCCTTCTGCCGCTACCATCGAAGCGCGATCTTCTCGGGGTAGCGCAGTCTTCGCATTGGCGAAAAAGTCCTTTGCTCTGATTGCTTGGAATTCCATCAGCCGAACGAACCGCTCGTCGTACTCCCGTTGCTCCAGGGCGTGCGGGGAGTAGCCAAACTGTTTCATTTCGTCGAGCGGTAGATAGATCCGACCGCCGTTTTGCAAATCGGTTTCCACATCCCGAATAATGTTGGTGAGTTGTAGCGCCATTCCCAGCTGATAGGCGTAATCGCGGCAACCCGAATTTCGATAACCGAAGATCTCAATACTAACTAATCCAACCGCGCTGGCGACCCGATAACAATATTCGGAAAGTTCGGAGAAATTCGAATAACGGACCGGCTGAAGGTCCGACTCCACGCCGGTTAAAATGTCTTCGAACAGCTTGAGAGAGATTCGGTATTTATTAATCAGCGCGCGTACTTCTCCGGCAAACGTTGGTTCGTCCATCGTCTTTTCTCGAAGCCATTGGCGACAGTTCTGAAGCCACTCCCGTCTCTTTTCTAGAGCAATCCCTGGATCATCCGCCATATCGTCAACCCGCCGGCAAAATGCGTAGAATGTCGTGATATCGCGCCTTTTTTCTGCGGGAAGAGCAAGAAAGGCGAACGCAAGATTAGAGCGGCTTTTTTTGGTAATTTGGTCGGCTGAACTCATCCGCGTCGATCCTGTCCCACGGATTCTTTCAGTTTTCCACGATCGAATTCCAGTACCACATCGTCGAGGTGGACTTGGACGTGGGCCGCGCACGTGGCAATCACTGCAATCCCCAGATGTTCCTGAATTCTGCGAATAGCTCGCTGCAAGAGATCGGTTGAAGCGGGGTCGAGATTTTGGCCGAGCTCCTCCACGATCAACAGCCGGGGATGGTGCACAATGGCCCGGGCGAGTGCTGTCAGGGCTTGTTCTGGTGGCGGTAATTCCGCCGGCTTGAGTTCGACGATCGGCATTATTCCAATCAGATTGAGTATCTCTTCCGTGATTCGCTTTGCCTCTCTCGCATCCACTTGAGCTATCTTAAAGAGTGGCATCGCCACGTTCTCCAGAACGCTGAACGAGGGCAAAAGAAACGGCGCAGCAAAAAGAAAGCCGAATTTTTGATTTCGAATTTCGCTTAGAGCCTCGCTATCCAAGCCGGTCACTCTTTGTCCCTCAAGTCTGAGTTCACCTCCTTCCGGTTGCGATCTCAAACCGAGTAGCTGCAGTGCCTGATGCTTGCCTCCGTTCTCTGGGCCGATCAGCTTGTAGAGCCGAGCTGCCTGGAATCGATAGGTAAACTCAAGGGATCCAAATTCGGGTTCGTCCGATTTTCGGGTGATTCCCAAGGCCGCTAAGAGATCATCCGCCATAAGGCTTCGTCACAAGAAAATAGCAAATCGCAAATAGCAAATAGCAGATTAATGCAGTCTGGATCGAATCCCGAATCTAGCAGACTGTTTCGGACGAATTTTCTCTTTCCAATGCCTGGCGGCCAGGCCAACCGGCTGATTTGGTATTTGCTATCTGCTATTCTTCAAAAGCGGATCTCTTTCCGTTGTCTTCGCGCATTTCGATAGAGACAAACCCAGGCAGCCAGAAACCAGGCGGCACATATCGCCTTGGCTCCGCTGAGTAGAAATAAGCCAAGCAAATAGGGAACAGATCCGTTTTTGTAACCGCCCAGCCAGCCTGCTCCAGCCCAACAGACTAGAAAGAGATGCATTCCGGCGACCATCAGGAACCAAAGCACCCGGTACCAATGTTGGCGCATGAACGCCGCATGTTCGGTAATTGCTTGCCGAAACGATTCGTTATGCAGAACCAATGAGATTTGCATCGAACAGAACAGGAGCAAAGCAATGGCCATGAGTGGCCGAACGGTCTGCTCCACATACTGAACGGCAGCACTGGTGAAATCCGTAAACTGCCCGATCCAGAGATAGCTAGCCAGCAGCGGCAGGTGGATCCCCAACGAGCTGACGAGCAAAATCAGTCCCGCCCATTTTGCCAAATGCGCCATCCGCTTTAGCGCGAAGATAAAAACGCGCTCCGGCGGCGAATCGATACCGCGTATCCAGACAAAAGCCAACAAGACCAGATAGACCTGAATGACCAATCCGAACAAGTACTCGAAGGCAAAAGAGAGCGAATCGAGGACCGCTCCGAGCCGAAGTAAAAAAATGCCGTCGAGATACTGATTAAGCCAGCGAATCCCCAGTCCAAATATCGGCTTCAGTAGCGCTCCGAACGCACAGATTACCAACCCAAAGTAAACTGGGATCCACCATCGGCCCAAGCGAACACGCATCTCCTGAATGAGCGCAAAATGAGAGTTGCCCCAATTGAGGAGGAACAAAAGCGCAGCAATTCCGGAAAGAGGAAAACTGACTACCACCTGATTGAACAAGCCGGACAACAGTTCCAGGGCCGGTAACCAGGCTCGGCTGGCGGCCAATGCCCAATTCCACGCTCGCGGGGCGGGCCAATACACCAGGTCATAGAGCGAAAACTTTATCTCTCCTAGTTCCCACGCTTCTGCCAATTGAAAGACCCAATAGGCGAAGCTCATACCAGCCAGCCACAGCCAGATGCGGGGATAACGTTTCAATACTCGCAGCCCGTCCCGAAAAAACGGAAGCGCAGGATTACCAAAGATTACGAAGGCGTAGGCCAGAATTCCGGCCCCGATCTCGGTAATCCATCTGGCGTCCAATCCCTCAGGTACTACTGAACTCACCGGCTAAGCAGCCTGTCGAACTTCGAGGTCAACCGAAAGAATAATTTGCGGTTTTTTAGGCAGAAGCGCGCGCTACGAGGAAAGACTGTTTGCCGCTCGACTCCTACCTAAACGTGCCCGTGAAGCCTGACGTTGGTAGGGGCGAAAACCTCGGCGCATCGGCTAGCTGCGCGAGTTCGTTCCGCATCCCCAAGCGCCGGGTTTGAGTCCTACCATTGACGCGCACGCGAACGCCTTCGGAACAAAAATCCGACGGGATGCTACTGAGCAAATCCCCAGTGGCTCGTGAATGGCCAGTAAATAAAAAGGCCTTTTCCCACCACGTTCTTCTCGGGGACAAAGCCCCAGTATCGGCTATCCAGACTATTGGCACTGTTGTCTCCCAAGGCGAAATAGGTGTGCGGTTCTACCCGCACGCTCGATCCGGGATCGCCTAAATAGATCATCTGGTGCCCCGAATGATCGTTGGTGTATCCGGTATATCCGTTCTGCCTCGACATCACTCGCTGAAAGGCGAAGGCACGCGCTAGCTTGCCGTTAATGAATAAGGACGGCTCTTTGATCTGAAGGATATCACGCGGTAACCCAGCCAAGCGTTTAATATAGTGTTGGCTCGATCCGTCCGGAGCCTGTGAAATCCCTATGATTTGATTAGTTTTGAAAACAAAGATATCTCCCCGTTTTGGCTGGGAAAAATTGTAAGAGACCTTATCAACAAATACTTGATCACCGAGATCGGCGTACGCGCGGACGATCGGCTCGCCCCGCTGAAAAGTAGCACCTGGATAAACCTCCAGCTGACGTTCGAGCACCTCGGGGGAGATTCCGATGACATAATTATGCACAACCGAACCGGGAGAGTGAGTTGTTATTAAAGAACCATCCCAAAAGTATTTCACTTTGTACGGCTGGATCGAGCTTACGGTCTCGCTTTCTTCCGAGGCCGTAATGTCTTCGTAAGATCGACCCAGCGTTAGAAACTGAAACGCCCGTACCAGGGGATTCGGGGGCGGCGCATCCATCCTTTTCGCAATGATTCCGTTTAAAGTCGGCTGCATTGAGCCGGTCGGAATTTTGAAGGGCTGGAGATAGTAGGTGCGTAACCCAATTGCAATTGCGACAACCACCAGGATCAGCTCCACATAATCCCGAATGGCTGTATTGGGGTTCGGCGGATCCAAACGATGCAACGTTGTCTCGAGTGTTTTTACCGCCGGCTCAACTTCCGCTTTCGAGCGGCCTTTCAACGCCGATTTGAGCTGAGCCAAATCGGATCGCACGGTTTCCATGAGTTCCGACGGTGCAACATCTTTGCGATAGTTGATCAGTCTTTCCGCCGCCTTAGCGAGCGCACGTCCGTTTGTGATGTGTTGCGGAGTAACCACGATGTCAGTTGGTCTTCAGCACTTGGATGAAAGCTTCTTGCGGAATATTGACCTTGCCGATTGCTTTCATCCGCTTTTTTCCTTCCTTTTGCTTCTCCAGCAACTTTCGCTTTCGAGTGATGTCGCCACCGTAGCATTTCGCGGTCACATTCTTTCGGAGCGCCGACACATTCTCACGCGCGACGACTTTCCCGCCGATCGCCGCCTGGATAGCGACCTGAAATAGCTGTTGAGGAATGACCTCTTTTAGTTTCGCAGCTAGCAATCGTCCACGTGTCTCCGCTTTGTCCCGATGGACGATACTGGAGAACGCGTCCACTGGTTCTCCGTTCACTAGCATATCAAGCTTCACTAAATCAGCCGATCGATAACCGGCGTATTCGTAATCCATCGAGCCATAGCCGTGAGTCAGCGACTTAATCTTGTCGTTGAAATCGACCAGAATTTCGTTCAGCGGCATAGTCGCAGTCAGCATCACCCGACGCGTATCCAGCGATTCGGTGTGCTCGACTTCACCTCGCTTTTCCAAAATCAACTGCATCATATCCCCGATATTCTCATTTGGACACAGGACGAAGCATTTTACAATGGGCTCGCGCACCTCATCGATGACACTCGGATCAGGTAAGTGGGCTGGATTATCGACCTCCAGTTTTTCGCCGTTTGTCTTCACCACCTCGTACACAACACTCGGGTAGGTCGCGATGATATCCATGTCGAATTCCCGCCGGAGCCGCTCTTGCACGATCTCCATGTGTAATAAGCCAAGAAACCCGCAACGAAAACCATAGCCGAGCGCGATCGAATTCTCTGCCTGATAGACAAAGGCCGAGTCGTTGATCTGGAGTTTGCCCAGCGCCATCTTGAGATGTTCAAAGTCAGCGGTATTGATCGGATAAATCCCGCTGAAAACCATCGGATGAATTTCTTGGAACCCCGGCAATGGCTCGTGGGATGGATTCCGTTGCCCGGTCAAGGTGTCGCCGATCTTGATTTCGGTACTCGATTTAATGTTGGCGATAAAATAACCAACATCGCCCACTTTTAATTCCGGTTGAGCAAGCGGCTTGGGGGTAAAGATCCCGACCTCTTTGATTTCGTAGCTCTTCGAGGTGCTCATTAACTTTACGGGCTGACCGGCAACAATATTTCCCGAAAATACCCGCGCGTAGGCAATAACCCCCCGATAGATATCGAACAGTGAATCGAATACCAGCGCCCGTAACTTCTCGTCCTCTAAAGTTGCCGGAGGCGGAATCCGGTGGACAATGGCTTCGAGTATTTCGTCGATCCCAATCCCCGTTTTTGCGCTCGCCAAAACGGCTTCATCGGCCGGAATCGCGAGAATGTCTTCAAGCTGCTTCTTCACGGTTGGGATATCCGCATTTGGCAGATCAATTTTATTAATGACCGGAACGATCGTTAAGCCCTGCTTTAACGCGAGATGCACGTTGGCCACAGTCTGCGCTTCGACTCCCTGCGCTGCATCTACCACCAGGATGGCGCCTTCACAGGCAGCGAGACTTCGGGAGACCTCATACGAAAAATCTACATGGCCGGGTGTATCCAAAAGATTGAATCGATAGCTCTCTCCGTCTTTAGCCTGATATTGCATCGTCACGGGATGGGCCTTGATGGTGATTCCGCGTTCACGCTCAAGATCCATTGAATCAAGCAACTGGTCCTGCTTCTCCCGTTCTTCGATCGCGCCGGTGGACTCCAACAAACGATCAGAGAGAGTGGTCTTCCCGTGATCGATATGAGCAATGATACAGAAATTGCGGGTGAAACGCCTGGGCATCCGAGAGCCGCACTATTGTTCAGCCCAGAACACACGTCAACCAGAGGGAGCGCCGAGAGTAAGACAGAGGTGAGAGGTGAGAGGTGAGAGGGGTGGTGGGTTCAGGACATCGGTAACACTTTAGGTTCAGGACATCGGTAACACTCAATCACTTCTCACCGATCACCTTCCCCCTCTCCCATGCGCACCGTTCTTGCGAGCTTGTGAAATATTTCACTTGCTCCCCCAATTGCACATCATAAGCTTGCTTTTATGGCCACGATCGCTCCGGCTGCGTATGACTCAAAAGTGGAAGGTAACATCATCTTTTCCCAACTGGATGCTTGTATCAATTGGATGCGGAAAAATTCGCTCTGGCCAATGCCGATGGGTCTGGCTTGTTGCGCAATCGAGTTGATGGCGGCCGGCGCCTCCCGATTCGACATTGCTCGATTCGGGGCTGAGGTCATGCGCTTCTCACCTCGCCAATCCGATGTGATGATTGTAGCGGGCACGGTGACTTACAAGATGGCCTTAGCGGTAAAGCGTATTTACGATCAAATGCCGGAACCAAAATGGGTGATTGCCATGGGAGCTTGTGCCTCTTCCGGTGGGATGTATCGCAGCTACGCCGTCCTCCAAGGCATTGATCATCTCCTCCCCGTGGATGTCTACGTCAGCGGTTGCCCACCCCGTCCGGAAGCTTTGTTAGAGGGATTGATGAAACTGCAACACAAGATCATGCATGAGCATGCCATCGGGGATCAAAAACGCGCGCAGTTCGAAGGCGTCTCATGACCACAGCGCAACTGGCAGAAAAGATCAAAGAACGTTTCCCGAATCTGTCGCAGACGGAATTCCGCGACGAAATCTCGGTGCAAGTTCCCCTCGAGCAAATCGAGTCGGTCTGCCAAATTTGCCGGGACGAACTCGGCTTTAACTTTCTGGTCGATATCAGCAGCGTGGATCATTTCGGTGAAGAACCACGGTTCGAGATCGTCTACGAACTCTATTCGCTCGAGCAAAATTTACATCTGCGTCTGAAAACAAAAGTTTCCGAAGACCATCTCGAAGCGCCGACAATTTCGCGCTTGTGGGAAGGTGCGAATTGGCACGAACGCGAGATATTCGACATGATGGGAATCCGGTTCGCCAATCACCCGGATCTTCGGCGGATCCTGATGTGGGATGGCTATCCCTACTTTCCCTTGCGAAAGGACTTTCCGTTAGAAGGTAAACCCAGCGATATGCCGGACGTAGCGTTCAGTGACGTTGCTCCACTTGCCGGCGGTCCATTCGTGAGCGCTCCGACCGACACAGGAACCAAAGATCGCGAGCCGCGCGCCCGGCCACCAGAGTAAGAGAAAGCGCGAATCATTCGGGACAAGATCGGTAGCGGCGACTGTCCCGTTGTGCTTCTGGCTCTGCCCGGCCGAAAGCCAAACCGAAGCGAATAGTAGGGCACAATCACAAACCGCAGTCGCCACGCCGTTGTCCGCTCGAAAGGTATGGCGACTGCACGTTGAGATCGCTCGAGCCATTCGCTTCGGTTTAAACCTTACTTACAGGCAGAGCCATGAGCATAACGGGACAGTCGCCGCTACCGAAGAATCACCTAGCCCGCCGCTACCTCCAGCAGTTTAACGACGGCTTCAAACGGCACCGTCGTTAAACCATGGCGCTCGGCCAAATACTCCGGACTATTAAAACAAAGCCAGACATCACCGGTTGTATCTTCGTAGATGAGCGCTTTTAGAGGGAGATCCAACGCGAGTGACGGGTATGCGTCCATGAGCGGCGTACCGGTTTTAGGATCCCCAAAGAGGATCAGCTCGGTCGGCCGCAATGGGAGGCCGACATGATTCGCTTCCGCCTGTTGATCAATTCGAGCGAAAATCTTGATGCCTTTGCTGTTCAACAGATCAACCGAGCGATCGGCCGTATTCGCTACGGAATGCTTGCTTTTGATTATTGAAACGCCGCGACCCGGCATGAGATTCTTTTGCGAGGATTACAGGTTTTCCGAACAGCGGTTGCACGATTCACCCAGGTCGACAAATTAGCAACGCATTCTTTGTCTCAGCAGCACTCATGGATGAATGCTTTCTTTGCAGCTCGTTCAATCTCGATCCCGCGGCTGCGGGACCGCAACCAATTCTCAATCATGCCCCAAAACCAAACCAATTCTCTTCCATTACCCGGGTCGGAACGAAACCTCCCCTCAGACGCTCAGCTGGTCGGTCCTTGCTCGCCGGCCTCATTAATCACCGTGACTCTTTATTTGAGGCCACAAAACCGGGAAGAGCTCCAACAGCGGCTTCAGCAACTCCCGCGTTCATCTGAGCAACTGACTCCGGACCAGTTTGCCGAACGCTACGGAGTGGATCCAGCTGACTTAGATCAGGTCCGCAATTTCGCGCAGAGACATGGATTGCAAGTTATTGAAGCAGATCCAGCACGCCGCAGCGTGCGATTGTCCGGATCCATTGCTGCCATGGAATCAGCGTTTGGCGTTCGACTGCACGATTATCGCCATCAAGGTTCGACGTACCGCCTCCGCCAAGGTCCGGTATACTTGCCGTCGGAGTTGCAAGGTATTGTCACGGCCGTTTTTGGTCTGGATAATCGGCCACAAGCGGACGCCCATTTTCGATTGCTCTCATCTCCCGCTGTGAGTCAGCAATCCTTTAATCCGACTGATCTAGCCCGCTTATACAACTTTCCAACCTCAGCCACTGGCCAGGGCCAAACGATCGGGATTATTGAATTGGGTGGCGGTTATCAGCAAACGGACCTCGATGCTTATTTTCAGCAGCTCGGAGTGACTCCGGCGCCACAAGTCACCGCGGTATCCGTTGACGGTGGCCAAAACAGTCCAACTGGTAATGCCAACAGCGCTGATGGCGAAGTGGAGCTGGATATCGAGGTGGCCGGAGCCATCGCTCCGGGAGCGAAGCAAAAAGTTTTTTTTGCGCCGAATAGCGATCAAGGATTCATCGATGCCGTTACTTCAGCTGTTCACGACACCGACGTTACCTTGATCTCCATCAGCTGGGGTCAGGCCGAGTCTAACTTCACCTCTCAATCACTCACTGCCTTCAACCAAGCCTTTCAGGAAGCCGGAACGATGGGAAAAACCGTATTCGTTGCGGCGGGAGATAACGGATCTTCCGATGGTCAGAGCGATGGCAGAAATCATGTCGACTTTCCTTCTTCTAGCCCATTTGCCGTAGCGTGTGGCGGCACCACCCTGCAGGCCTCTTCCGGTAATTCTTCGATCGTTTCCGAGACCGTCTGGAACGAGGAGAGCCAAGGCGAAGGTGCTACGGGAGGAGGCGTGAGCGATTACTTCCCCAAACCGGACTACCAGAGCCGGGCCAACGTCCCTCCTCCGCAATCCCAGAGCGGCGGGCGTGGTGTTCCGGATGTTGCTGCCGACGCCGACCCGGAAACGGGGTACAAGGTCTTGATTGATGGCACACAAAGCGTAGTCGGCGGCACCAGTGCGGTGGCCCCACTCTATGCTGGCTTATTCGCGTTGATCAATGAACTCCTGGTCAAACAAGGAAAACCGCGCGCCGGCTATGTTCATCCTGGGCTTTACCTGAATTCGCAGACGTTCCGCGATATTACTTCCGGTAACAATGGCGCGTTTTCCGCTGGTCCGGGTTGGGACCCGACCACTGGCCTGGGAAGTCCTAATGGGGTTCAAATCGCCGATGCGTTGACCGGCACGCAGGCCAAGAGAACCTAGAATCAAATTCTTTATTTTTCGCTATCCCTCTTCACGAAATTAGGCTTAGCTTAAGATATGAACCTCGAAGAAGATATCGAGGTGGTCTGTCCGTACTGCGGAGCTAGGTTTACGACCTGTGCGGACACCTCGGTTGGCAATTACTCGACCATTGAGGATTGCGAGATCTGCTGCCGTCCAATCGAGTTGACGGTCGCTTGCCATATCGGAGGAGTCGAAGCAGTGGAAGCCACTCGGGCCTGATTGCGCCAGTGGAGCAATTTGATGAGGAAGTGATCCAGTTTTCTCTTGCGCGGACCACTCGCCCGTTGATATTCCCGTCCTCTTTTGATCCGGCTAGGTAGCTCAGTTGGCAGAGCAGAGGACTGAAAATCCTCGTGTCGGCGGTTCGATTCCGCCCCTAGCCATTGTTCTTTATTGTCAATGACTTATGACTCTGTAAATCAGTTTCCCATAGCAGATCCCATAGCAAATCGTTCGGTTTTGGGCTGTCTCCA
>Ga0137401_10000087_pt1 | contig 29551 bp, 16 predicted proteins | sample CZOMad1_1_16fung_FD_108286 | JGI IMG/M metagenome (GOLD analysis project Ga0137401, IMG submission 108286) | Vadose zone soil fungal communities from Angelo Coast Range Reserve, California, USA - CZOMad1_1_16fungal (Illumina Assembly) | ecosystem: Environmental > Terrestrial > Soil > Vadose...
CAATGCCAATTGACACGGAAATGTTGGAGGTATTGAAGCTGTGGAAGCAAACCACGGAGTTCCGATCAGAGAATGATTGGGTCTTTGCTTCCCCGTCACAGCTTGGCCGGTTGCCGTGGTCCGCTGATAGCCTCAACGATGCCTACGTCAAGGCTGCACGCGGGGCAGGAATCGGACACGTGAGCACTCACAGCATGAGGCACACGTACCGCTCATGGCTTGACGCTGTGGGGACGCAAGTTTCAGTACAGCAACGGCTCATGCGGCACGCGGACATCCGCACCACGATGAACGTTTACGGCTCCATCGTGACCAACGAGATGGCCGAAGCCGGGGCTAAGGTGGCGGGACTCGCGCTTAACGGCACGGAAACGGCACGGAAGCCGAGTTAAGTCCTTTTAATTGGCGGAAGCGTGTGGGGGTCGAACCCACCGGTGACATCGTGGATGCCACCCACCGGTTTTGAAGACCGGGCCCAGCACCGGCGAAGAAACGCTTCCGTTCGCGCAGTCGAAGCTGCGGGTCTTTTATTGTACTTGCGCGCAATCCGAAGTGAGGCTCCGGACATCCAATAACTGCTCGCAAGCCGCGATTCCTGGAGAAAATTCCATGCGCCGTTTTACCGTCGTCCAAGTCGACGTATTCACTAAGAACCGCCTTGAGGGCAATGCTCTGGCGGTTATTACCGACGCCACCGGGTTGACCGATAGCGAAATGCAGGCACTATCGAAAGAAACGAATCTCTCGGAGACGACGTTCATCTTTCCGCGCGACGCGGCGACAGAGAAAGCGAAAGGCGTGAGGGTGCGGATTTTTACGGTCGCCGAGGAATTGCCCTTCGCTGGGCATCCAACGCTGGGCACCGCCTTTGTGCTGCGCGGCGCGAGCGGTGCGGGGGAGGTCTTGCTCGACCTGAACGTTGGCTCGGTTCCGGTTTGGTATGAGGACACAGCGGGCCAACCCTCATTTGGCGAGATGCGCCAGCGCGATCCCGAATTTGGCGCGAGGCACGATGCGGAAACGATTGCCCGCGTTACTGGTTTGGCAACCCGGGACATTGACACGAGCGTTCCCATTGAATCCGTGTCGACCGGATTGTCGTACACCATTGTCCCCATCAAGAGTCTGGTGGCGCTGCAAAATCTGCGCATCGATTTGCAAGCGGGCAGCGAATATCTACAGAAGAGCGGCGGCAAATTCTTTTACTTCGTTTCGCGCGAAACGGTGAACCCTGCGGCACGACTCCACGCCCGCATGCTCTTTTACAACGGGGAAGACCCGGCGACCGGATCGGCAGGCGGGTGCACGGCGGCGTGGATGGCGGCGCACGGCGTTGCGGCACCGAACGAACGCGTCCTCATAGAACAGGGTCTCGAAATGAAACGGCCCAGCGAGATTTTTGTCCGGGCGGATCGAGAGGCCGGCATGGTCAAGAATGTCCGCGTTGGCGGCCATTGTGTCGAAGTCATGCGGGGAGAAATCACTCTCTAAGTGGGCAGGCGAGGTGCCTGCCCCACGTGTGTGATGCTCACCCAGTGGAAAACTTTTTCTCCGGCGCGCTAATAACACCTTCGTGGTAACACCCACGCCGCGTTGCTTGCGGCATTCGCCGCCATCCCACCATCGTGTGTAGCACTGAAGTCGCATTAACTTGCGCGCTACTTTACACGTTCTTGAATCGCATTTACGATTCTCGCCACACTGAATTAACAAGAAAAAAGTTTCGCAAGAAAATCTCATCGCCGGGGAAATCATGAAGCCAAAACGAACCATCCTTTGCGCCGATAGCAATGAGCAAGCTCTGTCCATCCGCAAGATTCTCCTGGAAACACGCGGCTACCGCGTGGTTTGCTGCGGACGCGCCGACCAGGCCATGGAGCACCTGCGGGGCGGCAATGTTGATTTGGTCATTGCGGATTTGATTCTTTCCGACCTCGACGGACCGAAGTTCATCGAAGCGGTAAAAACGGAATCGCCGCGGACGCCTGCGATCCTGCTTTCCTCCCGGCTCAGGATTTTCGATTACGAAACAAAGGCCGACGTCTTCCTGGCCAAAAATTCTCAATCCACCGCCGAGCTTCTGGGACATGTGAAAACCCTCCTCGTTCGGCGGCGTGGGCCCAAACGGACGGTAACGCCTCCGCTGGTGCCGGGATCACATCTAATGCACACTACAGCGAACGCCTGAGTCCTTGGCAGATGCGTTTGCGGAATGCGCGAGCGCCATGCCCTCATTGACGATGGCCACCGGAACAACTTATAACGGCTTTCCCGCTTGGAGTAAGAGCCAATCTGGCCTCCCGCCGCCCGTGCCAACGGCGGCAAGAATCTACCTGCCTTACGGAAAAATGGTAGTTGTGGACCAGACTACGTAACCCAGCCAAACGGTTCTCTCCACTCGCTTTGCCTGCCCGGCGCCGCAGTGGAACAAAACTTGCAAGCTGATTAGAAAAGCTTGATCTGCCCGCCATGATCTGCCCGTCAACGCGAGCGGCTCACTCGTCTCGAAGTTCTTGTCCAAGCTTGTAGTGAATCCCTTTGGTCGAGCTTGCGGCAAAGCCGTCTTGTGTCAATAACGAGACGCGATCCTCACTCTTCCCTTGGAGGTAACACCATGATATTGGTTACGGGCGCTACAGGTAACATCGGTTCGGAGTTACTGCAACAGCTTTCAACTATGGGAGCGCCGGTGCGCGCGTTTGTGCGCGACATGCGTCAGGCACGGTCGTTTCTGCGTTCGGGCTCGCACCTGCGCCCGTATTTGCGCTCGCTAGTAGAGACGGCCGGCGTGGAAAGGGCGGGAATTGAACTGGTGGAAGGGGATTTTTCCAGGCCAGAAACATTTATGCAAGCCCTGGAGGGTGTCGAGCGGCTGTTCCTGCTGATGCCTTCGTCGACGCAGGTGGAAGCGCGGCAATGTAGTTTTGTCGATGCGGCACGGCAGAGCGGAGTGCGGCGTATTGTGAAGCTCTCGCAGTTCGGAGCAGACCCGGAGGCGCGGGAGCGTTTTCCGCGCTATCACGGGGTAGTGGAGGAGCACATCCGCAATTCCGGGATGTACTACACGTTTCTGCGGCCCAATCTCTTCATGCAGAGCTTTTTCAACTTCCGTCCGACGATTGCGATGCAAGGAGTTTTCTATGCCTGCGCTGGAACGGGAAGGGTGAGCATTGTGGACGCGCGCGACATTGCCAGTATGGCGGTCCTGGCGCTCACGGAGCCGGGTCATGAAGGAAAGACCTACGAGATTACCGGTCCGGAGGCCCTGACCCACACGGAGATGGCGGAAATTCTGTCGGAGGAGACGGGGACGAACGTAAAGTATGTGGAGATATCGCCGGAATCAATGCGGCATGTGCTGCTGGACCTGGGCATGCCGGTCTGGCAGGCGGATGGAGTGCTAGAGGATTATGAAACGTACCGCCGCGGCGAAGGGAGCAGAATCACAACGACCGTGGAAGACATGACCGGGATTTACCCGATGACGTTCGAAGAGTTCACGCGGGATTATGTCGAGGACTTCCGTAGAACGGCAGCGGGAGCTGCCTGAACAATACAGCTCGTTGAGAACGTCGTCTTTGAAAGAACCGAGGGCGGGATCGTGTAAGATCGTTTTTGCACGAATGCCCGCCTTCATCCAAGCCGAAAATCTGACCAAGACATATCGCGTTGGCAAAGTCGACGTGCCAGCTCTCCGCGGCGTTTCGTTCGAGGTCCAGCGCGGCGATTTTGTGACGATTGTCGGCCCTTCCGGGAGCGGAAAGTCGACGTTGTTTTATCTGCTCGGCGGTCTTACCCACGCCACCAGTGGCCGTCTCGTGATGGACGGCGATGACGTGGCCCAACTCTCCGATGCCGAACGCACGCGCATGCGTCGCGAGAAAATTGGCTTTGTGTTCCAGAAATTCAATCTACTGCCCACTCTCGATGCGCGCTCCAACATCGACATGGCGCAGGAGATTTCCGGCCGCCGCGCCGAAGATGCGCATTTCGAGAAAGTGTGTGGGCTGCTCGGGCTCGACAAGCGCATGGATCACAAGCCGTCGGAAATGTCAGGCGGTGAGCAGCAGCGCGTGGCGCTGGCGCGAGCGCTCATCAATCGCCCGATGTTGATTTTGGCGGACGAGCCCACGGGAAATCTCGACTCCAAGAACTCCGTGGCCGTGCTGCAAATGCTGCGCCAAGCCAACGCCGAATTCGGACAGACGGTGATGATGATTACGCACAACCCCGAGGCGGCGGCTTACGGGAACCGCATCATTCATATGCGCGATGGCGAGATTGTTGCGCCGGAGCTGGATCCGCAGTGGGTGGGGCACCGGTAGCTTAGGCTTGATGCTCTCGACCCGCACGGGCGAGGACGCCCGTGCCTCCATTGGCTGCCTGGCCGTAACATTGCCGCTGCGATAGGCGTTGGATATAATGAACGAACCGCCTGAGCGGGAGTAACTCAGCGGTAGAGTGCGACCTTGCCAAGGTCGAAGTCGCGGGTTCAAATCCCGTCTCCCGCTCCAGATTCCCTCCTTTTTTCGGTCCTTCTTGTGCTCTTCTTCGTGTTCGACTGAGGACTCCGCGATTTTTTCAAGCGGCGGGATCAGCGCACCCGCTCGAGCACGCGGCGTTCGGTCTTGCCATTGCCAAGCTCGAGCCTGTCGCCTTTGAGTTTAAAGGGACGGGGCTGGTCCGTGTCGGTGTAATCTGGCGCCATGCTCCCCTCGACATGGTGCGTCACGACGTGCTTGCTAGCGTCCACGGTATAGGTGCCGAAGTATGCGAGATAGGCGTCGTAAGCTGCGAGTGTGTGCTCGGGCGAGGGCAGCTTACCGGCATCCCAGTTCGCTTCTGGAAAAGGCGCCAGCGGTGGAACTTTCATGATCTGAATGTGCACGTGCCCGGTTGCGTCGTAAACGAAGTATCCCCGTGGATGCTGACCGTACCAATAGTGCCACTTGCCGTCCTGGTCCAAATCGGCAAACTCCACCACACGCCATGTTCCAATCAGGGCTCGGGCTCCCTGGGCGGCGGGACGCTGGGCGAAGGCAACGGTGACGAGCAACAGCGAGCAACTGAGCGCGCGAGCTATTTTCATTTCGGTGCCTCGAGAGCGGTGTGGATGAGGCTGGAATTATCTCACCCTGCGCGGCAAGACTCTCAGGTAACGCAACCGGGCCTTGAGCCAAAACTCGGAAGCGGCTTCGTTCAGCCCTAGTATGTGTCGCCGTTCACCAGGACGCCCAGGGATTGACTCGCCGTGCTGCCGCCCCATACCGCCGAGCCGCCCCACACAGCAGAGCCTCCCCACACGGCACTGCCTCCCCAGACGGCGCTGGTTCCCGTAGAGGTGTTGCCGCCCCAGACCGCGGAGCCTCCCCAGACCGCAGAACTGCCCCAAGGCGAGCCCTGTGCGGCTTCTCCGACAAAGGCGTTTCCGCCCCACACGGCGCTACAGCCCCAAACAGCGGAGCCTCCCCAGACCGCCGATCCGCCCCAGACCGCTGACGAATCCTGCACGAAATAGACGTTGTGCGTCGCTGGATCGAACTGCACCGTCGGTGACTTCGCCAGGCCTGTGCTTAGGTCCGTGCTGCTCAGCGCGGCTTGAAGGTCCAGGTAGCCAGCGCCTATCGTGAAGATGTCGTTTTGCGCTGTGTAGCTGGCGTTGTTGGTGGGATCTACATAGGTGCTAGAGGGAGAGAACACCTTATAGGCGGTCTTCATGAGACGCGCTTTCACTTGATCTGGCGAAAGCAAAGGATTTTGCTGCAACAGAAGAGCGGCCGCGCCGCTTACCACCGGCGTCGCCATGCTTGTGCCGCTGAGGGCGAAGTAGGCCATCGATCCGGAAGTCGTGCCGGCGGTCGTGTAATAACTCCGCGGAACCTTGTCGTTGGCGAAGTGCGTAGGAATGAAGGCGTTGGGTGCGGCCAGAACCGAGATGACTTTGTTGCCCGGCGCGACGATGTCGGGCTTGGCAATGTGGTCGATGAGCGTGGGTCCTTTGGAGCTGTAGCTGGCGATCTGGTCGTCGGCGCGGGTGGGAGTTCCCATCGACTTCATGGCTCCGACCGTGATGACGTAGGGATCGTTGCCCGGCGAGGTAATGGTGGCGTAGCCGTTGGTTCCAAAGCTGTTATCGCGGCCATCGTTACCGGCGGCGACCACTACGACGATGCCGGCTCTGTAGGCGGCTTCCACGGCCTGGCATAGCGGATCGAGCGTGTAGCTCTCAAATACCGGGCGGCCTAGTGAAAGGTTGATGACACGAATGTTGTATTTGTTCTTCAGCTGGATTGCCGTATTGATAGCATCGATCACCGCGCTATCCGTACCTACGCCGTTGCCATTCAGAACGCGCAGATTGACGATGTTGGCGTTGGTGGCAATGCCTTTGAACGTCTGCGTGTATTGCGGACCAGTGGAGTTATAGCCGTTACCCGCGATGATGCCAGCGACGTGTGTTCCGTGCCCGTAAACGTCGAGTGCGCCCTCGTCATCGCCCAAAAATGACCGCGAATAGACGATGCGGGAGCTGCCGGTGGCATACTTGTTGAGATCGGACTTCTTGAAGCCAACGGTCTGTTTGCTTCCCAGACCGCTATCGATGACCGCCACTGCAATGCCGTTAGCATCGAAGCCCAGGCCCCACGCGTAAGGCGCGTTCACAGCCGGAGCGGAGTTGTTCAGAGTACCCCGCAGCGGCCGGTCGGGCGAGACATACTTGACATCCGGCCCGTTGGATAATTCCGCCAGACGATTGGCCGGCACCGAAACCTTGAACCCCTTGATCAGGCCGAGGTCTTTCTTGATACTCCCGCCACAGCCTTGCACTCGCGAGCGATGGCTCAGGAGCGGGGGAACGTTGTACTGAACGATGACATAGACGGGCTTGGCACCGGATGCTCCGCGGAGCTCACGGGAGAGCTTGGAATCGTCGGCAAAAGCCGTGACATTCGTGACGGCAAAGATAGCCAACATCGGGACCGCAACATGGCCGAAGAAGGACATCCGAGACGAAAGATAACTGCCGGACTTCATGGCCTGATCGTTGCAGGTGGCATACCACCGGGTCGGTTCGTAAGTTGTTGATTTTACGGAATCGTTCCTGGCACGGAGGTGCCAAGTGCGACAGCTTGTCCGGAACGTCACCGTTTGCAGGACAGCTTGTCCGGTTCCGTTGGCTTGAGAAACAGGGCCTGAGGCGGGTTCCTCGAGCGGCGTGAGCGCGGACCCTAGGGAGACGACTGCTATAATGACGCATGCTGTCGTCCCGCCATGGACGCCAGTTTCTGTACCCAGGGCGCGGTACCCAAGTGGTAAGGGAGAGGTCTGCAAAACCTTTATGCGTCGGTTCGATCCCGACCCGCGCCTCCACTTTTTTGTGGACATGGATTGTCTCCTTACTCGCAGGGTGGCGTGGATGTCTCTTATCTCTGCTCTCTGCGACTAAGTCCTCCTTTAACAGCCTCAAGTCCTTAGGAACGGAACTGCAGTGATTCGCATTTGAGTCAAAGTGGGTGATTCTTCCTACGCAAGCACGAACGCCACTGCTTAAGAGGCAGCGGCGTTCGTCTTCTGTTGGGGTTGGAATTGATGTGCGTCCTAGGAGCAGCCGAGAAATGAGAAGCGCTGGAACGGATTCAGCTCAAACCTTGGCCGCCATCGCGGCTTGCGCTGGGGTTTCTTCAGCGACCTTCAAGTATTGATAGATGCTACCCATACTCTTATGGCCCAGCCAACGCCGGGTGTGCTCGATTCCTGCGCTCTCGATGGACAAACGGGCAACGGTGTGGCGAAGGGTGTGAGCATGGGCGAGTTCCGCTGCGATGCCAACCTCGGAACAGTAGTACTTCATCAACTGATCGACTCGCCGCCGGCAAACATTGAAAACGGGGACGCCGGGTTCCGTGCGTTCGGCAAATTCAATCAAGGCGTTCTTCTCGTCGAGTAACGGCTCTGGGTGCTCGATCAACATGTGCCGCACGCGGTGAGAACCGTCGGGACGCCGAACCGTCAAGTAGCCGTCGGCAATCGCATCGCGCTGGAAAGATACCAACTCCGATGCCCTCAGGCCGTGCCAGAAACAGACCAGGATCATCAGCCAATCCCGCTCTCGATGCGCCTTAGCCGCCGCCAGGAGCATTAGAAGTTCTTGTTTTGAAAGCGACTTCATAAGGTTACTCCGTTCGAATCGTTTGCCTCTGGCCACTCCTGAGGCCTCAGGCTCCGGTGTATTGCCAATTCTTGCCTTTCCCACCGCCGCCATCTCAAAACTGCCTTTCTGCCGGCACGCCACCGATTGGCTTTTTTGGGGCGGCCTGGTTGGGCCGCCCCAAGGAGAGCTAGATCCGGACTAGTTACCGGTCAGCACGATCAGTTGCGGGTTGCCGTTGGCGTTATCGCGAACCGTCAGCAGACCAACCCGGAGGGCCGCGCTGTTCGGGCTGAAGTTCACTGTGATTGAGCAGGACGCACCCGGGGCCAACGTAGTGCCTTGGCAGGTATCAGCGCCCTTCGCGAACCGGGCACCGGCGACTGTATCCCCTGGAGCCGCAGGGAAGGTTACTGGTGCGGTCCCTGAGTTGGTTACGGTCAGTGCAGCCGTATCGGTCGAGGGGTTAACCTGCGTCCCGAAGTTCAGGATGCCGCCCGTGAGGATCGGGGTGAAGCTGATGTTCGCCGTGGTTCCCGTGGTGGCTCCCAAAGTGAACGTCAGAGCTCCCTGGATCGCCGTACCCGAGATGGTGAGCGGCGAGTTAATCACGGTTGCATTGCCCGTTACCGCAACCGATCCGGTGAAGGTACCGGGGGCGGTCGGCAGGAACCTGACTCGGATGGTGCAAGCCGCGCCCATGGCCAAGTTACCGCCGCAGTTCGGGAAGCCCGCCGGGAACGTGCCGATCGCTACCCGCGAGAACGGAGCCGCGCCGACAGTGATCGCGCCAACCGCGAACGCTCCCGGACCAGCGTTGGAGAGATGGAAGTCCAGCGTTTGGGCGGTTGCCGCGGTTACCGGCAGGTTCACCGTTGTGAACGTAGCCGTGGTGGCAGCAGTAAGCGTCACCACCGGTCCAGTGCCGACTCCAGTGAATTCGACCGCACCAGCATCGACAAAGCCGTTGCCCTTCCTCTGCGTTCCGAAGTAGTCCGTGTTCGGAGCGAAGCCGAAGGCGTTTGCCGAAGCAGGCACGAGGTTGATGGAGGACGAACTTGATGTCGGTACATAGTTGCCGAGCGGGGTGCCAAGGACCGGATGATTTTCCGCCAGCGGACCCCAGCTCATATTGACCCAGTTGTTGCCTTCATCCACCGTGGCGGCTGGAGTCAGGTTAAACACAGGGTTAGGAACGGTTGCATCCGAGATACCCGGAGGCACCTGCCATCCCGCCGCGCCAAGCTCAGGCGGCACACGCGAGCCGTTGCAGTATTGCTGGGCGACGGTTGGGTTGCTACCGGTGTTGTGCAGTGTGGCCGCGGAGTAGTCCGCGACGTCCGTGATCACAGTGTAGGTCGGAGCGAGCGTGAAGCCCGAGCCGTGGTTGGACGGACCGTTGTCGCCGCGAACGCCGATATCCCAGTAGCTGGCAGCCGTGCAAGCTCCGCTGCCCCCGGTGATAATGGTGCCAGCGCCGTTGGGCGTGGTAGCGTCCGCCTGCGGCTGGCTTGGCGCCGGCGTGCTGCCGAACGCGTTGAACAGCGTGACCAGGTGCTGCTGGTGGGCAGGATCGATTACGTTGCCGACACCAATGTAGTAGGAACGGTTCTGCCAGATCACATTGTTGTCAAGCAGCGGGTACGATACCTGGCCGCAATTCGGGTGAGCACCGACCGCGCTGCCATTGTTCGGACAGTTTAGTGTGACGCCGCTCAGATTCGTCATCAGAGTCGGACTATGCCGGATCGCTACTATGCCAGCGGGTTGCGGGCAAGAGGCGGTACCTGCGGTGTTGGTGCAGCTCGTCCCGGGACTGCTGGACAGAGGCGCACCCAGAGTGTTGAAGAGAATGCCCGCTGATCCTGTCGAATCGTTGGCGATAATCGTGTTGTTAATGATGTTGACAGCGATCGCGTCCTGCAGAGAGATACCAGCACCATCCCAGCCGGAAACGTTGTTGGCGATGATGTTGTTGGTGACCTTCACCGAATTCCAACGCCCTGGGTTGTTGGGGAAGAACGTCAAGTCCGTGCCGTTGACGCCGTGGAGACGCATGGCGCCGCCGGTGCCGCTGTCTGCGGAGTTACTCATGAACAGGTTGGCGTTGATCACCATGTTAGGACCGGTGCCATCGCTCGTTCCGGGAGGACAATCTTGATCCGGCTCGACGCCGCACACAGGATCGGTATCCGGAGCTCCGAGTACGGCTAGACCGCCACCGTTGGTTGGTACCGTAGGATTGGTGCTTTGGTTGAACAGGAACTGGTTGTGTTCGATGTCCCCGTTGTAGCTGAAGCCCATATGCGACACGCCGCCACCGTCCCCGGTGCTCAGGTTGCCGCAAACCCAGTTGTATTGGAACTTGTAGAAGTCGGCGCCGGTGCAGAAGGCAACGCCGCCCGCTCCCGACGGGGTGGACGAGAACAATTCGTCACCCAGCGAGGAGTTCAAGGCAACCATGTTGTGGTTGACGTTGACGTTGAGGTTGAAGCAATAGGGCTCCTGCGTGTTGGTCGGGCCGATTGATCCGTTATCCATGCAAGAGCCTGGATCGGCATTTGGGGTAGCAGCGTTGCGGAGGTACTGACCAGGGAATTCGCCCTGGCCGACGCTGATGCCGCCCGACAACGTTCCAGAGTTGTTGTAGATGCGGTTGTTGGCGATTTGCAGGTTGTGACCCCATGCGTGGACGAAGACGCCGCCGCCGCCCTGCGAGCTATCCGTGATACCCAGGCCGTCAATGCTGGAAGGGTTGCACAGGAAGTTGCTGGGGAATGGATTCCTCGCGTTAGTCGAATTCGCACCGCAACCCCGCGTGTTGTTGTTAGTACCGTTCAGCAGCAGGGTACCGACTGGGAACGTATCGGCCCCGTACGGATCCGTGCCGGACGGGAAGACGACGCCTTTGCCCAGGACCGTGATTGCCGCACCTTCGTAGGCGCCCATCAAGGACGGTTCCTGCAACTGTTCAGCCAGGTTGCCGTTGAGTGAGGCGTCCCAGCCGACGGTAGCTTCGAGCGGCAGACGGTCGACCTGGAACTTCTCCGCAGGCGCACAGGTGAATTGACCCGTCGGATCGAACGAATTCCCTCCCGGCGGAATGGTGGTGTGGTTAGCAATCGGGGTACCGTCGATGGCCAATCCGAACAAGCAATTGACCTGACGGCGCCACGGTTCCAGCTTCCCGGCGGGGTGAGTGTTGGCATTGATGATGCTGGAGGCAGCTCCCGCACCTTGCAGGCGAAGCGGCTTCCACATCAGTAACAGTTCCTGGTGAGTGCTGGCGGTTTTGGTCGCGCCGGCAGTGCTGCACGCGACTTGGGAGACCGTGGTCCCGCTGGTTGTGGTGCAGGTTGGGTCGACGATGATTAAGTCGCCCGGCTTAGCTGCATCGATCGCGGCTTGGATGGTTCCGGATGCCGCGACGTGGGTCGGCGCTTTGCCGCCTATTGTAACGGTAATTGCGTCAATCGACTGCTTTCCGTTGGCCGCGGTAATGACCAACTGACCGCAAAGGGCCGTCGACACGGAACCGGAGTACTGGGCTTGCTGTTGCATGGAGCATGCTGGCACGCCGCCTGGGACCGTGACAGTGATTTGGGTATCGCTCCAACCTGTAACCGGAGCAGGAACGGACGTTCCGTTCGCACCCACCAGAGCAACGGTTCCTGCTGTGGAACCGAAGCCATAGTGACGTGGGATGGTCTTCTGGTTGTAGGGTGCTGTGGTGGCCGACGGTCCGGAGTAAGCGTTGTTGGGGACCGTTTGATCGCCCAATGCCGTAATGGTCAGCGTGTGTGTGGTCCCCGAAGCAGCTACCCAAGGTCCGACACCGTCGCCATCAACTTCTTTGATCGCTGGCGTGGCATCTGGGTAGGCGCAATCCGGGTTGTTGTAGCCAGCGCCGGCGAAGGCGGAGGTCGGCACGACCGGTGTATCCATGTACTGGGTCTGTCCAGGCATGAACGGAATCTCGTAGCAGAACTGGCTGTATTGCGGGTTATAAAGCGGATCCGGCGTCGGACCCGTTCCAGGATCGTTCATGCACGTGACCATCATGGTCGGCGCATAACCCGTCGGGTTGGGAGGATTGACTTCCCACGTCGAGTAGGTCAGTCCGTCATAGGTTCCCCATTGATCGGAGTAGACGCGGGAGATTTCAGCGCCGCTCCAATCCTTGATGGCGATGGGCATGTTCGGGGGCGAGAACTTCTCACCGAACTGCGGCGAGAAGGGATCGAATTCCGAAGTGAAGTCGTCCGTGATGACGCCGGTGAAGTGAGCGGCCACGTGGGTCGAAGTGAAGACCCAGAACTTGGCTAACTCTGCCTCTTGGTTGTTGAGCGTGATCTCTTTGCGGTCGCAGAGATTACGCGTGGCTCCGGCAAACGGCGCCACTTCCGCTGAATTCGGGAACAGGCTGATGAAGTCTGGAACGACGCGGGCAGCGCCCACGCAGGGCCAGAAGGTCTCGATGCTGCCCGTATCACCTTCGTGACGTGGGAACGTAACGGAGCCGAGATTGGTGGTGGGGTTCTCGGGGTTGTTCGCGTTGTAGTAGGCAGCGATTTCAGCCTGGTCAGGCAGGATATACACCGATCCTGCCAAGCCTGGGAATTCGACCGTTGCCGGTGCGATGTAGTTGTCACCGATCAGGATGTTCTTGTCTTCTTCTTTGACCAGTTCGTAGCCCGGAGGCACGATCATCTCAACCACGTACTTGCCCGCGGGCAGCATCGGAGTACCGTCCGTTGGATTGGCAACGCAAGCGGAGCAGTTGGAACCGGTTACGGTGCCCGTTCCGCCAACCGGCTTACCAGTAGCGGGGTCGCGACCGGCGATGCTGGGGAACGCATATGCGCCATCGTAGGGTGCTGGCTGGACCTGGTTCCAGGTGTGGAGACCGTCGTAGCACTTGTACTGCGAGTTGTCTGGAATGGTGTGAGCCGGTGTGCCCGCGTTGTTGTAAACATCGAGGTACATGGGCTGGTTAAGGAGAGTGAAGTAGAACAAGTCAGCCGTGGTCTGGCCTGGGCAGTTCATGTTCGGGTTGCCGTCGGAACGGAAGCCCTGAGCCCAATCGTCCCAGCTGCTGGTCTTCGTCGTGTCTACAAGTTTGAGAGTCTGGGTAACACCGTCCGGCGCCGTCCCTTCCTGGTAGAGGTTGATGGTGACGCCCGGGACGTCCGGAGTCCAGCTCGTGTGGATGAGGAGGGACGGATCGTCGAACGGCCGCGTCGAGGCGTAGATGACTTCGCCGTGGATACCACCGTTCTCGGTGGGAGCGAACTCGGTTTTGCCGAACTCGATGAAGCTGTTCTGGCCGGAGAAACCCTGCCAGCCTTCCATCTGAACCCACGAGGGGTCGACACGGCCGGTGGAACCGCCCGTACCGCCACCATTTGGGTGGCCGACCAGCGTGTCTGTGCCAGTGCAGTCCGACGTCGTACAATACACGGCGCCCGGTACGCGGAGAGCGTTGGGAAGAGGTACCTGCTCGGCCGTGTTGGCCATGTTTGTGGCAAACCCGCCGGTTCCGCAAGGCGGATAACCAGCAGCACCGCAAGCTGACGAACCATCGGCAGGACCGCCCGCGTCATACACCACGTGGGTTCCCGTGCTCTTATAACGGGTCGTATCAGTTTCAACAACGTACCAGCTAAAGAGCGGGAAGACCTCGTTGAAACCGGCGTTTCCGTTCAGGTCGGTGTTGTTGAAGTTGGAGTAGCTGCCGTCACGGAACCGGATATTCGTCGCCACCAGCGCGAGTCCGGGATCCGTATCGAGTGGAACGCCAGCCTTGCGGGTGTCGAAGAACGTTTTGGTAACGATGTTGGCTTGCCATTGGCTGGTGGCTACCTCGCCGTTGTCGCCAACTTGAACCGTGGCTCCGCCGCTGAGGCCGACCGGAGTAGAAAGGCCGTCCACCAGCATGTCGTTCCACTGGTCGAACACCGTCACTCTCCAGTTGCCTTGGGGAAGACCCGAGATCGTAAAGTTTCCGTTGGCGTCGCACTTGGTGAAAGCAAAGTCCGCGCCGTCGGGATCGCCAAAGCTGACGAAGCACTGGGTAAATCCGAAGCTGCTGTAGTCGCCGCTGCCGTAGAGGCGCTCATCCGGAGTACGGCTGACGCGCTCAGTGGTAACGTGACCCGTAATCGTGTTGTTGCACGTGAACCCACCTGCGGGCGGGGTGATGTTGGCGCCGGAATTGCTGCAAACTGCGGCTAGGCGGTCGTTGATGATTTTTGGATTCGCGAAACCGATGGAGACGTGGTATCCCGCGGGGCCAAATTCCTGGAAGAAGCCCGGCTCACCGACGCGCAAGAACGAGTCGTGGGCCTTCTGGCCGTCCAGAGTATTGGTCTGCAGCCACTCCTCGCCGGCCGCAATGCGGTCGGCTGCGGGAGTCGCTACGATGCCGTAGCGTCCTGGCATGAGGTTTTGCACGAGGACCTGACCAGCCAGCGGAGAGAAAGTGATGCCGTCGGCTTCATACCGAGGGCAGGTCACGATCGTTCCCGTGATGCCGTTCTGGTCGACGGTCGAGATCGGGCAGGCATTCTGGTGCGTGGCCGGGTCGATCGTTCCATCCAGGCTGTTGGACAGCGGCTGGTTGAACATGTCATAGGTCATTTGACCTGTGGCATCGCCCGTGCCGCCGGCATCGTCGAACATTGTGATGTTGAAGTGGCCGAGACCGGGTTCGTTGGCAGCCAGTCCATCGATACCGCCACCAATGGCGCCGCCACCGGCGTCATTTTCGCCGTTGAGCGGGAAGTCATCTTCGAACACAAACACGGAGAGCTTCGAGGGCGGTAGCGGAGCGGGCTGAACCAGGATCGTGACAGCCGTCTGACCGAACCCGATCGGCGCGCCGCCCATGCCATGGCCGCAATTTTCAGGATGCGAAGCGAAAGCGGAGCCCTTAGCGCAGTCGCTGGACAGATTCGCTGTCTGGAACGGAGTACCCGCATCGCCAGGGAGCACGGAGATGTAGTAGCGCTTGGTTGGGTCCAGAACGACTTGGCTGGGATCGACCGGGGTCTGCTGCGAGCCCGACCGGCAGACGCCGTTGCCGCCGTCGCAGACTACGCTGGCGCCCGCTATCGACTGGCCCTGTTCGCATGCCAGCGTGCCGACGCAACCAGCGGCCACAACCGGCATGTAGCTGGTGTGGAAGTTTGTTCCGAACGTGGGAACGATGGTTGTGCCCCCTGCGTTCGTGGTCTTGGTCGGATCAACGTAGAAAGTGCGGTCTTCTTCAATGATCCATCGATAGTCCGCGATTGGGGTCGTTTTATCCTGACCGTCGATGAGCTTCACGACGAGGCCAGTCGGGGTTGGGAAGGTAATCGAGGCGCTCGCGGTGTTGGAACTCTGGACGCCCTGCGAGTTCTTCGCTGCGAAGGTGAAGCTTGCGGAGCCAGCGCCGGTCACATAGGCGTTGAACCCGCCACTAGGATCGACGGCGACGCAAGGCGGAGCCGGGTCGGCGTTCGCAGGACAGGCGGGCAAGCTGCCTCCCGCATACACGGCGCTCAGGGGGTAGCCCAGCGAATCGACAGCACCTGTCAAAAGACCAGGAGCCTTTACGCTGATGAAGGTCGCCAGCTTGGACGTATAGCTCTGGCCTTGGACGGTGATGCCAGTTCCGGCTTCCAGCGTTTGCGCACCGAGCGTGACGGTTGCGGTGACAGCGGGATTGCCGTTGGCCTCGTATACGAAGGAGTCTGCCACGACAGCACCGGCGGCGCTTGGAACATAGCTAAATGTTCCATTCGCGTTCAGGGTCAGCGTGCCATTTGCGGGAGCGGTAGCAACTGAAACGCTGAAGACGTTCGTGTCGTTCGCGATCACGCCCTTAGCAAAGTTCGAGACTGTGAAGGCAGGACAGGGAGCGGCGGCGCACGGCACCAAGGAGTTATAGGTGTCGTTGACGGCAGAAGGAACAGCCGTGAAAGCAGTTACACCGGGAAGTCCTGAGCCGTTAATCCCGATATATGCCAACATACCAGCGTCGCGCACTGAGGAGTTCGCGGAGAGGCTCAGTTCGCGGTCGTAGATTGGAAGCGCTGACGCGGCAGCAGGGACATTGACGGCGTTGATGGCGACATCGTAGGTCTTGCCTGGCGCCATAAAGACTTCGCTCTGAACACGAGAAACACCGGGCAACGGATTTCCGTCTTCAGCAATCAGCGAGAAGCCGGGGACCGCAGCTGCCGTGACGCCTGTGGCAACGACGGGTGGGGTGGTTTGCGCGCCCACGATCGAGGGCACGTGCATGTGGAGTCCGGCGTTTACGAGCCGCACCAAAACCGTTCCAGTTGCTCCGGTAGCCGGAGTAGTCGGGAATAACGAGTTCGCGGCTTTGGTCTTGTCCATCGCCACGCCGTTAAAGAGGTAGTACAAGGGCGAGTAGTTCACGACCGGTGGATAGCAGGTAAGGTAAGCGGCACCTGCGGCCGGGTTTCCGCAGCCGCCGGGCTGTCCGGACCAGACCATCGTTTCGCTGAAGCCCGCGGTGTTCGCGGCGGAATTGACCGTGGTGTTCTGGACGGGATCGATTTCGCTCATCAGCAGGGGAATTTCCGCGCTGTACGGCACGGCGCAGGCAGCAGCCGTCGCACCGGGATAAGCGCATCCCGCGGTAGCTCCCACCGGAGCTGTTGTCACCACCACGATTCCATAGAGTCCCATGGGGCCCTGGATCGAGGGGTGCGTGCCGGACTCGAGCAAATAGGTGCCGGGGCGAAGAGTACTCCAAGTGAGGGCCGTGGTAGCGCCCTCCGCGACTTCGGTGGAGAAGGACTGTACGCGAGGCCCTTGCGGCGGTGGCGTGCCTGAGCCTGTGCCGACAATGGGCCAGGTCACGGTCGCTTGCGCCTGGGAGTGGTCCGGGCTCGCCGTGGAGGTCGCCGTCGTTCCGAGACCGCCGCCCAATTGGCCGACGATCACCAGCGATGTCGGCACAGTGTTGCCGTTCGCGAACGTGAGACTGTTCGTGAGGTTGATGGTCAGGGGTGATCCGGTGGGGACCGTGATCACGACTGGCGACCAGCCCGTGGCAGTGGGATTGAGCTTGGCGCAGGTGCCGACGGCGCCGGCCGCTGCCGTGCCGCAGGTGTAGCCCCACATCGGTACGGTCGCGCCATCGGGCGTGACGAGAGTGGTGGGCGCCGCAGTCAAACCCACTTGACCGACGGCCAGACCTACTCCGAGGAGGAGAACCGTCGTCGCAAGTACAGCAGTCTTCAGGCTGGTTTTGAGATAGTTGAATCGCATTGCCGCTCTCCTCGTGATATCAGTGTTCAAAATGTGGAATGAATTAGTTGGTTTCATCGATCGGAAACTCCCGTGAATCCACCAGCATCATCATGAGCATGCCGCCGGGGAATATGTTGCTGGTAGTGATCTCGCGCTCGTTGTGCGAGTGCCACATAAAAGCAAAGCCAGCCTCAGTACTGGGGGAGTTCGCAATCGTGCCCGAGGGAGGAGTGCTGCCTGTATTGCCGCAATTCGTAGCTCCGGGGCCGGCGCTGGTGCCGTTCGCGCATCCCGTGGCCCGCAGCGTGGCGTCAGGTCCGAGATAGGGGCTGCCGCCGTACCAGGCGCCGTTGGTCAAGAGATTTGGATCAGGGAGGGTTACCGGACCGCCACTAGCCACGTCGCCGAACGGAATTGCCTGCACGGGCTTGTTGTGGTCCTGGCACCACTCGTAGTAGTTGATCGCGGTGGGAGCGCCGGTGTTGTAACCGTTGGCATCGGGTGTGCAGGAAAGCTTCGCGGAGGGATCTGTAGAACCTGGATTGTGACCGTATGCGTCCCAGTTCAAGCCCTTGCCCGTCCAATAGAAGATTCCGTCCATCGCGAGGCCAGGGGTGGTGGTGGTGGTGAAGAGCAGAGGACCAGCGAGCTGGGTGGCATCGCTTTGGCTGACGATCAGGTTGCCGTCGCGGCCGAGGATGCGGACGTGGTTGCCGTGCTCGTGGAAGGGATGCTGCCAACGGCCTTGGCCAATGATGCGCAGCAGTACCTGTTCACCTGGATGCATGTGCGGATCGCCGTTGTAAGGCTGGTGCGGATACTCGGCTGCATAGTTCGGATCCATATCGTCTGGCATGGAGCGGCCGTTGATCATGAAATACGACGGATGGTAGGGCTCGGTTGGGACGGCGAGGCTGCAGCCCACGGTGCCCGCTGCGCAGTTACCCGCAGCCAGAACCTGCGCTTGTGCCTGAGCATGGATACCCTGATCCATTTCAGAAAACTGGAACAGATATTCGCGGTCATAGCAGGTCTTGGCGCTGTCGTAAGCAGCGGCCGCCAAACGGAAATCACTCTCGGCCCAGGCCGCCTCAGCAACTCCATTCGCTCCAGCAAAGCCGAAAGAGCCATTTGGGGTTCCGGAAGTGCAGGCTGCCGGTACAGCGGATGGCAGCACAATGATGGCGCCATACAAGCCCATCTCGACCTGCAGGTCACCCTGGGATCCGCTGTAATAGGCGCGGGTACCGGGAGAAGAGGCGGTGAAGGTGTAGGTCACCGTGCCGTTGTGCGCAGCCTCCTGTGTCAGCAGGCCGGTTACGCCTCCGGACGCCGTGACATTAAAACCGGGGAACAGTATGGAAGTGTTCCCGGCCGCAGCGGGTAGGTTGTTGGTCAGCGTGACGGAGACCGGTTGCCCTTCAGTTACGATGAGCGTGGGCCCCGGAACCTGCATGGCGCCACAGGTGCCGGCAAGCGCGGCAGGAGCAAAGCCTGTGGGAGCGCCGTTGCAGCCGTAGCCCCAGGAGTAAACCATCCCTCCATCGGGTTGGGTCAGAGCCCCGGGTCCGGCGACCAATTGAAAAGTAGGACCGGTGATTCCGGGAGCTGCAGCATATGCCGTCGCCGTCACAAACAAGGCTAGGGCAATAGTCAGAAGAGTCGCAATTCGTGTCATGGTGATCGCCTTTTTCATGTTGGTCGCTCTCATTGCTGCGCTCCTAGTTAACGTGGACTTCGGTCATCAATCCGCCGAAGTTCTCCGCATCATTGGCTAAGTGGTCGAGATTAGGGGTGTAGAGGTAGTAAGTCCCTTTCGGAACGTTCGTGCTGTCGAGGATTACGTCGAGCGACTCGCCACCCGCCAGCGTGATCGAGTTCGTGGTGTAGTAGAGGTTGTTGCCGGACTGATCCCGCAAAAGCTTCGCGTTGTATCCGATTACCTTCATCGGAATGCCGAGGGAAGCGAGCGTCTGGTATTCGGTAACGTCCAGGTCGGAAATGCGCAGTAAAGCTTTCTGGCCTTGTGGAATGTTGATAAGAGCGGGCAGAGGTTGCGAGAAGTGATTCACGCCATCCGCTGACTGTGTTTGCAGCGGCCCCGCTGTTACTGTGTCGGGATAGCTGCGGCCATTCAGCAAGAAGTACTTATCCTTCATGTCCGCAAAGCCTTCTGGGTTGAAGGTCATGCCAACAAAGTGAAAGTTGGGATCGAAACCGTGAATCTGGAGCGGATACTCCACGTCGTAGGCTGTGGAACCGTCGCCGTCGTTGTAGGCATACTTGCCGCCGCCGGTCGCCGCCGTAACTACCGCGGGCATGGGATTGCTGCAAAGAATATCCGCGGTGGAATCGCACTTCGTGCGCAAATCCAACTGCTGTTGCGCAAGCGCTGCGTTCAATGTGACGGTGGAAGGAACGCGGTTCTGACGCGGACGGACATAGATCTGTCCGACCATGCCCATCTGAAGGTGTTCTGGGGGAGTAATGTGGCAATGCCAGAAGTAAGTTCCGGCGTCGGGAGCAAGATAGTAGTAAGTAAAGCTGGCGCCAATGTTGATGGCGACCGATGCATCCGGCACACCGTCATAGAAGGAAGAAGCGTTGGGGTAGCCGTGGAAGTGAACCGTGTGTTGCTCGAACAGGTCAGGGCGCATGATCATGCCGACGTTGGTCAGAGTGAGGAAGAACTCGTCGTCTTCGTCAATCGCCATCAACGGGGCAGGGATGTTGCCGTTCATGACGCCAACGTCCATGATCTGGCGGGGATCCACGTGGCCTGTGATGCAAGCAGCGGGAGGATTCGCAGCAGTCACGCAGGCGTTCTTGCCTGTTCCATCATCCACAAACACTGCCTCGTCGCCCGTCAATCCGATCGCGCCGTTGTAAGTGACGCCGCTGGTCGCGGGCTCGCCGGGCTGCAGCTTAGCGCCGACGTACGGAGTGTTGAAGACGCTCGGATACTGAGTGCCGGGCATGCCTTGTGAGATGTCATAAATGCCCGATAGCGGACCGAATGAGAACATATAGGTCTGCGTGCCATCGCCCATGGTTGCGTAGCCATCGCCGCCGGAAATCTGTTGGCACTTGATGGCGCCATTCACATGAGCGAGCGCCGCGGGAAAGCCCGCTGTGCCGGTATAGGTCGGACCTGCGTAGGCGGGTTCGGACTCATTGTTCGCCGCTACCGGGTGAGTGATGGTGCTGGTTGGGCATTGAACCCGGAACGATTGTGCGTTCGCGGCCCCCGTCCCGAGAGAGACGGCAAGCGTGAGGAGACAAACGTAGTGCAGCCTGCGGATCGCCATGCGACCTCCTAATCCATTTGGGAAATCAAAAGCCAAAATTTGAGTGGAACGTAACGGACCCGCGTTCGGCCCCGAATGCCGAGCTTCGGAGAAGAGAAACGCAACAAATTGGAATAAGCAGCCCCGTGCCCGGTCTGAAGAGATCAGTAATACCAGCGCAGTTAGGCCAACCAAGAATGCAAGGTCCATCATCACAAACTCCTGAGTAGGCACGGACTCGCGTAAGGCGATCGTGTACCCTGTTTATTTTTCTAAGGGGAGGATTTGTAACCACTGCTTGTGCCCCACGACACAAGTAATGGGTGGAGCGATACGCCGGTGCCAGCGTGTTCACTTTTCAACGGTGTGGCTTACATCAAGCCAGCGAACTTGGGGGAGTCCGACGCGCCGTAGCAAAATGAGAATAGGGAACCCTGAATTAGCTGTCTACCTCCGAATGAATGAGACTGCAAAAGTTCTTGCTTGCGAATCGTTCTTCGGGGGAGGGAATGCAAGGGTCTTACTGGCTGCAGTCGGCCGTAAAGTTGTGGAACTAACGGGAGAGCTTACCAAGCCGAATCTACGAAAGAGGGCAGATACTAACTGGCCCTGAGTACGCGCCTGAGTTTTGTTGAATAACTGCCTCAGGTGACTCGCGGCTGTAGAGCGGCGAATTCCCATTTGTTGGCAGCACTCCGGCAGAGTGTGACCTTGCATCAGGAGCGTGGCGAGTTGCGACTCCGCCGCTGTGAGCCGGTAGACTTGCTGGACATGGCTTGCCATCCCCTTCATGGGAAGTTCTGGGTCAACGATGAAGACGAGGGTGGTCGAGCTGCCGCTATGCGGTTGCTCCGGCAACAAGTTGGCCAGCGGAACGAGGACAGTCAGAGGGCGCTTTCCCGATGGCCGGGGCATGGCGAGAATCGCCATGCGATCTTGTTCCTTCGCGTAGTAGATTGTTGCGTCGCGCAATTGATCGAAGAGCCCATGAGTTACTCCGCCTCTTCGACGCCCTGCGCTCAAAGTCCGATCCAGCATCACTTCGAGTCCGTCGCGGCGCGCCAGGATCTCGTCAGCGACCCGGTTCGATTGCAAGAGGCGCTGCTGGTTGTCCACAATCGCTACCCCGATGCCCACAAGGTCGTAGGCTTCGAGCAATTCGCGGAGCAGAAACCGAGTAATGAGATCCGAAGAAGTCCCCAGGGAGGGAAGACGCCCGGATGCCGCCATTCTCCTGGGTTCGGCCTGAGGGCCCTTTGCCATGGTCCGAGTTCTCCGCGTCGGTGTCAGCAAGCGATGTCCTGATCTGGAACATGGAACATGGCATCAATTGGCAGGGGCTCTCGCGCGCCGCACCGGATGTTCCCGAAGGTTTTGAACATGAGAGACACGAGCTCGCTTTGGCGTTGCACGCCGGTCTTGCCGTAAAGATTTTGCAAGTGCATTTTGACGGTGGTGCGGCGGATGCCGAGTAGCCCGGCACAATCTTCGATCGTCTTGCCCTGCATTAAGAAGTTGGCTAAGCGGGCTTCCATCAGGGTTAGGCCGTAGAGTTCGCGCAGCCCTGCGATACCGGCATGTGCCGGGCGCTCGGGATCGTGAATCAAGACAAAGACAGCGCTCTCTTCCGCATGTGTCACGGCAGCGGCTTCAGGATGTGAAGGCCGCAGAGTCAGCGTAAGGGGAAGTCTGCCCGATGGGCGCGTGACCGAGAGTATTAAGCCGTTGCGCTTCTGTGCAGCGGCCAGCATGGCCCGGAATTCGCCAACGCAGCCACCGTTCGGAGTGCTGTCGGTCTGCCCGGTCATCACTCGCCCGTTCTCGTCCAAGGCGAGACCATCCTTGGATTCGAGGATTTGCCCGGCCGCGTCATTGGCAAACAGCAGTTCGCCAGTTGCACTGGAAATCAAGAATCCGGCTTGAAGCCAATCGAATGCGGCCACAACGGTATTCAGCCACTGTGTCGGTTTCGTGCTTTTACAGTCCAGCAACGTTGGCATCGCACAACTCCGAAGGTCGTTAGTGTTGGAAGGAGCATGGGGAAGTATGTTGCAATCGCCACGAGGCGCCCATGGAAACAGCGTCTGCAGCCGGCACCTGCCGTGCTTTACTGAGTAGCAGGAACCGCTGCCGACGTTCCATGCAAAGAATGAACGCCGCACCATAAGGAACACATTACTTACTGAGCGGACCTCCCGCCGTACGCCAGCGGGCTGCTCATAGACAGCCTCCAGCAATATCTGCTGCCTGGGGGAGACTCTAGGAAAAGGCCTAGAGGTGGCGATGTCTACGGCTTAAGGCTATCCGTAAAACCGCTATCACGAGTCCTATCTTGTAGACCGAAGAAGCTATCTTTCGGCTAGGATTCAACAAAGGGATTCCCTATCCGACGGATAAGATCGAAAATGGGTAACTAAATGAGTAGACTTTTGAATCAGCTTTTGGATCGCCGGAAATATCGGGGCGCCATGTTTGCAACCGCGCTGTGCATGGTGGCCCTGATCGCATTGGTGGACTGGCGCGTAGAGCCTTATATATCCATAGGATTCCTCTACCTCCTCCCCGTGCTCTTGATTGGGGCTCGCTTGTCGTGGCCCCAGATCATCGCGTTCGGACTCGTTTGCGCCGTATTGCAGGAGGCATTTGCGCACCTTCCAGAAAGTGAACGGGTGATCCGCCTCGTGTTCAGCTCGACAGGTTTTATCGGTACGGGCTTATTCGTGTCGGAACTTCTTCGGAACCGCGACCGCATCGTGCAACACTCCGAGGAGATGCAGCAGTCGCTTCAACTGCAACGGGAGGCGGAGGGGCAGTTGCAACTGCTGGTCGATACGAGTCCAGCTGCAATCGTGACGATCGATGCGAAAGGCGAAGTCCTGATCGCGAACGATGCTGCCTTGCGGTTGCTGGAATTGGACGATGACGCACTCGTGGGGCAACTGATTAGCCAATACCTTCCCGCCCTGCAGGCCGCTTTCGAGAGCCAACGCTCGCAGGCCTTTCGGGCATCGCTGCAATCCCGCGGACAGCGCAGTAATGGAGAATCGTTCCTGGCCGGTATCTGGTTTTCGACCTATCCCACACACTCGGGCCCCAGGCTGACGGCAATTATCGCGGATTTGTCGGACGACCTGGTCGCTGGAAGAACCTCCAGCTTGGACTACACCCTGAGAAATACTCGTATCCTGATGAGCGGCATGGCGCATGAAGTGAGGAACGTCTGCTCCGCTATGCGGGTCATCTACAAGAACCTGGAGCGGCAGCCCGGGCTGGTTCTTAGTGAGGACTTTCGCGCGCTGGACTCGTTGATTCAGAGCCTGGACAAAATCTCCACGGAGGAGATTGGCCACCCGTCGTCCACGACGGCGGCTGTGGTGCGTTTGCCGGAGGTGCTCGACGAGTTGCGGGTGCTGGTTGACAGCGCATACAGTAACTCGGGAATCACAGTAGAGTGGTCTCTCGCGGACTCGCTACCGCTGGTTCGGGCCGATCGCTTCGGCCTGGTGCAAGTGTTTCTGAATCTTGTCTCGAACAGCAAACGCGCCATGCTCAACACGGCGAAGAAGGAACTTCGCATAGCCGCTGTGTGCGAAACTAACAGTGTTGTGATTCGCTTTGCGGACACGGGCACAGGGATCAGTTTTCCGGAAAAGCTGTTCCGGCCGTTCCAGCCGGGCACGGGCGCCACTGGTCTAGGTCTATATGTTTCACGTACGATAATGCGGAGCTTTGGGGGCGATCTGGCCTTTGAACCACAAAGCGAGGGAACCTGTTTCGCGGTCGTCCTGCCCATGACTGTTGCCGAGGAAAAGGCTCGTGGCTAAGGTTGCTACGCCAGTGATCTCTATTCTCCTGATCGACGATCACGTGCTGTTCCGAGAAAGCGTGACTCGTCTCCTGAATCAGGAGCCGGGACTGGAAGTCGTTGCTCATTGCGGATCGATAGAGGAAGGGCTCGAAGTGGTGGCGAGGAGCCGAGTCGACATTGTTCTGCTCGACTTTGATCTGGGAGGACCTCAGGGAACGGAGTTTGTCCGTGTATCGAGGCAGCGCGGGTTCCTCGGAAAAATCCTGGTGGTCACGGCCGGTGTGTCGCAAGGAGCGGCAGCACAACTGATTCGGAACGGAATCTCAGGGATCTTCATGAAGAATCAATCGGCGGACCTGCTGGCACAAGGGATCCATGATGTGATGGCCGGCAAGGTCTGGTTTGATCGGGATCTGCTGCAAGGCGCCATGTCCAGTGATGATGGACCTCGTGCTGAGGTTTCGAAGGAAGATCTTACCGAGCGGCAACGGCATGTGCTGCGTCTGGTCTTCGAGGGCCTGGCCAACAAGGAGATCGCTCAGCGAATTGGAGTGTCGGAGAGTTCGGTCAAAGCGACTCTACAACAGCTCTTCTCCAAGATGGCGGTCCACACGCGCAGCCAACTGGTTCGCGTTGTTCTGGAACAGCATCCCGACAAGTTTTGAGTTCTCCCGACCAAGGATTCCGGCACTAACGGGTTCAGCAGAGTATTTGAGTACTCGCAGGGATAGCCTGGACACGGCCGCCAATTGCAATCATCGCTATTTCCTCGTTAAGCGCCGGATCATCCGCAGCGAAGCGGATGAACGCGCTTTCCGCCCGGTCTATTTGCCCTTTGCTGTAGATGCGCGTAATCCAAGTCATAAAGCCCACCAAGCGCTTGTTCACGATCCCGACCAGCGCCTCCAGTAGTATTAGTTTCTTGGGTTGGCTGAAGGAACATCCCACGTCTGCAAGCCAATAATGAAGAAGGCGCGGGAGAGAGTTCCGCGCCTTCTTCTTTCCGCCACGCGTCGTTCAAAGCTGGTGGAACGAGTCGATTTTCAGCTAGCCCATAAAGGTGAGTTTGGGGGTGGAGAAGTTTCCGATGTTGGGAAAGACTGAGGCCAGATCGGCGTCGGATACGCCGAACCAGGAGGCCAACGTCGCGCCGTACTGGTCGAGGGATGTGGTGGGAATCCAGCGACCCTGATTGGTGGCGTCGTCGGGACCGCCGAGGGCGAGCGTGGGGAAGGTGCCGTAGAGGTCTCCGCCCAGGACGGCACCACCCAGGATGAGGAGATGGCTGCCCCAGGCGTGGTCCGTTCCGGTAGTGGAATCTGGCTGGAGGGCGCGGCCGAAATCGGACAGCGTGAAAGCGGTAACCTGCTGCTGGACGCCTAATTCAATGGTGGCCTGGTAGAAGGCGTTCAGGGATGTGGAGAGGTCGGTGTAAAGATTGTTGTGGGCAGCGAGCTGATCACTGTGCGTGTCGTAGCCGCCAGTTTGTACGAAGAAAATCTGCCGGCCGAGGCCAAGAGCCTGGCGCACCTGGATGATTTTGGCAACTTGCTGCAACTGCGCTGCCAGGTAGCTGTTCTGCGGGAACGCCGTTTTGATTCCGGCGGCCCCGGCGAAGGCGTCCGAGAGCGCTTTGGTATCGGCGAACGCGTTTTGCATGGTGCCGTTCGCGGTTTGGACCAGAGAGAGGCCGGAGTCGAAGGTTAGCATTTGCTGCATGGCGTTGTAGCGGGCGAGGTCGGCGGTGTCGTTGAGGTTGAAACCGTCGAGAGCGGTTACGTTTCCGGGCGGAACGATGGCGGGGCGGGCAGACTGTCCGCCAACGAATACGTTGGAGCCATCGAGCGAAATGCTGGCTGGAAGCATGGCCGAAGCGTTGAGCGCCTGCACGCTGGGGACTTCGACGACGCGGCCGCCCCAACCGACTTCGGCCAGGCCGCCGGAGAATTGGGCGCTCTGCATTTGCACCTGCTGATCGAGGTGGGAAAGCAAGTTGTCTGGCAGCGCGGCGCTGCCGTTTTGCACTTGCTGCTTGGTCACTGGCCCGATGAGCGTGCCTACGTTGGCCAGGATGGCGAGGTGTTTTTGGTTGAAGAGTGCCTGCATTTCCGGAAGCTTGGCATGGAGTCCAAAGGGCGTGCTAGCGCTGGTGGGGTGGATTTGCAGCAACGATCCCTGGGCCAGGGCGAGGCCGGCGCGGGCTTTGCTGTAGGCGGCGTAGCCGGCGTTGTCGACGGGGACGATCATGTTGTTGGCGTCATTGCCACCGTTTAAGAACACGCAGACTAATGCTTTGTAGTCGGTTTGCGTCTGGGCGTAGGCGTTCATGACGCCGAAGCGGCTGAAGCTGGCCGCGGCACCTACTGCCATCCCGCAACATCCCATTCTCAGAAAGTCTCTGCGATTGATTGGCGACATGCGTCTCTCCTTTTACCCCTACCTCTCGGGCTAAAGCCCGCCTTAAATCCGGTCCGGAACGCTGGCCTGAAGGCCAGCTCTACCGGTAATTTGCCTGGTGCTCACCTGCGCGCGAGCGCAGATTCATCCCTAATGCTGCACGGAATACCATTGCGAAGTTGCTATCAAGTAGATTGCTGTTTTGGCGCGACCGTTTAGATCTGTTGGATCCAACGTGTTGAGTGCGGTGGTGATCGATTGGCGAAGTTGGTCGGGCATGGAACCGTGCATCATGGCCGTGCTGAGAGCATCGAGCAGCTTTGTATTGTCGGAGGCGAGAGTCTTCCACGAGGTGTAGTCGATCTTTGTTCCTCCCGGCTGATTCCAGAACACGATTCCATTGATGGTGTTAGCGCGCTCCAGTGCCGTTGGAGTGGTATAGATCTTCATCTCAGGAGCCAGCAGGTTGTTGCTTACAAGCTGATAGTTGGGCGGGAAGTAGTTGAAGACTGAAGGCGAGTTATAGAGATCTTCCTTCATGTTCGAGGTGTAGTTGTTCAAGCTGTCGCCGTCGCTGGTTGCGTTCAGAGATCGCAGGAGACCAGAGATAAGAAGGATGGGCTCCTTGAGTTTGCCGTCGCTGGCGGCGAGCTGGGTAGGGTCGTCGCCGCGGCGGGCTTCGGAGTCGAGCAGGATCTCCTTGACTACAGCTTTTAAATCACCGCGCGCGCCGGAACCGTTGTCGGCGAACGCGGCAGAGCAACGTGTCATGTAGGCGGGACTTGGGTTGCTCATGACGAGCTGCTGAATCAAGCGGAGGCACATGAACGGTCCGACGCTGGAGTTGTTCACGATGGTTTGCAAGCCCTGGGTCAAATCCTGAACGGCTGTCTGACCTGCGGGCAAAACGACGCCATCGAGGATCGACTTGGGATTCATATCGTGGTCCGTGTCGTCGGCTTCCATCGGACCGACCCAATTCTGCGGGTTATGTTTCTGTTTGGTCTTGCCCGCAGCGGTGGGGTAAGTCCAGCCGGTGAAGACGGCCGCATAGCCCTGAATCGTGTCTTGCGTGTATGTGGGAATCGGATTGTTGGAAGCGTCCGTCTGCTGCGAGCCGTCGGGGTTGAGTTTGACTAAGCCAACCGAAAACAATTGCATGATCTCGCGGGCATAGTTCTCGTTGGGTAGCGTGCCGTTGTTGGGGTCGGCTTTGTCGTTGTTGACCATGTCGAGGTAGTAGCCCATGACGGGACTCAGCGTTACATCCTTTAGCAGCGTTCCGTAGGTCCCAAAGGCATCGTTATGCAGCATGCGCACGTAAGGCGGGAAGCCGTGGGGATCGATCTTGTGGTTGGAGATGACCATGACTTCGCCGAGGGCAAAGGCGACGCGCTGGCGGAGTTGATCTTGTCCCGTCATGGCGTTCACCCAGAAGCGCTTTTGCATGACATCAATGCCGTCGTTTTGAGCGAGATCGGGCCAAGCGGAAGCGGAGGCGGAGAACTGTTGGTCGAGGTAGGCGCTAAAGCCAATATCCTTGACTAACGCTGTGCTGGCGACGGTCGGGCCCCAGCTGGACTGTTCCAAGAACCGAGCTGCAGCGGCGTCGGAAACCAGTGGGTTGGAGTTGAAGATGGTAGTGAGAGAGTCGGCTTTGAAGCTCACGTCCGCCTTGCTGACAGCTTCGATGGTCACGGTGGGCGGAGTGGGGAGGACGGGCGGAGCGGTATAGAGGCCGCTGGCGCTGATCGCGCCCGTGGCCGCAGTTCCTCCAGTCACTCCGTTCACAGTCCAGGTCACGGCCGTGTTCGATGTTCCGCTCACGGTCGCAGTGAATTGCTGCGTCTGTGCCAGATTCACGGTTACGTTCAAGGGAGAAACGCTGATGACGATCGGAGGATGCTGTAGCGTCAGATCGACGCTGCCTTGTTTTGTGGTATCGACGGCGCTTTGTGCGGTGATTGCGATGGTAGGAGGGTTAGGGATGGTTTGCGGCGCGGTGTACAGGCCCGTAGCGCTGATTGTGCCGAAAGTGGAATTGCCGCCGGGGCGGCCGTCGACAAACCAGTTCACGCTATGGTTGGAGTTTCCGGTAACAGTGGCGGTAAATTGCTGCGTGGCTCCCCCCAACACTTTCACGCTGGAAGGAGTCACAACGATGAAGATTCCGGCCTTGGGCCCAACTGTAACCGCGGAACTCGCTACTGCTTTGCTATCCGCCATGCTGGTCGCCGTGATGGTGACACCGGCTGGGGTCGGAATCACGGAGGGGGCTGTGTAGAGACCAGAGGCACTGATGTGCCCGACCATCGCGTTCCCGCTGGCAACGCCATTGACCGACCAGATCAGGGCCCTGTTCGTCGTCCCAGTCACCGTGGCGGTAAACTGCTGGGTGCTCTGCACGATCACATTTACGCTCGCCGGGGTGACCGTCACGCTAATTCCCGATGAAGTCGTAGTCGTGGATTTCGAAGGATTGAGATTGCAGCCCGTAAGACCCACGGTGACGACAGCAATGCACAGGAATGGAGTCCAGCGTGTCTTCATTTCGATTCCTCCCCCACCTAATCCTTCAAGCCTCGCAACGGCAGCCGACCTAATCTCATCGTTTGCCGACTCGGATTGAAGACCGGACCG